>Ga0181537_10004220_pt1 | contig 11981 bp, 7 predicted proteins | sample PEATcosm2014_Bin_39_FD_119765 | JGI IMG/M metagenome (GOLD analysis project Ga0181537, IMG submission 119765) | Peatland microbial communities from MTU Mesocosm Facility, Houghton, MI, USA - PEATcosm2014_Bin23_10_metaG | ecosystem: Environmental > Terrestrial > Soil > Wetlands > Peat | place... | reverse complement strand
GTGCAGCCTGGTGCGCCGCTCAGGGATTCGACGTCACCCTAAACGTTGCCTAGCGCCCCTTGGCGATCCGGATGATCGCGTCCAGGCTGCGCTCGACATCGGCGTCGGTCGTCGCCCAGGACGAGACGCTGATCCGCATCGCCGTCCGCGACTGCCACGCGGTGATTCCCGCCCAGCACGTGCCGTCGGCCTGGATCGCCTCGATCACGCGCTGGGTTTCCCCCGGGCTCCCAAATGACACGAGCACCTGGTTCAGCACGACCTCGTTCAGGATCTCGAAGCCCGCCGCCGAGAGGCCCTCGGCGAAACGCCGGGCCTGCGCGCAGTTGCGCTCGATCAATTCGGCGAGGCCCTTGCGCCCGAGCGAACGAAGGGCCGCCCAAACCTCGACGCCGCGTGCCCGCCGGGACAGTTCGGGGGTGAAGTCGCCGGGATTGCGCTGCTCGCTCTCGGTGGGGAGGTAATCCGCGGTGATCGCCATTGCCGCACGGAGCGCGTGGGGGTCCCGCACGAAGGCGAGGCCCGAGTCGTAGGGCACGTTGAGCCACTTGTGCGCGTCGGTAGCCCACGAGTCGGCGTCCCCAAGCCCGGCAACGAGGTGGGCGCGCGATGGCGCGGCCGCCGCCCAGAGGCCGAATGCGCCGTCGATGTGCACCCAGGCGCCCGCCGCCTTTGCGCGCTGGATGACAGCCACGGCGGGGTCAAAGGAGCCGGTGTTAACGTTTCCCGCCTGGAGGCAGACGATCGTGGGTCCCGAAATAGACGGGAAGCCATCAACACGCATCCGCCCCTGGGAGTCGGTGGGAACCTTGACGACACGGCTGCGCCCAAGGCCCAGCATGCCGAGCGCCTTGCTCACGGAGGGATGCACCTCGTCCCCGACGATCACGGTGACATGGGGAGCCCCGAAAAGCCCGTCGGATTCGACATTCCAGCCGGCACGCGAGAGCACCGTGTGGCGGGCGGCCGCCAGCGCGCAGAAATTGGCGACGGTGGCCCCGGTCACGAAGGCACCCCCGCATCCCTTGGGGAGGCCGAGGATCTCAAGGAGCCAGCTCAGCGCGATATTCTCCAGGCGGGCGGTGCCAGGCGTGACCCGGTAGAGCGCGCTGTTCTGGTCCCAGGCCCCTGCGAGCCAGTTGGCCGCCAGGGAAACCGGTAGGGATCCGCCGATCACAAAGCCGAAGAAACGGGGACCGGCTGATGCGATGGTGGCCGGGGAGCCGACCTCGTCCAGAAGGCGCAGCGTGTCCTTGGGTTCGCTCGCCTTCTCCGGGAAAGCCTCGTCGAGCGCTGCCAGGCCCGCGACCGCGGCCGGCGACGGCGCCACGGGCCGGTCGGACAGGCCTTCCAGGTACCTGACCGCGCGCCGGGAAGCATCAGAGAGGACGTCTTTCATGCCCTTCCTTGTCTCATCCGCCGCGGTGGGTGGCAAAGCATTCCCTCGCGGCAGCAAACCCTTGGTGGGATGGGCAAAGTCACAATCTTGCTCTCCACCAAACCGTTAAGGAGCCGCCCACGTCGGGTGTGTCTTGACTCGGGTGGGGCGGCCCGAGAGCCTTCGGCGCCATGCCGACCGGAGAGCCGCCGCCCTCCATTTTCATCAGCTACGCGTCGCAGGACCGCGAAGCTGCCCGGAACCTCCGCGACGCCCTAGCCGTCGCCGGCTTCGATGTCTGGTACGACGAGAGTGAACTGGGGGGAGGCGACGCCTGGGACCAGAAGATCCGCAGGCAGATCCGGGAATGCCGGTTCTTCATGCCCGTGATATCGGCCAATGCCAACGCACGCCATGAAGGCTACTTCAGGAGGGAGTGGAAACTTGCCGTCGACAGGTCCCAAGACATGGCCGACGACGTCATGTTCATCTTGCCGGTGGCGATAGATGGGACGACGCAGAACCAGGCCCGCGTTCCCGACAAATTTGTGTCGGTCCAGTGGCTCTCGGTGCCGCTCGGGCAGCCGACACCCGCATTCCAGGCCTGGTGCAAGCGACTCCTCGAAGGGGAAAACGCCCCGCCGGTTGTCTCCAGGCCGAGGCAGGCCTTCGCGGCCCCGGCCGCCGCCGCCCCGCAAAGGGAATTCCCCGTGTTCCCCGAGGAGGTCCCCGGCCGAAAGCTGCATTTTCTGTTCCGTGTCGTCGGATGGGCTCTGCAGACCGCCTGGGTCTGGTACCTTCGCCTTCCGCCGCGCCGCCGCAAACTCGTCTTCTTTCTCCTCGTCGTTATCCTCCTGGGCAAGACCTGCTCCAGCAGCGAACATTCGCGCGAATCCACGGCCGAGGAGAAAGCCAAGGCGCAGAAGCTGCTGGAAAAACTGGGCCAGAAACTGGACCCGGCCTCGCTGCCGAAGGACGGCAAGACCGATCTCGTGAAGGTGGGGACCGAAATCGCGACCGCAATCAGCCGCGACCTGGAGGACGACGCCGGCGCCGAGCCGGACCTCCTCGCTGTGCCGTTCACGGCACCTCCCTCCGACGAGGCCTCCAGCCGGTTTGCGGTCACCGTGTTCGCTTCGGTGTACGGCCAGCTGTCCATCGCGGCCCCGTCTAAGGTGGCCCTCGCAAAGCCGGCGCAGGGTGATTCGTCCGCAGACCCGCTCAAGCTCGCGCGGGACCGGAACGCCGACAAGGTGCTCTTTGGGGCCGTGCAGGGAAGCGGTGACGGCCTCGCGCTCGAGGTGACGCTGAAGGCCGCGGACGAAGGAAAGGTCCTCTGGACGGGCAGCTTTCCGCTAAAGGGGGCCGACCCGGTAGCAGTTGCCGACCAGATTCGCAGCCACATCCCGCCCAGCAAATAGCGGGCCGGCGGGCCCCGGCTCCAGCGGAATTGGGCCGTGCGGCGGAACCGGAGGACGAAGGCGGCGTCAAGGGGATGGCGCCAAGAGCCTATAATGACCGAACACCCCGCCAACAATGCGAGCAAGGCGCACCCCAAGGTTGAGGGCGTCTTGGCGGCAGCCGTCGAGCAGGCCAGCATCCTGGGCCGCTCGGGAATGATCTTGGTGGCCACCATCAAGGCATTCTTTGGCGACAATATCTCCTCGCTTGGCGCGGCGTTGGCGTTTTACACGACGGTGGCGGTGGCGCCCCTCCTGGTGTTGGCGATCTCGCTGGCCGGGTTTGTCATCGGCGAAGGCAACGCGAGGCAGCAGGTCATCGTCGAGATCGGAAGATTGGCCGGCCCGCAGGCCGGCGCGGCGGTGGGCGCGGTGCAGAGCCAGGCGGTCACCGCCAAGGGCCTGTTGGCCAGCCTGGTTGGGCTGGGGACGCTGGTTTTCGGCACCCTCGGGGTCTTCACCTGCCTGCAGAACGCGCTCAACGCCATCTGGCGCGTCGCGCCCAAGCCCACGTTCGGATGGTGGCACTTCCTGAGGCGCCGCCTTTTCTCCCTGGCGACCGTCATCGGCACCGGCTTCCTTCTCCTCGTGTCCCTCGTCGCAAGCGCTGCGATCAGCTGGCTGGGGGCGCAGTCCGCCGAGCGCCTAGGCCTGCCCTTCCTCGGGCTCGAACTTTTCAATGAGGCGATCTCGCTCGGCATCGTGACGGTTCTCTTTGCCCTGATTTTCCGGATGCTCCCGGATGTTCGCGTGCGGATGCGCCATGTCTGGGTGGGCTCGGCGGTGACGGCGATCCTCTTCACCGCAGGCAAGGCCATGCTGGGATACTACCTGGGCCGTGCGAGCCTGACCTCCGCCTACGGCGCAGCCGGGTCGCTGCTCATCCTGCTCCTGTGGTGCTACTATGCGGCCCAAATCGCGTTCTTCGGCGCTGAATTCACCCGGGTCACCGCGATCAGCGATGGCGGCCGTGACTTTTCGCCGCTCACGGCATTGGACAAGCGCGGCGCTCCCGCCTGAGCAGGACTTGCGCCGGGTTGCGGCGGGTCTCTTTGCCGCTCGTCAGGCGACAGCCCCGGAGCCACGCTCCGGCGTGGCCAGCCTTGGTAAACGCAGTCGCCTTTTCGTCCTCCGCGCCGCGACGCCCGGCGTCTTCCTGGATGGCGGCGACCTCGGGGAGATCCTGATGCCGGGCCGTTATGTGCCCCGGGGCACGATCTCCGGGGAATCGTTCGAGGTCTTCGTGCACCGCGATTCCGAGGACCGACTGGTGGCGACCCCGGAGATTCCCCTCGGCCAGGTGGGGGAATTCGCAGGATTGAAGGTGGTCGCGAGCGATCCCAAGGTGGGAGCCTTCCTTGACTGGGGCCTGAGCAAGGACCTCCTGATGCCGGTCCGCGAGCAGGAGCGTCGGGTCGAGGTCGGGCAACGGGTCGTCGTCTACATCTTCATCGATCCCCGCAGCGACCGGATCGTCGCTTCCAGCCGGCTCAAGAGGCACCTCAACAAGACTCCGGCCGATTATGTGAAGAACCAGCCGGTGAAGCTGCTCGTGGTCGGTCCCACTCCCCTCGGCTATGAGGCGATCATCGAGGGTGCCCACCTGGGGCTTCTGTATCACAACGAATTGCCCGCCCCGATCGAGACCGGCCAGCGCCTGGACGGATTTGTGCGCGTGCTGCGGCCGGACGGTAAGATCGACCTGAGCCTGAACGCGGCGGGATTCCAGCGGCTGGCTCCCCTGAAGGACCAGGTCTTCGAGGCGCTCGTCAAGGCAGGGGGAAGCCTTGCCTTGTGCGACTCCAGTCCGCCCGCGGACATCTGGGCGGCATTTGCCTGCAGCAAGAAGGCTTTCAAGCAGGCGATCGGGGTGCTCTTTCGGGAGCGTAGGATAGTCATCGAGGAGAATGGGATAAGGCTCAAGGCTGAGCGGGTTCACCCGAAACGATGACGGCCGGGGCGCCGCGAGAACCCACGGTTTCCTCCGGGTCCCTGACCTGCCCGCTTTGCCGCGAAGGATTGGTTCAGGCTGAGAAATCGTACCGATGCGCCAGGGGCCACGCCTTTGACCTGGCAAGGGAGGGCTATCTTTCGCTCCTGCATGGCCGGCAAAAGGGGGAAGGGCGGGGCGACAGCAAGGCCATGGTGCTCGCCCGGGACCGCGTGCACCGTGCGGGAGTTTTTGATCCCTTGGTATCGGCACTGGCCGCACTGCGCTTTGAACCTCCTCCCCGAGTAGCCCTGGACCTGGGTTGCGGCGAAGGTTTTTTCCTGGGCCACATCGTGCGGTCGCATGGTGTCGTCAAGAGCTACGGCCTCGATCTTTCGGCTGAGGCGGTGAGGCTCGCCGCCAAGATTCAGGGGAATTCGCTCATCCTGCGCGCCGACCTGCTCGAAGACCTGCCCTTTGCCGACCGCAGCCTGGACCTGATTCAGTCGATCTTCGCCCCGCGGCCCCTCGGCGAAATCAAGAGGGCCCTGCGCCCTGGCGGATACGCGCTCTTTGTTTATCCGCAGCCCGACCACTGGGCCGAACTGCGTTCCTTTCTCACCCTCGCAAAGATCGGCGAGGAGAAACTCCCCCCGTCGGACCTGGAAGGCTTTGCACCTGTGGAGTCGCTGCAGGTCCGCGAGGTCCGGATACTCGACCACGCCCTCCTTGTCGACTTGGTAGAAATGTCCCCGTCGATCCACCGCCTGACTCGCGACGGGGGCGATTGGCAGGCGCGGCTGCCCGCAAGCCTGGCGGCGACGCTCTCCTTGCGTGTCGTTCTCCTCAGGAAAACCTAGGGTGCCGGGAGGGCAAACGCGACGTAGCTGTCGCCACTCCTTGTGCCCAGCTTGCCGCCGCCGCAGGCGATCACGACGTACTGGCGGCCGCCGACCTCGTATGTCGAGGGGGTGGCGTATCCCGCGGCGGGCAGCTTGAAACTCCAGAGCTCCCTGCCCGTGTGCTGGTCGAATGCTCGGAACATCTCGTCCCTGGTGGCCCCGATGAAGAGAAGGCCGCCCGCCGTGACAAGCGGGCCGCCGTAGCTCGCGGTGCCCGTGGGGGGCATCCCCTTGGCGATGAGCTCGGGATAGACGCCGAGCGTCACCTTCCATACGTACTCGCCGGTGTTCAGGTCTATCGCGTTAAGGGTCCCCCATGGTGGCTTCACGGCCGGGTATCCATCCGGATCGAGCCAAAGATTATAACCCGTGTGCGTGACGGGTGGCGGGACGAATCCCGGACGCTCCGCGTCGGGAAGGTAGGTCTTCCAATCCGTGGGCTTGTGTTCGTCGGCAGGCGTCCCCGATCCCCCCATCAGGAAAGAGACGACGGCCTTGCGCTGTACGACCGTGAGGAAACCCCATGAAGGCATCACCGCGCGCCCATGGGTGATGACATCCATGATTTCCTCCCTAGTATGCCGCTTCTCGATGTCCACAAGCGAGGGGATGTTGCCGGGCCCATTGCCTTTCCGGTCGGCTCCGTGGCAGCCCGTGCAATTCTGGAGGTAGACCTGCTGCCCGAGCGATGTGGCCCCCCCGGAATCGATCATGCTGAGTACATTGGGCATCTCGCTGGAATTCACATAGAGGATGCCCGAGGGGTCGGCGGCCGCGCCGCCCCACTCCGCCCCCCCGTCAAACCCCGGGAAGATGACCGTTCCCTCCTTGCTCGGGGGCCCGAAGGGAACATGGGGTCTCAGATGATAGTAGCGCTCGAGCACCGCGCGGTGCGCCTCAGGCGTGCGGTTGGTGACGTCATCGGCCGAGAACACCTGGCGGGCGAAGGGCGCAGGTTTCAGCGGAACGGGCTGGGTGGGCGATGCGACCTCGCCAACGATGTCGGAGCTTGGGACGGCGATTTCCTCGACGGGAAACAGATGTTCGCCGGTGACGCGATTGAAGACCCACACGTGGCCGCTCTTCGTCACCTGCGCGACCGCAGGGATGTCGCGCCCGTCACGATGCACGGTCAGGAGCGTCGGCGGCGCGGGCGGGTCCCGGTCCCAGAGATCGTGGTGAGTGAACTGGTAGTACCAGACGAGCTTGCCCGTGGCCGCGTTGAGCACGACAAGGCAGTCCGCATAGAGGTCGTTGCCTGGCCGGTTTCCGCCCCAGAAGTCGAAGGTCGCCGAGCCGATGGGGCAGAAGACCAGGCCCCGCTCGTCGTCGACCGTCATGCCGGGCCACGCATTCACGCCGCCCTCGCGCTGCCACGCGTCGGCGGGCCACTCGTCGTAGTGGGCCTCCCCGGGGTAGGGGATCGCGTGGAAAATCCATACCATTTTTCCCGTCCTCACGTCGAAGGCGCGGACGTGACCAGGCGCTGCGGGACCCGGACCTTCGCCGACCCTCATGGAAAGGATGATCGTATCGCGGTAGATGACCCCCGGTGTGTTCATCTGGATCGCGAGGCCTGTCACGTCGCGGCCGAGGTTCTGGGACAGGTCAACCCGGCCGTGGTCGCCGAAGCTGTCGATCAGGCGCCCGGTGCGTGCGTTGACTGCATGGAGCCAGTGCCCATTGCCATAGAGGATGCGGCGGTCCTCGCCGTCGGCCCAGTAGGTCAGCCCCCGGTTGACGCCGTTTGGGTCTTCCGGGACGAATCGCCAGATCTCCCTGCCGGTGGCTGCATCCAGAGCCACGAGCTTCAAGGAGGCCGAGGTGCCGTAGAGGACCCCGTCGATCACCAGCGGGTTGCACTGGATCTGTGAGCTGTCCGGCCGCGCGTCGCCCGCCTTCCAGGTCCATGCGACTTCAAGGCCCGGTACGTTTGCCGGAGTGATCTGCGTCAGCACCGAGTAATGGCTCGCCTCCTTGTCGCCAAGGTAAGTCGGCCAGTCCTTCGAGGCCGCCGACCTGGCGGTCGCGGATTCCAAGACCGACGCCACAACCAGGGCAAAGAGTGCGGGGGTGCGCATCGCGTCAGGTAAGCACAAATTCGTTGCAAAACCAATCGGCTTCGGCGGCCTCCGGGATCCATGGCTCGGACGTGAAAATGCCCTCGTCTACCGATGCCGCGCCGCCATCGTCCGATCATGCCCGACACAACGGCCCCAAAGACATCCGAGGAAACGCCGAAAACCTGCCCCTGTGGCAGCGGCAAGATGCTTTCGGAATGCTGCGGGCCGATACTCTCGGGCGCGCGAAAAGCCGGCACGGCGGAGGAATTGATGCGGGCGAGATTCACCGCCCATGCCACGAGGGACTTCGGCTTTGTTCACCGGACCTATAGGCCCACCTCTCGCCAGCCGTACGTCGCGGACCCCGATGGGCCCACGACGGAATGGACGCGTCTAGTGGTCCATAATCACTCGCCGGGAAGCAGCGCGAATGCCGCCACGGTTGAATTCTCCGCCTACGGCCTGGAGGGCGGGGCGGAGCATGTCCTCCATGAGAAGGCCGAATTTGTGCGCGAGGGCGATGAATGGCTGTATACGCGGCCTCTTCGCGAGGGTCCGGCGCCGCACAGGGAGACCGCCAGGAAGCCGGGTCGAAACGAGCCCTGTCCCTGCGGCAGCGGCAAGAAGTACAAGCACTGCTGCCTAACCAAGGCTTAGAGAAGACTCGGCGGGGGAAGCCCCGCGCATAAAGCCGCGCAAGCGGTTCCGGAAGGCACCCGGGCCTCCCATTGTCATTTGGTCCGGCGGTCGCGGACCTAGGAGGTACTGCCGCGCTACGCCTAGAACACTTCGTTTTGAACCTCATTCGACGTTTCGCAGAAATACCCAATATTTTCGAAACATCATAGGGCGTCCTTCCCTTCTTTGTTTATTTCACATATCCCTCCATTGATAAGATTTCCAAATGAAATCTGGGGTTTGAAAAAGGATATAACGGTTGGATTTGAACCAACAGATATCGGGCCGGGATCTCGATCCTCTCCCCCGTATTGATGAAACTAAGAACCCCTGTTTTTAAGCGTCTCCAGAGGCAGGCAACGGGCGCCGTTTCAATTGTTCAGCGCATTGTGCCGATGCCTTGTCCTATCATTTGGCTCCCGGGGCCAGGTTGGCGAAACTAGGCAATAGGTAGGGTAACACCTCATAGCAGGCATTTGCCGAGAAGTGTTTAATGACCTTCGGGAATTCACCCTTTTTGGCGGTGCGGGGCCTTTGCCGGGCTCTTCACCAAAATCATGACCCGGTTTCTTTTGGGTCCGATTTCAGGGATTGGGAAATCGGGTGCTCAGGAAGTTGCAGGGCCAGATGATTCAACACATCAAGAAAACACCAAATCGAACGAGTCGACCGAAACCCAAGAAGGCATCTTCGCGCTCCTTGAGCGCCCGGGGCGTTTGTCCCGTGGTGGGGATCGGGGCTTCTGCGGGTGGCCTGGATGCGTTCTCCCAGCTGCTGAGGCAATTACCTGCCAACACCGGCTTTGCCTTCGTCCTCGTGCAGCACTTGGACCCCCAACACGAGAGTGCGCTCGCGAGCATTTTGGCGAACACCACGCCAATGCAGGTTAGCGAAGTGACCAACAATCTGAGGGTTGAGGCCAACAATGTTTACGTCATTCCGCCCAATACAACCCTGAGTATTGTGAAGGGCGTCTTGAAGCTGATGCCCCGGCTGCAGAATCGCCTTGCCCCTCGTTCCATCGATCATTTTTTCGAGTCGCTGGCGAAAGATCTGGGCGAGCGCTCGATAGGGGCAATCCTGTCCGGGAATGCAACTGACGGGACGCTTGGGCTGGAGGCCATCAAGGAAGCGGGTGGACTCACTTTTGCGCAGGATCATTCGGCGCGCTACCAATCAATGCCACAGAGCGCGGTGGATGCCGGGTGCGTGGACCTCGTCCTATCCCCGGGGAAAATAGCCGTTGAATTGGCCCGAATCGCGAAGCACCCATATGTGGCCGGCCGCAGATCGAGATCAGTGCGCACAGACGAGATAGGCACGAAGTCGGGGAGCTCACCACAAGCGGCCGACCCCTCGGCCCATGATCGATTTGCCCGGGCAAGCGCACAGGAAAAAGGCAGCTATGACGAAATACTCGTTTTGCTGCGCAATCACACGGGCGTTGATTACTCGCTCTACAAACCCTCAACCATCAGCAGGCGGATCACCCGGCGCTCGGTACTGAGTCGGCAGTCCGGCCTGAAATCCTACTTGGAATTCCTGCGTGGAAACCACGTGGAACTGGACGCTCTTTTTGCTGACACGCTCATCAATGTAACGAGCTTTTTCCGAAATCCGGAAGCCTATGCCGCGCTGAAGCGGGTCGTGTTCCCGGCATTGCTCGCCGACAAGGTCGACGAACCCGTCCGGGTGTGGGTGCTGGGATGCTCCACCGGGCAAGAGGCCTACTCGCTTGCGATGGCGTATATGGAATCGGCCGATAAGGTCCCCAAGCCGCGAAAGCTACAAATTTTCGCAACGGATCTTAACGAGGCAAACCTGGAAAAGGCTCGTCATGGCATCTACCCCAAGACGCTGACGCAGGATGTATCGCCAGAGCGATTGCGCCGCTTTTTTGTCGAGAAAGAAAACGGCTACCAAGTGATCAAGTCGCTAAGGGAGTCGATCGTCTTTGCGCGCCAGAACTTGATAAACGATCCTCCCTTCTCGCGGATGGATCTCATCAGCTGCAGAAACGTCATGATCTATCTGGAGGCGGGTCTTCAGAAAAAGGTGATCCCCATGTTCCATTATGCGCTCAAGAAGGACGGCTTCCTCTTCTTGGGCGCTTCGGAGTCGGTCAGCGGATTCGGAGAACTGTTTGAGCCTGTAAACAAGAAGCAGAAGATCTTTTCCAGGAAAGTCGCTCCTGCCCGCGTCTTCCAGCTCCCAGTAAAAAATGAATCCGGCGACAGATTGGCGAGGACGAGCACGGCGCCTTCGTCGGCCGTGAAGGCTAACAGATTGGGGGGCGCCAAGGTCGCGCAGACAAGCGAACTCAATGCTGAGCGCGAGGCGGATCGCGTGACTGTGAATCACTTCGCCCCTCCGGGAGTTCTGATAAACGCGGAATTTCAGATCCTGCAATTCCGGGGACGAACGAGCGCCTTTCTCGAGACGCCGACGGGAAAGGCAACGTTCGATCTCCTTAGGATGTCCCGGGAAGGATTGATGCTTCCTCTGCGCGCCGCCATCAACAGCGCAAATCGGGAGAATAGGACCGTCCGCGCGGAAAACATTGATATAAGGAACAATGGGCAGGCCCGGAAGGTGAATTTGGAGGTGATTCCCCTAAAAAATTTGAAGGACAAATGCTTCCTGGTTCTGTTTGAGGAGGCTGCGAGTAATGGAGACGGGGGGAATGGCAACACCGGTTCCAGAGGCGCGGTCGTCACATCGGGCGCCGGCCTTCGGTTAGACAAATCGGAAGACTCAACCAGGATAGCGAGACTTGAGCGGGATCTCTCGGAGAACCGGGATTATCTTCAATCGGTGCAGGAGACGCAGGAAACAGCGAACGAGGAGCTTCAGTCGGCCAATGAGGAAGGCCAGTCCGCGAATGAGGAATTGCAGAGCCTCAATGAAGAACTGGAGACATCAAAGGAGGAGTTGGAGTCGACCAATGAGGAGTTGACGACAGTCAACGAGGAGATGATAAGCCGAAACATTGAGCTCAATCACCTCATCGAGGACCGCAAGAGGAACGAAGAGGCGCTGCGCACAAGCGACGAGCGTTTTCGTGCGTTATTTGATCTGGGGCCAGTTGGAGTGTATACCTGTGATACCTCGGGACGGATCATAGAATTCAACCGCTGCGCGACTTCGATGTGGGGTCGGGCGCCGAAGACCGGTGAGCTCGGAGAAAAGTTCTGCGGTTCATTGAGGCTCCGTTCCCCTAGCGGCGCGCGCATCCAACACTCCCGATGCCCGATGGCCGCCGTCCTGAGTGGCAGGATCCCGTCGGCGCACGATGTTGAGGTCGTCATTGAGCGCCCAGATGGCTCCCAGATTACCGTCGTCGTCAATATTGTCCCTTTCAAGAACAACCTCGGAGAGACGACGGGTGCCATCAACTGCTTCTACGACATCTCCGACCGCAAGCGTTCTGAAGTGGCGTTGAGGGAAGCCCAACAGCAACTTTCCAAGCACGTCGGCAAACTCGAGATCCTGGTACGGGCGCGCACTGCCAAACTGACCGAGTCGAACGCCCGCCTTGTGACCTCCGTCAGCGACACAAGAAAGGGACGG
>Ga0181537_10004218_pt1 | contig 11984 bp, 11 predicted proteins | sample PEATcosm2014_Bin_39_FD_119765 | JGI IMG/M metagenome (GOLD analysis project Ga0181537, IMG submission 119765) | Peatland microbial communities from MTU Mesocosm Facility, Houghton, MI, USA - PEATcosm2014_Bin23_10_metaG | ecosystem: Environmental > Terrestrial > Soil > Wetlands > Peat | place... | reverse complement strand
GGTGGAGCGCTACCCGTCGATCGAGATGCCAAGGCGCAGCCCGAACGGCTTCGTCACGGCTTTCTTCGCCGTTGTCACCGGCTTCGCGATGATCTGGCACATCTGGTGGATGGCGATCCTGGGGCTGGCCTGCGCCGTGGTGACGCTGCTGGTCTTCGGCTGGACCGAGCGCCTGGAGGACGAGGTGCCCGGCGAGCAGCTGGCCGCTGACGAACGCGCCCGCGCACGCGCTCTGGAGCTGGCATGAGTGCGCACGCAGGCACCGCTGGCTTCGAGGGGTCGATGCACGCGTCCGAGGCAGAGAGCACCGGCAGCGGTGGAGGCCCGGCGCCGGTGCGCATCGTGGTGGCATACGGTTTCTGGATCTTCCTGCTCAGCGACATCATCATGTTCTCGGCGCTGTTCGCCGCCTACGCGGTACTGTCCGGACAGACCGCCGGCGGGCCGGGCGCACGCGACCTGTTCAACTTGCACCACGTCGCCGTCGAGACACTGTGCCTGCTGTTCTCAAGCTACACCTGTGGCCTGGGGGTGCTGGCGGTCGAGCGGCGCCGGCTTGCCGGATTTTACCTGGGCTTCGCGCTGACCTTCGTGCTCGGCGCGACGTTTCTAGGCCTGGAACTCAACGAATTCGCCGGACTGGTGGCGCGCGGCGCCGGCCCATCGCGCAGCGCCTTCCTGTCGGCGTTCTTCAGCCTGGTGGGCCTGCATGGCGTGCACGTGAGCGCCGGCCTGCTGTGGATGGCTTTCATGGTCGCGCAGACCGCGGTCAAAGGCCCGCGCGACTTCGTGCGCCGGCGGCTGCTGTGCTTCAGCCTGTTCTGGCACGCGCTCGACATCATCTGGGTGGCGCTGCTGACGCTGGTCTACCTGATAGGAGCGCGCTGATGGAACAGACACCTAAGCCGCCGCACGACGCCTCCCAGAGCAATGCATCTGAGAGCGACGCCTTTGAGAGCGACGCCTCGGGCAGCGTAGCCACCTACACCGTGGGCCTGGTGTTCGCATTGCTGCTGACCGGGGCCTCGTTCCTGGTATCCCAGACCAACCTGCTGTGGGCGCCGGGCGTGTCGGCCGGGCTGGCGGTGCTGGCGATCGCGCAGATGGGGGTGCACCTGGTGTTCTTCCTGCACATCAGCACCGGACGCGATAACGCCAACAACGTGCTGGCGCTGGCGTTCGGCGTCATGATCGTAACCCTGGTGGTGGGCGGCTCGCTGTGGATCATGGCCAACCTGAACGCGAACATGCTGTCGCCAGCCGCGATCATGCAGATGCAGCGTTAGCGGCGCAGCCGCGCGACCTGCGCCGCGGCGACGGGTGCCGCGCCATTGCCCCAGTTCGAGCGGACAAAGGTTGCCAGTGCGGCGATATCCGCATCATCGTAGCGCCAACCGAAGTCGGGCATTGCAAGACCTGACGGTGCTGCGGCGGTCGATGGCGTGCGACTGCCGTTGAGTATCACCGTGATCAACGATGACGGATCGCTGCTCAGGACGGTCGGGTTGCCCGCCAGCCTCGGGAACGCCAGGCTCTCGCCGCCTCCGGACAGGCGGTGGCAGGCAGCACAGCTGTCCATGTAGATGCGTCCTCCGGCCGAGCGCTCGTTGCCGGCAAGCATCGCTCGTAGCGTCGCGTCAGTGGCGCCGAAGCTCGCATGGCCGCTGGCCGGCGCCGGCGACAGCGATTTCAGGTAAGTGGCGATTGCATTCACGTCCTGCTCGCTCATGTACTGCGTGCTATGCCGAACCACATCGACCATGTCGCCGTTGACGGCGGAGGCGGCGTTGCGCCCCGCCTTCAGCAACTCAGCGACGTCCGCTGCACTCCAGCGCCCGAGCCCATCACCGTCGTTGGCGCGCAGATTGATTGGCGAGCCGCCGACGAGCCGGCCGCCGGACAGGTACAGGTTGCTGTGCCCGGCGAGATCCTTTTCCTCGAACAACAGGCCGCGCGGCGTATGGCAGGTACCGCAGTGCGCCAGCCCCTGCACCAGATAGGCGCCGCGATTCCACTGCGCGTCGCGGGCGGGATCGACGACGAAGCGCGTATCGTCATGGAACGCGCTGATCCAGATTGCCAGCGGCCAGCGCATGTTCAGCGGCCACGGAATATCGTTAGCATGCGCGGCGGCGTGCACCGGTGCGACTGCCGACTGCAGGTACGCGAACAGGTCCTGCAGGTCTTCGTCCGACACCCTGGCGTAGGCGGTGTAGGGCATCGCCGGATAGAGCCGGGCGCCGTCGGGCCTGATCCCAAAGCGCATGGCGAGCACGAAGTCCGGAAAGCTGTAGCGGCCGATGCCGGTGTCGCGATCGGGCGTGACGTTGCTCGAGTAGATTGCTCCGAGCGGCGTGGCGAGCGGCAGGCCGCCCGCGAATGCGGCGCCACCGGTCGCCGTGTGGCAGAACGCGCAGTCGCCCAGCACTGCAATGTATCCGCCGCGTTCGACGTCCGGCTGACGCTGAGCGAGTGTCGGGGAAATCCCCGGATCAGGACGGTGCGCGACCAGCGCGGCCAGCGCGGCCACCAGCGCCGCCAGTGCCGCCAGCGCCAGTGCGATGATCGCCCACGGCTTGCGCTGCCTGCCGCCGGTCGCGCTCATACGTGGACGAGCGGGCCGGGGCTCTTCAGGTAGCTCGAACGGATATTGGCCGCCGCCCAGTAGGCGAGTGCGCCTACCAGGCCGGTGGGATTGTAGCCAATGCCGTGAGCGAACACGTTGGCGCCCAGCACGAACAGGTTCGACACGTCCCAGCTCTGCAGGTACTTGTTGAGCACGCTGGTTTTCGGATCCGCGCCCATAGCGGTGCCGCCGTTGATGTGCGTGCTTTGATACGGACGCGTATCCCAACTGTCGCCGCGCTTGAGGACGCGACCGGACATCGATTTCGCCCCCATTGCCTTGCCGATCTGGGACAGGCGCTCGCCGAAGAATTCCGACATGCGAAGGTCATTGTCCTGCCAGTTCAATGTCATTCGCAGCAGCGGCGTATTGTAGGCGTCCCGATAGGTAGGATCGAGGTCGAGGTAACAGCCACGGTAGGCCATGTTGCTCAGCTGAGCCTCAATGCGGCCGCTGTGCAGGAAATTCTCCTTCACCGCGGCCTTCCAGCCGCTGCCCCAGGTGGGGGAACCGGTCGGCAGCGGGATACCGCGCACCGGACCATTGCCGGTCTGGCGGCCCCAGATCACACCGCCGCCGATGAATCCGAGCGGACCGTGGTCGAAGTTGTCGGCGTAGAAGTCTTCGATCGCCTGGCCGACCCCACCGGCGCCCATGAACTGGTTGATGTAGACGCTCTGGTCGAAAAAAAGGTTGACGCTGTTGAGCAGCTGATAGCAGAAATTGCGCCCGACCGTACCCGTTCCGGTGTCCGGATCGTAGGGCTTGCCGATACCCGAGGACAGCATCAGTCGGACATTGTGCAGATGAAAGGCCGCGAGAATCACCAGCGCCGCCGGCTGCTCGGTCTCGCGACCCTGCGCATCGACGTAGGTGACGCCGGTTGCCCGCTTGCCGCTGCTATCGGTATTGACCTTGAGCACGTGCGCATGGGTGCGCAGCGCGAAGTTCGGCATCCGATACAGCACCGGCAGGATGGTCGTCTGCGGCGAGGCTTTTGAATAATTGATGCAGCCATAATCACTGCAGAAGCCACAGAAATTGCACGGGCCCAGCTGGCAGCCGTACGGATTGGTGTAGGGCCGCGACGCATTGGCGGCCGGAAGTGGGTAGGGGTGATACCCCAGCTCGCGCGTCGCCTTGGCAAACAGCACGCTGGTCGGCGGATCCGTCAGCGGCGGCAGCGGAAATTCGCGCGAGCGCGGCGCTTCAAACGGATTGCCGCCTTCGAGTTTTTCCCCCTGGATGTTGCCGGCCTTGCCCGAGGTGCCGCAGACATTCTCGAAGCGATCAAAATGCGGTTCCAGTTCCTCGAAGCTGACGCCCCAGTCCTGCAGCGTCATGCCGGCGGGTATGAAGTGCGCCCCGTAGCGCTCGACGATGTGGCTTCGCAGGCGCAGTTCCTGTGGCATGACGCGCGAATGCACGCCCGACCAGTGGATGCCGGCACCCCCTACGCCGGTGCCGGGCTTGAAAGAGCCAATCTGGCGATAGGGCAGCGCCCGGTCTTTCCTGTCATGGCGGATGGTGACGGTGGTCTTCGACAGGTTCTGCAGCAGCCCGTTGCGGGCTGACTGGGCGATCTCGTCGACCACCTTGGGATACGACCAGTTCGGCACCGTGGCGGCGTCGTCGCCGCGCTCCAGCGCCAGCACATTGAGCCCGGCCTGCGCCAGTTCGATCGCCATGATCGCGCCGGTCCAGCCAAAGCCGACGATGACGACGTCGACCGGTTTGGCGACCGACGCCATCAGCCGCGCTTCCCATAGACGCTCACCGGGCCGTACGGATAGGGTTTGGCGTCGCCTACCCACTCCATATAATCGGCGCGCACACCCGGGTAGCCGATCATCTTCCACGCGGACATATCCCTGTTGCCGCCGTACATCGGATCGCCGAAGTAGCCTTCCAGGACGTTCTTGAGCAGGAAGCTGGAGAAAAAGGTTTTCAGCGGCAGGTCAGCCGACGTCAGGCTGCCTTTCTCGACCTGCTTCAGCACATCGTCCTGTTGCGCCGGTGTCAGCGCGGCGAACGGCTGCTGCAGGTGCTGCTGGCACAACTGGTCGATCGCCCGTATGCCGAGTCGATACTGCTGCTTGGGCGTGAGCTGCGACTGGTAGCCAAACTCCGGCGCGGCCTCGAAGAACGGTCCCTGCATGTACCAGATCGCGCCATCCGCCCACGGCGTACCCATCTGCCGGTCGATGTACTGCGGCACACCGAGCTCGAGCGCCGACGGCCCATGTTCATCCGCCGGGATCAGTCGCGCGCAGGCGGCGTTGATGAATGCCCACTCGACGGGCGTAAAGTACGCAGGACGATAGTCACTGGTGGCAGGGTGGTTGGGTGCCGGTGCACTGCCCGGCAGCTGCTCGCCGGTGGGCGAGGATGCCGGCAGCGCCGCGCTACTCGCCAGCGTGGTAGCGATCGGCGCGAGCGCGATGGAGCTGACCAGGAAGTCGCGGCGGCTCGTCGGCCGATTGTTCGAAGACACGGGTCACACCCCTGGGCGCGGACGCATCCAAATCATCTTGCGCGCGCGCCGGCTAATATGTCCAGCGCGGGGATTCAGTTTTTCGGAGGTACGCATGGACATCGAGCGGCTTGATCACCTGGTACTGACGGTCGCCGACATCGAGCACACCTGCCAGTTCTATCAGCAGGCTCTTGGTCTCAAGGTTGTCACGTTCGCCGGCCACCGCAAGGCGCTGGCGTTCGGGCGGCAGAAAATCAATCTGCACCAGCTGGCGAAGGAGTTCGAGCCCCGCGCTTTTCGACCGACGGCCGGTTCCGCGGACTTTTGCTTCATTACCGCGACGCCGCTGGAGACTGTGATCCAGGAGCTGCGCGCCAGCAATGTCGCCATCGAGATGGGGCCGGTCGATCGCAATGGTGCGCTCGGACCGATGCGCTCAATCTATATCCGCGATCCGGACCGCAACCTGGTGGAGATTGCGAACTATGAGGCGAAGTGAACCAGCAGGCGCGCCTCGGACACGCGGCGCTAACGAGCGCCAAGGCGCTGCAGCCTGGGTGTTGCCAGTGGAATCGTCAGCATGGTGCTGGCGACCGCCATCAGCAGCAACGCGGTGAACATAGTGCCGGTGATGATGCCCTTGTCGAGCAGGATATTGACGAAGATGATCATGATCAGAGCCTTGGTTTGCAGCAACCAGCCGATCAGCGAACTCTCACCCGGCGGCCAGTGAAGGATGATTCCCGCCAGCCGCGTGCCCGCCAATTTGCCGCTGACGGATGCGATCAGCAGCACGGTGGCCGCCAGCAACACCGCCGGGCCGCCCATGGCCCAGTTGGTGCGCAAGCCGGTACTGAGGAAGAACACCGGCATCATGACCAGCAGCACATTCTGCCGCAGCATATCCAGCTGCTTCTGGTCAAACCACTGGCGGTCCATGACGGCGCCGGACAGGAAAGCCCCTACCATGAAGTGCAGGCCGGACCAGTCGGCACTGAGGCCGCACAGTGCCAGCCAGATCAGGCCCACATACCAGCGATCGCGCTCCGGTAATCGCAGCATCAGGCGGCGAAAGGCCCAGGCGCACAGCGCAAAGCCGACCAGGAAGCTCACCTGCTTACCGACGCGGTGCCAATCCATCAGGATCAGCGCCAGCACCCCCCATATGGCCACGTCGTCCATGCTGGCGTAGCGCAGGATGCGCTGCCCTATGGGCTGGCGCAGGATGTGCAGCGTCTCCATGAACAGGATCAGTATCGGCAGCGCCGTCACCGCGCAGGCCATGCCGATGCCGAGCACGAATTGCCAGGCGCTCGCGTTGGCGCCGATCCAGCCATCGAAGCGGCTCAGGGCCATCGCAGCCGCACAGCCCAGCAGTAGCGGCGTGCCCAGTGCCAGACCGGCGGTGATGCCGCTCTCCCTGCGGTGCTCCCAGACACCAGCCAGATCCAGTTCGATCCCGGCAATCCACACGAAACTCATCACCGCCCACCAGGCGATGCCGTTGAGCGACTGCACCACGGCCGGATTGAACACGAAGGCGTAGTAGGAGGGGAACGCGGCGCCCAGCAGTCCCGGACCGAGCAGGATTCCGGTGATGATCTGCACCACCACCAGCGGCGCGTAGTATTCGGTGCCGCCGATGCGCCAGAGCAGGTAGGGGATCAGGAATATGATCCCCATCGCCACCAGAAAAATCTCGCTCGTGCTCATCGGTTGCCGTCGCGCTCATCTGCAGCACCTGACCGGTGGCCACCAGTGTAGTGAGCCACCCGCGGCGGTTCCAATTTAGCGCTTGCCGCGTTGCAGTCCGGATGCTCAAATTCCGCGATGGACAATCCGAAGGTCGACTGGAACAGGGTGTTCGAATTCACCTGGCGAATCCTGGTCTTCGTGGTGGCCATCAGCATCATCATCGTCGTGTCCAGCAACTGGACGCGCTGGGAGGGTGGGGCAGGCTGGCAGGGAACCAATGACGCCTACCTGCAGGCTGATCTGACGCCGATAGCCGCCAGGGTCGCAGGCTACGTGCGCGAGCTGCCGATACAGGATTACGAGCGGGTGCATAAAGGGCAGGTACTCGCGCAACTGGTCGATGACGATTATCGTGCCGCCGTGGCACAGGCGGAGGCGGCAGTCGCGAGCGCGCTGGCGCAGGCGCAGACGCTACGGGCACAGCACGAGCTGCAGCTGGCGAATATCGAGGCTGCACGCGCGGTGGTGGGTTCCACCAGCGCCGCCCGCGCCCAGAATGAGCGTGACCTGGCGCGCCAGGGGCTGCTGCTGCAGAGCGGTTCCTCGTCCACCGAGGCCAGCGAGAAGCTCGCGACCGTCCACGCCCAGATCGAGGCGCAGCTGGCGCAAAACCAGGCGCAGGCACGTGCCGCCGAGCGCCAGCTGGCGGTGCTGGAAGCGCAGCTGGCACAGAGCGAGGCGACTATCGCCGCGCAGCGCGCCGCACTCGATGTCGCCAGGTTGAATCTCGGTTACACCAGCATCACGGCAACCCAGGACGGCGTGATCGGAGCGCGGCTGGTCAAGCCAGGACAGCTGGTCGGTGTGGGCAGCCAGATCACAACGCTGACACCGTTGCCAATCCTGTGGGTGATCGCCAACTACAAGGAAACGCAATTGACGCACATGGCCGTCGGCCAGAAAGCCGAACTCAGGGTCGACACCTTTCCCGGTCATACGCTGCGCGGTCACCTGCTGGCCTTCGCTCCGGCGTCGGGCGCCGAGTTCGCGCTGCTGCCGCCCGACAACGCGACCGGCAATTTCACCAAGGTCGTCCAGCGCATCGCGGTCAAGATCGCGATCGACGATGCGGACGGTCTGGCTGATCGGCTGGTTCCCGGCATGTCGGTCGAAGCCCGGGTTGACGCCAGGGACGAGCGACGCCAGTGAGCGTGCCTCCGCCAACCGCGCCGCCAGCGGTCGCGCCCGCGCCCACGCCGGCGCCGGACCCGCGGGCAGGATTGATCGCACCGACCCTGCCGTCGCCACCCACCTCGATTCCGTGGCTCGGTCTGACGGCCGTGCTCATGGGTACCTTCATATCGACATTGACCGGACGGCTGTCGACGTTCGGGCTGGCCGACATACGCGGCGCGGTCGGCGCCGGATTCGACGAGGGGGCCTGGATTACCACCGCGCAGACCGTGGCGCAGATGTTCATTACACTGGCAGCCATCTGGATGGGTGCCGCCTATGGCGCGCGCCGGGTGTTGATCGGCGCCTCGATCGCCTTCGCGGTGATTTCGCTGCTGACCCCGTACTCGGCAACGCTACCGATGCTGCTGACGATGCAGTTCCTGGGCGGACTGGCGTCGGGATGTTTCATACCGCTGACGTTGAGCTTCATCCTGCTGAACACGCCGCCCAGGTACTGGGCGTTCGGCATCGCCATCTACGCGCTGAACCTCGAGCTGTCGCTGAACATATCGGCCTCGCTCGAGGGCTGGTACGTCGAACATCATTCCTGGCGCTGGATCTTCTGGCAGAACGTACCGCTGGCGTTGTTGATGTCGATCTGCCTGCATCGCGGTATTGCCATCAAGCCGATCACGACCCGGCCACCGACCGATGTGTTCGCGCTGCTATCGGGGGGCGCCGGGCTGGCATTGATCTACGCGGCGCTGGATCAGGGCAATCGGCTCGACTGGCTCAATTCCGGCCTGGTGTGCGGGTTGTTGGCTGCCGGCGGCCTGCTGCTGCTGGCCTTCCTGGTCCATGAGGCACGCACCCCGCGTCCGCTGCTGAATCTCGCGGTGGTGTTTGGCGCACCGATGCCAATTTTATTTCTGCTGATTGCGTTCCTGCGGCTGACGATTCTCTCCACCGCCTACCTGATCCCGCTGTACCTGGGTTCGGTGCGCGGCTTTCGCGACCTTGAGGTCGGTCAGACGCTGATCTGGATCGCGGCGCCGCAGCTGATTTTGTGTCCGCTCGCGGCACTGATGCTGCGACGATCGGACGCGCGGCTGGTGGCCTCGATTGGTTTTATTTTCATCAGCGTCGCCTGCCTGATGGTGGCCTACAACCTGACGCCCATCTGGGGTTCCTACCAGTTTCTGCCGTCGGCGCTGCTGCAAGCCGCCGGGCAGAGCTTTGCGCTGTCGGGCGTCGTGTTCTTCGGCATTCTTCACCTGCGACCGCAGGACGCGCTGACCTTCGGCGCGGTGTTGCAGACCGCCCGGCTGATGGGCGGTGAAATCGGCAGCGCCTTCGTGACCACGCTGGCGCGCGTGCGCGAGCAGGTCGCCTCGAACCTGCTCGGACAGCACGTGCATGCGGGCGATCCGCAGGTGATTGCCCGCATCAGGGCCTATGGCGCCGCGACCACACCAGTCATCGACCCGATCGCCGCAGCGCGTCGCGGCGAACTGGTGCTCGGCAATGTGGTGCGCTCGGCGGCCACCCTGCAGGCAGTGATGGACGGTTTCGTCGCCGTCGGGGCGATCACCGCGGTGGCGCTGGTGATCGTGGTACTCCGAAGTGCCGCCCCTGAGGGTCCGGCCTCCGCGGCGCCGCTGTTTCGGCCACGCGGGTCGCCGCCGCGATGATCGGATGGCGCCGAACCGCTTCCCTGGCCGCGGTGATCGCCGGCTCGCTCGCCGCCCTCGCCGGATGCCGGGTGGGGCCCAATTACCACGCGCCGACGCCGCCATCCGGCGCCGAGGCGCCGTTGGTGTCGCTGGACGCAGCGACCGAGACGCCGGCGCCGCCGCCCGATGCCTGGTGGCGTCTCTACAATGACCGGCGGCTCGACGCGCTGGTGCAGGAAGCGCTGACCGCGAACCGCGCGCTGGCCGCGGCCGACGCCAATTTTGCCGCGGCGCGCTCGGTACTGTCAGCGGCACAGTCCAGTCGCTACCCGTCGACGACGGTGATCGGCGCGGGTGTGTACGGGCGCGATGCCGTTACCGATGAGATCCTGGAACTGGGCGGCCAGCGCCCACAGACCATCTGGCTGCTCGAGGACCTGTTTGAGGCATCCTACGAGGTCGATCTGTTCGGTCGCGTGCACCGGGCGATCGAAGTGGCGAATGCCAACGCGGACGCGGTGGCAGCCGCCCGCGACGGCGTCAGGGTGGTGGTGGCAGCGGATACCGCGCGCGCCTACGCCGCGCTCTGTGCGCTCGGAGAGCAGATCGAGGTGGCGCAGCACTCGCTGCAGGTCGTAGCGCGCGAGGCCGAGATTTCCGTACGGCGGCATGAAGCCGGGGCGAACTCGGTTTACGACGTCACGCGCGCGCAGGCGCTGGTGGCGCAGGTGCGTTCTGCCATCCCGCCACTCGAAGGCCAACGGCGAGCAGCGCTGTTCGAACTGACCGCCGTGCTTGGCCGCACACCCGCCGCGGCGCCGAGCGATCTTGAGGCGTGCGTGACGCCGCCGCGCCTGGTCGCGCTGATGCCGGTCGGTGACGGTTCGGCGCTGCTACGGCGCCGGCCCGATGTGCGGCAGGCCGAGCGCCGGCTCGCGGCCGCGACCGCGCAGATCGGCGTGTCGACCGCAGACCTGTATCCCACCATCCGTCTGATCGGACTCTACGGTGGCGCGGCGACGCAGGTGCCCGAACTCAACACCAATATCGGTCGCACCTGGGGCATCGGCCCTTCGATCAGCTGGTCCTTTCCCAACATGGCGGGCCCGCGCGCGCGCGTGCGGCAGGCCAGGGCGACGCAATCGGCGGCGCTGGCGTCGTTCGATGCCGTCGTGCTCAGCGCTCTCAAGGAGACCGAGCAGGCGCTGGCGTTGTACCGGGCGGCGCTCGATAACCGACAAGCGCTTGGCGACGCACAGGACAAGGTGCACTCCGCCTTCGAGATGGCGCACGACCAATTCCTCGCAGGCTCGCTGAGCAACCTCGACCTGCTGACATCGGAACAGTCCCTGGTGGCGGTCGACGCGGCCGTGGCGTCGTCCGATGCCAGCCTGGTACAGGACCAGATCGCGGTATTCAAGGCACTGGGCGGCGGGTGGCGCGGCGAAGGCGAGGACTCTGGCCCCGCGAGGGGTGCGCCGTGACCGACCCGGTCGCCTCGGGTGCACACATTCACAACAAGATCAGGAGGAAATTTACAATGTTTAATCGCATGGTTTCTCTAACCGCTGCATCGCTGGTGCTGTGCACGTTCGCCGGTGGGGCCGGTGCGCAGACACCGAGCGCCGACCAGCAGGAAGTCTGGAAGGTGGAACAACAGCAATGGAAGATGTCGCAAGCGAAGGACAGCAGCTGGATCGACACGCTGACGCATTCAAACCTGAAGATCTGGGAGACCGGCGCGCCGATGCCGCGCGACAAGGCATCGCTGAAGCACTGGGATCGCTACGAGACCGAGTCTTCGACCGTGCTCGAGCAAGAGCTGTTTCCGCTGTCGACGACCATCACCGGCAATATTGCCGTTGTCCAGTACTATTACATGCTGGTGCGCGAGAACTACAAGAAGGAACGCGAGACCGTGACCGGCCATTACACCGACGTCCTGATCAAGGACGGCGGCCATTGGCAGTTCATAGCGTGGGCTGGCGGCGACGACCCGAAAAAATGACCGCCTGACCGCAGCTGCCGGCAGCGGCCGCGCCGCGAGCAGCCATTGCTGCGCGGATATTCCCCGGATTGCTCCGGGGAATATCTCCAGTTGGTGGAGGCGGCGGGAATTGAACCCGCGTCCGCAAGTCCTAGACTTCAGCATCTACGCGCGTAGCCCATTCTTTGTTTCTCATCCGTCGCTACCCGAAGGGCAGGGAAGACGCCGGACCAGCCACGGTATCTCTTAACGGAACCACCCCGTCGCACGGTGGCCCGCGATCCTATGAGCGCGTCCCCTGATACAGTCGCATAGGCACGAGCTGGTCAGAGGTCAGCTGCGTTTAGGCAG
>Ga0181537_10004217_pt1 | contig 11984 bp, 14 predicted proteins | sample PEATcosm2014_Bin_39_FD_119765 | JGI IMG/M metagenome (GOLD analysis project Ga0181537, IMG submission 119765) | Peatland microbial communities from MTU Mesocosm Facility, Houghton, MI, USA - PEATcosm2014_Bin23_10_metaG | ecosystem: Environmental > Terrestrial > Soil > Wetlands > Peat | place... | reverse complement strand
CTTGAGATCAGCCTGGAGATTGGACCGAACGGGGCGCTGCGAAGCTACTCAGTGCAGCGCGCCGACTGAACGGATCCGGCGCGCAGGCAGACAGATTGATACGTCTGGCTGCTAGTCGACCAGGATGTCCTGGTATTCCGGGTGATGCGCGGCAAATGCGGCGACAAACGAACAACGGATTCGTACGCGTGCGCCCGCAGCCCGCAGCGCATCCAGCGTACCGCGTGCCATTTCCGTGCCGACGCCCTTGCCGGACAGCTGCGGCGGCACTTCCGCATGCAGTAGCGTTATATGGTCTGCGGCTCGCCGGTAATTGATAAAGGCAACTCCCCCGTCCAGCTGAAGTTCAAATCGGCTGAGCGCTTGGTTGTCGGTGACGGTGGCGGGCATGTTTGGATATTAGCGCAGAATTCCCGTTGGCTGCGGCTTGAGCCGGACCAAGGCCCACTTACTTTGCAGTAGCTGACAGCCGCATGGCTAGAATGTGTACCACCGCGAATCACTGGTTGCTGGAGCGACTTCATGGACACGCTGGCTTGCGAGCAGCTTCAGGGCCGGTACGTGCGCCTCGAGCAGTTGGCCGAGCGGCACCGGGAACCGCTGCGATCTGCAGCGGCGGATCCCGCGATTTGGAGCCTTATGGCAGTCTGCGCGGCCGGGCCGGGCTTTGATCCGTGGTTCGATGCCGCGCTGGCGCAGCAGTCCGGCCACCATGCGGTAGTCTTTGCAGTCTTCGAGTGCGCGACCAGTCAATGGATCGGCAGTACGCGCTACCACGATATTGTGCCCGCGCACCGACGGCTGGAAATTGGCGGAACTTGGTACGTGCCGCGCGTCTGGCGCACCGCGGTAAATACCGAGTGCAAACTGCTGCTGCTAAGTCACGCGTTCGAGGAGTGGGGCGCTCACCGCGTCCAGCTGCTGACCGACGTGATCAACGAGCGGTCGCGGGCTGCCATTGCTGCCCTCGGCGCGCACTATGAGGGGATTCTTCGCTCGCACATGATTTCGCAGGGTGGGCGGATACGCGACAGCGCCCTCTACAGTATTACCAGCGCCGATTGGCCGCAGGTGCGGACTGGCTTGCAGCAACGCCTGCTGCGGCAGGAAGCTCAGCGGGCCTGATCCGATGCGGGGGGCGCTGGCTCCGCGCGCGTCGGAATAGGCACGTTGCACACGTCTATGAAGTCGGCGGGCACCTTGAACCAGGCTTCACGCCGATTTCTTCGCGCCGCAACGAATTGCGCAAAGCTCGCGCTGTCCGTACGCATCACCTGCAGCGGCGTGCGTTCGGCCTCAGGAACGTCACTCGCCAACCGCACCGAAAGTATGCCGGTGCGTTCCTGCGCTGTTTCATAAAACCCGAGTGGCCCGCTGCCGCGGTGCAGGGAAGAGAGCAGTTCCATTCCGGACCAGACGCGTCCGACCAGCGTGATATTGCGATCTAGCTGCCGAGGCGCCTGACCAATGACTACGTACAACGATGAACCATTACCGCTTTGCGGATCATTGTCTCGGCCGACGCCGACCGTGGCATAGCAGTTTGCCAGCCAGGCGCGATGCTGCGCAGGGTTGCGGGCTGCCGGCAAGCCGGCTGCAAATCCGCTCTGCGGCGCATAGCCGTCCCGATCCGGCAGCGGCGTGAAGCGCATTTCCGGTGTTTCCGTCACCGTGAACTCCGGCTCAAGCGTGGCCTTGGCACTGCCAAGGGATTTGGGATTGTCGTCGTCCGGATCGCCCCACTGCACGACGTAATTATCCTGGGCGCGAATCACCGCCAGCCCGTCGAAGTAATGCTCCCGCACCAGCGTTCTGATGTTGGCCACATGCAACGGCGCGAACGCCGGTGCGAGTTCGATAATCACTCGGCCGGCGGGCAGCTGCATGTACAAAGTGTTTTCTGGCGCCAGGGAGCGCCAAGCCGATAGCGGTGCCGCCTGAATGATCTGTGCGCTGTTCGCAGCCTCGCCGATGACGGCGCGCGGCAGCAGCGACGCTACGACAGCGACGCAGCCGCCCAGCCAGGCGGCGCGATTGATAGATCGGGATCTCAACACGGATCCTATATTACTGCAGCGTGAGGTGCGACAGGGGTTATGGTGCCAGCCGCCGCGCGCCCTGCGCAACCTCGCCCATTGTCGGGCGGAAGCGCACATCAAACGGCTTGGTTTCGTGGGTATGGCTGATAGTCAGTTCAACTTCGTACTCGCGCAGGCACGCGGTTACGAAACCGAGCAGATCCTCGAATCGCTCGCGCGCGGTCGGATTGTCCTCGATCTGCGCCGCCAGTTTGGCCTGCCAGTGCTGCGCACGCGGACACAGGATCTTCAGCTCCCGCATCGAGCGGTCAATCAACGCCAGGTCCATGGATAACGTAGTGTCGGTCAGGGCCGCGTCCTGGACGCGGCCGGGCGTAGCCAGCTTCAGATGGATCAGCGCGCCGGCTTCCTCGACGGCATCATAAAAGCACAAGGCGAATGAGTGGTTCAAATGCGCGGCCAAGACCACGTCGACGGCCACCGCCGCGTACGTGTCAGCATCAACCCAATGCTCGGCTTCGGGTGTGTCCATGCGTATTCGCTGCTCGTCCATGGGTCCTGCCACTGGTCAGTTCAACGGCGGTGGGAGATGGCCACGCCAGCATGCCTGCATCGCACGGCTGCGCACGCTCGTTGCGTCACAGTATCGAACGACTCATTCGCGGTTCAAGTGTCGAATTAAAAAGACACGGCGTCGTGCCAAAGCACCGGGCTACGCGCCGGCCCCGGCGCTGCCTTGGCGCGGGGTCAGGCGCGACAGTAATACCGGCAGCGGGCACGCGAAAGCACGCAGCCGCCAGACCGTGAAGCCAGTCAGATTAAGCGGCGCAATTGCCCGCGGTGTCATAACAGGCTGGGTCCTTACAGCCTGCGATTCGGTCAGCCCGCCAATGGCCACTGGATCAGGCAGGCCCGAGTTTTAGAGCAACACGGGACTAGCAATCTTCCACCGGGCGTCTGCCCACCCTATCGCTTATGTCGAACGCTCATTCACGCGTCAGGCAGTGGCGGCTGGGCGTGTTTTTGATAATAATATCTATTATTTTCAATAAGTTGTAATATTCAGGGCGGCTGCAATTCTGGGCGGACCCATTTAATGGGCGGCGACGCCCCAAAAGCTTAAGCTTCGTTAATGGATAGTGCACGAAACCACTGGTGGTACGTTCTATCTAACAGATGACAGCCAATGGCGTTTCCGTTGGCCCGCCTTTTGATCTGGAGAATCGGTCATGAACAGTTCATCCCCCGCGCTTCGTCGGTCGCTTCTGGCCTTGGGTCTTAGCGCTGGCTTGGCACTGATCAGCACCCCAGCTCTTGCTAACCATGTCGGTGGCGGGGGCGGTCATTCAGTGGGACACAGCAGTGGCACCCATTTCAGCGGCGCGAGTCGCGGTTTTGCTGGCTCGCGCGGCGCGGTCATGCGTGGGTCAACGACGCACTTCAGCGCTGCTCCGGGTCGCGCCTACGGCGGCGGCCTACGCGTCGCTGGCCGCGGGTACGCAGGCTACGGCGGTTACCGGGGCTATGGCGGTGGTTACTGGCATGGCGGCGGCTACTGGCGCGGCGGCCTCTGGTACGGCGGCTTTCTTGCAGCGTTGCCACTTTATTACGACATGTTTTGGTGGGGCGGCGTCCCGTACTACTACGCCAATGATGCGTACTATGTCTGGAGCGACTCGGCGAATGGCTACACGTCGGTGCCGCCTCCAGGTGATCAGCCTTCGGGCGATCAACCGCCGGCCGCAGCGCAGGCTGATCAGGGACCGGCCGCGGCTAATTCCGACCTGATTGTCTACCCGAAGAACGGGCAGTCGCCTGATCAGCAGGCGCGCGACCGGTATGAGTGTGGTCACTGGGCAGCGACGCAAAGCGGATTTAATCCGGCGCAACCGGGGCAGCCTAGTGCGGCTCCCGCCGCAGGCAGCGACCAGTATCTGCGCGCTGAAAGCGCCTGCCTTGAAGGGCGCGGGTACACGGTCAGGTAGTTCGGCCGCACACGCCAGCTTCCTAACCGCCTGGGCCAATTGAGGGGCGGAATAATCGAGCCGCCGGGCCCAGGTTCAAACTGGAACGGATCATGGCGGTGTCGAAAGCGTTCCACGTCTTCGTCCTGGACCAGCTCAGCCAGATCCGACCAATACGTAGCCGCCGGATGTTCGGTGGCGTTGGTTATTACAGCGGAGAGCTGTTTTTTGCCATCGCTGCGGACGACACGCTGTACTTCAAGACTGACAAAGCCACCCGTCCGATGTTTCAGGAGCATGGCATGAGGCCGTTTCGGCCCTTCGGGGCCGATACCAGACCGATGCCATATTTTGAAGTCCCCGCTCACCTGTTTGAGAATTCCGAGGAGCTGGGCGCCTGGATGCAGCGCGCGATTGCCGTAGCTGCCGCGGCGAAGGACCCCTCGGCGAGCGCCATTATTCGCAGAAAGCGCAAGCCTGCCAGCCGCTGACGCGGCGGCAGCCCCGGCTCCGGCATGGCGCCGGTAGCCGCACAGGCACTAAAATCACCTGCTGTTCTGTCCGCCTTTGGGACCTGCGCCATCATATTAAATGCAGTAGTCGTTAGGCGCGTTAGAGGGTGACGTTAGTGGGGCGTCGCCGCGGGTACTTACAGGAGATGTGACCATGACCGATGTAGTAATCGTTGCAGCGCTCAGAACAGCGGTGGGCAAATTCGGGGGCTCGCTAGCGCCGATCGCTGCCTCGGATCTGGGTGCTAAGGTCATCAAGGCACTGCTGGCAGCGACCGGCATCAAGCCGGAGCTGGTCTCTGAGGTCATCATGGGACAGGTTCTCACGGCTGGCTGCGGCCAGAATCCAGCGCGGCAGGCCACGCTGCGCGCGGGGCTCCCGGACATGGTGCCGGCCATGACGATTGGCAAGGTGTGTGGCAGTGGACTGAAGGCCACGCATCTGGCGGCCCAGGCAATCAAGTGCGGCGATGCGGATATCATCGTCGCCGGCGGACAAGAAAACATGAGCGCTGCGCCGCACGTGCTACCCGGATCGCGCGACGGCTTCCGCATGGGTGATGCCAAGCTTATCGATTCGATGATCGTCGACGGGCTTTGGGACGTCTACAACCAATACCACATGGGCGTTACCGCGGAAAACGTCGCCAAGATGTATGAGATCACGCGCGCACAACAGGATGAATTTGCCGCCGCGTCGCAACAGAAGGCCGAGGCGGCGCAAAAGGCTGGCCGGTTTCGCGACGAAATCGTGCCTGTGGATATTCAGGTCAAGAAAGAGACGGTGCGCTTCGACAACGATGAGTACATCAAACCCGGCACGACCGTCGACGCGCTGGCTAAGCTGAAGCCGGCGTTTAGTAAAGATGGCACCGTGACAGCCGGCAACGCGTCGGGCATCAACGACGGTGCCGCCGCCGTCGTGATGATGAGCGCGAGTCGCGCTGAGCAGCTGGGACTAAAGCCGATGGCCAGGATCAAGGCCTACTCCTCAGCCGGTGTCGACCCGCGCATCATGGGAATGGGACCTGTCCCGGCGAGCCAGCTGTGCCTGAAGAAGGCTGGCTGGACCGTCAAGGATCTGGACCTGCTCGAAATCAACGAAGCCTTTGCAGCACAGGCGATTAGCGTCAATGGCCAGATGGGCTGGGACATTTCAAAAGTAAATGTCAACGGGGGCGCCATCGCCATTGGACATCCGATCGGAGCTTCGGGCTGCCGCATACTTGTGACGTTGTTGCACGAGATGGTGCGTCGGGACGCGAAACGGGGCCTTGCGTCGCTGTGTATCGGCGGCGGCATGGGGGTCGCGCTGGCGGTGGAGCGCTGAGCGGCTGGAACTTGGGTATTTCTGCGCTAGAACATCAAAAAAAAGGGGATCAGGGGAATGAACGCAAAACGACGTACCGCGCTGGTAACGGGCGGCATGGGCGGCCTCGGTGAGGCCATCTGCATCAAACTGGCGGCGCTCGGCTACTGGGTTGGCACGACCTACTCACCGGGCAATAAGAAAGCCAACGAATGGCTCGCCGCGATGAAGCAGCGCGGCTTTGAATTTCATGCCTACGAATGTGACGTGAGTGACTGGGATTCCTGCGTCCGCTGTGTGCAAAAAATCCATGCCGCGGTCGGGCCAATTGATGTACTGGTCAATAATGCCGGCATCACGCGCGATACCACCTTTAAGAAGATGGACAAGGTCAACTGGGATGCGGTCATTCACACTAACCTGGATTCGGTGTTCAACATGACCAAGCAGGTCTGCGACGGCATGGTGGAGCGCAACTGGGGTCGGGTCATCAATATCTCCTCTGTCAACGGTCAGAAGGGGGCCTTCGGACAGACTAATTATTCGGCTGCCAAGGCCGGCATGCACGGCTTTACCAAGGCGCTGGCTCTCGAAGTGGCGCGTAAGGGCGTTACCATCAACACTATTTCGCCGGGCTACATCGGCACGCAAATGGTCATGGCGATTCCGAAAGAAGTGCTGGACACCAAGATTATTCCGCAGATCCCGATGGGCCGGCTGGGTAAGCCCGAAGAAGTGGCGGGGCTGGTAGCCTATCTCGCCAGTGAGGAGGCCGCCTTCGTCACGGGGGCCAACATCGCGATCAACGGCGGGCAACACATGCAATAGGCGGCGGTCTGCTTAAGGCGCCTGCGCCCAACGGAACCCGACTTCATCGCGTGCGGTAATGGAAAGCGAAAACCTGACGCTGCAAGGCCAACATGTTCGCCTGGAACCTCTCGGGGAACACCACGTTGATGCCCTAGTGGCCGCTGCACGGCAGGATCCGTCGCTGTACCGGTGGAGTCAGGTGCCGCAGAACCGCAGTGATGCTGCGCAATACATCGCTACTGCGCTCGCCTGGCAACGTGCCGGAAGTGCCGTGCCGTTTGCGACTGTCCGGGCACGGGATGGCGAAGTCGTCGGCTCGACTCGTTTCTGGAATCTTGAACGCTGGTCTTGGCCGCCGGGGCATCCGTCGCACGGCAGAAGTGGTCCGGATGTCTGCGAGATTGGCTACACCTGGCTGGGCCGCTCGGCGGTTCGTACCGCGGTCAACACTGAGGCCAAAGCGCTGATGCTGACCCACGCATTCGAGCACTGGCAGGTGCAAAGCATCTGCCTGCATACCGATGCGCGGAACGAGGCGTCGCGGGCGGCCATGGAGCGCATCGGGGCGCGCTTTGAAGGAATACTGCGCGCACACCGAATAGCCACCGACTACACCGCCCGCGACTCGGCGCGCTTTGCCATTACCCGGCACGAGTGGCCGGCCGTGAAACAGCGACTGCAGCAGTTGCTGGCGAGGCGTTAGCAGCCCGAGATCGCGAGCTTCAATGCCGGCTATGACTCAAGCCGGATGATCTGCGTCCGTTGGCCGCCAATCTCGACCGTTGCGCCGACGGTCGCGCCGATCAGCGTCTTGGCGATAGGGGAAACATAGCTGATCAGCCCTTCGCGCGGATCAGCCTCATCTTCACCGACGATGCGAGAGCGCAGCTCCTTACCGTCCTGCAGCCGGACGGTAACTGCTACGCCGAAGCGCGCCACGGTGGGCTTTGCGGGCGGTTGAATGAGCCGCGCGCTGTCGCGACGGCTGACGAAGTAGCGCAGATCCCGGGCAACGCGCGCCAGAACTGCGCGGTCGTCCTGGCCGCGCGCTGCGGTCCTCTGCGCCTCCAGTTCGCGCACGCTCGCCTCAAGCAGTGCGAGGCCCCGGGCCGTCACGAAATTAGCGTGCTCGCTGACCGCACGTTCCGGCAGGGCCTCCGTGTCCTGATCCGATTCCTTGACGAACGCTCGGCTCAATCGTGCGTCACTCCGCCGCTAGCCGCCGCCACCGTCCTAGCACTCGATGACATTGACCGCCAGCCCGCCGCGGGAGGTCTCCTTGTATTTGTCCTTCATGTCCCGGCCGGTAATCCGCATCGTGTGAATGACCTTATCGAGAGAAACAAAATGCTTGCCGTCGCCGTGCAGCGCCATGCGCGAGGCGTTCAACGCCTTGACAGCGCCCATGGCATTGCGCTCGATGCAGGGAACCTGCACCAGCCCACCGATCGGATCGCAGGTCAGGCCGAGGTTGTGCTCCATGCCGATTTCCGCGGCGTTCTCAACCTGCTCGACCGTGCCGCCCATCACTTCCGTCAACGCGCCAGCGGCCATCGAGCAGGCTACGCCCACTTCACCCTGACAGCCCACCTCGGCGCCAGAAATCGAAGCGTTCTCCAAAAACAGCGCGCCGATAGCCGCGGCGGTCAGCAGGAAGCGTGCGATTCCGTCATCGTCCGCGCCGGCAATGAAGCGGGCGTAGTAGTGCATGATCGCCGGAATAATGCCTGCCGCGCCGTTGGTCGGTGCCGTCACTACGCGCCCACCGGCAGCGTTTTCCTCGTTGACCGCCAGTGCGTACAGGCTGATCCAATCCAGTATTGTCAGCGGGTCGCGCAGCGAAGCCTCCGGAGAATTGCTGAGCTTGCTCCACAGCTCCGGAGCGCGACGACGCACTTTCATCGGACCCGGCAGCACCCCCTCCTGATCACAGCCGCGGCGCACGCACGCCTGCATGACCTGCCAGATCTGCAGTAGCCCGGAACGGATTTCCGCCTCGGAGCGCCAGGTCTTTTCATTGGCAAGCACCAGGTCGCTGATGGATAACTTGTGCTCGCGGCACAGCCGTAGCAGATCGGCGCCGCTGCGAAAGGGGTAGGGCACAGGGCCGGTGTCGGCCTGAATGTTGCCGGCGGCGGCCTGCTCCTCGGTGACGACAAAGCCGCCGCCCACGGAATAGTAGCCACGTGAAAATAATTCCACGCCGTCCTCATCATTGGCCAGCAGACGCATACCATTAGGGTGAAACGGCATCGACTGCTTGCGCGAAAACGACAAATGCTCCTTGTCGGAAAACGAAACCTGCCGGATACCCAGAATGTTCAGCTTTTTGGAATCACGGATCTGCTGCATCCGCAGCGCCACCGAGTCCGGATCGATGGTGTCCGGCGCTTCGCCTTCCAAACCCAGCATGATGGCTTTGTCCGTGCCGTGACCTCGTCCGGTGGCGCCGAGCGAGCCGAACAGCTCACCCCGCACGCCGTAGGTGCGCTCCAGCAAGCCGGCGTCGCGCAGCGACCTGGCAAACGACAGAGCCGCCTTCATTGGACCGACGGTGTGGGAACTGGAAGGCCCGATGCCGATTTTAAATAACTGAAATACGCTGGTGGTCATGATGCCTCAATGAATGTGCGCTACGCCGCGGCTGGCGACGCTGTATGTCAAAATCCTCGAGCCCGCCTGAGCTCCCCGGTCAGCCCAGTGCCTGACGCAGATCCGCAATGAGATCATCCGCATTTTCCACGCCCACCGACAGACGGATCAGTGAATCGGTAATCCCAATGCGGTCGCGAGTTGCCTTCGGAATTCCGGAGTGTGTGGTGCTGGCCGGATGAGATACCAGAGTCTCCGTGCCGCCCAGGCTGACGGCCAGCTTTATGATCTGCAGCGCGTCGAGCACACGGAAAGCGTCGGCCTCACCGCCATGCAGCGTGATGCCGAAGGTCGAACCGGGGCTTTCGCACTGCCTGCGAAACAAGGCCGCCCGAGGATCGGCCGGATCCAGAAAACCGAGGTAATTAACGTTCGCCACTTTGGGATGGGAACGAAGATAGGTTGCCACTCGCGCAGCATTGTCCGCACTCCGTTGCATACGCAGCTGCAGCGTTTCCATGGACCGCATGATCATCCAGGCGGTGTTCGGATCGAGCTGGGTGCCTAGCGCGCTGCGCAGCGCCCGAATGGGCAGAACCATCGCGCGCGAGCCGACCACGCCGCCGGCCACCAGATCTGAGTGCCCGCCGACGTACTTGGTCAGTGAATACAGCACCAGATCCGCCCCGTGCGCCAGCGGGTGCTGAAACACCGGACCGAGAAAAGTGTTATCGACGGCCAGTGGCGGTCGGCCGCCAGCCTGCTGGGCGCCAATGCGCTCGGATACTTCGCGCAGCAGCTGCAGGTCGACCAGATTGTTGGTCGGATTCGCTGGCGTTTCGGCAATGATCAGTGCCACCCGGCCGCCGCTTTCGGCGGCTAGCTGCTGCGCTCGTGCGCCGGCTGCCTGTACCGCTGTCGGGTCGCAGCCGTCGGTGAAGCTGACGCTGCGGATGCCAAAGCCAGGCAATGTCTTTTCGATCAGTGTCTCAGTTCCGCCGTACAGCGGCTGGCTCATCAGCACCACATCGCGCGGGCGAAGATAGGCCCATAGGGTAGTGGAAATCGCGGCCATGCCGCTGGAAAACACGGCGCCCAGTTCACCGCGCTCCCAAAGCGCGAGGCGGTCCTCCAGCACTTCGAGGTTTGGATTATTGAACCGCGAGTACACCAGGCCGGATGTCTGACCGGCTGGGGGCTCGCGCCGCCCGGCCGTGAAGTCGAAGAAATCCTTGCCTTCCTGTGCGGTACGAAAAACGAAGGTCGAAGTCAGAAAAATCGGCGGCTTGAGCGACCCTTCGGACAATCTCGCATCGTAGCCGTAGCCCATCATCTGGGTCTCGGGGGCCAGCTCGTGCGTACCGATAAATCGTTTGTGGTAGCTGTCGTATGCCACGCGGAACCTCTTCAGGGATATGGGGATTTTGGCGCGCTGCCCCAGGCGGATTAGCCTACTCCGGGTGCCGGGCAGCCGCCATGGCGGGCGCAGCGCAGCGCGGCTGAAACAGGCCAGTTCAGGTCGCATTTTATAAGTAATTGAATTGATAATACCGGGCCGGCTGCGGTGCATTGCCAAAGTACGGACCCCGACGCGCCCAGGAACCCGCCACGGTGCCCAGCCCGCCAGCTTCCATCATCGGAATCAGCTAATGAAAACTGTGCTCATGGTTTATCACACGAAGACCGGTGGTACGCTGCAGATGGTGCGTGCCGCGGCGGCCGGGGCCGCCGCGCAGGCGCAAATCGCCGTCCGTGTGTTGACAGCGCCGCAGGCTCAGCCCGAAGACCTGCTGGCGGCGGACGGCTATGTCTTTGCAACGCCCGAAAACCTTGCCGCCATGTCCGGCCTGGTCAAGGATTTCTTTGATCGTACGTATTACCCGGTGCTGGAGCGGCTCAATGGCCGGCCTTACGGCGCGCTGATTTGTGCCGGAAGCGATGGTCAGAATGCGGCGCGGCAGCTCGAACGCATTGCTACGGGCTGGCGCCTGCGGGCCATCGCGCCGACGCTGATCGTGTGCACCCACGCCGAATCACCGCAGGAGATTTTGCGCCAAAAGCTCATCCCGACCGCTGATTTGGCGCGCTGCGAGGAGCTTGGCGCCACGCTCGCCGCCGGACTAAGTCTTGGCATTTATTGATCCGCCCGACGCTTGCCCGCTGCGCGGGGCGATTCGCGCTGACCGTTGATTTGATGTAAAAGACCAAACCTGTGCTTAGAATATTTGGGCAGCAGCCAGCGTGCATTCGGCGCCAATCATTCAACAGGAGGATCCGTTATGGGCAAGGGCATGGACCGGAAGAAGGAATCCAAGAAGAAACCCGCCAAATCGCTGATGGAAAAGCGGGCAGCCAAGCACGCCAAGCGCGAGGGCAGGAGCTTTAAGACCGTCGAGTAACTGCCAGGCACCACCGTGCTGCGAAAGGCTGGAAGATGAAAATTGATGCCGACGACTACCAAGTACGCGAATCGCAGCCAATCGATCTGAAAAAATGGCCGACGGTGGTCAAGCCCGTCTATAGATCGGACAAACAGTACCGCAAGCTGCTCGCGGATCACGTACAGCAGTTGAGTGACCAGCAGCAGCTGCTGTACGCCGCCAATCAATTTTCAATATTGCTGATCTTCCAGGCCATGGATGCGGCGGGCAAGGACGGGGCGATCCGGCACGTCATGTCCGGTGTCAACCCGCAGGGTTGCCAGGTCTACAGCTTCAAGCATCCCAGTGCCGAGGAGCTGCAGCACGATTTTCTCTGG
>Ga0181537_10004216_pt1 | contig 11985 bp, 10 predicted proteins | sample PEATcosm2014_Bin_39_FD_119765 | JGI IMG/M metagenome (GOLD analysis project Ga0181537, IMG submission 119765) | Peatland microbial communities from MTU Mesocosm Facility, Houghton, MI, USA - PEATcosm2014_Bin23_10_metaG | ecosystem: Environmental > Terrestrial > Soil > Wetlands > Peat | place... | reverse complement strand
GCCGTGCGACGGAGACGGCGTTCGAGAAGCTTCGGGCGCTCGCCGTGCCCGTGCCCGCGATCGAGAATGCCGTGCCGTGGTCGGGGCTCGTCCGGACGTGGGAGAGACCGAGCGTCACGTTGACCGACTCGTCGAAATCGACGGCCTTGAGCGGTGCAAGGCCCTGGTCGTGGTAGAGGGCCACCGAGACGTCGAATTCGCCGCGCAGCTGGCGGCCGAAGACCGTGTCCGCAGGCTGGCAGCGCGAGAGGCCAGGGAACCTGGGCCGAAGCGTGTCCAGGATCGGGTCGATCGTCTCGGCCTCCTCCCTGCCGATGAGGCCGCCCTCGCCGGCGTGCGGGTTCAGCCCGCAGAAGCCGATGCGAGGCGCCGCGACGCCGTCCGAGCGCGCAAGCTCGTCGGCGGCGGCGACTGTTCGCGCGATGCTGGCCGCCGTAAGCGAGGCGGGCACGTCGCGAAAAGGGATGTGCCAAGAGACGAGCGCCACCCGGAGCCGTCCGCCGCAGAATGCCATCGTGGGCTCGCCCTTCCAGCGTGCCGCGAAGAATTCCGTCTGACCGGGAAACGTCCAGCCGATTGCCGCCAGCCTCTCCTTGCTCACCGGCGCCGTCACGACGCCCGCGAATTCCCCGGACTCGCACAGCGCGGCGGCGCGCTCGAGGGCGGCCCATGCGATAAGCGAGCCCTCGGCGTCCGGCCGCCCTGGCGCGGCGGCAAAGTCCTCGAGGCCGACAGCGATCTTCGCGGGCCCGCCGGGCAGGCACGCGAGCCACCTCGCCGGGCCGATGACGGCGACGCCCCCCGCCTCGCCAGGGTTGGCGGCGATCCAAGAGGAAATGACCTCGGGGCCGACCCCGGCCGGATCACCGCACGTGATGGCGATCTTCTCGTTCAATGCCGGCAACGGCGGTCAGCCGCCCTCGTCGTCCGAACCCGTGGCGGGCCGGCGGGAGCGCGCGATTCCGCGGGTCCCCGCCGTGATGAACTCAAGGAAGCGGCGGGCCTCGCCCGAGGCGAAGGTGCCGGCCGCCAGCGCCGCGGCCGCTATCTCGCGGATGTTGCCCTTCGTCGTGTACACGAGCCTGAAGGCCTCCTTCAGCTCCTTGATCGCCTCGCGCGGGACGGACCGGCGCCTGAGCCCGACAACGTTCAGTCCCGAGACCTCGTCCCTCTCCGCCGCCATCACGAAAGGCGGGATGTCCTGCGTGATGCGGGCGAGGCCGCCGACCATCGCGCCCTCCCCTATCCGGGTGAACTGATGGTAGGCGGACCCGCCCCCGAGGACCGCGTGGTCGCCGACCGTGACGTGGCCGGCGAGGAGCACGGCGTTGGCGATCACGGTGTTGTCGCCGACGATGCAGTCGTGCGCGACATGCGAGCAGGCCATGAGAAGCGTGTTCGAGCCCACCACGGTGTGGCCGCCCTTCTGCGTCGAGCGGTTGATGGTCACAAACTCGCGCAGGATCGTGCCCGCCCCGACCTTGACGCCCGTGGGGATACCCGGGTCAAAGCGAACCACCTGGGGGTCGCCGCCGACGACCGCGTAGGGATGCACGGCCACCCTTTCGCCAAGTACGGCGCCGGACCTGATGATGGCGCCGGCGTGAACGACGCAGCCGTCGCCGAGCTGCGCGCCCGGCTCGACGACTGCGGTGGGGTGGATCGATGGCTTCATAGGGTGAATCTCAAAATTGGGGCCTCGCAGGGCGAGAACGATCTGTTCCGCGGCGCCTACGGCGGCGCTTGCGCGGGCTGCGAGGTCCGGGCCCTGCGGGCCGACTGCATGCGGTCGGAAAGCAGGTCGAGCTGGGCGTCCTTCAGCAGGTCGTAGTTCTTCAGCACGCGGATCACCTGGAGCGTGTCGCTCTTGCCGTAGTTGCGGTTGGCGTCGATCTTCTCGATCAGGTCCAGGAGCATCGAGCGGAACGAGATGATGCCGTCGACGCCGCGCTCCTTCAGGAGCTCGACACTCTGGGAGCGGAACGGCTCCGCGGTCGGCAGTGCGGGCAGCACGAGGATCTTGGCGACGTCGCCGCCGATGCCGTCGCCCTCGGCGGGGAAGAGCCTCGCCGCCTGCTTCAGGACGTTCTGCTCAAGGAAGCCGAAGATCTCCGGGGAGCCCTTGAGCATCGCCGGGGTGAAGACGTCCGTGTGCCAGGGCTTCACGGCGACGACCGCCTGGTGGACATACTGAAGCTCCGTGGAAAAAAGGAAGAAGTCCGGCTTGCGGCTCGACTTCCTCCAGGCGGGATTGTGCACGAGGAGGTCGATCTCCTCGTCGCCCGTCTTGCGCCGCGCCTGGACCTGGTACTTGCGGACCTGGCGGACGAAGAACCCGTTCTGCTCGAAGAACTCCCGGACTATCCCCTCGTCGATTGCGGACATGCGTCAAGCACTACCCGGCCCGGCGCCGGAACACACGAAATTTCTCCCCCGGTTCAGGCGCATCCCACGTCCCGCCACACCGCCTCCACGTCAGCCGTGGGGACGTCTTGGCGGACCACGGCCTCGCCCAAGGACTTCAGGAGCACGAACCGCAGCATCCCGGCGCGCGCCTTCTTGTCCCGCGCCATCGCGGTCATAAGGCTCGCGAGCGAAAGGCTGGAGCGCGGCCGCCTCGGGAGCCCGTGCGCGGCCACGACCGCGTCGATCCTGGAGACCTCCGAGTCGCCGATCATCCCCAGGCGGCGGGACAGCCTCGCGGCGGCGCAGAGCCCGATCGCGACGGCCTCACCGTGGAGATAGGCCCCGTAACCGGTGACTTGCTCGATCGCGTGCCCGAACGTGTGGCCCAGGTTCAGGAGCGCTCGGCCCCCGTCGTCGGCGAGTTCCCTCTCGTCGGCCTCGACGAGGCGCGCCTTGATCCCGCAGCAGACCCGCACGACCCAGGCCAGCCTCAAGTCCCCCGCGGAGAGCGCGGCGCGCTCAAGGTCCTCGAACAGAAGGCGGTCGCCGAGGAGCGCGGTCTTGATCACCTCGGCCATGCCCGCGGCGAACTCCCGCGGAGGGAGCAGCTTGAGGAACCCGGTGGCTATGAACACCCTGCGAGGCTGGTGGAACGCCCCGGCCAGGTTCTTGCCAGCCTTGAGGTTCACACCGGTCTTCCCGCCGACGGAGCTGTCCACCATCGAGAGAAGGGTCGTCGGCACCTGGTAGTAGTCCACGCCCCTCAGGTACGAGGCGGCCGCGAATCCCGCCAGGTCCCCGACCACGCCGCCCCCTACCGCGAAGACCGCGCCGGTCCGGTCAAGGCCCTGGGCCGCCAGGAAGTCGAGCGCCCGGCCGAATTCACCCACGGACTTGGATTCCTCGCCCGAGGGGACGATGAGCGTCGGGGCGTCGGCAAAAAGGCCCTCGAGGGTGGACGCCTGGACGGTGGCGACATTGCGGTCCGTGATCACGGCAATCCGCCGCGACGCTCCGGTCAGGTCGGCGACCAGCGATCTCACCTCCGCCGTCAGGTCCTCGGCAAAGAGGATGGAATACGACCTGTCTCCAAGATTGACCTTCAGGGTATCGGGCATCGTGGCCTGCAAAGTTGGCCGCTGCGGCCCCGTCTGTCCACGGATTTGGCGCGCATGCCGGCCCCTGCGTCAGGCCGCGGCGGGCGCCCGCGGCGCGGCCTTCCCGGCGAGGCGGCGCGCGATCGGGCCCCGGATCCCCACGTGGTAAACCGCAAGGACGACGAGGATCCCGACCGCGGCGTACGCGAAGCCCTCGGCCGTCGTGGGGACCGCGGGCCTGTAGATCGAGAGCGTCGCCCGCGCGATTCCCCGGTCCATGTGCGCAAGGAACACGAAGGGCTTCGTGAAGATCGTGGCGCCGCGGATCGCGGCATCGGCTCCGGCCAGCTCGTTGACTCGGGCGGACGCCGCGGAGATCACCGCGCCCAGCTTTCCCATGGAGGGGTCGGGGTTCTGCGCGGCCCCGGCGGCAAGCTGCTCGAGGGTCATTCCCGACTGGGCGGCGGCGTCCCTGAAGCGGTCCACCACCAGGCGCGCCTCGTCGAGGTGCCCCTCCAGCCTCTGCAGGTACTGCTGCATGAACTCCGGGAACTGGGAGAAGAGGACCGCGCCGACGACGCAGAGGATGCGGTCCAGCAGCCGCTCGGCGCCCTCGGTCGCGGAACGGATGATTCGGGGCAACGGCACGCCCGAACTCTCACACAGGCCCCGCCGTCTTGCCACCCGAAACGTCCAGCGAGCGGGCCGCGCCGCGCATGGAGGCCGCCTTCGGCCCGCGCTCCGGCGGGCCTGCGGGGAAGCCCCCCACGAAAGGCGATGCGTAGACAGGGGCGGCCCCGGAAAGGCGCTCGCCCGCGCCGGAGCCGGTGCCGAGGAGTCCGGGGACCGCGCCGATCCCCGCAGCCTGCGCCGCCCCGAACGCCAGCCTCGCCGCCCCGGCCGTCTGCCTTCCCGTGGTCGCCGCAGCCTGCGCCATGAAGAGCGCGCCGGTCGTCAGCAGCCTGTGAAGGAACACCGGGCCAAGGATGGAGACGACCATGACCCACATGACGAACCCGATGCCGCCGACGAGGATCGAGAGGAGAGCGGTCAGGTTGCCCATGAACCAGTTTCCGAGGGCGGTCTCCGTGGCCTGCAGCTGCGCCGCCGTGGGGGCGCCCGACGTCACCGAGCTCCACTGGAGCATCCCGACCAGGTCGGGCACGCGGCTCGTGCCGGCTATCAGGGAGACGAGCGCATTGTAGAGCGCGATCGTCCCGGTGTGACCGATTGCCCAGGCCACCGGCCAGAGTGCCAGGGAGAGCATGTGCATCACGTAGCCGCGCGCCGCCTGCCGGTTCATGTGGCCCTCCGGCAGCGAGAACATTCCGGTGAAGAGCGGCAGCATCATCGTCCCCGAGACGGCGAGGAAGTAACGGAGCTGTCCCATGAACCAGACGACGGCCGCGGCCGCGAGGAGGAGGAGGTAAAGCGGGAGGATCGTGGCCGCGATGAGGAGGCACTTGAGCATCGCCGAGCCCATGCCCGCGGCCATCGCCATGACCCGGACCATGCCGCTCCACGTCTGTCCCGCGCCCGCGGCGTAGCCGGCGGCCGTGTCCCACACCGCGACGCCGAACGCCTCGAGGTAGCCCATGACGCTTCCGTCATTGGCGCTGTTGACGAGCGCCTGGCGCCTTTGCGAGGCCTGACTCTGCGCCTGGTCGGGCGCGCCCTGCCTCAGGACATCGAAGAGCCGGTTCAGCTCGGGCATGGCGTAGGCGGCCTTCACGCAAGCCGCCGTGAGGTTCTGCGGGCCGCCGGCGGACGCAGCGTAGACGCTGTCGGCGCCCTGCATCGCGGAGCGCATGATGAACGGGCCCGCCACGATGAAGGCCAGCACGATCCAGGTCTTCGCGATCTCCCCGACCTTGTCCTCGCCGCCGGAGCGCCGGCTTCGGAGAACGAATCCCCAGAGGGCGAACAGCGCGCCGAAAGCCGTGAAGACCCAGCCGACGCTCCCGAGGAGCGCCGGCTGGCCGCCGACCCCCTCCGTAAGGCCGCGGAAGACCACGCCGCCGTCGTACGAGCTGAAGACGTCGAGAAGGTCCGCGGCCGGCGCGGCGTCGGCAAGCGCCGCCATCACTGGGCCCCCCCCAAAGCGTCCGCGGTCGTCCACAGTTTGACCGCCGAGTAGTCCGGGATGGGCGGCGCCGGCGGCGTCCTCTGGAGCGTCGCCATCCGCTGGGCGTCGGCCGCCTGCGCGCGGCCGCGGGCATCGGCGTTCAGCAGCGCGGACTCGGCGAGCTTCTGCTCGTCCATGGCCCTGGAGCGGACGCCGGTTTCGACGTTCGCCTGCCGGTCCGAGAGCTCGAGGTCGTCGAGCATGGCCCTTCGCCGGGCGTCCAGCGCGTGGTCCTGCGCCTGCAGCTGGCTGATCTCGGCCAGGACCGCCTGCTTCCCCGACTCGGTCGTCGCGGACTTGAACCGGGTCCAGGCGAGCGCGAGCTCGCCGGTGACGGACTGCCGCGCAGCCTGCTCGGCGGCGATCTGCCCCCGCATCTGCGCCGACGCGGCGGCGTCCCTGGCGAGGCCCGTGTAGAGGGAGGCATTCCGCGGCTGCCGCTGGCCGAACAGCTCCATCGAGGCGCCCGCCCCCGAGTTCTGGAGAAGCGCCGCCGCACCATCGAGCTTCTGCGCCGTCCCCATCTGCTGCCAGGCCTGCACCAGGTCCGCGTCCGTCTGGGCCCCTGAGGAGAGCGCTCCCACGGCCGCGGTGACCTCCTTGAGGCCCGCCGCCGCGGCGACCGCCGCGACGGGATCGCCGGCGTACGACCGCAGGTCGGTCACGGTCTGGAGGGTCTGCCTCGCCGCGGCGAGCTGGCTCTCGAGCCTGTCTAGCTCGGACGCCCAGTTTGCCGCCTCGGCCGGATTGGCGATGACGGTGACGAAGGAGGTGTCGGCGACCCCGAAAAATGCGCGCGCGTCCGCAGCCATGCACAACATGCCGGCCGCGGCCCAAGCGAAACGCTGTGCGGCGCGGTTCACGGGTGTTCGGACCCCGAGGGGGCGGGCGCCGGGATGAACACCGGGACGGAAAGCTGCTCAGGCGCGAGCTTGCGCCCGTCGCGCGCCGTCCCGGAGTCCTCCCATGTGTAGTACTCAACCCGGCCGGCGGGCCCCGATGCGCCGGGCGCCTCCAGGGCCTGCTTGGCCCAGTAAAGCTGCTTCACCGTGTCCGCGGCCCCGAGCAGGTAGCCCTCGTCGACGCCCTTCCTCACCTCGCGACCGGGCTCGGATCCGCATCCCCCGACCGCAAGGGCGGCGAGAATGGCAAGGGCTGCCTTCATGGGAGGGCCTGCGACTCGGCCAGCACCCCCTCGAAGACGGACGGGTAGCCTGAAAGGACCCTCATCCTGCGGTCGAACACGGCGCCCGACGACTCGGCGACATAAAGCATGGCGGGGTCAACCTCGACGCGGACGGTGCCGCATACCGGCGCGGCCGTCTCGCGCGAGAAGAACGTGAAGTAGGACGCCCGGGCGGAGGCCGGCTGGTGCTCGACCAGCGGGTGCTGCAGGATCGCCCTCTGTGCCGCGCCGGGCAGCCCTATCACGCGCGCGAGCCTGCGGACCTGGTCGGCGTTGTTCTGGCGCATGAGGAAGTACTGCTTGCACTGGCCGAGGAGGAGGTCGGTGAGCGCGGGGTCGATGTCGTCGATCTGGGACGGCTCCTGGAAGGCGCCCATGAAGACGCACCGGTACTTGCGCATCTGCGCCAGGAGCTCCTTGACGAACTCGGTCGCGCCGGGGATGAGGAGGATGCGCCGGAGCTCGTCCAGGAGCATCACCTTCGAGGCGGCCCTGGGGAGCGTGAGGATGTGCTGGCGGACGTGGTCGAACACCACGAAGCCGGCCAGCTCCTTGAGCGTCCCCTCGGGGAGCCGGCTCGTGTCGAAGTGAAGGCCCGGGCCGCGGATCTCGACGTTTGTCGGCCCGTCCAAGAAGCCGCCAACGACGCCGCCCGAGCGCAGGCCCTTCGCGAGCTCCGAGGACAGGAAGTCGAGCTCGCTGGCCACCGCCGCGCTCCTGTGGTGGGAAAGGCGGCCGTGCCTCATGAGGGCGACAAGCCCGTCGAACGTGGGGTAATCCCCCGCCGAGAAAAGGCTGTACGCCATCGCCTCCACGGCCCGGCGTCCCTGGGGATGAATCGAATGGCGCAGGACGTCGTCGTCGCCCGCCGAGGCGATGAGCGCCGCGGCGGCGCCCGGGTCCGTCCTCTCCAGCTCGCGCAGCGCAAGGTGGCCGTCCAGGAGGTCGTCATCGCCCGAACGCATCTTCTCGGCCGCGAGCGCCCGCCGGGCCATGCCGCGCCAGCGCTCCTCGCCCGCGTTCTTCCAGTCCTCGGCGCAGTCCTCGAAGTGGCTGCGGACGTACTCCCCGATGAGGCCCTCTCGGCGCCTGTTGCGGTCCTCGTCCCTGGAGAGGCCGACAAGCTTCATGCACGTCCTCACCACCCTTGCGATCGCCGCCGAGGTGAGCGGCAGCCCGAGCGTGTCGAACGGGTTCAGGGTGCAGTCTCCGGACTCCCTCAGGACGAGGCTCCTCATCCCGCAGAGCTGCGCCTGCGTGACGAAGGCCAGGCCCTCCTCCTGGTAGAAGCGGTAGGCCCACTCGCAGTCGGTCTGGCTCATCAGGTCCATGAGGAGCGCGGATTTACCGGAACCGTTGACGCCCACGACGACCGAATGCTGGGGAGTGCCGTTCGGCGTGACGAGTCGGACCCCCACGATGCTCCGCGCCGGGCTGTCGTAGAGCGCCTGCGCCTCGCCCAGGTGGCCCGTGAATGTCGAGGAGATGGGCATCAGGTCCGCGAGGTTGTGGTTCTCGACGTAGATGTCCCAGCCTCGGTAGGTGCCTCCGAGGTTGCCCGGGATGGTCTCGTAAAAGAGGTGGCGCGCCTGCGCGGCGTTGTTCACCTGCATGAACTCCGCCCCGTCGATGCCCTGGAGGGCCGTTCGCATCGCGAGCGAGCTCGCCGCTATGGCCTCGGGCGTGTCGGCCCAGACCCTGACGACGAAGAGCAGGTTGAAGGGGATCGTCGCCGATGAGAGGAGGGAGTCGATCCTTCCGTGGCGCAGGCGAATGTCATTCTCGACGCCCGCCGCCCGCCGGTCGGAGAGGAAGGCGCTCAGCTCGTCGATTTCCCTGCGGAGGCGCTCGATCTCAGCGGTCACCGGCAGGGGGCGTATGGCCAGCGTTATGGACGCCCCGCGGTTGACGGCATCCAGCACGGGCATGAGCATCCCGGGCCTTGTCCCCCGGGGGAGCTCGCGCATGACGAAGATCGCATGGTAGTTCCCATCGAAGCAGAGAAGGCTTCCACGCTCGCCGCCTCCGCCTGCCGCAAACGCCTCAAAGTCGCTCCGGAGGCAATTGGCCCGGACTGAGCGCCCCAGGTCGAGGGGAATCACACCCAACCCCGACGGTGCCGAGAAGAGGCGGGCGAGGCTCGGGTTGAGGAACTTCCGCAGGTGGAGCGCGTGCGCGTCGTTTCCCATCGGCTCCCAGCTTCCGAGCGTGTGGACCATGCCGAGCATCCTCAGCTGCGAATCCAGCGCCGACGACGCCTGCCTCAGGAAGGCCTCGCACGCGGCGGTCGAGCGCACGTCGCGCGCCGCCAGGCCCTCGCAGCGCCGCCCCATATAGACGTGCACGCGCTCCCGCCGGAGGCTGCCCTCGGCGATCCTGTGGTCATAGTACGCGCGCCGGACGGCGCACGTCCTGCGGCACCAGGGCGATCCCGCGCCCTTCCTTGCGGAATAGGCGTCGAGAGCGCCGGCGAAGTCGTCCTCCACGGTCCATTGGACCTGGAGGGCCGTGGTGGACCCGACCAGGGCGAGCAGGTGCGCGTTCTGCCTCCTCAGGTCCAATATCGTGCGGTTGTCTGCGCTGCGCATGTCGGGGACCTCGACGCAGGTGCCGCGCGAAAGACACGTGCGCGAATCGAGCGCCGGACCCCACCAGAGCATGTCGCGCTCGAACCAGCCGACAGGAAACGTCCGCGCCATCGTTAGCCCTTCCGCGCGGCCATGGGATGCCTCAGATCCGCCGCCCGGGCCGGGCCGCGGTCGGCGGCCGATTTGAAGGAGACGCGCGGGAGAATCGGGAGCCCGCCAAGCGGAGGATCCGTGAAGTCGACGCTGAGGCCGAGCGCGGTTGCCCACAGGTCGCCCTTGAAATGGGGCGGGCGCCCGACCACCAGGATCCGCAGGTACCCGAACCCGGCGCCAAACGGGAGGGACGCAATGACCGTCCTTGAGAGCCAGCCGCCCCCGGCGGCGCCCCCGACAAAGAATTTCAGCGAAAGCGCGATGCTGGCGAGGAGGCCAGCGAAGAGCGGCCAAAGGTCGTTGAAGCCGACCCCGTCGAAACCTAGGTACCCCACCCTCGCCCTGCGGCCCGTGTTGCTCGGCGTGTACGGGAGCGACGGCTCCTCTTCGACAGACTGCATCGGGGGGCCGGGAGGGTGACTCACCAGGCGGGAAGACTTCCGAGCGTCCAGACCGGATTGATGATCCCGATCCTGATCGAGAACCAGTAGACTCCCGCGGAGATGGCGGGAATGCCGATGGCCCAGGCGGCCTCCTCGAGCTTGTCCTGCTTGTCCTGTGCCCTGTAGGCGCGCTGGGCGTGCTTGATGCCCTGCCAGACGGACCCGGCGAGCCCGAGCGTGAAAAGCCATCCAAGGACGTCGGTTGCCTGGAAGGCGGAGGCAAGCACTAGGGGTGTTAGGCGGTGGAACATGTAATTAGACATGTCTAAAATTATGTTTCAAGCAAGCGTATTTCCGCAAAGGGGGATGATTTTGCCTTTGTCCCGGGAGGTGCCGCGTCGTGTCGACGCCTGCAGGAATGCGACTCTCAGGTGCTGAGGGCTTGACCGGTTGGAAGCGTGCCCTAGAACCGTCCCTCGCCTATTGCGGGTGTAGTATAACGGCTATCACGTGAGCTTCCCAAGCTTGAAATCGGGGTTCGATTCCCCGCACCCGCACCATGGGCCGCCGGAATTCGGAACCGGGTCCGCCGACGCGGGGCCCCGTGAGGGCTCTCAGGGAACGTCGTAGACCTCGACCAGCGCGACGCCCGTGTCGTTGCTCGCCCCGGAAACGACAGCTGTGTATGAACCCGGGGACAGGGCAACGAGGACCGCCGAATCCGGGGTCGCGGAAGTCCCCCACGAAAACGCGCCTGCGGACGCCGAAGCGGCGGCGATGTATGAATTTCCGCCCCATCCTGTGTTTGTCTGGAGCAGGGTGCTGGAACCGTCGCTGTTGGCCCGGTAGAGGGAAAGTTGCGGATCGGGCAGAACGCCGGGCACCCCGAATGCCGTGAGAGCCGGTCCTGAGGCCCGGATGAGGACGGCCTTGGACGTCGTTCCCGCGATGACAAATCCGGCGATCAGGTTGTTGTCTCCGCTGCCCACCATCACGCGGGCAGAGAGGTTGACCAGTCGGGGCGAGGAGGTCGTGAGAGTGCCCGCTGGCGTGGCGTCGTAAACCTCCGCCAAAGCAACGCCTGTGTCCCCGCTCGAACCCGTGATCTGCGCCGTGTACGCGCCGACGGGGAGTGTTTCGACAAGTGCGGAATCATGGCTCGTCGCAGACGTCCAAGCAAAGGCGCCCACCGAAGCCGCGGTGGACGCCACCTGAGCGTTTCCATTCCAGCCGTTGTCGGATGCGATGACCCCGCTCGAGCTGTTCAGGGTGAGGAGCGGATCCGCAAGAATGCCGCCCACCCCAAAGGCCGCCAGAGCGGGACCGGAGGCGCGGATGAGCAGGGGTTCGCTGCCAGATCCTCCATCGGCCGAAACGGCGAACCCGACGATAAGCTGGTTGGCGCCCGTACCGACTTGGGCGCGGCAGGAAAGGTTTGTCAAACGCCCAGAATTGACCGACGCCACATTGGGGGTCGGCGCAGCGCCCTGCCGAATGGCCCGGACTCGGAGATTTTGGCCGTCGATGAAGAAGATGTTGCCTTCAGTATCGATCGCGACGCCGGAAGCCTGGAGCCCTCCGGCCACCAAGGCCTGGGATGCCGGACCTCCGTCGCCGGAGAAGCCCTGGGCGTTGCCGCCCGCGAGGATGGTGGCGTTTCCGCTCGGGTCGAAGCGCATCAGCCACTGCTGTCCGACCATGGCGTAGAGATTGCCCGCGCCGTCAAAGGTCAGCTTGTTTACGTCGCCCTGGACGGTCGCAAACGTGGTAATCACCCCCTGCTGGTCCACCTTGCGGATCAACCCCGGGAAATTTCCGCTCGCAATGTACAGGTTTTTGTTGGCGTCGACCGCGACTCCATAGGGGGTGTCGAGGGTGGCTTGCGTCGCCGGGCCGCCGTCGCCCGTGTCGCTTCCGACGCCATCTTGCTTGTAATGCTCGAACCCGTTGACCGGACCGCTCCCAGCCACCGTCGTGATGATGCTCGTAGATGCATCGACCCTGCGAACCCGGTTGTTGTTGGAGTCCGCGATGAAGAGGTTGCCCT
>Ga0181537_10004215_pt1 | contig 11987 bp, 11 predicted proteins | sample PEATcosm2014_Bin_39_FD_119765 | JGI IMG/M metagenome (GOLD analysis project Ga0181537, IMG submission 119765) | Peatland microbial communities from MTU Mesocosm Facility, Houghton, MI, USA - PEATcosm2014_Bin23_10_metaG | ecosystem: Environmental > Terrestrial > Soil > Wetlands > Peat | place... | reverse complement strand
CAGAGTTATCCGATAAGCGACAACGGTTATTACAACTTGGCCGGACACTTTGTTAAGTACTCTCGAAATGCCGGAGCAACTTATTATCCAGCTTATTATCAGCAACCTACAAGTTTAATGAAACCTACAACTTCATTTGCGTCGAGACCGATGCGAAATGTCGATGCCGTTAAATTTCTAAAGCTTGGGAAGATTTCTGCACATTCCGCTTGACTTAGGAGGGTATTGCTTGCCATAACTTAACGAGTCCATTCAGGGCGAGCGGGGGGGTGTAGTTCGTTGGCGGAGGTTCGACTTCAGGAGGGTGAATCCCTCGAAAACGCCTTGCGGCGGTTCAAGCGAAAAGTACAAACCGAGGACATTATTAAGGAAGTAAAGCGTCACTCGTTTTACCTTAAGCCCGGCGAGAGAAAGCGAGTAAAGGAAGCACTGGCTCGCAAGCGCAGCCGCAAAAAAGCACGTAAGGAACAGGACTAACTGAGAACGGGTCGTTCGAAGGCCGGACGGCCCGTTCCCTGATCAAGAAAGTTTGCGCGGTGCTGGATGTATGATTTGTTAGAAGAGAAAAAAGAGTAAGCTGAAATTTCCCCGGAAGTCGTTTTCATTGCCAAGAAGTGAACCATGCGGTGCACACCGCACGGCGGGCCGAGTCCAAGTGGTCATACATGAGGGGGATGTCAATCTCCTGCCCACGTTGTGAACCGGATCCTTCCCTATTCGGGTCTCCCGTGCAGAGCAGGGACGCGAAAATGGGAGAGCCTCTCCAATGGAATACCAGGATAAGGTTTTAAAGTGCATCGATTGTGGCACGGAATTCGTGTTCACAGCGGGTGAACAACTGTTCTTTCATGATAAGCAGTTCAAGAACGAACCCAAACGCTGCAAGAACTGCAAAGGCAAGCGAGTGTCGGTGGTGGGAGCTGCGTCGCACGCATCGTCATCTCGCGGGCATTCGTATGCGAAGACAGAAACGCGTACGAAGTGTTCGCAATGTGGCAAGGACACGACTGTGCCATTCCGCCCGACGCAGGGACGGCCGGTGCTTTGCCGCGAATGTTTTCAGCAGGGGCGGCAAGTCGCGAGCGCCTGATTATTTTCTGAAGATTGAAAGAGCGTAGACAGCGGGATGCGTCACATCCGGCGCGTCAAGGGGCGTTTTGTGCGTTGGCGGCGGAGTTGCGCGACCGGAGTTGCCTGTCGGCGTGGCGTATCAGAAGGGCTTCCAGTTGACGCAGGAGATCGCCGGTCCCGAGCGGTTTGATAAGCAACGAATCCGAATGTTGTCCGGTCCAGGCGTCCTCGTCAGAATCCTGTTTTTCGTTCGTATCTTTTCTGTCGCCTGTCTTCCGCTCCCATTCTCGGGACGGTGGATAGGCGGTAAGCAAGGCAGTCGCGGGATCATAGGTCTGTCGGCGGGCAGTGCGGATGACTTCGAGGCCAGCTTCTTCGGTTTCCATGCGCAGGTCGCTGATCACCATCTGATAGACGCCCGATTCCATGCGCGCAAAAGCTTCAGCAGAACTGCCGGCGGTTTCTACCTCGAATCCGTTCAGTTCGAGAACAGCCTTGAGGGTGAGCAGTACGGCCAGATCGTCGTCGACGAGAAGGATACGACGCTTCATGCGGACCTCTTCAGGAAGCGGAAAAATGGTGCGAACCGCGAAATGAGCGTCGCGATCTTCATCTCTCATCAAGTGGCGTTCGCGAGATACCCGGCAGAGGCATCCACTCATTTAGTATAGGAGCGTGGCTCGCTTCTACATAGAAAATTTTGGTTGTCGCGCTACGCAGGCGGATGGTGCAGCACTCGAACGACAGTTTCTGGGTTGCGGACTGGATCGCGCCGGCACCGCCCGCGACGCGGAGATTGTCGTCCTCAATACCTGCACCGTGACTGAGGGCGCAGATAAGGATGCGCGGGCATCGATCCGGCGTCTACGCCGGGTGAATCCGGATTGCCGCATTCTGGTGACGGGTTGTTACGCCCAGCGCGCGCCCGAAGAGTTGGCGGCGCTGCCCGGAGTGACGTGGGTTGTCGGGAACTCGCACAAGCATCGGGCTGCGGAGATCGCGACATCCGCCGCTTTGGAGGCGGGGGGCACTTCCTCATCGACGTCCGGTTTCGTGCCGCTCGGAGAGATTTCCGGAAGTCAAGCATCCGGCAGGCCATCTCAAGGCAGGCCATCCGCTGATTACGTCGACAATGATTACGCCGGCAATGTTTTTGTCGGGGATATTTTTGCGCATACGGAACTGATGGCGGCTCCAGTATTTGAAGCGGCAAACGAGAGGACGCGTCCGAATCTCAAGGTGCAGGATGGTTGCGACAACCGCTGTTCGTTTTGCGTCATTCCTTACGTTCGCGGACAGAGCCGTTCGTTGCCGAGGGAGCGCGTGATTGCGGAAGTTCGGACGCTCGTGGACGCTGGCTATCGGGAGGTTGTGATTTCCGGGATTAATTTGGGCCGGTGGGGAAGGGATCTGGAAGTTGTTGGTCGTCAGTCGCTGGCCGTTGGCGATCGAAACGCTTTCGGTCAGGGGACTTCGTCAGGGGACCTGTTCGAGTCCGAACTCCGACGACCCGTGGCCAGCGAGCCACGACTGGAATCCCTGATTTCGGACATTCTCGAGCAAACATCGCTTCAGAAATTGCGTATCAGTTCGGTCGAGCCCATGGATTGGAGCGACGACCTGATCCGGCTGGTGGCAGAATCCGGGCGTATCGCGAAGCATGCACACTTGCCGATGCAGTCCGGGAGCGATGCGGTGTTGCGGCGCATGCATCGCAAATACCGTCCCTGGCACTATCGGGAAAAGGTCTTAAAGATTCGAGCCGCCATGCCGCAGGCGGCGATTGGCGCCGACGTAATGGTGGGGTTTCCGGGCGAGACGGAAACCGAGTTTGAGGAGACGCTGCGAATGGTCGACGAGCTTCCGTTTACTTATCTGCACGTCTTCACATATTCAGCTCGTCCCGGGACGCCGGCGGCCGAGCGGTCGGGGCAGGTTCCGGTGGCAATCGCCCGGGAACGCAACCGCATACTACGAGAAACGGCGTCCAGGAAGCGAGCGGCCTTTATGCGGTCGCTCTTTGGAACGGTGGTCGAGGCGATAACACTGCGCTCGGCTCCCGAAGCGAATTTCACCGAGGCGCTGACGGGAAATTACTTAAAAGTCAGAGTTTCCGGCCATCATCTAGCAAATCGCTGGATGGATGTGAAAGCTGTGGGGATCGGTGGGGAGATTCTTTTGGGAGAGCCCGTCGCCGACTCTGCCGGAACGCAGGTGACTTGAGATCGCCCTGACCTAAGAACCGCATTGACCGACAACCCTTCGCTGGCTTACGATAACTAATACTTAAGAATTGAGGAGCGCACGTCCCCATGTCCCGATCGGCTTTTGGATCTGTCGTCTGCAGTTTGATGGCGATCCTGTTTCCAGCCCATATGCTGCTGGCGGGAGAGACTCCGTCGGCCATGTTGTACACCAGCGGAGTGGCTTGGGTGAATGGGAGTGAAGTGCCGAAAACGGTGGCTATGTTTTCAGGCGACTTGCTGCAGACCCAGCCCAATTCAACCTCCAGTATTCAGACGAATGGCTCGAGCGTCATGGTGCTGGCGGAGTCTTTGGTGAAGTTCGAGGGTCCGGCAGTTGAAATTGAGCATGGAGCAGTGCGGGTAACCACCGCTCGCGGGTTGGCTGCGAGAGCGGGGGATGTAACCGTGAAACCGGTGAGCGAGTCTTGGACCGAGTTTCAGGTGACCGACGTTGATGGACGCGTGCAAATCGCGGCCAGCAAGGGCGACCTTACCGTGCAGGACGACAAGGGAACGACCACCCTGACGCAGGGCCAGCAAACCACGCGCGATGATACGAGCGACGATCAAAAAAAGAAAAAGCGCCATCATGGATCACGCGCGGCAACGGCGGCGGGCGGCGGTGTGATGAGTTCGACACCAGTCGTGTATGGCGGATTGGCTGCTGCGGGCGGCGCTGCCATATGGATCTGGACTCGGTCGACGCCACCGGTCAGTCCAAGCTGTCCGGCTACTCCCTGTCAGTAATTGTATTTGCCAGCGACTTCTCTCAGTGCGTTCTGTGCAATTTGTGTAGGTAAGTGCTGAATTAATGTCGCGTTACGTTTCCTTTCGAGATTTCGACTGGCTCCTCATGGGGTTCATGCTGTTGATCTGTGCCTTGGGCGTGGTGCAGATTCGCAGTGCTACCGAGCATACGAAGTTTGCCGGCGCCCACATCAAGCAAATCTACTGGATCCTCGCGGGCGTCGCCGCGATGTTTCTCGTCAGCCTCTTCAACTATCAGGCATTGCTCGAAAAAATCCATTGGATCTATGTGGCATCGTTGACGTCTCTGATTGCGGTGCTTCTGTTTGGGCAAAAATATCTGGGCGCCCGGCGCTGGATCAAGATGCCGGGTGGAGCTCATTTCCAGCCGTCGGAGTGGGTGAAATTGATCCTGATTCTGACGGTAGCGAAGTATTTTGCCGATTTACCCAATAGCGACCTGTCGTGGTCCGATTTTATGAAGGCGGGCGCGATCGTCGGGGTTCCGATGCTGATGGTGCTGGCGCAGCCCGACCTGGGAACAGCTCTGACCTATCTGCCGGTAGCGATTATGTGCCTTTTTCTGGGCGGGCTGCGATGGCGACAGGCGGCGATCGTACTGGCCATCGCGGGCATGCTGCTACCTGTAGCTTGGATCAAAGTGCTGAAACCGTACCAGAAGGAGCGCCTGACCAGCTTCAGAAATCCGGATGAGGATCGGCAGGGCTCCGGGTATCAAGTGAATCAATCGTTGATTGCCGTTGGCTCGGGCGGGATATGGGGAAGCAGCCAGGGTTCGCAGACGCATCTGGCGTTTCTTCCAGTTCCGCAAACCGACTTCATTTTTGCCGCGTTTGCCGAGGAACACGGGTTTGTAGGTGCTCTGGGGTTACTGCTGTTATACTTCATAGTGCTGATGCGGCTGACCCAAAATGCTCAAACGGCGCCAGATCGCGCTGGGGCATTTCTGGTGATGGGTGTGGTGGCTGTGCTTAGCTTCCACGTCCTGGTCAACGTCGGCATGGTGGTTGGCTTTATGCCGGTCACGGGAATACCACTGCCGCTCATGAGTTACGGTGGGTCTTCCGTTCTTTTCATGTTTTTGGCGCTGGGGATGGTGATGAACGTCCGGATGCGCCGTTTCGTGAACTGAGACGGTAGGCAGGAGTTGGGGCGCCATTCTCAACCGTTTCTCTCAATGCGAGGACGGCGCCGCAAAATAAGGATTCACAAGAAAGAACGAAGCAAGATTACGAAGGCCCTCGCGAAAAAGGAGGGCAGAATGCCGGCAGAAGTCAAAGCCGGACAGGATTGAAGCCAGTCAGGCGGGGAACGGCCCCCTCAGCGGAACGCGAGAGAGTGGCCACAAAACCTGGGAACAGGCTTAACGCGATCAGTGCAGACAAGTACCAACATTTCACTGCAGTGTAGGTCCCGGGAAGAATCCGAGGACCGTGCCCGCTCCTACCCCACACCCCGGCCAGCGAAATCCGCGCTGTCTGAGGACCACGTGGAGCGGCGCTGAACGCTATCGATCCCTCGGTCCGCCTTGCGCTTCTGTTCCGGCGAGAAAACCGGAGTAGAAATGAACAAGGAACTGTATGTATCGACCACACCCCACGAAACCAAAGTGGGGATTACGGAAGACGATCAGCTGGCTGAGATTTACCTCGAACGAGAAAACGAATACACCTTAGCAGGCTCGATTTATAAGGGCCGAGTCACCCGCGTCCTGCCCGGCATGCAATCGGCATTTGTCGACATTGGACTCGAACGCGACGCCTTTCTGTATGTCTCCGATTTCATGGATCTGGAACAGCAGGATGAGGATTTGGATGAAGCGATTCCCGCGAATCGTCCGGTAATGGAGGCGCGCCCGCACGCCGGTGCAGAAACCGCTCCGACTGCCGATGGGCAGAGCGCCGAGCCCGGAAGTACGGCGCTCGACGGCAAAGAGGCGGAATCGGTTTCTTCGGCAGACACAGGTAATGTAAGCACTCCGCGGGATTTTCGCGGGCGCCGTCGCCGCCGCGGACGCCGTGGAGAAATTGGACGCGGACCGAACGCAGAGCGCAGTGAAGGTCGAAGTGAACCTCGAAGCGAGGTACGCAGTGAGACTGCGGGTGACGTACACAACGAACCGAGAAACGAGCCTCGGACTGAAGCACGCAGCGACCGCTTCAACCGTGGCGATCGTCCGGGACGCGGCGGTTCGGACTCGCGATTCCAAAAATCGACGCCGCCAGGTCGTACCGGTCGTGATTACGATTACGGTCCGCCCCCGGGATATCAGCCGATCGTGCTTCCCGGCGAATCGATCTCGAAGTATCAGCGGCAGGGGCAAAGTACAACTCCAGGCCCAAGCGAAAACCTGACTGAAAGTCCGATCGCGGCTTCACCAGTGCCCGCCGGAACCAGTCGGACCGAACCCGCGCTGCCATCGATTTTATCGACCTTTCCTGAAGATGAGCCGATTTTTGCCGCCGAAGTCGAGGAGCCGGTCCAGAAACAACATGAGCTCGCGCCTGAAGCCGAAACTTATGAGGAGCGGCGGCAGACTGCTTTTGGCGCGACGCCGGAAATAGCGGAATTGAGGAGTGACGCGCGAGCGTCAGCGCCCTACTCGGCACCGTCGATGATTTCGCACGAATCCCGCCGCGAAGACTTTAGGGCTGCGCCACCCGGTACACACAGCGCCAAGCACGCGATCGCTGACGGTGACATGGAGGAACAGGAGATCGAGGAGGAAGAGGTCGATCTTGTTTCGTACGGCGAAGAACCCGGGGATGACGAGGGTTTTGAGGAAGTGGAAGAAGAGACGAGGATGTCGAATGGAGAGCTGTCCGAATCCACCGTAGAACAGATTGCTCCGGTGCTGGTTGCGGGCACCGAGCCGGTTGCAACCAGCGAAGCCGTTCCTGAAGCCGTGCTCGAAGCCGAAGAGCGCGAAGCCGAGGAGCTGGAGCTCGAAGAGGCGCAAGCGGAAGCGGAAGCACTGCTCGAGGCCGAAGCGATTGGCGCCGGCATGGTGGATGCGAGTGCGGAGGTTCGCGGTCCTGCGCCGGAGGCGAGATTATTACAGAGAACGCAGCGCCGGGGCCCGGAACGGGGATTCGATCGAGGCCGGGGACGGCGCGGTGGACGTCGTTTTCGCAGTCGCGAAAATACGGTCGTGCCGCAGATCAGCGAGCTGCTCAAAGAAGGTCAGGAAGTGCTGATCCAGATTGCGAAGGAACCGATCGCGAAAAAAGGCGCACGGATCACCAGTCACATTGCGCTGCCGGGAAGATTTCTCGTTTTTATGCCGACGGTGAATCATACCGGCGTATCGCGCAAGATCGCGTCCGAAGAAGAGCGGCAACGGCTGAAGCGGATCATCCAGAGCGAACGCGAAAACGGCGGTGGCGGTTTCATTGTGCGCACGGCGGCGGCCGGGGCGTCGGATGAGGAACTGCGAGCCGATATCCGATTTCTCAAGAATCTTTGGAGCGAAATAAAGCAGCGCTCCGATGGCAGCAAGGCTCCGGCGCTGATCTATCACGATCTGAACGTCGTGGAGCGGGTTTTGCGTGATCAGGTGAGCTCGGATTTCTCTGTCATCTGGGTCGACACGGAGCAGGAATATGAGCGCATCGTGCGTTTTGCCAATCGCTTTCAGCCCGGTCTGGTGAAGCGCGTCAAGCTCTATACGAAAGAGACGCCGCTCTACGATCAGTTTGGGCTGAACGAGGAAATCAACAAGGCCTTGAAATCGAAAGTCTGGCTGAAGAGCGGCGGGTACATCGTGATCAATCAGACCGAGGCGTTGGTCGCAATCGATGTGAATACCGGGAAATACGTGGGCAAGACAGCGCGTTTGGAAGACACGATTGTGAAAACCAACGTCGATGCGATCAGGGAAATTGTGCGCCAGATCCGGCTTCGCGATCTGGGCGGCATTATCATCATCGACTTCATCGATATGGATGAGCGTCGCAACCGGCAGAAGGTGATGCAGGCTCTCGAAGAGGCATTGCGCTATGATCGGGCGCCGTCGAAGGTGCTTCAGTTTAACGACTTTGGCCTGGTGGCCATCACCCGCAAAAGGGTAAAGCAGTCGCTCGAACGAACCATTGGATCACCGTGCCCATATTGCCAATCTACGGGCTTCGTGAAAGCCGTCAACACCATCTGTAACGAGATCTACGTTGAGATGCGGAAGATCGCGAATCATTTAGAGCACAGCGATGTGATGCTGCGCGTGAATCCGGAGGTAGCGAAAGCGTTGAAGGTCAACAACGCGAAGCTGCTCAACGAGATGGAAGAGCTCACCAAGAAAACGATTATCGTGAAGTCGGATCCGGCGCTGCATCAGGAGCAATTCGATATTCACTGAGGCGGGCGGCGGTTTCTGAGTATAGGGAGATATAAGTTAGGGAGATATAAATAAGGATGGGCAAAGAGCCCGTCCTTATCCTTTATCTGCTCTTGTTCGCGTGGCCGCTGCTGAATTCCCGGAAGGTCAGCAGTATACGACCGTTTGACCCCGATCCATTTTCTCTGCTCGCAGTCACCGTTGCCATCGAAGCGGTTCTGCCCGACTTCATTCGAACACCGGGAGTTCAGTCAGCCAACCCATCTCGATTGAAGCGATGGCTCAGACTTCGGAGGACTGAGGCCGGGAACGGAGCTCACCCGACGGCAATAAGCTTCGCGGCCCCGGCGGTCCGCTCACGCAGTTTTTCGAGCGAGTTGTGAAGAGGTTCGACGCATGGATGCGGCGAGGTCTGGCGCCCGATGGAAACAGCAAGCTGGGCCACAGCTTCAGCCAGACGTTTAGCGAGATCAATCAGAACTACGAGAGAGTCGGCGTGAAGCTTCCACAGGGAGCGGGAAGTCCGCGATCGCCTTAGCTCCTCAATTTCTGTTGTGATGCGAGCGTTCATGGCGACCACTCGCAGCAGCATTCGGGCAGCGTCGGCGCGTGGGCCGGTCTGTTCGAGATAATCGGCGGTGTAGACTTCAACCTCTGCGGGACTCAGCGTAAGGTTGAAATAGCGCATCGGCACTACTTGCCGCAATTTCGGATCGGCGACGCGCACGAATACGCGAATCGATTCCTCGACCCTCCGCAGCTTGGCTTCTTCGAGGGACAGCGCCTGCGCTGTAATCGAAACGGGAACATAGCTCGAGACAAGCGCTGGTGCCGGAGCTGCGCCAGCGCCGCCTTGCCCCGCGCGGGAAGAAGCAAAATCCAACGGGTTGCGCCGGATCGGCGGCCTCCGTTCCAGTTCTTTTTTCAGCCGCGAGACACGGCGGAATTTTTCGAGCGCCGCAGTGTAGTCGGCCTTCAGCAAGGCTTCCTGATTCAGCGCGTGAATGTGATCGACGGTGACTTCGACGCCGTCGATTGTGCTGAGAATGCTTCCGCCGAGTTCTTCGAGGCGATCGGCAAAATCCTTGATTTCTTGCGTAGCGGCGTTGAACAGCGTATTGAAGCGATCGCCGAATGCGGCGTTGTAGGGCGCAAGCGTGGCCAGCACGCCGGGATGATAAATGGATTCGTCAAGCGATGCCTTCAACTCGCGTACACGCTCGATGATGCCAGAGTCCATGAGAGCGGTGAAGTCCTCGAACCGGTTTGCCTGTTCGAGCAGAGGTCCGAATTCCCGCAACTGTTGCACATCGTTGTCGGAGAGCACGGGAACATCGGACTCCGAGAGGATCTCGAGCAGCGCAATTTCAAAAGGTGACAGAGGAATGGACCCATCGAGGCCATAGCCGCGGCGTTCCCACTGGCCGGCCACTCGAGGGTGGCGAAATAAGAAAGTCGCGACCAGGTCGGTTTTGTCACGATTGGCGGCGGAATCGTCGCGATGACGGGTGAAGTAGCGCAGCAGCGCTTCGGCAACCTCCGGGTCGAGGTCGGACACTCCAAGTCGCAGCATCGCAGGAGTGATGGCCATGTCGAGGAGCTGAACCCAGAGGTGCATTTTAATGAGGATTGAAGGCACATTCTCAGCGTGGCTGATCATGTCAGGAGCAAGTTCTGCAGGCGCAGGCAGCTCGCCGCCGAGTTGGTCACTCAGCAGGCGGCGGTAGAAGCTCTGCACAGTAGCGAGCATAGCCAGCTCCCATCTGGGATCCTCAACCAAAGTAGCTCCTTCGAATCAACACGGAAACGGTCCAGAGGCGGTCGTGCTTTTAGTAAAACCGAAACAGACCCGCTGCGCAATTGGTTACCTGGTTACGGAAGTGACTACACTCTTACTCCCCTTCTCCAGAGGGTGCTCGGCAGAATCGTTGAAAAGAGTCGTTGAAAAACCACGCTCTTATTCCCGTGAAGCGGAATACGGTTTTCAACTCGCCAATCGGGAGGGCGCGACAAGTATCGTCCGGAGGAGCGTTCGAGCACTGGTCGTAGTGCTGAGCGGTGCCGTACAGCGTAGCGATTATAAAGCTCAAGCTGAATGTCGCGTCCTGTGTCGTGGTGACAGGTCTGAACGACGTCCAGTTTGATGAGAGTCCGAGCCCGTTTTTTGGTCTGCGAGGACGAAGCGCGGAACGGCTTCCGAATACTTCCGTGCCGCGCGATGGCGCTCATGTGACCTGCGGTCATCACACATTGACGGGTTCTGAGCGCTGTCGCCCGGTTTCAAAAGATGTCAAAACTCAGAGCGTCCCGGGCTCCTCCGGTGTTGGACGTAGCGGGAGTAGAGAGACGAGCTGGCGGCCACGAACGAGGCGGTTCTTCCTGGCAGCCACCAAAGCATAAAGATGCACGAACTTTCGGTGCTATCAACCTTGCGATGCGCGGACCGTTCGGGCGCAATGACGTGCACATGGTTAAAGCCGCACGGTCAGACTATTTGGCCGAGGAAAAAGAAATTCTCTCCGAGTGAATAATCTTTCACCTCAACTCTATCGACTTAAGGAAACCCAATGAATCAGCTGTGTCGGCTGCTCCACTTGGCAGCCATCTCTCTTCAGTTTCGGCGGCGTCCCTGGCCCCCGAAATGCAGCTGTGACTTTATACGCCAACCCCGAGGCGATGGGATTCGCATCAACGTTCTAAGGGCCGCATTTTGCCGCGCCCAGCGCACCAGCAAGCATTTCGGAACACACAGAGGCCCGCAATTGACATCTTTACCGATCGCCATTGTCCTACTCCTTGCGACCTCAATCAATGTGCAGGCACAAGCAGCTTTCGCCGGGGGCGGTGAACTCCCAAACTCTCCATCCACAAGCTTCTGGACCAAAGCGAATACCACACTCCTCGCGCTGGATGCCGCCGCCAAGGGCGCTGACTACTACTACACCATGCGAGGCATGGACCATCCCGGCCTTGCGATTGAAGCCGACCCTATTGCTCGTCCCTTCGTCTCCCACGGCAACGCATTGGCGGTTGGATATTTCGGCGGGTTACTGGTCATTGATGCCGCTGTGTCATACGAATTACACAAGCATCACCATGACCGCTTGTCGAAGGCCGTCGTGATCTTCGGTATTGTGAACAATGGGTATGGTGCACAACATGATGGTCGCCAATACTAAAAAATCCGTCCCCGTCGACCCCAGCGCTCGAATGTTTCATCCAGGATAAGCCGTGCCAATGCCCGTTTCCCGGCCTCGGACCATCATGGTCGATGACGCCTTGCATTGTAGTTCGTCCCGGTAGCTCGGGATCGCCATAACCCTCAGCAAAGGGTTTTGCGTGCTCACGCCTGGTTACATCCACGATCGCTACGGGCCTATAATGCTGCCACGCGCCGTCGGCTGGTGCAGATCGTTGCGTTGGCGACAACCTGCCTCCCGGCGGGGAACGCGATTCCGTTCATGTACACCGCACCTATGCACAGGATTTAAACGGTTGGAGAAAGGCTGAAGGGATGAACCGTTTGGGCCCCCTGGAAATCCTGTAGTAAAACAGAGAAGCCGCGAAGT
>Ga0181537_10004214_pt1 | contig 11990 bp, 8 predicted proteins | sample PEATcosm2014_Bin_39_FD_119765 | JGI IMG/M metagenome (GOLD analysis project Ga0181537, IMG submission 119765) | Peatland microbial communities from MTU Mesocosm Facility, Houghton, MI, USA - PEATcosm2014_Bin23_10_metaG | ecosystem: Environmental > Terrestrial > Soil > Wetlands > Peat | place... | reverse complement strand
CACGTCTCCACCGGGGACAAGGAAATCGTCAAGGGCGTCACGCTCACGATCAACACCGGCGAGGTCCACGCCATCATGGGCCCCAACGGGACCGGAAAGTCCACGATGGCCAAGGCGATCGCGGGGCATCCCGACTACACCATCACCGAGGGCGACGTGCTGATCGACGGCAAGTCCATCCTCGAGATGGAGTCCGACGAGCGTGCGCGCGAGGGCATCTTCCTCGCGTTCCAGTACCCGAGCGAGATCCCCGGCGTCAGCATCGCCAACTTCCTGCGGGCGGCCATCCAGGCCCGCATGGCCGAGGGCGAGGAGATCGACGCCTCGGGATACTACAAGCGCCTCTACCAGAAGATGGACCTGCTGCAGATCGACCGGAAGTTCACGTCGCGGTCCGTGAACGAGGGGTTCTCGGGCGGCGAGAAAAAGCGCAGCGAGATCCTTCAGATGGCCATGCTCGAGCCCCGGTTCGCGCTCATGGACGAGACGGACTCCGGCCTCGACATCGACGCGCTGCGGGTCGTCTCCGACGGCGTCAACCACCTGAGGGGCCCGAACCTAGGGATCCTCCTCATCACCCACTACCAGCGCCTGCTCGGCTACATCGTGCCCGACCACGTCCACGTCATGATCGACGGGCGCATCGTCAAGAGCGGCGACAAGTCGCTCGCGATGGAGCTCGAGTCCCGCGGCTACGACTGGGTCAAGCACGAGTTCGCCAACGCCTGAAGAGGAGATCACCCACATGTCCGAAATCACCGACACCCTAGAGACGGCGATCGAGAACCCGGTCTCCGGGATCGACCAGGCCTCAGGCAACTTCAAGTACGAGATGACGTACGACTTCGACGCGGGCACCGGCCTGAACGAGCGCACGGTCGACTACATTTCGTCCGTGAAGAAGGAGGCGCCGTGGGTCCACGAGTTCCGACAGAACGCGCTGAAGACCTTCTTCTCCAAGCCCCTGCCGACGCACTGGGCGTCGAAGGACCTCGAGAACATCAACTTCGACAAGATCCGCTACTACCTGTCGCAGGGGCTCAAGCCGAAGCGCACCTGGGACGAGGTGCCCGCCGACATCAAGCGCACGTTCGAGCGCCTCGGGATCCCGGAGCAGGAGCGCAAGTTCCTCGCGGGAGTCGAGGCCCAGTTCGACTCCGAGGCCGCCTACTCGAACATCAAGGAGGCCGTCTCGAAGCAGGGGGTCATCTTCGTCAACTCGACCGAGGGGCTGCGCGAGCACCCGGAGATCTTCCGCAAGTACTTCGGCAAGGTGATCCCCACGAGCGACAACAAGTTCTCGGCGCTCAACAGCGCCGTCTTCTCGGGCGGCTCGTTCATCTACGTGCCCCCGGGGGTCAAGGTCTCCCATCCCCTCCAGGCCTATTTCCGGATCAACGCGGAGAACTTCGGGCAGTTCGAGCGGACCCTGATCATCTGCGACGAGGGCGCCGAGCTCACCTACATGGAGGGCTGCACCGCCCCGAAGTTCTCGACGGCGACGCTTCACAGCGCGGTCGTCGAGCTCGTCGCGCTCAAGGGGGCCAAGATCCAGTACATCACCGTCCAGAACTGGTCCTCCAACGTCTTCAACCTCGTGACCAAGCGCGGGCTCGCCCACGAGGAGTCCGAGATCAAGTGGATCGACTGCAACATCGGCAGCCGCCTCACGATGAAGTACCCGGGGGTCGTCCTGCGCGGCCGCAAGGCTCGCGGCGAGGTGATCTCGATCGCTCTCGCGAACGACGGCCAGCACCAGGACACCGGGGCGAAGATGATCCACGCGGCCGACGAGACCACGTCGACCGTCGTCTCGAAGTCGATCTCCGTCGGGCAGGGCCGGGCCACCTACCGCGGCGTGGTCCACATCCCGAGGCACCTCAAGGGGTGCAAGAACAACACAGAGTGCGACGCCCTCCTCATCAACACGAACAGCCGCACGGACACCTACCCGGCGATAACGGTCCGCGGCGACAAGCACGCCGTGCAGCACGAGGCCAGCGTCTCGAAGGTGAGCGCGGAGCAGATCTTCTACATGCAGCAGCGCGGCCTGACGGAGGGGCAGGCGATGAGCCTGTCGGTCAACGGGTTCATCAACGACCTGGCCCGGCAGTTCCCGATGGAGTACTCGGTCGAGCTGAAGAGGCTGATCGACCTCGAGATGGAAGGGAGCGTCGGTTGAGCCATGCCCGGAACCCTTCCTGAGACGGCCGCCGACCTTGTCGGAGGATTCACGCCCGAGGTCTTCGCCGCGCACCTCGCCTCGCTCCCCTCGGCGCCCGCCTGGTGGCTGGAGCGAAAGCGTGCGGCGTACGCGCGCTTCGAGGCCCTCCCCATGCCCAGCCGCACGGACGAGGGATGGCGCTTCAGCAACCTCTCGGGGGTCAGGATCGACGGCTTTTCGCCGGCGGAGCCGGGCCACGCGAGGTCCCCGGCGGCTCTCGAGGTCGAGTCGTCCGCGACGCTCTCCTTCCTGAACGGGCTGCCCGCCGGCGCGGCCCCTGTCGCCCCAGCCCTCGCCGCCAGGGGAGTCGTCGTCTCGACCCTCCTGGAGGCGGTCGCCAGGCACCCGGAGCTCCTGCGCGAGCATTTCATGGCGCAGCCCCAGAAGCTGGGATCGCCGAAGTTCGCCGCGCTCCACGAGGCCTTTGTCCGCGACGGCGCGTTCATCTACGTCCCGCGCGGCGTGGAGGTCGAGAAGCCCATCATCGTCGTCCACGCGGCGGCCGGGGCCGGCACCGCGGTCTTCCCGCACACGCTCGTGATCGCCGAGGACAACGCCAAGGTGTCGGTCGTCGACTATTTTGCCTCGGTGGACGGGGCCCGCCAGTTCGCCTGCGGCGCCAACGACCTGTACGCCGGCCACGGCGCGAAGGTTGCCTATGCGGCCGCCCAGTGCTGGTCGCTGGAGACCCTCTCGCTCCAGTTCAACTCGACCGTCGTCCGGCGCGACGCGCGCGTCCAGTCGCTCAACGTGCACCTCGGCGCGCGCCAGGCGCGCCACGAGTCGCTGAGCCAGCTCCAGGCGCCCGGAGGCTTCTCGGAGATGCTCGCCGTGACGGTGGCCAGCGGGGCGCACGAGTTCGACCAGCGCACCCTCCAGATCCACCAGGCCCCGAACACCAAGTCGGACCTCCTCTACAAGAACGCTCTCCTCGACGCGTCCCGCACGATCTTCTCCGGGCTCATCATCGTCGACCCGGACGCCCAGAAGACCGACGCCTACCAGAGCAACCGGAACCTCATGCTGAGCGACGACGCCGAGTCCAACTCGCTGCCCGGACTCGAGATCCAGGCGAACGACGTGCGCTGCACCCACGGCGCCACGAGCTCCCGGATCGACCCCGAGCAGGAGTTCTACCTGAAGTCGCGCGGCATCCCGCCGAAGGCGGCGAACGAGCTCCTCATCTTCGGCTTCTTCGAGGAGGTCCTGGACCGCCTCGAGAGCGAGGACCTCCACGCGGCGCTGCGCGCCTTGATCAGGTCCCGCTTCACGGCCTGACGCATTTTCCGACATGACGCCCGCGAACCGCGAACGCACCCTCTCGCGCGAGATCACCGTGACGCAGATCCCGTCCGGCGACAGGCAGACGCTGCCGGCCGGCACGACGATCGTCATCCACCAGACGCTGGGAGGCAGCTTCACCGTCCAGACCGACTTCGGCCTCTTCCGGATCGACGGGAAGGACGGCGACGCCATCGGCGAGAAGGCGGCCGACCACAGCGTCGCCGCCGCGACGCTCGAGGACGGCGCCCCGAACCCCGACGCCCTCTGGGACCAGCTGCGCAGGGTCTACGACCCCGAGATACCCGTGAACATCGTCGACCTGGGGCTCGTCTACTCGATGGACGTCGAGAGGAAGCCCGACAATGCCTACAAGGTGAACGTCGCGATGACGCTCACCGCGCCGGGGTGCGGCATGGGGCCCGCGATCGCCGAGGACGCGAAGGGAAAGATACTCCTCGTCCCCGGGGTCAGCGACGCCGACGTCCGCATCACCTGGGACCCGCCGTGGAACCAGTCGATGATCAGCGAAGAGGGCAAGATGAAGCTCGGCCTCGTGTGACCATCTACGAGCACGCCGTGCTGCTCGAGAACGAGGGGCGGCCCTTCGTCCTCGTGACGCTCGTCGAGGCCGTGGGCAGCACGCCCCAGGACGCGGCCGCGAAGATGATCGTGACCCAGGAGGGGCTCCACAGCGGAACGATCGGGGGCGGCAAGGTGGAGGCGGCCGCGCTCAAGCTCGCCTCGGAGGTGCTCACCTCGGGCGAGTCCAGGCCGCGGTTCGTGAACTGGACCCTCAAGGGGGATGTCGGGATGACGTGCGGCGGCTCGGTAAAGCTTTACTTCGAGCCGCATGCCGGCCCGGGCAGCTGGAACATCGCCGTCTTCGGCGCCGGGCACATCGGCCAGGCGTTGGTGCCGGTCCTGATTCCCCTGCCCGCCCGCATCACGGTCGTGGACTCGCGCGCCGAGTGGCTCGAGCGCCTTCCCGGGGCGAGCAACCTCAGGGTGATCCATTCGGAGGCGCCGGAGTCCCTTGTCGAGTCGCTTCCGGACAGGGCGTTCCTCCTTGTCATGACGATGGGCCACGCCACGGACCGGCCCATCCTGCGCCGGGCCCTTTCCGGGGGAAAGTTCCCGTTCATCGGAGTCATCGGGAGCGACGCGAAGGCCGCGATACTTCGCAATGAGCTCGCCTCCGACGGGCTCACGCAGGCGCAGGTCTCGCGGTTCCACTGCCCCGTGGGTCTGGACTTCGGCACCAACCACCCCCACGAGATCGCCATCAGCATAGCCGCGCAGCTGATCGCGGAGCGGGACCGCGTTCAGGCGATCCGCTAGCCACCGTTTCCACACCTAGGGCGAGCGGCGCTTGACGGCCGAGAAGATCGCCTCGCAGGTCGCAGGGGATGCGAGGGCCACCTCGCCCCCCTTCGGGCCGAACGCCGAAACGGCGTCCCGCAGGGCCTCGCGCACCGCGAACGCCAGCATGAACGGGGGTTCGCCTGAGGCCTTGCTCCCGTGGATCGTTCCCTCCTGCTCGGCCATCGGCAGGAGCGTGACGTGCATCTCGATCGGCGCGTCGCTGATGGCGGGAATCTGGTAGGTGCTCGCGCTGTGGGTCATGAGGCGTCCCTGCTTGTCCCAGAGGAGCTCCTCCCGCGTGAGCCAACCGATGCCCTGGACGATGCCCCCCTCGATCTGGCCGAGGTCCACTCCGGTGTTGAGCGAGCTGCCGACGTCGTGGACGGCGTCCACGCGAAGGACGCGGTGCATCCCGTTGTAGCCGTCCACCTCGACCTCGGCCACCGCCGCCCCGCACGCAAAATACTGGAAAGGGCGCCCCGAGGACGTCGACCAGTCCCAGTGGATGCCGGGAGTCGCATAGAAGCCGGAGGCGGACATGCTTATCCTTTTCTCGTGGGCCCTGAGGCACACGTCGGCCATGTCCGCCACCGCGCTGCAGCCCCGCGCCGTGACCCTTCCGTCGGCGATCTCGATGTCCGACGGGGAGACAGCCATTCCCGACTTTCGTGAGAGCACCTCCGCCGCGACCGGATTCAGGCGCTCGCGAAGGATCATGCAGGCGTTGCGCACGGCAGCGCCGTTCAGGTCGGCGCCCGAGGACGCGGCGGTCGCGGACGTGTTCGGAACCTTGTCCGTCGCCGTGGCCATGAGCCGTATCCTGTGAGCGGGCAGCCCCAGCTCGCGCATGGCGACGCCCATCACCTTCGTGTGGAGGCCCTGCCCCATCTCGGTCCCGCCGTGGTTCACCTGGGCGGTCCCGTCCATGTAGAGGAGCACGAGGGCGCCCGCCTGGTTGTAGTGGGTGAGCGTGAACGCGATCCCGAACTTGAGCGGCGTCACGGCGAGCCCGCGCTTGATCCGCGGATGCGCCCTGTTCCATGCGTCGACCGCCGCGCGCCTCGCGCCGAATCCCGCCTGCTCCTGCACCTGGCTCCACACGGTCTGGAGGCGGTTGTCGCCGATCTCCTGGAGAAAGTGCGTGGTGTTGGTCTCCCCGCTCCCGCGGTAGAGGTTGCGCGCGCGGACGACCTCCGGCGCAAGCCCCAGGCGCCGGGCAATGCGGTCGACGATCTCCTCCATGACCAGCATTCCCTGCGGCCCGCCGAACCCGCGGAACGCCGTGTTCGACGCGACGTTCGTCTTGGCGATGAGCCCGGTGACCCGGAGCGCGGGGACATAGTAGCTGTTGTCGACGTGAAAGAGGGCCCGGTCCGTCACAGGCTGGGACAGGTCGAGCGACCAGCCGCCGTCCGAGAAGAGGTCGACCTCGGCCGCCAGGAGCATCCCGTCCCTGTCGTAGCCGACCGAGAACCGCGAGTAGAAAGGGTGCCTCTTGCCGGTCATCATCATGTCGAGGTCGCGGTCGAGCTGGATCCTCACAGGCCGGCCCGTCTTGGCCGAGGCGAGGGCGACCATGGCGGCGAACGCGTTGCCCTGGGTCTCCTTGCCTCCGAAGCCCCCGCCCATGCGCGGGGATTGGACGACGACGCTGTTCCTGGGCAGCGCGAGGACGTCGGCGACCACGCTCTGGATCTCCGTCGGGTGCTGGGTGGACGAGCTCACGAAAACGGTGCCCGCCTCTCCCGCCTCGGCCCAAGCCGCCTGGGTCTCCAGGTAGAAGTGCTCCTGCCCGCCGAATGAGAACTCGCCGTCGAGCCGGAGCGGCGCCCTCTCGAGGGCCGCCGCCGCGTCGCCGCGCGAGATCGTGTGCGGCGGCGAATGGAAGCTCTTCGCCGCGATCGCCTCCTTGACGCCTATGAGCGGCGGGAGCGGCTCGTACTCGACGACGACCGCGGCCGCCGCCGCGCGGCATGCCTTCAGGGAAAGGCCGACCACGATGGCGACGGCCTGCCCGTGGTAAAGGATGTCGCTGTCCGCAAAGAGCGGCTCGTCGTGGCCCGTGCCGACCTGGTTGTGCCCCGGGATATCCTCGGCCATGAGCACCGCCACGACCCCGGGCATCGCGAGCGCGGCCGAGGCGTCGCGCCGCTTGATCCTGGCGCGCGCGTGCGGGGCGCAGACGGGCCAGATGTCGAGCATCGCCCGGCGCTGCGCCGTGTCGTCCGCGTACATCGCGCGGCCGGTCACGTGGCCCACGGAGCTCTCGTGCCGAAGCGCCCGCGAGGGGTCCGCCGCGGGCGGCTCCTCGCCCTTCTCGAAGTCGAGCGGCGCATCCTGGGCCGCGCTCGTGTCCCCTGAAACGAACTTCTCCCAGAGGCTGACGATGAGCCCGCGCCGGTATTCGGCGCCGGCCCGCACGTCGTCGATCGGCTTGAATTCCCCGGAGAGGCAGCGGGCCACGTCGGGGGCCGCCTGGGCGAGCGTGCGGCCCTCGAGCGCGGCCTCCGCCCTGCGCGCGCGCACAGGCGTGGCCGCGACGCCCCCGTAGGCGATCCGGGCCCGGCGCACGACGCCCGCCGCGTCGGTGTCCAGGGAGAAGGCCGCGGCAACGATGCTGATGTCGAGCTCGCGGCGCTTGGAGACCTTGTAGAAGTCGGAACGCCGCGAGAGGCCCGCCGCGGGCGCCGCCCTCGGCAGCAGCACCTCCCGGATGATCTCGCCCGGGGCGAGGAGCGTCTTCCTGTAGCCGACGAAGAAGTCCGATAGCGCCACGGTGCGCTCGCCCGCGGCGGTGGCCAGCACGAGCTCGGCGTCGAGCGAGAGGAGGACCGGCGGGCTGTCGCCGATCGGGGACGCCGTCGCAAGGTTGCCGCCCAGCGTCGCGCGGTTGCGGATCTGCCGGGCCGCGAAGACACCGATCATCCTGGCGATCGACGGGTATTCGCCGGCGAGGGCGTCCTCGACTGCGGTCAGCGTCGCCGAGCCGCCGATCCTCCAGTGCGCCTCGGTCCTCCTGATCCGTGTCAGCTCCGGCACGCCGTCCGTGGAGATCAGGAAGGGGAAGCTCCTGAACTTCTTTGTGACGTCGACGCCGATCTCGGTCGCCCCCGCCACCAGGGTCGCGTTCGGGTTTGCGGCCAGCGCGCCGAACAGCCCCGCGAGCGACGACGGCCGCAGGAAGCGGTCCGGCCCGGCGCTGTAGTCGACGGGGCAAGGGGGACCGAGGGGAGCGTTGAGCCGCTCCCCGAAGGCGTCGGCACCCCCGGCGCCCGCCGTGCGGCGCGCAAGCGCGTCGAGCGCGGCGTCCCGGATGGGGCGATAGCCCGTGCACCTGCAGAGGTTGCCGCAGAGCTGGTCGCTGATCCTTCGCGGGCTGTCGCATCCAGGCCGGTAGTATCCCTCGAAGAGGGACATCACGAAGCCGGGCGTGCAGTAGCCGCACTGGGACCCGTAGTGGTCGACCATGGCCGACTGCACCGGGTGAAGCTTGCCGCCCGCGGAGGAAAGCCCCTCGACCGTCACCACCTCGCGCCCCGCGAACATGGGAAGGAGCGCGATGCAGCTGTTCACCCCCCGGTACGTCGGCCTGCCGGCATTGTCCCGCTCGACGACCGCCACCGTGCATGCGCCGCAGTCCCCCTCGGCGCAGCCCTGCTTGCTGCCCGTGAGCCCGGTTGACCTGAGGTACTCGAGGAGGGTCGTCGTGGTCGGCGTGCCCGAAACCGCGACCGTCCTTCCGTTGAGCGTGAAGTCAAATCCCATGGTTCAGGCCGAGAGCCGCGCCATCGTGTGCGCGAGGACCTCCGCGCCCGAGGCGATGTGCTCCGTCGTCGCGAATTCCTCGGGCCTGTGGCTCCAGCCGTTGCGGCAGGGGATGAAGATCATCGTCGTCGGGCTCACGCGGGACATGAAAAGCGAGTCGTGGTAGGCGCGGCTCACCATGCGCAGCGAGCGAAGCCCGAGCTCCGCGCAGACACTCTCGGCGATCGCGATCGTCTTCTGGTCGCCCGCGGCCGGCGGATCGGCGTTGATCTCCTCGAACTCCATCCGGATCCCGCGACGCGAGCACGACTGCTCGGCGGCGCTGCGGATCTCCGCAAGGGCCTTCGATCGGCTGTCGAGGCGCGAGTCCCTGAGGTCGATCTCGAGGTAGGCCCTGTAGGGGACGCTGTTGACCGCGCCCGGCTCGATGCGGAACACGCCGACGGTGCCGACCGTGTCGGGGCTCCCGCTCGCCTTCGCCGCCCGCTCGACGGCAAGGGCGATCTCGGCGCCCGCAAGCATGGCGTCGTGCCGCACCGGCATGAGGACGGCGCCCGCATGGCCGCCCTCCCCGAGAAGGGTCACGCGGTAGCTGCTCGGGCCGGCGATGTGCTCCACGATCCCGATGGGGACGCCCTGGGCCTCGAGGATCGGGCCCTGCTCGATGTGGAGCTCGACGAACGAGTGGTAGTAGCCCGAGGGAAGGCGCACGGAATCCAGCGGGCCGGAGTAGCCCGCCTGCGCCCTCAGCTCGTCGAGGGACCGCCCTTCGCGGTCCCTGAGCGCGAGCGCCTTGGCGACCGGGATCGTGCCCGCCATGAGCCTGCTTCCGAGGCACCCCAGGCCGAACCGCGTCGGCTCCTCGGCGGTGAACATGACGACCTCCAGCGACCGCCTCGGCTTGAATCCCGCCCTCTTGAGCGCCGCCAGGGCCTCGAAGGCGCCCAGCACGCCGACGACGCCGTCGTACTTTCCGGCGTTCGGGATCGCGTCCGTGTGGGAGCCGGAACCCACCGCGGGAAGACCCGGCTCCGAACCCTCCCAGCGCGCGAAGATGTTGCCGACGGCGTCCTCCCTTATGGCGAGGCCCGCATCCCGGGCGGCCCGGCGCACGTACTCCCTGCCCCGCACGTCGGCCTCCGAGAACAGGACGCGGGTGACGACCGGCGCGGGGGATTCCGATATCAGGGCCAGCTCGTCGAGGCGCCGCTGCAGGCCGGCGCCGTCGACGGCGATCCTGAGGTCCGGCGTGTCGTGCGTCATAGGGCCGGGCGGTTGACGTCCTTGTAGTAGAGGTAACGGGCGGGGACCTTGCCCATCGCCACGAACCACTGGGCGCAGTAGGGCGCCATCCAGATCGCATCGCCGGCCCTCACCGGGTACCACGAGTCCTCCAGGCGGTAGACGCCCTCGCCCGAGAGCATGACGAGCCCGTGCTCCATGATGTGGATCTCCACGAAGGGCAGGTGGCCGCCCGGCTGGTAGGCGAAGATGTTGACGGCCATGTCGAACGCGGGCTCGTCCGGCAGGAGCACCTGGAGGTTCGCGGCGGGGTCCCCGAGAAAGGGTGTTCCCTTGACCCGGGACTGGTCCCCCAGGATCGGGCGCGGCGCGCGCACGCCCGGCAGCGGGACGTATCTCTTCTGGAAGAGCATGAGGCGGCTGCCCTTGTTGGGGGCGGAAAGGGACCATTCGGAGCCCGACGGGCAGAAGAAGAACCCGCCCGCCTTGAGCCGCCGCTTCCTCGTTCCGACGGCGACGGTCGCCGCGCCCTCGACCACGTAGCCGAACGTCTGGGTCTCCCCGGCGGCGATGCGCGCGGCGCCGCCCGGCTGAAACGTGAGAAGGACCTGGGCGACGCCGGCGCCCATCGCCGGGCTCACAAGCACGACGGCCGTGGCTCCCGTCACGCCGGGAAGCGAGCTGTTGACATGGTTGGCCGGGGTGATGAGGGCGTGTCGAGCCCCGACGTGGGCTCGTGTGTGGCCGAAGAGTTCAGGCATGGGTCTTGGGGGGCTGGATTCGGGTGGGTAGCAGTTCCCGGGCTAGGTGGACGGGTCTGGCCTGACAAAATGACCGGACGGCGCGCCGGGCGCAATCCGACCCTTTGAGTAGACGGTCCGCCCGCGGACGATCGTCCGGACGATGGTGACCCGCGACTTGCGCCCCTCGTAGGGCCCCTGGCGGTACCTGTAGAGGAGGTCCTGGTTCGAGAGCGTGTGCTCCTCGCGGGTGTCGATGATCGTGAGGTCGGCGTCGAGGCCCACCGCCAGCCGGCCCTTGTTGCGGTCGATGCGGAAGCGGCGCGCGACGTTGGTCGACAGGAGCCGGGAGAACTTCGGCAGGGCGACGTCGGGCGGCTGGCGGGAGATCGCCTCCGAGAGGAGAAGCTCGAAGCCGTGCTGGCACCCGGAGATCCCTCCCCATATCGCGAAGAAGTCGTTCCATGTCTTCATCGACGGGGGCGCCGGGGAGTGGTCCGAGCCGATCGTGTCGATTCCGCCCTCGTCGAGCGCCTCCCAGAGGCGCAGGCGCAGCGCCTCCGGGCGCAGCGCGGGAAAGCACTTGGCCGGCGCCCCGAGGCGTATCACGTCCTGCTCGGAGAGAAGCAGGTAGTGGGGGCATGTCTCGACCGAGACGTTGACGCCGCTGTGCTTCGCCTCGCGGGCGAGCGCGACGCCGTCCGGGCTGCTCACGTGGACGATGTGGAGGGCGCAGTCGGTCTCCCCGGCGATCTCGGTGGCCATCCGGATGGCCGCCAGCTCGAGCTCCACGGGCCTCGACTTGAGCCAGGTCCGCGCGTCGGTGCCGAGCATGTGCTGCTCGACGGTCCTCAGCCGCGCGAGCGAGTCGTCCTCCGCGTGCACGGCGACCATCATCCCGAGCTCCGCGGCCCGCTTCATGCCGACCCGCAGCGTCGCGGCGTCGGCGAGGGGAAACTCCTCGACGCCGCTGTTGCACATGAACGACTTGAATCCGATCGCGCCGGCGTCGCGCATCCCCTCGAGCTCGTCGACGTTCCCGGGGATCAGGCCGCCCCAGATCCCGAAGTCGGTCCGGGCCGTGCGCTCGGCCGCCGCGCGCTTCAGGGCGAGGCTCTTCGCGTCCGTCACCGGCGGCAGCGAGTTGAGCGGCATGTCGAAGAAGGCCGTCCCCCCGCCCGCGGCGAGGGCGCTCGAGCCCGTCGAAATCCCCTCCCACTCCGTGCGCCCGGGCTCGTTGAAGTGGACGTGCGAGTCGATGATGCCGGGCATCACGTGGAGGCCCGTGGCGTCCACAACCTCCGCCGCGTCGTCGCCCAGGTCGCGGCCGATCTCCACGATGCGGCCATCCGCGACGCCGACATCGGCGCGAT
>Ga0181537_10004213_pt1 | contig 11990 bp, 9 predicted proteins | sample PEATcosm2014_Bin_39_FD_119765 | JGI IMG/M metagenome (GOLD analysis project Ga0181537, IMG submission 119765) | Peatland microbial communities from MTU Mesocosm Facility, Houghton, MI, USA - PEATcosm2014_Bin23_10_metaG | ecosystem: Environmental > Terrestrial > Soil > Wetlands > Peat | place... | reverse complement strand
GAAAACTGCGGACCTTCCATGCACAAATAAGTTCCGCCGCGCTTACCCACCACGCCGGCCGTCTTGCACGCCGCCTCGACTACGGCCGCCAACTCCCCGCACACTGGATCGGCAAACGCAATGTGCGCCACCACGCCGCCGCCGAAAAAGGTATCCACACGATGCCGCGTACGATCGAAAAACTGATCGGGAATCACAAACTCCAGCGGCTTGTGTTCTTCCTTCAGCGATCCCACGGCGGAAATCGAAACGATCCTGTCGACTCCCAACTGCTTGAACCCGTGAATATTCGCGCAAAAGTTCAACTCGCTCGGCAGAATGCGATGTCCGCGCCCATGCCTCGCCAGAAATGCCACCTTGCGCCCCTCGAGCGTCCCGCACACATAGGCGTCTGAAGGCGCGCCAAATGGCGTCTTCACCCGCACTTCTTTCGTGCGGCTCAACCCGGGCATCGAATAGAGCCCGCTGCCGCCGATGATTCCAATTTCCGCCTGTGCCACCGATCCCCCAGAGGAATTCGCCGCCTAGAGCCAAACCCGCGATTATACAAGACTCTCCGTGCCCCTCTGTGGTTCAAGTCTTTCCTTGGTGAACCTCAGGCCTTAGTGGTTGAAGAGTTAGATTCTAGACTTTAGATTTCGGTCTTCGAGGTCCAGCGCGGCGACCCGTTACAATCTTTCCATGCGATTCCGAGTCCTCATCGCGCTCGTCCTGGTCACCGCCGCATTCGCTCAAGTCGTACCCAAATCCGTCACCCTCCCCATCACAGTCGATCACGACCGCGTCGTCATCGACGTTTATCTCCCGCTTCCCGACGGCACCACTAAACGCATTCGCGGATGGGTCGACAACGGCACTCCCGATCTCACCATGTCGCGCCGCGCCGCCACGCTCATGGGACTCAACGTTACATGCGACGACAAAGCCTGCACCGCTCCGCCGCCCGCCGCGATCATGCTCGGCGATCCGAAGAACAACATGCCAATCCCGCTTGCAAGCGTCAAAGAAGTAAAAATCCCGCTCAAGCCCGTCAGCGCCGCCACGGTAATGGTACCCGGTATGTCGGCGGAAATTAATCTCCCCGCCTCAATTCTCCGCCACTACGACGTGCTGATCAATTTCCCCGACCGCGAATTCACTATTGCTCAACCCGGAACCCTGAAGTTCAAAGGCATCAGCAGCAAAGTCCTCGTCAACGCCGAGAACGGCCTCATCGAGGTTTCCAGCCAGATCGAAAACAAAAAATACAATCTCGCTCTCGACATAGGCTCTTCGATCAGCTTTTTGTCGCAGGATCTTTCCGATAAGCTGCAAGCCGCGTACCCTGACTGGCCGCACATGACCGGAGCCATTGGCCCCGCCAATCTGTGGGGACGGGCGGAAGAGCCTGCGTGGAAGCTGCTCCGCGTGGATCGCCTGCAATTCGGTCCGCTCTATCTCACCAGCGTCCCAATCGCCGGACTTCCGAAAGATACAATGGACCGGTTTGAAAAACGCACCGGCGTCGCCACCTCCGGTCCGCCAGGATCTGGCCTGCTGGGGTCGAACGCCTTGCTCAACTATCGCATCGGCCTCGACTACGCCCACTCCACTGTCTACTTCGACATCGGCAGCACGTTCCGAGCGCCCGATTTCGACGTCATCGGACTCACCCTCCGCCCCGAAGACGACGGCCGCTTCACCATCCTCGGCATCGCCGACTTCGACGGCAAGCCGTCCCTCCCCGGAACACCCGACGGAATTCAAGTCGGCGACCACCTCGTCGCCGTCGACGGCATCCCCGTCCCCGACTCAACCATGGGACAAGTCTGGTCGCTGCTCGAAGGCAGTCCCGGTCAGGAACGCAAACTCACCCTCGAACGCAACGGCAACAAGTTTGACGTCGTCGCTCACGTCCAACATTTTCTAGGAGAACCACCAGACCAGAACAACAGCAAGAAGAAATCATCAAGGAAAAACTGAACTGCCTGACCGCGGGAAGATTCTTTGCCTGGTTCCGGCGCTCTGTAGTCTGTCATGGCTGAGCGAAGTGCACAGTTCGCGAAGCGAACCATGCACGCAGTCGAAGGATTCCTCAGACTCCCGCCAGCGGTATTCCACGAGAATTTCCGCCACGATGTCGGCCCAGCCCCGCCGATCCCCCCGCAGATCTACGCAGCCTCCGCATTATTTCGCAGCCGTCGCCGCAAACACTTCCCGCTCCAGGGTCGCCGTCGTCCCCGCATCCAGACTCTCGCTCACCAGCACGGTATCGCCCTGCTCCTCGATCACCACCGTGCCTTCCTCGGTAGACCACGCATGCCGCCCCTTCAGTGGAACCACCTTGAACGCGTTATGTTTCGCTGGCGCATCCTTCGCACCCGCCGCATCAGCCCCAGATTTTGCCCCAGCAGATTCTCCCGACCCGGATTTCCCAGACGCCGACGCTCCCCCAGTCGCCTCCCCCGCAGCATCCCCCACCTCATCCGCCTTCTTATACCGCTTCGCCAGGGACCGCGCATAAATTCCCGCAAACTCCTCAGCCTTCTCGGCGTTCGACCACCGCGACACATAGAGCAGCCCCAGCGGCGCGGCCTTATCCTCCTTAACCCGCGCCGCATAGTAGTATCCGCCGCGCCACTCCGGATACAGCCACTTCGCCAGTTCCTGATTCGCATATTGCTCGATCAGCACCGCCACATCGAACTCGCCCATCGCGCCAACATCGAACTTCTTGTAGTTCCTGAAGTCCTCTTTGAAATTCGGCACGCGCATGGGCTCAATCCTTTCTCCCGAAAGATAAGTCTCCGGCTCCATGATCTGCCGGGTCGTATGCGGAGGATCCGCCAGCACACCGGCGAACGCCTTCTCCCGCCCGCCTTTCTGCATCAGCTTGATTTCAAACTCCAGCCCATAGCGATAAGGAAATGTCAGCGACTCCTTCAGAAAAATTGGCGCGTCCTTGAACACCGTCGAATCCGGAGTGCCGTTCGTCATGCTCGACTCCATCTCGTCCACCAGATCGGGCGAATCCACAATCGACCGCCCCACCGGAGCCAGCGCATATTGCAGCATCACCGCCTCGGCCTGTCCTTCAACCACGGCCTGCCGCGCGTTATCCAGTTCATCGTTTTCAAGATCGGTCGCCGTAGGATTTTTTCGCGATTCGGCCAGATCCTTTTCTCCTCGGCTCATCCACTTGTCGAGGCCCACCGCCTGATCCTGCAGCGCGTGGGTCAACTCGTGCGCCATCACCGGCTCCTGCTCTTCCATCGGAACCCAATCCAGCAAGTGCACCGTCTTCGTCTTCGGATCGTAATAACCCGCAACCTGCTCGCGCAGCAACGCGACCAGAAGTTTCTCCAGATCGAAGTCGCGCGGCAACAGTCCAAATTTCTTCAGCACCAGCTCCGATCGCCGCAGCCGCTGCGTATCCTTGTCGTCCTTGTTCTTGGTGAGATAGCTGACCACTTCCTCCCGGCTGGTGAGCTTGCGTTTCACTTCCTTCTTTACTGCCAGCCCCGTCTGCTTGCTGTCAAAAGCCAGAATCTCGTCGACAGAATGAAAAAGTTCCTCCGCCTGCCGCGGCGTGATCTTGGTCTCTTCTTTAGGTTGTGTGGACGCGGGCGGTTGAGTGGATGCGGGCAACTCGCCCGCGGGTTTTTGACCTTGATCTTGCTTTTGATCCTGCCCTGAACTCTGCCCACCCGAGTCCTGCGTCCTCACCCATCCGCCACTCGCCACCGCAAGCAGCACAACCGCGCAAAACCGCCACAAAACTCCCTGTCCAAGCCTCTTAACTTTATTCATTAGGATCGAGTCTACCCTGTTTCCCTATACTCCTTTCAAGTTCACAAAAAGGCAAAAGGCAAAAGGACATGACCACCAACCCGCCCATTAATCTTTGGTCTTCCGCCGACCACGTCCGCGACTACCTCGAACGCGCCGATTCCATCTCGCACCGTACCGAAGGCGAAGCCGCCATGCTGGAATTCATTCCCGAAGACGCGCACCGCATCCTCGACCTCGGCACCGGCGACGGACGCCTGCTCGCTTTGGTTAAAGATCATTTGGCCAGGAAGAACTTGGTCAAGAGTGATCTGACGAGGAAGGATTTGATCAAGAGAGATCTGCGCCGAGAATCGGCGAAGGCGGATTTTATCGAACATCCGCGCCCAGAAACCGAGGCCGTGGCCATCGATTTCTCCCTGTCCATGCTCGAAGCCGCCCGCCAGCGCTTCGCCGCAGACTCCTCAGTCACCGTCATCTCCCACAACTTAGACGAACCGCTGACCAGTCTGGGGCCGAACAGTCTCGGCAAGTTCGACGCCGCAGTCTCCTGCTTCGCCATTCATCATCTCGTGCACGAACGCAAGCGCGCCCTCTACTCCGAAATATACGACCTGCTCAACCCCGGCGGCGTCTTCTGCAACCTCGAACACGTGTCCTCGCCTACGCAGCGCCTGCACGAAGATTTCCTGCACCACATCGGCTCCACCGTAGAAACCGAAGACCCCTCCAACAAGTTGTTAGACGTCGAAACGCAATTGCAATGGCTGCGCGAACTCGGCTTCGCGGATGTCGACTGTCACTGGAAGTGGCGGGAGTTAGCGCTACTGGCGGGACGGATGCCGTAACCCTGGCTTGACCACTACGCACAAAAACCTAAATAGCACTGTCATCCTGAGGGCAGCGGAGTCGAAGGGACCCCTCACTGCCTGCCCCGTACGCCGGCAGGTAGGGATTTCTCTCGACGCTCTGATCCCGAACTGCGCGCCGAAAGAATTCAGTGGCGACTTACGAAATCCGCCACCCACTCGGCCACTTCCCGTGTCCCGAGCGGCCCGCCGACATCGTGCGTGGTCTTCTTCTGACGCACGGCCTCAAGCACCGCAGCTTCGATCTTCTCCGCCTCGCGCGTCAGCCCCAGATGCGCCAGCATCATTGCCGAAGTCAGAATCGCGCCAAACGGATTGGCCACGTTCTTGCCCGCGATCGGCGGAGCGGATCCGTGCACCGGTTCGAACATCGACGTCTTCCCGGGATGAATATTCCCGCTCGCGGCCATACCCAGGCCGCCCTGCAGGCCCGCAGCCAAGTCGGTAATGATGTCGCCGAACATGTTATTGGTCACGATCACATCAAACTGCCGCGGATCGCGCACCATGAGCATGCACAGAGCGTCCACGTACATGTGTTGCGGGGTAATCTGCGGATACTCTCCGCCCACTTCCTTGAAAACGCGCTGCCACAGGCCACCGGCGTGGGTCATGGCGTTCGACTTGTCGCACATCAGAACTTTATTTCGCCGCGAGCCGTCAAGCTTGGTGTGCCATTCGCAATATTCAAACGCGTAACGAATCACGCGCTCGACTCCCTTGCGCGTGTTGATGTCTTCCTGAATCGCGATCTCATCCGGCGTGCCGCGCTTGAACACGCCGCCCGCGTCGGTATAGACGCCCTCGGTATTCTCGCGAATCACAACGAAGTCGATGTCTTTCGGTTCAACGCCTTTCAGCGGGCACAGCGAGCGATCGAGCAGCCGCACCGGGCGGACGTTGGCGTACAAGTCCATCTGGAAGCGCATCCCCAGCAGAATCTCTTTTGCATGAATGTTCGTCGCAACGCGCGGATCGCCGAAGGCTCCAACCAGAATCGCATCGAAGTCGCGCCCTAGCATCTCGAACCCGTCAGGAGGAACAGTCATACCGTCGCGCAGGTAACGATCGGCTCCCCAATCGAACTCGGAGAGTTCGACGTCGGCCCCTGTCGCCCGGATGACTTTGACAGCCTGCGGGATGACGTCCTGGCCAATGCCATCCCCTGGAATAATCGCGATGCACTTCCTGGATGCTGCCGACGATGGAGTGATGGAATTCACGGCAAAACGTTAGCATAAGCGGGGACAGATGAGTAAGGGTCGGTGAGTAAGGCGGTGAGCAAGTAGGGCGAACGAACAAAGGCAGTGTGTGAGTCAGCGAGATGCTATGTGGAGACAGCCGCCCCGGCTGCCCGGTCGATCGAAGCTCCACGGTTTCCACACCACGAGCAGAGTAAAGACTTTCTAGGCAAGAGAAAACAACATCGTCAGCGACAGCTAACCCGACGACGAATTGAGTTATCCCTTAGCTATAGACGCGGCGCACGCATCGCCGGGAAGCAAACCCGGCCCTCTCTCGTGCTACCCGCTTCGCAATTTCAAGCGATGATGCCAGCCGCAGGATCGACGCCAGTGCCGCTAGCAATCCCGTGGTGCGATTTTTACAGGGCGAACCAGCCTCCGGGTCGTCAAAAGATTTCCGTAGGGCGAGATCGCCTCTAATCGCATTCTTGATTATCTTCGAGCTAGGTCATTGAATCTTCGTGCAAGTTGTTGACGCGCGTGGCAGTTGTTGAATCTTGGTGCAACGCGTTGAGTCTTCGTGCAAGTGCTTGATTCTGCGTCGGACGTTGAGTGGCTGGATTGTGTGGCGCGAGCACTCTTGCCCTTGGCCTGCCGGCAGCTTATGAGAAGCCGTGTCTGCGACACCTTCCTATGGAGTTCTTTAGCTGGCAGGTTTCGAATCTGCAATTGCAGATTTGCTCCTGGACAGATTTCGGCAAGAGCACCCGCGCCACACAATCCTGCTGCGCATCGCAGCCTCCGCTATAATCGAGGGATCACTATGAGCACGACTGCATTGCCGACTTACGTCGAGGGGTTGGGCGCGTCTCGAACGGGCGAATACCGCGGAGCGACCACCGCCGCCACCTTCTCTGACCCGAACACCGAGCTTGCCGCGCTGCATTCGAGATGTGGTGTTTACGATTTAGGTTTCCGCGCGAAGATTGCTCTGGGCGGCAAAGACCGCGTACGCTGGCTGAACGGTATGGTGAGCAACAACATTCGCGACCTCGCCGCCGGACATGGAGTGTATGCGTTCATTCTGAATCCGCAGGGACACATCCTCGGCGACCTCAATGCTTACAATCGCGGCGAGTCTCTGCTGGTAGATACGGATCGCAGCCAGACCGAGAAGATTCTCGCCATCTTCCGCAAATACATCATTATGGACAAAGTTGAGGTCAGCGATCTCAGCGAGCAACTGACCGCGTTGGGCGTCAGTGGCCCGAAAGCTCGCGAGGTGCTGGCGGCGTGTGGATTCGAATTGCCGGAACTGGCGGCACCGCAAGCAGGCGACCTGCATCTTCGCGACGTGAAGTGGCACCACTTCGATTGCACTCTGATTCGCAACGAGGAAGATTCCTACGAGATATGGCTGGCGCCGGGTGAAATAAGAAATCTGTGGGACGCGTTGCGGGCTGAGGGCGCAACACCGGTGGGAGCCGGGGCGCTCGAGACGCATCGCATTCTTTCGGGCGTTCCGCTCTACGGTGTGGATATTCGCGAGCGCGAGCTGCCGCAGGAAACGGAACAGGCGCGGGCGTTGAGTTTTACCAAGGGTTGCTACATCGGGCAGGAAATTGTCGAACGCATTCGCGCGCGCGGCAACGTGCACCGCATGTTTACCGGCTTTGTGGTAGAGAATGGTGTGTCGGTCGCACCCGGTGCGAAGATTATTGCGCGGGACGCCGCCGCTGCCGAGAAAGAAGTTGGTGAGGTGACCAGCGTCGCTTCCCTTCCCAGAGAAGGTGGTCGGAACGTCGCGCTGGGCTATATCCGGCGGGAAGCAGGAGTGCTGGGACGCGAGGTTACGATTGGTGCGGCGGCGGCGAAGGTTGTAAAGTTGCCGTTTGAGGAAGCTGCTTGGGGATGAGCGGGGGCTGGCGAAGTATGTCCTAGCTCCCCGCGGTCGAAATCCCCACTTCTCGCAAAGGACGCGAGAAATGAGGCACCCGTTGCGAGAATAGTGTTCACACCCGGCGCGGATTTGGTTTTCTGGATTTTCGATCAGAACTTTTGAGGATGAAATTTTATGGCACATAAGAAGCATGAACAATCTAGTTTCAAGGTGACTGACCGGCGGCTGTTTACGTCGGACGGGGAGCTGCGCAGTGAGGTGGTGGAAGAAGTGGAATCGGCGCCGCAGCCGCCACCCGCTCCGCCCGCGCCTGAGGTCGAGGAATACGCAAGACTGATGGAATCTCCGGGGCAAAAGCCCGAAGCTATTGCGGACACGGTCGGCGAGCGCGATATTCCGCTCCCGCCCAGTATCGCGGAACAGGACGCACAGGCAGCGGCCTACAAGCAATCGTCGCGTGATGTGGATTCAAAAGTGGAACTCAGCGGGCACTCGGCCAAAGAGTTCGAGATGACGTTTGAGCGATTTCTGGCTTCGCTTTATATGACTGCGATGCTGCAGCTGGGAATGATGCGAGAACAGGGTCAGCAGCCGCGCGTGGATCTGATCGGGGCGCGGCAGACCATCGACACGCTGAGTCTGATTGGCGAAAAAACCAAGAACAACCTCACCGTCGTGGAAGAAAACTTCCTGCAGAACAGCCTTTACGAGCTCCGCATGGCGTATGTGGAGGTCACGAACGCGCTGGCTCGTCCGCCAAAACCGGGGCCGGCGGCAGGAGCCGGGGTGAGATGAAGAACGCCGGATGAGAAGCGCAAGATGAGACGACGCCTGACGAATCAGCTCAGGATGAATCAGCTCGGGGAAAGTAACAGAAACACGAAAGCGAAATCATGAAGGCTAAGCTCACCGTGCTGGGCAGCGGCACTTCTATGGGTGTGCCCACGCTGGGGTGTGAGTGCTCGGTGTGCCGTTCGACCGACCCGCATGACAAGCGCACCCGGCCTTCGGTGATGATTGAATACGACGGCAAGGTCGTGCTGATCGACACTGCGCCGGATTTCTACACCCAGGCCCTGCGCGAAAATATCAAGCGCGTGGATGCAGTGCTCTATACCCACACTCACGCCGACCATATTCTGGGCATCGACGATCTGCGGCCGCTGAGCTTTAAGCACAAGCCGGGCAAGTTGCCGCTCTACGCGCGGCCGGATGCGGCGGCGTTTCTGCGGCGGATGTTTACCTACATTTTTGACGGCGACTATAAATTTGGGAGCTTGCCGCAGCTGGAGTTGAAACCGATTGATGGGCCGGTGGACGTTCTGGGCGCGCGTTTCGAGCCGGTGATTCTGATTCATGGCGAGAACCAGATTTGCGGTTACCGCTTCGGGTCGGCCGCGTATCTCACCGACCACAGCGAAATTCCGGAATCGTCATTCGATCAGCTGCGCGGGCTCGACATTCTGTTTCTGGATGCGTTGCGGCACAAGCCGCACCCGACGCACTCGACGGTGCACAATTCGTTGCGGATTGTCGAGCGGGTGAAGCCCAAGCGCGCGTTCTTCACGCACATCTGTCATGACCTGGGCCACGAAGCGACTAATGCCTCGCTTCCTCCGCATGTGCGGCTGGCTCATGACGGGATGAAATTAGAGTTCGAAATCTAAAGGGCAGTGGCTAGTGGTCAGTGGCCAGTAAAACCTTGCGGACACGCTTGCTTTTTGAACACCAGACACCAGCAACTATTCATTAGCCACTGATACTCCATGCGCATTTTTCACACACTTGATGAAGTTCCCGGGGACTATGGGCCCACGCTGGTTAGCGTGGGGAATTTTGATGGGGTGCACTGCGCACATGCGCATGTGTTGCGCGAGATTGTGGCGCGGGCGCGGGTGAGCGGGGCGAAGGCCGTGGCGGTGACGTTTGAGCCGCATCCGGCGCGGATTCTGCGGCCGGAATCTAGTTTGAAGCTACTTACGCCGACGGCGGAGAAACTCCGTCGGTTGGAAAGCACTGGCGTGGACGCCGTGCTGCTGCTGCCCTTTGGGCGCGATCTTTCGCTGATGACGCCGCGGCAGTTTGCCGAGCGCATTCTGAAAAAGAAACTGCATGTGTGCGAAGTGCACGAAGGCTACAACTTTCGCTTCGGTCACAAGGCTGGGGGAGACGTCCAGATGCTGGCGGAGTTTGGGCGCGAGATGGGATTCGAGGTGAGGACTTATCCCGAGATGAAGCTGCGCGGCGAGACGGTTTCGAGCAGCCAGATTCGCAAGCTGATGAGTGAAGGACGGGTGAGCCGGGCGCGGCATTTGCTGGCGCGTCCGTTTTGCATATTGGGGACGCCGGGGCGCGGGCGCGGCTACGGATCGAAATACACCGTGCCAACGATTAATCTGGCGCGCTATGAAGAGCTGGTTCCGAAAGATGGCGTTTACATCACTTGTACGCGGGTGGGGGCAGAGCAGTTTGAGTCAGTGACCAACGTGGGGAATCGTCCCACGTTTGGGGCGGAGTTGTTTGCGGTGGAGACGCATCTGCTGAATTTCCATCCCATTGAGTTGACGCCGGAGACGGAAGTAGAAATTTGTTTTCTGGAGCGGCTGCGGGAGGAAATTAATTTTCCTTCGGTGGAGGCGTTGCGGGAGCAGATTGGGCGTGATGTGGGGAAGGCGCGGAGATATTTTCGGTTGCTGGGTCGGAGCATGGGGACGAAAGACAAACATCCGTAGGGACGTTGTGAGCAAACTCTCTACGATTTTTGTTCTTGCGATTTTCCCACGGAGCTAATGCGGCAGGTAGCCTGACTCCATGGGGCGCTTGCCGTCGACCTGCACTACTCGGATGCTGCCGTCTACGGAGTGCACCTCGACCATACCGATGGCGCCGGGATCGGACTGGACCACTTTGAGAACATCGGCGTCCGTGTCCACGAGTACGATGGAATCTTTGTGCGTGGCGAGGACGGTCTGCCACTCCGCGGCGGACATTTTGTTTAAGTGCTGCAGGGTCTCGGTTTCTCCGGGAGAATCTTTGTGGAGGACCAGGACGAGATTCTTGCCGTCGGGCCACTTGCGGATTTCCGCGCGAAGAATTTTCGCCAGGTGAGCGGAGGTGACGTTCTCAACCGGGTTGTCTTTGTTCACAACCACTGCCATGTGGTGGGCAAAGCAGGGGGCCATCGAAGCGCAAAGAAATGCCAGGACGCAGAATGCGGAACGGACTCTCATCACAAAAACCTCACTCCAAGCAGAATCGCGATCGGGATCGTCCAATCAGATCGTCCAATCGGTTCATCCTATCAGCATGAGTAGAGCGTAGCCAAGAATTGGCGATTTGGATGTAAAAACCTTGTCAAGAGCAACACTAAGGTACCAAGAGTGGAACGTTACTTTCGGGGAGCCTAGATCAAAATCGGGATCCACAAAGGACACCGGGTGAAACGGCCATCCGTTACAGAGACCGACAGAGGGGTACACGAAGGAAATCCCAAATTGGTTTTCATTTGCGTACTATTCAATCGGATCGACTAGGAAGGAAGCTTCGGACGGTGTGGCGCCACGCCCGGGGGCCTGCACGAGCACGATGGCGGCCAACACCAGAATAATTCCTACCGTCTGGATGGGGCGAAGCACTTCGCCGAGAACAGCGGCTGCGAGCAGGATGGAGAAGACTGGTTCGAGGCAGCTGGCGATGATGGCGCGTGTGGGTTCGAGATGTTGCAGTCCCTGGAAATAGAGCGAGAACGCGAACAGGACGGAGAGCATGGAGAAGGCGAAGAGAAATCCCCACTGCGCGGGCGCGTAGTGAGCGGCGATAATTTTCCAAGGCGGATTCACGATCAGCCAGAAAACTGAGGCGGAGATCAGAGTCCAGACCAGGACGCGCCAGCGATCGTAGCGGGCGAGAATGCGGTGTCCGGCGAGATTGTAGAAGGCGAATGAGAATGAGGCGATCAGCGCGGCGAACAGGCCGTAGGAATCCAGGCGGAGCGGCGAGGATTTGGTTCCGACGATGCCGAGAGTGAGAGCGATTCCGGCGATGGCCGTGCCCACGGCGGCTAGTTTCTGCAGCGAAAGTTTCTGCTGGCGTCGCGCGACTACGTAAAACAGCACCCAGACCGGCGCGGTGTATTGCACGATGATGGCGATGGCAACGCTGGTTCGTTGGATGGCGACGTAATAAAAATAATTCGACACGGCTACGCCCAGCATGCCGAGGGCGAGGCACTGCATGAGATCGGGCGGGGGGAGCTGAATGCGCTGCCAT
>Ga0181537_10004212_pt1 | contig 11991 bp, 11 predicted proteins | sample PEATcosm2014_Bin_39_FD_119765 | JGI IMG/M metagenome (GOLD analysis project Ga0181537, IMG submission 119765) | Peatland microbial communities from MTU Mesocosm Facility, Houghton, MI, USA - PEATcosm2014_Bin23_10_metaG | ecosystem: Environmental > Terrestrial > Soil > Wetlands > Peat | place... | reverse complement strand
TTCAGGTTGAGCCCAGTGGTACCGCCGGTCCAGGTGTCGAAATATTTGAGGAGTTGCGGAATGGCCAGCGCCATCGCCAGCGTGACCAGCGCGAGGTAGAGGCCCTCGAACCGCAATGCCGGCAGCCCGAGCAATACGCCGATGACGAAGGAGACCAGAGCCGCCGCCGGAAGCGTCGCCCAGAAGGGTACGCCCCAACGATGCATGAGGATCGCGCTCGTATAGGCCCCGACCGCGAAGAACGCGCCGTGCCCCAGCGAGATCTGGCCGTTGAATCCGGTCAGGATGTTGAGGCCGAGCAGCGCGATGGCGAAGATCATCGCCTGGGTGAATTGGAACGACTGGTACTTGCTGACCAGGAAGGGCAGCGCCAGTCCGAACAGGATCAGCGCCAGCAAGCCGACGCGACGCCAGGCGGCAGCGTTCGTCCTGGGCGCGAGTGCCGCGGAGACCGATGCGGTGGCGATTGTTCCGGTGCTGCCGGTCATGTCATACCCGCCGTACCACGGCGGTGCCGAACAGCCCGCTCGGCTTCACCACCAGGATCAGCACGATGAGCGCCAGTGCCATCGTTAGCCGAAGCTCAGATGCGATCAGATAAGTGCCGACCAAATTCTCGGTGACACCCACGATAAGTCCACCAAGCACCGCACCGCCGGGACTGGTGATGCCGCCGAGCAGCGCGCCCGCGAAGGCATAGAGCAACACGCCGCCCATCATGTTGGGGTCGAGGAACAGCACCGGCGCTACCATCATTCCGGCGGTCGCGCCGACGGTCGCGGCTAGGCCCCAGCCGATCGCCAACATCCGGTTGACGCGAATGCCGCTCAACCGCGCGGCCATAGGGTTCTGTGCGGCCGCGCGCATCGCCAACCCAACGGGCGTATAGCGGAAAAAGACATAGAGCATCCCCAGCATGATCAAGGTGACTCCGATCACGCCCAGCTCGCGCGTCGTCATCATTCCGTTAAGGACCGGATGGTCGGGAAACGGGCTGGGGAAGTCCTTGACCGTGTACGTGTAAATCCACCCCGCCACCGAATTGAGAATGACGAGCAGCGCGATGAACACGATGACTGCCGCGAGCACCGGGGCGTTCTGCACCGGTCGGATGATGATGCGCTCGATCAAGGAGCCACCGATGAAGGAGGCCACCAAGGTGATCACGAACGCCGCCCAGTAGGGCAGGCCCGCGTCGATCAGTGTCCAGCAGATGTAGGTCGAGAACATCGCCATCTCGCCTTGGGCGAAATTCACCAACTCGGTCGCGCGGTAGATCATCACCAACGCCAGTGCCAGGCTGCCGTAGATCGCGCCCGAAGCGAGGCCGGAAAACACTTGCTGGAGGAAGAGATTCACCGCGGCGTTCCCCTCAGTAGCCGAGATAGGAACGGCGGATCTGCGGATCGCGCGCAAACACTTCGGCCGCGCCCGAGGTGACCATCGTGCCGGTCTCGATCAGATAGGCTTGGTCGGCCAGATCAAGCGCCAGCGAGGCGTTCTGTTCGACCATCAGTATGCTCACGCGTTCGTCGCGGCGGACGTTCGCGATCATTTCGAAGATCGACTCGACTAGACGCGGCGCAAGGCCGAACGATGGTTCGTCAAGCACCAGCAATTTCGGCGCCATCATCAGCGCCCGCGCGATCGCCAGCATCTGGCGCTCGCCGCCGGACAGTGCGCCCGCTTGCTGGCGCCGACGCTCGGCCAGGACAGGGAAATAGCCGTACATGCGTTCGATGCCCGCGATCGCACTGGCCGGCCGCGTGTAGGCGCCGAGCTTGAGATTGTCCTCGACCGAAAGCCCAAGGAAGGTGCCGCTGTTCTCGGGCACGTGGGCGATGCCCAGCCGAACGATGTCCTCGGTGGCCCACCCGTCGATTCGCCGCCCGGCGAAGCGGATCTCGCCGGTGGTGCGCACCATGCCGCAGACGGCTCGCAAGGTGGTGGTCTTGCCCGCCCCGTTGGCGCCCAAGAGCGCGGTCAACCCACCTTCCTCGACGGCGAGTTCGATGCCGTGCAGAACTTCGGTCTCGCCGTAGTAGGCGCGCACGCCAGTGAGATCGAGCAGCGCCGTCATTGCAGGGCCGGGCCGAGATAGGCGCGGGCGACTTCGGGATCGGCGCGCACCTCGTCGGGCGTGCCATGGGCGATGACATGGCCGAAATCGAGCGCCACCACCCGGTCGGACAGACCCATCACGAAGCTCATGTGGTGCTCAACGAGCAGGATGGTGATGCCCAGCCGGTTGCGGATCGAGCGCACCAGCGCGCCCAATTCAGTCAGCTCGTCGTGATTGAGTCCGCTGGCCGGTTCGTCGAGCAACAGCAGCCGCGGACCGGCGGCCAGCGCGCGGGCCAGCTCGACTCGTTTGCGCGTGCCGAAGGGCAGGGCGGCGACCGGCCGGTCCGCGATGGCCTCGAGCCCGACCAGGGCCAGCATCGCCATCGCACGCTCGCGCAGGGCACGCTCGTAGCGTCGCGTGGCCGGCAGGCGCAATGAATCGGCGACGAAGCCGCTCGTGCCCTTGCAATGCGTGCCGACCTCGACATTTTCGATCACGGACATGGAACCGAACAAGGCAAGGTTCTGGAAGGTGCGACCGATTCCTGCCGCGGCGACGGCCTGGGTCGGCAGCGCAAGCAACGATCGGCCGGCGAAGCGGATATCGCCCGATTGCGGCCGGTAAAGCCGGCTCAGGCAATTGAACAGGGTGGTCTTGCCCGCGCCGTTTGGTCCGATCAGGCCGACGATGCGTCCTTCCTCAACGTCGAAACTGACCCGCTCCAACGCGATGATGCCGCCGAACCTCATGGTGACCGCGCGGACTTCGAGCAGCGGGTTTGCGATCGCGGGCGCCTGGTTCGACGGAGCGGGGATGGCGTCCACGGTCATCGCGCCGAGCCCGCCTCGATACAGAAACAGTCTAACCGCTGATCAGGGCGGCAAGCGCCCGTTTTGGTCGGCCAGGCCACGGCGTCTCATCCCATCCTGCCCTCGCTCCGAACGCCTTGGCGCCACCGCTCTTACGGTGCCCGTCGCGTCGAACCGACCAGTTCACACCGGCCGTCGCGCGCAGCAGGCGAGGGACGAATTCAACCGTGGCACAGCGTGTATGACGGGTCAATGAATGCGAAATTGATTTTCGCGTATCGGAATTGCCAGGGTCGCGCGATCAGGAAAGGTTGGTATTGCGCTGCACTTCCGCCTTGGCGATGGCCTCGCGATGCACTTCGTCCGGCCCGTCGGCGAGGCGCAGCGTGCGCGCGTTGGCCCAACTATGCGCCAGCGCGAAATCCTCGCTGACCCCGGCGGCGCCATGCACCTGGACCGCGCGATCGATCACCCGCAGTGCCATGTTGGGCGCTACCACTTTGATCATCGCGATTTCGCCGCGCGCACCCTTGTTGCCGACCGTGTCCATCAGGAACGCGGCCTTGAGGACCAACAGCCGCGCCTGCTCGATATCAATGCGCGATTCGGCGATCGCCTCGCGCACCGTGCCCTGTTCGACCAAGGGTTTGCCGAAGGCGACCCGCGCGCGGGCACGGGCGCACATCGATTCGAGCGCCCGCTCCGCCGCCCCGATCAACCGCATGCAATGATGGATGCGGCCCGGCCCCAGGCGGCCCTGGGCGATTTCGAAGCCGCGACCTTCGCCCAGCAGCATGTTGGTGGTCGGCACACGCACATTGTCGAAGCGCAGTTCCCAATGTCCGTGCGGCGCGTGGTCGTAACCGTAGACCATCAGCGGCCGTACCACGGTGACACCCGGCGCGCGTCGCGGCACAAGGATCATCGACTGCTGCTTGTGCTTGGCGGCGGTTGGATCAGACTTGCCCATGAAGATAAGGATCTCGCAATCCTTGTGCCCGGCGCCGGTGCAGAACCATTTGAGCCCATTGAGCACGTAATGATCGCCGTCGCGCTCAATGCGAGACGCGATGTTGGTGGCATCCGACGAGGCCACCTTGGGCTCGGTCATGGCGAAGCCCGACCGGATGCGTCCGTCGAGCAGGGGCGTCAGCCATTGTTCCTGCTGCGCCTTGGTGCCGTAGCGGGCCAGCACTTCCATGTTGCCGGTATCGGGTGCCGAGCAGTTGAACACCTCAGGCGCGATCGGCGAGCGGCCCATGATCTCGCACAGCGGCGCATATTCCAGATTGCTGAGGCCGGCGCCGAATTCGGGTTCGGGCAGAAACAGGTTCCAAAGGCCCGCCGCCTTGGCCTTGGCCTTCATCTCGTCCATGATCGGCGGGTTGGCCCAGCGATCGGAATTCGCTTCGTGTTCCTCGAAATAGCGCTTCTCGTTGGGATCGACCACCGACTCCATGAACGCGATCAACCGCGCGCGAAGCTGCTCGACCTTGGGTGAATAGCTGAAATCCATCGGTGCACTCCGTTTCGAGGCGCGCGAATTCGCATTACGCGGCGCCGGCGCTGGTTTGGATCGTGCGTACCAGATTGACAAGGCGCGGACCGATATCCTCGGTCAGCCGCTTCGCATTGGTGAGGAAACCCGGTCCACCGCAATTGATGGCCATCAGGCCCGATCCGTCGGGCAATCGCAACGGCGCGGCGACCGCGAACACGTCGGCCTGCCATTCGGCCAGCGAGCAACAGAATCCACGGTCGCTAACCTCCCGCACCGCCTTGTCGATGCCGCGGCGCACTTCGCGCCAGCGCGCGCCATAGCGCCCCTCGAGATGGCCGAGCAGATAGTCGCGCTCTCGCTCCGGCAGGGCGGCCAGATAGGCGCGCCCCATCGCGGTGACAGCGATCGGAATGCGCGTGCCGATATCGTAGCGCAGTGACAGCGTGTCGCGGCTGCGGCACGCCTCGGCGTAGATCATACTCAGCCGATCGCGCGTGCCCAGCGCAACGGGGAGATCGGAATGATCGGCCAGCGCCTGCATGTGCTGGCGCGCGAGGTGACGCACGCTCATCGCGCCCAGGGCGACATGGCCGAGCGTGAGCACGCCCAAGCCGATCTGATACTTTCCCAGGCGCTCGAGGTAGACGAGGTGGCCGAGCCGCGTCAGCGTATAGGTCAGCCGCGACACGGTCGGCTTGGGCAGGCCGGTGCGCTGGGCGATGTCCTGATTGCCGAGCGGCCCGTCGCCCGGCCGGAACACGCGCAGGATATCGAGCCCGCGCGAGAGCGCCGTGACGAATTGGCGGTCGCGGCCAACCGGTTCGTCGACCGAGCGATCGTCTCCGAGCGTGGGATCGGCTTCGTGTTCGGACGCGCCGTGCGCGAGCGAAGCATTGCCCACCCCGAACGTGCCCGGACCGACCGCTCCCTGGATTGCCTTGCGCCGCCGCATTTTTGTCGGCCGTTTCCTACCCGGATAGGATTCTAGCCATGGGCGGGGAGTTCGGTCAATGCGGCGAAATTAAATTCCGAGGGTCGGAATTAGATTCCGTTATCGTAGGCCGGCATCGACGGTCAGGCATTGCTTGGTGATCATGCGGCTATCGTCGGCGGCCAGGAAGAGCACGGTTCGTGCGACCTCGTCGGCGGTCAGTCGGCGGCGGATGCATTGGCGCTGCGCAAGCCGGTCGGCGTCCGCCTCGGTCATCCAGAGCCGCAACTGGCGCTCAGTAATAACCGCGCCCGGCGCAATGGCATTGACCCGGATGTTGTCGGGCCCGAATTCGCGCGCCAGGCTGTGGGTCATGCCGACCACCGCCGCCTTGGCGCTGGAATAGGCAATCATCCGCGTGCCGCCGCCCATCCAGGCGATCGAGCTGAAATTGACGATCGAACCGAATCCCAGTTCGCGCATCTGAGGTCTCGCTGCCTGGGCGGCAAAGAACTGGTGGCGAAGATTGACGTTCATCGCCCGATCCCAATAGTCGGGCGTCACCGTATCGACGTCGTGGCGATCGTCGTTGGCGGCGTTGTTGACCAGCGCGGCGATCGGCCCGAGCCGGGCACGCACCTGCTCGATTGCAGCGCGCAGCGCGTCGATATCGACCAGATCGCAGGGGATAAACAAGGGATGGTGCCGTGCGTCCGACAAGCTGGCGACCAGAGCCTTCGACGCCTCCCCCTGGACGTCGACGAAGGCCACTTTCGCGCCCTGGCCGGCCAGCGCGGTGACAATCGCCGCGCCGATGCCCGAACCGCCGCCGGTCACGAACACGGTGCGCTCCGCCAAACTCGGATAGGTGGCAAAATCCATTGGTGTGCCGAGATCTGGCTAGATCAGCCGCTCGGATTCGGGATCGAACAGGCAGATCTTGGCCATGTTGATTCCGAGCTGGACACGCTCGCCCACCTTGACGACCGCGTCCGATGCGAAGCCGGCGATCACCTCGCGTTCGCCCAGGCGGGCCACCACCATGGTGTCCGCACCGGTCGGCTCTACCACTTCGACGCTTGCCTCGACGACACCCGTTTCTTGCCGCGCATCGATGCGCTGCGGGTCGTACTCGGTCAGATTTTCGGGCCGCACTCCGAGGATGACCTTCCGTCCCGGCGAGCCGATCGACTGCGAGCCCTTGAGCGACAGCGGAAGCAAGGTCGCTCCGCTTCCGTTCGAGGCCGGCAGGGCCACCACCGGCTTGCCGTTGGCGCTGGCGAGCTCGGCGGGTAGGAAATTCATCGAGGGCGAGCCCATGAAACCGGCAACGAACATATTGGAGGGCCGGTCATAAATGACGCGCGGCTCGGCAAACTGCTGGACGGCGCCGTGATGGAGCACGGCGATCCGCGAAGCAAGCGTCATCGCCTCGACCTGGTCGTGCGTGACATAGACCGTCGTCTTGCCGACGCGCTGGTGAAGCTTCTTCATCTCGGTGCGCATCTCGACGCGCAATTTGGCGTCGAGATTCGACAGCGGCTCGTCGAACAGGAACAGCGCCGGATCGCGCACCAGGGCCCGCCCCATCGCCACGCGCTGGCGCTGTCCGCCGGACAGCTGGGCCGGCTTGCGGTCAAGCAACGCCTCGATGTGCAGAAGCTCGGAGACGCGCTTGACCGCGGCGTCATGCCGGGCCTTTGGAACCTTGCGCGATTCCATGCCGAAGGTGATGTTCTCGCGCACCGACATGGTCGGATAGAGGGCATAGGACTGGAACACCATGGCGATGTCGCGATCCTTGGGCGGGACGCCGTTGACCACCCGCTCGCCGATGCGGATTTCACCCGAGGTCACGGTCTCGAGCCCCGCGATCATCGCCAGCAAAGTCGACTTGCCGCAGCCCGATGGTCCGATCAGCACGGCGAATTCGCCGGTCCTGACCTCAAGATCGACCGATTTGAGGACTTCGACCGGGCCGAAGCGCTTGGTCAGGCGGCGGACGCTAAGCGATGCCATGGCGCGTTACTTGATAGCTCCCTGGGTTAGGCCGCGCAGGAAGTAGCGCCCGCCAAAGAAATAGATCAAGAGCGGAGGCAGCGCGCCGATCAGCACCGCCGCGCTTTCCACATTGTACTCATGCACCGATGTTCCCGCCGTAGCCAGCCCGATCAGGGCCGCCGTGATCGGCTGACCCGAACCCGACGAGAACACGATCGCGAACAGGAATTCGTTCCAGATGCCGGTGAACTGCCAGATCACGGTGACGATCAGGATGGGCGGCGACAGCGGCAGCACGATCCGGCGGAAGATGCGCCAGAAGCCAGCCCCGTCGATTCGCGCGGCCTTGATGAGATCGTCGGGAATGCCGACATAGTAGTTGCGGCAGAACAGGGTCGTGAAGCTGGTTCCTTGCACGCAGTGGATCAGCACCAGCCCGCCGATCGTGTTGCTGAGCCCAAGCGTGCCGAGCGTGATCGCCCAGGGCAGCAGCACCATTTGCCCCGGCATGAACACGCCGACCGTGATGATGGCGAACAACGTCTCGGATCCGCGGAAGCGCCACATCGACAGGATGTAGCCGTTGACCGCCCCGATCGCCGTCGAGATGATCGTGGCGGGAATCGTCATTTCGAGGGAGTTGTAGAAGAACGGCGCGATGCCGTTGCAGCCGCCGCTGACGCAGAACTTATTCCACACCACGTTCCAATGATCGAGCGAGAACGATAGCGGTATGGCGATCAGACCGCGGCGACTGATGTCGTCGAGACCGCGGAACGAGTTCAGCACGATGATGGCGAGCGGCAGGATCGCGTAGATCGCCACCAACGACAGGATCACATAGACGCTGATCCGGGCGCGCCGATGGCGCCAGCCGACCAGGGTGGCCAAGGGATCGTAGATCGCCAGATCAGACACGGGCCACCTCGCGCCGGCTGCGCAAATTGCGCCAGAAGCCGTAGGGCACCAGGATGACGGCCAGGGCCAGCAGGATCATGATAGCGCCCGCCGCACCCTCGGCCAGCTGTCCGCGCTGGAACATCAAATCGTAGACGTAGATGGCGGGCACCTGGGTCGAGAGTCCTGGACCGCCGGTGGTCAGTGCCTGCACCAGGTCGAAGGTCTTGATCGCGAACTGGAGAAGCACGACCAGCACCGCGATGAAGATCGGGCGGATCGACGGAATCAGGATACGGCGGTAAATGCGTGCCAGGCTGGCGCCGTCGATTTGCGCCGCCTTGATCAGGTCGGGGTCGACCGAACGCAGCCCGGCCAGGAACAGCACCATGCAGAAACCGGCATGGTTCCAGATGCCGGTGATCACCACGGTGTAGATGGCGGTGTCACGCTCGGCGATCCAGGCGAAATGGAAGTCGGTCCAGCCGAGATGGCGGACCATCGATTCGATGCCCGAGGAGGGATTGAAGATCCAGCGCCACACCGTGCCGGTGACCACAAACGACACCGCGACGGGATAAAGATAGATGGTCCGCCATACCGCTTCGGCGCGTACCCGCTGATCGATCAGGATGGCCAGGCCGAGGCCGATGACCGCGGTGCCGATCACGTAAAGCGCGCCGAACACGAACAGATTGGTGTAGGCGATGGTCCAGCGGTGGTTCTGCCACAGCTCGCCGTAATGCTTGAAGCCGACCAGCTTGTAGTCGGGCAGCAGAGTGGAGTTGGAGACCGAGATCCAGATGGTCCAGGCCGAGAACAGGAAGACGTAGACGAAGGTGGCGATCAGCGACGGCGTCAGCACGAGCTGAGGCAGCCACGCCGACAATCGGTCGTGTACGGAACGGCTGGGAATGAAATCGGCTTCGCTCACGGTCGGAACTTCCGGCTCGGAGGCGTCATGGCAATGAAGGCGCCGGCCGCGGGACTATCCCGCACGGCCGGCGCCAACATGCTCGAACTACATCTGGGCCTCGACGGCGTCGGCCAGCTTCTTGGCCGCGTCCTTCGAGGGCATGCTCGGATTGGCTTCGAACTCGGTGATCACTTCCATCATCGCGCCGCGGTACTTCTGCAGCACGGTCATATTGTGGGCCATGCTACGCACCAGCGTGCCGGCCTTGATCGAATCCGCTAGGTCCTTTTGCGAGGTTTGCTGACACGGGTTCCAGCCTGCGCCGCTCAAATCCACGTCCAAACGGGCGGGAATCGAGCCTTTGGCCTGATTGAAGATCGACTGGAAATCCTTCGACATGATCAGGTGCGCCAGCAATTTCTGTCCTGAAATGTAGTCAGGATCCTTCTGGGTGAACATCACCACCGAGTCGGCGTTGAGAATGAAGCCAGGTTGGCCCGAATCGTTGGGCGCGCGCGTGCACAGATAGTCGGTGCCATACACGAACTTGTTGGCATTGAGCGTGCCGATCGACCAGTCGCCCATAATGTAGAAGCCGGATTCGCCCTTCGCCACCATGTTGAGCGCGGCATCCCAGTCGCGGCCCTGACGGCCTTGGTCGGTATAGCTGAGCAGCGTGCGATATTGGTCGAACGCCTTGGCCATGCCGTCGCTGCCGAGCGCCTTGAGATCGCCCTGGACAAAAGCTTTCCTGAACAGGTCGAGGTCCATGCCGTAAACGATCGTCTCGAAGAAGGTCGCGTCGATCCAGTCGGCCGCGGCATAGGCGACCGGCACGGCGATGCCGGCCTTCTTCAGCTTCTCGCAGTCCTCGTTGAACTCGGCCCAGGTTTTCGGCATTTCCTTGATGCCGGCCTTGTCGAGCGCCTTCTTGCTGCCCCACAGCCAATTGATGCGGTGGATGTTCATCGGCACAGCGACCCACTGACCCTTCGGCTTCATCACCGGGAGGAGTTCGGGCGCCACTACTTTGTCCCATCCTTCTTCATTGGCGATCGGGTCGAGATTGGCGGTCTTGCCGGTCTCGTTCCATTCCGCGATCTCGGGGCCCTTGAGCTGGACCGCGGGAGGCGCGTTGCCGGCGACGACGTCGGCGCGCAACTTGGCGAGCGTGTTGGCGGTGTGACCCGCGATCGAGGTCGCCTGCCACTTGCCCCCTGCCGCCGTGAACATGTCGCCCAGCTTGGCGATGGCCGCGGCGTCCGAGCCGGTGTCCCACTGCGAAAGGAAATTGGTTTTGGGTTCGGCCCATGCGCTGCTCGCGCCTGCCAAGCCGATTCCGAGCGACAGCACCACCGCCATCGCGCCACTGCGCATGTGCATTTCGTTCCTCCCTAAATCGTTACGCCCTCGCCTTTTGACGATGGGCAGTACGCCTTGTTATTGGCACTACCATATAACATACAACGCCGGCACTACAAGCGAGCGCGTGCCGGTCCGCACTATTCATGCAGGGCTTTTTGCGCTGCGAGAAAGGCCGCCTTGGCGCCGCCTGCGAGCAGTTCCAGATCCGAAGTCACGAGCATTAGGCGAACGCCACGCGTGACTTCCCTCTTCATATTGCCCGGGGGAGTGTTGACTCCCAGGCAGATCGGCATGCGCTTGGCGGCCGCCTTGGTCATGATCGTCTCGAGCGCGTCTTTAACGATGGGATGGTCCTTCTGACGCAACAGCCCGGCGGTCCCCGACAGGTCGTTGGGGCCGATGCAGATGGCGTCGATGCCAGGCACCGAATAAAACTCATCGAGCACGGCGACGGTCGCAATATCCTCGATCTGGGGCATGACGAAGATGGCGTCGTTGGCGGTCGCCACATACGCATCGATGTCGCGGTAATAGTTCGAGGCCCGCCTGGGACCGAAGCCGCGCGCGCCTACGGGCGGGTAGCGGCAAGCCGAAACCAGCGCCTTGCACTCGGCCACGGTGCGCACCATCGGCGCGAGGATGGCCTCGACGCCCATGTCGAGCAGTTGCTTGATGCGGACATGGTCGTTCCACGGCACGCGCACCATCGGCACGGTGTCGGTTCCGTTGAGCGCCATCAGCGCCATCTGCATCGATTCGAGATTCCAGGGCGAATGTTCGGTGTCGTAGAGCAGGAAGTCGAAGCCGATCCGCCCCATGATCTCGGTCACGGCAGGGTCGGGTATGCTCACCCATGCGCCGGTCACCACTTCGCCGCTGCGAACCTTGCGCTTGAAGGCGAGCGCTCGGCGCAAAACACCGGCGCCCGATGTGGCGCCGCCCAATCCCTCTGCTTCAGACACGGATTTCCTCCTCGCTCTCGAACTTCGACTTGTCGAGTTCCATGCCGATGCCGGGACCCGTCGGAATCGCGATCGACCCCTTGATCGGCCGCGGTGGATCCTTGAGGAAGAACATGTTCACGTCGTTCCACTTCACCAGATACTCCTGATAGGGCGTATGAATCGGCGACTGTGTCACCGAGAAGTGAATACCGACCGGGGTCGAATGCCCGTGCGGGATGGTGATCAGATCGTGCACCGTCGCGTAGGTCGCGATCTTGAGTGTTTCCGACAGGCCGCCGCACCAGTACGGATCGGGCTGCAGGATATCGAGCGCGTCCTTCTCGACGAAGCGTTTGAAGCCCCAGCGCGTGTACTCGTGTTCGGCGCCCGAGAGCGGAATGCGGGTCTTGGCCTTCAGCTTGACGTGGCTGTCGATCCGGTCGGGCATAAAGACCTCTTCGATCCAGCGCGGCCGGTATTCCTCGATGCGCGAGCAGAAATCGACCGCGTAGTCGAAGTTCAGACTCTGCCAGCAGTCGATCATGATGTCGTAGTCGGGGCC
>Ga0181537_10004210_pt1 | contig 12002 bp, 10 predicted proteins | sample PEATcosm2014_Bin_39_FD_119765 | JGI IMG/M metagenome (GOLD analysis project Ga0181537, IMG submission 119765) | Peatland microbial communities from MTU Mesocosm Facility, Houghton, MI, USA - PEATcosm2014_Bin23_10_metaG | ecosystem: Environmental > Terrestrial > Soil > Wetlands > Peat | place... | reverse complement strand
CAATCACGAGCTCTCGGGAATGATCGTAATCCCCAATGGCGAAGCTGATCTTGTTATCGGCCAACTGGCGAAAGCTTCCGCTCACGGTTGTTTCCGGCTTGCCCGATTGCGGCGCCGCTGGCTGATAAATGTGCGGAGCGCGGAAATGGACGTCGCCGCTCGCGGTCGTAAGAATGAGATCACCGGAATCAGAGGAACTCGCCTCGGCGATATGAGCGGAAGCGCCGTCGAATGCGAGCGCGATCTGTTTGGCGTCGGCACCGGGAGCAACGCGGAAATCATACTCAAGCTGCCCTTGATTGCCGTAGTACACCAGATCAACGCCGGGATAAATGTCCTGATACTGCACGCGCGCAAACTGCGGAATATTCTGGCGCCACTTCGAAGCATCGCTTCCGACGAAGTAATTGCTCTTTCCCGGCAGAGGCTGGACCCCAGCGACGCTGGCGCCAGAGTTCGCGCCTTCGAGATGCATGCGAATTACGGCCGACGCCTCTGTTTGCGGTTGGCTGGTCGGGTGTTCCGTGCGAGCATGCCGGTTCAGTTGCAGGACAGCCTCGTTGGCGGTCAGGAAGAGGCCGTAGCCTGAGCCGCGTGCCAGAAACTTGACTTGTGGAGCCGTCTGACCCTGGTTCGGTTCAAAAAACAGAGGGAGCGAAAATGATTGGGCGGGCTGAGGATGGGCATTGGCCGAAGTCAAAGGTGACTTAATGGTAGCCTTCGCGGCGTGGACGGAAGTTCCGAGGTAAAGTGCCGTGGTCGCCATCGCGACCAGGAAGGCCGCCAGAGAGGTAACGCGAATCCAGTTGCGATCGACTCTTGCTCCACCTGCTTTTGTCACCAGACGTCTCACCAAACCTCCGACCGACACAGGGTAATTCCTATTCACGAAAGCTCCTCCAATTTCCCAATTTCACGGGGTGAGAACAAGAATGGCACAGCACCGCTGCGGCTTGACGCCGTGCAGAAGCGGTCGCATACCTGTCACCAGAAATACTGGGATTGAAACCAATCAAATACTTTTACATTCAACAGATACGCTGTCAAGCCGGGCAGACTGCTGGAGCCGTGCTAGTGAGAAGCTGAAACGAGTGAAAATGGTTGCAAAGAAACATTGCGGGAACCAATGACGATTCCCAGTGCTCGGCGGTCGCGCCTGGCTACGGCCTGAGGTCGAGAATGTGACTCGAAAACTAGCTGGAAGCGCTGCCCGACTTCTTCAGTTCCGCAATCTCACGCTTCAGGCGCGCATAGCGGCGGACAATGGTAGTCAGATAGGTGATGTGGATCAGCCAGGTGAGGGCATAGGCCGCAAAAAGATAGGGATTGCCGCTCATCGAACGCTCCTTTGTGCGATGCCTCGGTTGGGAGCCAACAACGATTCCAACGCGTGCGCCTGATCGACCTCGCGCTGCAGCTTTTCCAGACGGTATCGCGACCAACAGACCAGAAACGCGAAGCAGGAAAATGCGAGCCAGTTAATCAGCAAAGCATGAAGCATGCGCGGGTCGATCGAACCTCCTCCGCCCATCACCGGCTGCGGATGTTGCGTCCGGAAAAACCAGATCGAGAAATAAACGAAGGGAATGCAAAGCGCGCCGAGGACAGCCAGTGCGGCCGCCATGGTCGCCGTCTGGCCTCCGGAAGAAAAACGCCGCAGCATCAGGTAGCTGACATAGATGAGCCACATGATGAGCGTCGAAGTCAAACGCCAGTCCCACGTCCACCAGATCCCCCAGACCGGACGGGCCCAGATCGGTCCTGTGACCAGGTTCACGGTCAAGAACACAATGCCGACTTCAGCGCAGGTAAGTGCGACCATGTCGGCCGCGGCCTTCCGCCGGGCCAGGTACGCCAGGGAGGCTCCGAAGTTGATGAAGAACAGAATGAACGCCGTCCAGGCAGACGGCACGTGATAGTAGAAAATGCGCTGCACGTTGCCCATTGTTTGTTCGGTTGGCGCAGCGACCAAAGCCTGATAAAGGGCATAGATCAGCAGAAATCCGGTCAATACAGCCAGGATGGGGAAAGCTTTTTTCATTTCGCGATAAGGTGCGACTGCCGCACGGTCAGATGAGCCATACCTGCCGGACCCGGATCACTCCGCGTTCAAGACAGTTTCAAATAAGAGAAGACACACCGTAGTAAACACCAGATCGTAGGTTGCAAGCAACACGATCCAGAACCGCGCGCCTTCGCCTTCCAGAATCGCGGTGGTCGACTGCACCATGGCGAGAATGGCCGGAATCGAGATCGGGAACAGAAGCAGCGGGAGCATGATTTCACGGCTGCGCGTGCGCAGCGACATGGCGGCGAAGAAAGTCCCGTTTACCACCAGCGCCCAGGTGCCGAGAGCCGCGACTAGCGCAAGCTGCCAAACCGGCCCGAGGGCGCGGAGCCGGTAAAAGGCGATGAACAGCGGAGTCATGAGCGCTTCGAGCACGCTTACAAAAATAAAATTGCCCAGTGTCTTGGCGATGAAAAGAGAGTTCGCGGGCGCGGGCGAGACGCGGTAGGCATCCAGTACCTGGTTGCGAATCTCCCGAGCCCAGGTCTGGTTCAGCGCCACCACGGCCGCAAATAGAAACGCCACCCAGATCAGGCCACCGGCAATCTGTCGTGACTCTTCTGCGCTCGGGTCGAATGAAAAGCTGAAGACGACCACCACCAGCAACGAGAAAAACAGCATCGAGTTGATAGCGTCTTTCGATCTCCACTCAAGGCGCAGGTCTTTGCTGAGCGTGACCCAGGTGATGCCGGCGGGCGCCTTCATGTCGTTCTGGCCCCTCGCGAACCCGCATCCGGCGAAGTGGCAGTCGCGCTCTGCAATCGTCGCAGGTCGCGGGTGCGATCGACGATCTCGCCGAACTCCATCCACACAAACTCGTCGGCAGCTGCCTCGAGCAGCGCGGCCTGATGAGTCACGATGAAGATGGTTTTGCCCTGGTCCCGCATCCGCGCCAGTAGAGCCACCATTTCCTGGGCGGAATGTACGTCGACGTTCGAGAACGGTTCATCCAGTAACAGGATTTTGGGATCATTGAGCAGCGCCCGGGCAAGCGACATCCGCTGCTTCATTCCTTGCGAATACTGCCCGACGGGTCGCGCGAGCTCCGGATCGAGACCGACGGCGCGGATGACTTCGGCGGACCGCGTCGCACTCCTGATTCCGTATAGATGAGCGAAATAGTCGAGGTTCTCCCGGCCGCTCATCTCGTCATAGAGCAACGACGGATGCGCCATGTATCCAACCTGCTCGCAAATCTCGCGGAATCTGTTCGCTCCCAGAATCATGACCTCGCCGCTCGAAGGCTGGTTGAGACCGGCGAGGGTTCGAAGGAGCGTGGTTTTACCCGCGCCGTTATCGCCGAGAATGGCGTAGAGCTTGCCGGCGTGGAACTCGGCGGTTACGCCCCGCAGCGCAGCGAATCTGCCAAATTGCTTGATGAGATTAGCAACGGTGATGACGGGGGCGGTTTGAGTCAAAGGAATATAGGGATGCGAGCTAGTTCACCATCCCGCTTGATGCGGAACTTTGATTCGGCGAATTCTGATTCTGCGACATGGTCTTGCCGGGTTGGGCGGCTGGCGTCGCTCCGGGCTGCGGCGCATATTTCGAGGCGCACTTCGCCTGTAATTGCTTGGCATGGAATACGCCGTCGCGGCCAAAGCTGCCGTCGGCGAGGGCCTGTGAGTCGTCTTTGAACGTGTCCGGCGGGGCTTCGGTGCCGGTGTAGGACACCGGCAGGGTCAAATCGTTCTCTTTGAGCATGAAGTCGACGCGGGTTCCGGAACGCTTAATGGAGCCCGGCACCACATTGCCCGCAACCCGCAGGCGCTTCGAGTAAGCCTCGTTTCCCATGCCATTCAATTCTTTGATGGTGACGTAATAGCTCTTGCTGTCTTGTACCCCGGTGTACGCGAGATAGCCGAGGGAGACGAGGATCACCACGGTGACAGAACCGAACTTCAGAAACTTGCTGGTTTCACTCGACATGCCCACCCCACCTACAGCTCAGAACTCTACGCGCAGGCCCGGCGCCGGTCAAGGCATACACTTGTACTTGACGGCACGCGCCCGCGCACTGCATTTACAATGCCCCACAGCCCTACATACGAACTCACAAAGGCAGGCTCGACTCCATGATCCATCCCTGGCACGACGTGACTCCCGGCAGCAGTTTGCCGCAGGAGTTCAACACCGTCATCGAGATTCCCTTCGGCTCCAGCGTGAAATATGAACTGGACAAGACGAGCGGCCTGATCAAACTCGACCGGGTCCTGTATTCGGCGGTGTACTATCCGGCGAACTACGGCTTCATTCCGCAGACACTCGCCGAAGATGACGACCCGCTCGATGTGCTGGTGCTGTGCCAGGAGACTGTGGTGCCGCTGACGATCATCCACGCCCGGGCAATCGGGTTGATGACTATGATTGACTCGGGCAAGAAGGATCACAAGATTATCGCCATTGCGACCGAGGATCCCGAATTCAATGCCTATCGTGAAGCAGCGGAAATGCCGCCGCACCGGCTGGTGATGCTGCGTCGCTTTTTTCAGGACTACAAGCAGCTCGAAGGCAAGTCGGTGGAGGTGGATGAGATCCAGCCGGCTACCGATGCGTATCCGATTCTCGAAGATGCGCTGCATCGCTACAGCGAACAACGGCGCAAAGGATTCGGGACCTCCAAACCCTAGTGTCTATTAGGTATTTCTACGGCGGGGGAGGGCCGGCCGCGTAGACTCGAATGCCGCCCGAGGTCCTTAATAAATAAAGTCGATAGACTTACTTGACATTATCCAGGACCTGCGCTATCTTCAGAATCGTTCCCTCCTGGCTCGTACCGCTATTCGCCTGGCGGTACGGGCCTCCTTTTCTGGTTACTGACCGTTGCCTTCTTTTTCTTTTTCCCGCTCGTAAGGCTTCTGCATGTAGCGGCGCGCTTCGTCGAGCGCGCCCTGAGTGTTGTCGTTGGTCTGGATGGCCTGGCGGTATTCGTTGACCGCGCGTTCACGCTGTCCGGTCTGGTCAAAAATCTTGCCCAACTGGAGATGGCTCCAGACTTCAGTCCAGCGCGGCTCACCGTCGCCGTTCAGCGACTCGCGGTAGGCATTGGCCGAGGCCTGATAATTCTTTTGCAGGAAGAACACTTCTGCGATCCGGTAGTGTGCAAGCGAACTGTTCTTGTTCACTTCGAGAGCCTTATTGAACTCGCTGAGCGCTCCGGCGAGATCGCCCTGCTGGGTGAGGCCCTGTCCGCGCAAGATCGAAGAGCGCAGTTTGATGTCGCGCGAATTGGTGAGCACGCGATTTTCAGGGTCGATCGAAATGCGCCGCGGTCTTCCGAAGGTTTCGACGGAGAACGGCGAGTCCGTGCCCACAACCTCGATCCGTTTTTCCTCAGTGCGGCCGTCGGTATCGATTCGCAAATCGACCGGCATGCGGAACAGGTCGAGGTCCTGGTTGATTGCCCCGACGATGCGGAATCCCTTGTTGTTGCCGAGCCGATACACGGTGTACTTGGCCTTGAATTCGGGAGCGCTGGTCGAATCCATCCATTGGGAATAGAACCAGGTCAGCTTTTCGCCGTAGACCTTTTCGCTTAATTCACGGAAATCATCGGTGCTCGCAGGCTTGCCCGCATATTTCGTGGCAAAGTCACGCATGATCGCCAGGTATTTTTTTTCTCCGACAACCCAGCGCAACATATGGAGAATCATTGCGCCCTTATCGGTCACCAGCGACTGGAATTCCGGCGAGAAATAATCGAGCTTATTGGCGCTTGAGAGCGGAACGCTGTCATAAGCGAGCGCTCCGACCGACATGTCCTTGACCATCTCTTCGAGGCCGGCTTCGCCCGCGGCACTCTCGATATAACGCGCTTCGGAGTAGCGCGCGAAACCGTCGCTGATCCACCAATCATCTTTTGACGCCGGACTGACAGAAACGCCCCACCACTGGTGAGCGATGGTATTAGCCAGCAGTCGGTAATTGACTTTCTCGCTAATAGCGCGCGACGCCAGGGCTGCAATGTCAGGCGCGTAAGCCGTCGGCACCGTGTCGTCGGGAATCTCGACGACTCTGAGTCGCGAGGAAAGGGCAACGCCGTAATGAGTCACAAAAAACGTGTATTCCTTGATGGCGGTCGATGCGTATTCTGCGCCCAGATTCTGGTGATTGGGTTTGAAGAACACGTGAAGATCGACACCGGCTTCGTCGCTCTTGAATTCCTGAAAAGTGCCGGCAATGATGGTGCCCGGAAAGCTTGGCTTGTCCCAGACGTAGGTGAATGTCCTGGAGTTGGCAATTGTGTTGGCGGGCTTCTTCCCAGCGCCTGGCGACGATTGTTTCCCGCTGCCGATGACCACCATGTGGGCTGGAACGGTTACATTGATGGTCGATGTGAAGCGGTTGATGCCATACCCCGAGACCGGAAACCAGAATCCGGCGTAAAGCAGATAGCTCGTCTCAGGGCCGACGTAGGCAAGCTTCAAACCCTGCACCGGGCTGTCATCGGCGGTCTCGAGCGTTCCCTCATAATCAAAGGTGAAGGAAGTACTGGAGTTTTTCGGCAGATCGCTGTTGAGCTCGAAGCGCACGGTGGATTCCTGACTGTTGCGCTCGGGCGTCAACGGCTTGTTGTTCGCGTCGGTGAGTTTGGTAATGCGCAGCGCGTTGTTCAGCTGAAAAATTGCTGCGTTGAGATCTTCGAGCGCTGTAACTTTCACCACGGCGTGAGCCGTAAGCTTGTGAGTCTGGGGCAGGAGTTCGACATCAATCTGGTAGTCATCGACCCGCATTCGGGTCTTTTCGGCGGCGAACGCCCGCGGCGCGACCGATAGAACGAAAAATCCAAACAGGAAGAGCACCGTAAACTTCAGCGCCCGGCGCGGTGGGCGAGAGTTGCTGCAGAGCTTCAAAAGGAGTCTCCTGGAGAGTACGACAATCCGTATGATGTTAATTTTCCCGCAAAAGATGCTGCTGCGACAAGGGTTAGGGAAATTTGTTTACGGAAAGCTGACACCATCACTTCGGCCGAATCATTTGCAGAATGATCTCGGCCGCCGCCTCCGACGGGGGCGCGCTTCCCCGATTTCCTTGCTTTAGTTTCACCTTTACCGCCGCTAATTGTTGCAGCATCCGGGTGCGAAATTCGCCCTCGGGGACGATTTTGTCGAGCTCAGCCACGATATTCTTGGCGGTGAATTTGTGCTGCACGAGCTCTGGGACGACTTCGTCGCCGGCGATCAGATTGACCATCGCGAAAAAGGGAACCCTCACCCGCGGTTTCCCGAGGGCGTAGGTCAGCGGCGAGACGCGGTAAACCATGACAAAGGGAGTTCCCATGATTGCGGCTTCAACCGTCGCCGTCCCGCTGGCAACGATCCCGGCACGGCAATGATAGAGCGCCGGAAGGGCCTCTGGAACCAGACGAATTGTTACGCGTTGATCCGCGAATGGCGAGGTGTCGATCATTTGTCGCAGGAATCCGGAGTCTAGGGTACGGGCCACGGGCAGCAGGAACTCATAATTGGCCGTGTCGTTCTCTTTCGAGAGTAGATTCGCAGTCTCAAGAATCGTCGGGAGGTTCATGCGCACTTCTTTGCGGCGGCTGCCCGGCATCAGCGTGATCCAGGATTTCGAACTGTCGAGCTGATTCGCGGCCGCGTACGACCGGCGATCGACCGAAGGAGCCGGCAAATCGGCCAGCGGATGCCCGACGAACGTCGCGTCGACTCCGCGATCACGATAAAACTTTTCTTCGAAGGGAAAAATCACCAGGGCTTTGTCGACGTATTTGCGCAGAAGTTTGACCCGCCCCTGACGCCAAGCCCAGAACTGCGGACAAACGTAATAGACGACGGGAATGCCGCGTTTGCGCATCTGGCGCGCCACGCGCCAGTTGAAGGCCGGAGAATCGATGACTACAGCCAGGTCCGGGCGCCGCTCGTCGGCGGCTCGGATCAGCCTCTTGAAGAGTCCATAGATTTTCGGGAGATGACTGAGAATCTCGGTGATGCCGACGACGGCAAGGTCTCTGGCGTCGACAACGATCTCGCAACCGACCGCGCGCATGCGCTCGCCGCCCGCTCCGAAAAAGGTCAGAGAAGGATCGCGGCGGCGGAGGGCGTCAATCAATTGCGCGCCATACATGTCACCCGACGCCTCGCCGGCGGAAATCAGAATTTGCACCGAGGCATTGTAACCGCCCTGGATTCCAGGGCGCCGGAACCGGAAATGGGAGGATGCCGATTCAGCCCGCGAAAACTCAGTCGAAAAGCCTCTTTGGTGGGGTGATAAAGCGGGATGATAAAATTAAATTACCGAGAGGTCGTCCGATCCATGTCACGTCGCACGAAACTCGAATTCGAACCGCTTTCGCTCGAAGAGACCGCGCAGCAGTTGGGCATTCCGCCGCACCGAGCCCAGGGAATTCTGACGCTGGTTGGAGTCACGACCGCGATGCGGCGGCGCCAGGGCCGCACAACGAAAGCGCGTACCCGTTCGAGATCTCCACGCTCAGTACGAAAGTCAACGCGATAGCCATAGCACGTCCGACCCCAGGGTTCCACACTCTGCGTTTCGCAGTGACGCCGCCATGCCCAGAACCGAACAGCAGCGCGTCTTCCTGAATATTCCGTATGACGACCACTTCGAGCCGCTCTATCTGGCCTACATTACTGCCCTGAGCGCGATGGGCTTTCTCCCCCAGGCAACGCTTGGCATCGGCGGAAACCGGCGGCTCGATCGCATCGCGTCTCTCATCGAGAGCTGCCCCTATTCCATTCACGATCTTTCGCGCGTGCAGCTCGATCGCCACGCTCCGCGGACGCCGCGTTTCAACATGCCGCTCGAACTAGGCCTGGCGGTTGCGTGGTCGCGGGCCAATCCGCGCCACAAATGGTTTGTCTTCGAATCGATGCGTCGCCGGCTGGCGAAATCAATGAGCGATCTGGATGGGACCGATCCGTATATCCACGACGGCACGATCCGCGGCGTCATGCGCGAAGTCTGCAACGCGTTTGTCCGGCCGCATCAACCCAGCGTTCCGCAGATGATGAAAATGTATCGCGACTTGCGGCGTGGCGTTCCAAAAATTCTGCATAACGCAGGCACCCGTTCTCTGTTCACCGCCCGAGCGTTCTCGGACCTGTGCTTGGCCGCCGCCGGTTTGCGCGGCAAGTATGTGGGCTGAAGATATTTCTGAAATTGTGGCTGCAATTCCCGCTGCAACCGGCTAGTCGTCGGCGCTGGTGGTCAACTCGGGCAATGCTGTGCCGCTCGCGGGCGCCCGTGCCACAGTCACTTCCTGGTCTTTGTACTGCAGTTGATACAGCTTGTAGTAGATTCCGTGCTGCGCCAGCAATTGCTGGTGCGTGCCCATTTCGCGCACCTTGCCCTTGTGCATGACGATGATCTTGTCGGCGCGCTGGATGGTCGACAGGCGGTGGGCGATGATGAGCGACGTTCGCCCCTCGACCATGCGGTTAAGAGCGTCGCGCACCTTAAACTCGGTTTCGGTGTCGACACTCGAGGTCGCTTCGTCAAGAATCAGAATCTTCGGATTATGGGCCAACGCGCGCGCAAAGCTGATCAATTGTTTCTGGCCAGTTGAAAGTGTGGAGCCACGTTCGCGGACTTCTTCCTTAAAGCCGCCCGGCAGGGTGCGTATGAACTCGGCGAGATTGACATCTTCCGCGGCCTGTTCGACATCTTCATCCTGAATGCGGGCGGTTCCCAATCGGATGTTTCCCTCCACCGTTCCCGTAAAGAGAAATGGATCCTGAAGAACCACGCCAAACCGGCCGCGCAATTGGTCGAGATTCATTTCCTTGATGTCGATCCCGTCGATGCGAATCGCTCCGCGCTGAACGTCGTAGAAACGCATCAGGAGCGAGATGAGCGTGGTCTTGCCCGCGCCGGTGTGGCCGACGACGGCGATGGTCTCACCGGGCTCCAATGCAAAACTAACATCGCGCAAAACCCAGTCGGGCTCGGCGGTCAAAGAGGTGCCGGTCGGCTCCGCCGTATTGTAAGCGAACCACACGTGGTCGAATTCGATGCGCCCCGGACCCTGCGGGGTTTTGGTAACGGCGGGCGAAACGATTTCCACTTTCGTGTCGAGCAGCTTGAAGATTCGCTCCCCGGCGGCCATTGCCGATTGCAGAATGTTGTATTTCTCGCTGAGGTCCTGGATGGGGCGGAAGAATCGTTGCGCGTACTGCATGAACGCGACCAGGACGCCGATCGTCGCCGTGCCTCGAATTACGTCATTGCCGCCAAACCAGATGATGCTGGCGATTGCCACGGCGGACAGAATTTCTACGACCGGATAATAAATCGCGTAGGCCAGGATCGCGTCTTTGAACGCCTCCATGTGCGAGGCGTTGATGTCCGAGAATTTGTTGAAGGCACGCTTTTCGCGGTTAAAAAGCTGCAGCACCAGCATGCCCGAGACGGCTTCCTGCAGGTATGAATTGATTCGTGCGATCGCGGTGCGAATGCGCCGGTAAGAGTCGCGCACCTTGTCGCGGAAAATTTTGGTAGCTACGACAATGAGCGGGAGCACGGCAAAAGTGATCAGCGCCAGCTTCCAGTTCATCTTCATCATGATGGCGATGATGCCGGCCAGCACGAAGACATCCTCGAAAATCGAGACCACGCCAGCCGTGAACATTTCGTTTAGCGCGTCCACGTCGGTGGTGACGCGCGTGACCAGCCGGCCCACCGGGTTCTTGTCAAAAAAGCCGACATGCATGTGCTGCAGATGCCGAAAAATCTGGCTGCGCAGGTCGAACATGACCTTCTGGCCCGTCCACTGCATCAGGTAGGTCTGGATGAACTCCAGCGTGAAGGTGAAGACCAGAATGCCGATATAGAGGCCGCCGATCTGCGCGATGCCGGTCAGCGGACGACTGCTGAGCTTATCGCCGATCCAGGAGTGCGCGTTCGGCGCCTTGGCGAGGTATTTGTCGATGGCAATCTTGGTGAGATACGGGCCCAGAACATCGAGCGCAGACTTGAGAACGATCGATACCAGCGCAACGAAGACGTACCACTTGTAAGGACGCAGGTAGGTCAGCAACCGCCGCATCAACCGGCCGTCGTACGCTTTACCTAGTACCTCTTCTTCCTGATTGGAAGCCATGGAGGGTGCGGGAGATCACCGGGGGGCGACGATCTCTCTCCGTAGAGATTATCGCAGAACCGGTACCCTCATTCGATGGCAGAACTGGCCGCGTCGATGGAAAATAGGATTTGTCGGGCGGGGCGGGAATCTCGCACTCTGACGGTCGTTTTCAACTAAGACGAGGGCGAATCGGTAAGGTTTGAGGAAATGCCGAGCCGGGTGCGTGGCTTCGGCCGCCGCCGCGTTTTTGCCCCAACCGGCGGCTTCTTCGGTTGAAAGTCGTGGTGTCTTCCACACTTGGGACACGCAGTAACCTTGGCATTGTGCTCAGCCATGTCTTGCAGGAACGTGGACAACGCCTCGCCGCAGTCTTCACACAAAGGGACACTTTTCTCTTCGCTCATAAGTAGTCGGGTTGGATGCCGCGAGGCCTGGAAAGGAAGCTGACCCAAATTACTCGAAAGTGAGGGGGCGGCGGATCAGATGCGGGCGGCCGATCTTGGAGGAACGCAATCTTGACTGGCGAGACAATCGGGGCAAACTACCTTGGCATTCTGATCGGCCATTTGATGCAGGAACGCAGAAAAGGTTTTGCCACAGTTGTGACAGAGCAGATTGATCCGTTCGTCATTGTTTGCGACATCGTTGTTTGCGTGATCCATATCCATTTCACGTTCCATGCAGCGAGATTTCCGGGAGTCCGGTCTTGCCGGGCGACCGGACCTTGTTCCAGACATTCTAGCTGAACCAAGCGACCGGCGCTCCCAACCTGCATCCATGCAGTCCCATACAATAGAGGAATTGTGCCGGTCGGTTTGTATATCTCGGTGCCGTTCTGCCGCACCAAATGCAGTTACTGCAACTTCGCTT
>Ga0181537_10004209_pt1 | contig 12002 bp, 11 predicted proteins | sample PEATcosm2014_Bin_39_FD_119765 | JGI IMG/M metagenome (GOLD analysis project Ga0181537, IMG submission 119765) | Peatland microbial communities from MTU Mesocosm Facility, Houghton, MI, USA - PEATcosm2014_Bin23_10_metaG | ecosystem: Environmental > Terrestrial > Soil > Wetlands > Peat | place... | reverse complement strand
GAGATCAACGTCCACGTTCCGACCCCGTCGGTCCACGTCCATGTACCACCACCGAACGTTCACACCCCGATCCGCGGCGGCAACGGTAGCATCGGTTTATCAAATGGCACTGGATCGCCCGGTGTAAAAGTAATCACCGGAGCTTCATCGAATGGCGCCGGATCGCTTGGCGCAAAAGCGATCACCGGAGGTTCATCGATTGGCACCGGATCGCCAGGCGCAAAAGTGACCACGGGAGGCTCATCGAATGGCGCCGGATCGCCTGGCGCAAAAGTGACCACCGGAAGTTCATCGAATGGCACTGGATCGCCCAGCGGAAAAGTGATCACCAACGCGGACACTGTCGGCGGTTCATCGAATGGCGCCGGATCGTCAGGCGTCTCGATTACCGAGGGGCCTCTCGCAGGCCCATTGACGTCGACGCCGTTGGCCAATCTTGCGGCTGGGTCTGGCACTCCGGTATCGGGTCCTCCTAATTTTTATCTTACTTTTTATCCCGTGTTTTTTCCGTTCGATGACATAGCGAGGTTGCTCGGTGACGAGACGGCAGGCGCTCCCACCAGCGTCGGTGGTCTCACCAATTCTATCGAAAACGGATCCGACGACGAGCCCTACGGTGCGGTGATAGCTGCTGATCTAGCGAGCGTTGCCGCTGCCCAGCAAGCCCAGACAACGGCCGCCGCTTGCGCGGTCGACCCTTCCCTGTCCGGATGTAACTCAGCAGAATCGGTGCCGCAAGCGACGGCAAATCTTGCAAATGCGGAGAATACGTATCAGGATTTCTATTCCGACATCAACTATTTGCTCTGGTTGTATTCATTAATGGAATCGGGCCTCCCGCTTCCACCTGGGTTCTCACCCGCTGCCGCAACTGCTGTGGAGGCAGCGGTGGCTGCCTGTCTGGCTTCGCCATCAACATGCGATTCCACTATCGCGCAGTTGGAAACCGTTCTCGCCGAGTTGGGTGTCCCCTCACAGGTCACGATCGCGGGCCAAACATTTGTGGTCCTGCAATCTCCATCGGAAATCGCCGGATCGGCTCCATTCACTGTGCAGCCTGGAAGCCGCCAGCCCAGTCTGACTGACTTGCTCGAGGGATATAAAACATCGTGGGGATTTATCGCCTATTTCGTTGCTTCCGGCTAAAGTATCGAAGGCAAAAATTGACTTGTCGTCAAGAAAGAGTGCTTGTGCGAGGACATGACGAGCGTTTAACCCGTCAATGCATGTTATTTTTTACATTCCTCCCATCATCGGCTCTCGTAATAGCGAGTCCGCCATCTTCTTCTGCTCGTCGCTGAGGATAGAATAAAGCGGTGCCAGCGCTGCTTTGGTGGAACGCACAGTCTCGAGCATCGTAGTCATCATTTTTTCGATACGGTCGAGCCGATCGAGCGCATTCGGAGCGGTCCGCTGCCCTGCGGTCGCGAGCATCTCAGCCCTTCGCTTCGCGTCGCTCCGTAGAGCGTCAGCAAAGGTATTCCACTGCGGTAGTTGAGCGTCGGTGATTTTCAGTTCGGCTTTCAGAAACGCTATTCGCCCCTCGATGTGATCGCCCATGCCCATCATGGGCATGGATGAGGTCGAGTGATCTTGCGCGGCGGCTCCGATCATGCCGGCCATAACTGCCATCGCAATTCCAACGATGCAATAAATGAGTTTCATGTTACTCCGCCTAGGTTCTGCGCACCGGTCAAACTATCTTATCACTCGGTGCTTTCCGCAAGAGTGGCTCGCGACCTTGAGAAATACCAGGCCATGTTAATTCAAGGATCGCCGGCTACCCTCCGCTTTGCCGACCGGCATTTGGCGTCAAGTGGTAACGTAGGATCAATCAAATGAAGGTAAGTGGTCATTGCATGCTGGCAACCGACCGTTGGCCGAACGGAGACGCTCGAGTCGTAAAGTTTCTCGGTGTTCACATGGTGAAAGAACGGTCCGGGCGGCAGCCGAGGAACGATGTCCGCCTTGTTGACGATACGCCAGGAGGTCAAGCCGAGGCTGTTGAAGACGTCAACGAAATCACGATCCCCGACGCGCGGCGAAGCAAACGTATAAAGCGCCGGATTTCGGATCTTGTGGACAAGCGCGTTCTCCGCAACATAGTAGGCGGCAAGTGGAGCTCCAAGGCTGTGGCCGGTCACTTCGATTGTGGGCTCTGGCACAGCCGCGCCCGGCGTCTTTGCTGCGTAACGCCTGAGATGTTCGGCGACCTGCGCTGAAAAGCTCCCGGCGCCTTTGAGCGAGCCATGTCCGCCTCCGTCACTGACCGAACGCTCGACAACCTCGAGCGTCGCGTAAATCCTTTCGAATCCCAGCGCGACATTCCCGCAATTGGCCACCGGGAAGGGCGTCATTCCGAGTGCATTGCTGTCGTCCCACCACTCGACATCATTCGCCGTGCCGCGGATTGCGAGAATCGCGTGGCTTGGATTTTCACTGCGGTGGGCAATAAAGCCGTAAAATAACGGCGCGGTGTTGCCGAGGACAAAGTCCTGCATCAAATCCACGCCGTGAGTTCGTAGGCGGAGGGAAAGTCTGGCGCAGGCTCGGGCGTCAGATCACCGAGGCTTTTTTTGTACATGGCGTAAGCCATGCTGATGAAACGGCCATAAAGCACGGCCCTGCCCGGATCATACGGAGCGCCTGTCTCCTGCGTTGCTTGTACTACTGATCGGCAGTCCCTGATCTCTTGAGATTTGGTGGTGCAGCCGCCACAGAACATAAGAAGGACAAAAAGCGCAATGAACTGACGCATTCCCCTTACCCCTGCACCCATCCGGAGGTGCGACGCGCGAGCCCGTCCCCACATTACCGTAACCGCTGAGAGGCGCCGCCGCGAGCAAATAGATAGCATCGGCGGCCAGGATGACCGTTCAGATTTGCGCCGGGCGCAAATTTTGGCGCCGATAGGCCTGCCGCAACGTTCACCGCAGTACCAAATCTAGCGTGGGATAGGCGCAAAAGGAGCAAACCGTGCTCGAGCTTTACCATCATGGATCGTCGGCTTGCGCAGCCAAAGTTCGCTTCGCGCTCGCGGAAAAGCAGCTTGAGTGGACAGGTCATTATCTCGACCTGCTGCGGGGCGAGCAGTTTTCAGCCGATTTTCTTGCAATCAATCCGAAGGCAGTGGTTCCGGTCCTGATCCATGACGGCGAGATCATCCGCGAGTCCACAGTTATCTGCGAGTATCTCGAGGAGACTTTTTCTGCTCGTCCTATCTATCCCGACGCCCCACGTCTTCGGGCCAAGGTACGCATCTGGACAAAGGCAGTCGACGAGGAGCTTCATCCGGCCTGCTCCGCCGTGACATATATCGTCTCCCACCGGCACGCCATCTTGCGCAATGGGGTCGGCAACTTTGATGATTTTCTCAAACAAGCCGGCACAGAAGGGCTGTCCGCCCGTGCGCTGAAATGGCAATGGGTGCAGCATGGACTAGATGCGCCCGGCGCCGCCGACAAAATCCGGCTGTATGATGGCTATCTTCACAAAATGGAGGAGGCGCTTGCGGATTCGCTTTGGCTTGTGGGAACGACCTTCTCCATGGCGGATATCGCGATGGCGCCGTACGTCAACCGACTCTACGCTCTGGCAATGGAGGGCTTATGGTGCAACGGCCGGCTGCCGCGCGTCGAACATTGGTTCGAGCGGGTCAAGGAGCGGCCGAGCTTCAAGCCAGCCTTCATCGACTGGATGCCGGCGGACTTGAGCCAAGAGATGCGCAGCAACGGCGAAAAATCCTGGCCAGAAATCAGAGCGATTATCTCGTCGTGATTGCGCGAGGACATTCATCGGCACAAGCCCAAGCCACGTGATTGCAGGCTCGGCTGCAGCCGAGTTGCGCCGGGAAGGGTTGTCGTGCGGGCTAGAACTGCTTGCGAAGATTGACACTCGCGGAGCCGCCGACGAGTGCCTGGCCGAAGCGCACCGAACCAGACACAGTGACGCTATATGCCTGCGGGAAGTTGAACGCGAGTTCGGGATCAAATTCGCCGCGAATCAAGCCCTGATCGGTCGGAGCAATCAAAATACCGATGACGTTGCCGCCGTTGACGTTGGCATTTTGCGCCAGCACATCACTGTAGACGAGGCCGCGCAGACTTGCGTCGACGCTGAAACCATTGCCAAGATCCCAGCTTGTACCGCCGCGGGCGCCCCCCTGGACGCGGACGGTGGAGGCGTTTTGCAGGCCCAGCGCGGTGGCGCCGCCTTGGAACATGGTGTGAGTAAATGCGGCGCCTGCGGTTGGCTCGACGAAATTATTGTGACCGAGGTCAAACTTATACTGCACGTCGCCGTTGACGCCGGCATTGATGATGCCGATCGACGTACTAGGTGCGGCGCCGCCGAAATTCTGATTGAGGTTGAGAAAGTCGACCTTGGTGGTGAGGTCGGTCGAGAAATTGCCGCGGACATATTCGCTGTAAAAACCGACGCCAGAGCCGGCAAGGGTAGCGGTAGTCATCGTCGAAAGATAACTGATATTTGAATTTGCATAGGTCGCAACGAGACCGAGGACAAAAGCGTCGTTCGCCGCAGAGAGATTTTGCCAAGTGCGATCGACGCCGCCTTGCGCGGCGTAGGTGGCAGTTGATCGAGCGAAATCTCCTGCCGACAGAGGGTCGTCGTGCTGCCAGTCGCCGAGCCCTTGCACCCACGTCCCCCAAACCGGGGTCGTGTCGGCAACGGCGGTCGGCGGCGCTTTTGTCACGATCGCGCCAAACGGATTATTTTTTTGCGGTTGGTCAGCATAGGACAACGCGCTATCTTCTTCCGGAGCATAAGCCTGAATGCGTGCGCTCGCGCCTGGAGGCACCGGCGTCGCCTGTAGTTGGTCGCGTCGCCGCTGCAGGATCTGGTTCACGCCCCAAAACGACAATTGCTGCTGGGCAGCCGCGATTTGTTCGATGTGATTGGCGGAGCCGGAAACGGCGGTGGTGGCGGTGCCGGTAGCGCCAGTGCCGGTAGCGCCAGTGCCGGTAGCGCCAGTGCCAACGACGGAGGCCCCCGCAGGAGCGGCGCTGGAAGTACCAGCCGGCGCGGCAGGGCAAATAGCCGGCACCACGCCCGCGGTCCCCAAGCACGTCGTCGGACTGACTAGTATCGTTCCAACCGGACAGGTGCAGGCCGCCTGGGCAGGGGTAAAAAACAAGCAACCCGCGGTTAGTGCGAGCAATGCCGGCACCAACAGCCAACGGTTCCGCGTTCTCAACCGATCGCCCCCCAAACGAATGAAAGATATTAGACGATCAATGAATCTCGCAACGCCAAACCGTAACGCGGTGACTTAGGGAGCGCAAGTCCGGCTGATTCCGGCCCGGTCGAAAAACACCCGTGTCCGCGCTTTACGCGCAACGAACCATCGCCCAGGGAGTCGTGAACGCTTTAACAAGCAAGCGACAGGCAGCACTAGCCGCCGAACCGGTTGATCGCTTGTCGTATTTTGGCAGCCGGGCATTGACTGGAAGGCAAAAAATCAAGGTCCAAAAAACAGCAGCCGCCTATAACCTATCCGCAGAATCGGCCGCAGTGGTCGACGCGCGAAGTCTCAAACTAAAAGGGAAATTGGCTTGCCTTAAAGAAGCGCTGCGGTCAGATTGGATGTTACCGACGGCTGAAAGCGTAAAGGAATGGTCTCGGTGCTCAAGTAAAGCCTGAGCAGGGACGGGGGCGTCATGTCTGGATTATGGTACCGCCTGCCGGGCGGCTTAATCGCGATCGCGACGATGGTTGCCATTGCGCATATTGCAGGCGCACAGACGACGCACGTTGAAACTCCGCAGATCCATATCAAGCCGCCCCCCATCAAGACACCAACGGTCAAATCGCCGACCGTCCACGGTCCGGTCGGCACGTCGATTCACGGTGTGACGAACGGGGCTGGGACAACCACACAGGGACCCGTCGGTGTTGGGCGCGGATCAACAAATCCGGTTGGCGTCGGTAAAACGAATCCGGTCGGCGTTGGGCACGAAACAGTCGGCGGCGGAGGTGGAACGCCGGGCTCGGTCGGCGGTGGAACGACGAGCCCAGGCAGCGGCAAGGTTATCGAACACAAACCGGTCGGCGTCGGTACTGGTATCGGCGTCGGTACTGGTATCGGCGTCGGTACTGATATCGGCGTTGGTACCGGTGTCGGAGTTAATGTCGGAACTGGCTCCGGTGTTGATCACGATCCCCGCACTAAGCGCCGCCGCTGGCCCGGACATCCGCTATGGGATATGTGCTTCCAGCAAAATGGCTGCGCTTGCCCGGACGGCAACACGGTGCCGCAGTTCGGCTATTGTTTGAGCACGGGGTTGGTCCAAGCCTGCACCGGCAGCGGGGGCACCGTTACGACGAATGAACAATGTAGCTGCCCACCCAGCACGTATTTGACGAGTACCGGATCATGCTCAGAGGTGCCCTGCGGAGGAGATTTTTGCAACTGCCCGGACGGCGGCTTCGTCCCGAACGGCCAGTATTGTTTGAGCACGCAGCTGGCCCAAGCCTGCACCGGCAGTGGCGGTGTGGTCGCCAATGAGGAATGCACGTGTCCGAACGGCCCGAGCGGTTCGACCGTAGGGGCTGGCGGCAGTTGCCCCCAAGCCTGTTCAACTCAGCCCGGTTGTGCCTGCCCGGACGGAAACTCTGTCGGCGTTGGCCAGTATTGTTTAAGCCTGCAATTGCAGCAGCAATGTATTGCCAGCGGCGGCTGGGTCGGCAGCGAGCAATGCAATTGCCCGCCGGTGCTATCAAACTTGGTCAACGGCTCCTGCGTCTTAACCGAGGAGGGGCGACTGGTACAAGCTTGTACCGAGGCTGGCGGAGACATTAATGGGCAGGGCATATGCGTCTGCCCGGCTGGCACGGTCGTGAACGACGGATATTGCGTTGGCGCAGGGTCGGCCCCCGCCGGATCATGCCCTACCGGAAGCACCATGACCAACGGCGTATGTGTGTGCAACTTGTCTGCAGGCTGCACTTGTTCAGGTGGCGGTGCCGCCAATTTAGGCGGTTACTGCCCCGAAGCCGGCCAATCGTGGGGAATCGTTTGCATCGGCGGTACCGTGGCCGACGGCATTTGCAATTGCCCACTAATTAACGGTGCCGGTGCATTGCCGGAAAATGGGATATGTACGCAAGGAGGCGCCCTGCCACAGCCACAGAGCTGCACCGGTTACATGAACGAGAGCCAGTGCCTGTGCGCTAATGGAAACGTCAATCCACCCGGTGGCGACTGCACTCTTCCCGCGCCCATTTGCGTCGGTGGCAACTTTGATGCTTCCGGCAATTGCGACTGTACCAACGGGTCAGGTTCAATCAGTTCAGTCATCCCTGCGCCCGGAGGAACCTGCCCGTAGTGAACATCATTTCCCCGATCATGCTCGGTTGATCGGCCGCAAAGAGGCGTTTGGGGCGTGTCTACTTCTGCGCCGCGCGCCGCCAGGCACTTTTTTCTTGTTGGTGCTGATCCCGATGCGGCACAACCGCATTGGTGGCCGATTATCGTTGGAAGCTTCACAAATCCACGAACGCCGCCGCATTGCCTCGGTGCCAAGGATTTTCCCCTCCGGTTGTACGTCAATTTGCGGGCCGGCGTAGCGACCAAAGAGAGCGCCCGCGCGGCTTTCGCCCGCGTGCGCGTCGATTAAAGAGCCGCGATCAATTGGTACCCGTGTCGCTGCCGGGCGTGTCGCTACTGCCGGTATTGTCGCCCGTCTGGCCGCTGCTGCCGCCTCCGCCTCCGCCACTACCGTTCGAAGGGTTATTGTTGGAATTGCCGCCGCCGGGATTGCCCGGAGATCCGCCGGGCCCTGAAGGCGGCGTGCCGCCGGGATTGTTGCCGGGGCAGGTCGAGGGGGTGCAAGGGCTAGAACCACCCGAGCTGCTAGGCGCTGGGTTCTTGTCGAACTGCAACCAGTTCTGTTGATCCTGCTGCGCGGCCGTCGCCTGCTGGCCTGCAATCCCTGCCTGCGCCGCCGCCCACATACTAAACGTATTCAAGTATTGCTCATCGTCTACCGCGTCCTCCGCGTCGGCTTTCGCCGCCTTGGCAAATGTTTCTGCCGCCGCCGCTGTCGTCGCCTTAGCCGCGTACGCCGCTGCTGTCGCCGCCGCCTGATAGGCCTGCCAAGCGTCCTGTTCCCAGGTCTCCGCGGCCTGATAATCCTGCTGCGCCGCCTGCGCCGCCTGCGCCGCCTGCGCCGCTGCCGCCTCCGCCGCGAAGCAAGCCGCAATTGCCGCATCCTCGGTCGCCACAGCTTGCGCGTTTAGGGTAGCGGCATTCGTCCAATTCGACGGCAACAACTGCGTATTACCCTGCACAGTCATCGCATTATCGCAGGCCGTGGTCGCCGCCTGCTTTGCCGCATTCGCTTGCTGCTGGGCGTCCGTCGCTGCCTCCTGTGCGTCTTGCGCCGACTCTGACGCCGACACTGCCGTCGCGTGCGCCGCCTTCGCCGCGTTCGCCGCGGCCGTCGCCGCCGCCGAAATCTGCTGCAACTTGGTGTACGAGATCGTTATCACCGGCAGCTTGATGACGTTGATGCACGCGGAGTCATCGCACTCGATGTCGTACTCCACCGGGGGCGGGATCGTGTTGTTTGCGCAGTCTGTAGCTCCACAGCCACCAGGATTTGTGGTGTCGCCTTTCGCGAGGTTGTTTCCGCCGCCGCTGCCAGTTCCGGAACTGACACCCCCGCCCGCCTGACTGGTGCCACCGCCCGCTTGACCGCTGCCGCTGCTTGCCAGACCGGTGCCGCCGCCTGCTTGACCATTATTGTTGTTGTTCCCGGTGGTGGTATTGCTGCTGTTACCGCCGTTGTTGCGGTTGAGGTCGCCGCCATTCGATCGCGCCCCGACCGGCGTCGTGGTCACGTTCGACGAATTCCCCGAAGTCGCCGACACCGTCTCGCTGTTGAAATTGAAGTGTTGGACCCCGACGGTGCCTCCGGGACTTAGTTTGGAAGTGCCGACCTGATGCACAGTCGGTGCAGCAACCTGAATCCGCGGCGCCGCAGCATGGGTTTGCGGCGTGGGAACATGAATTTGCGGAGTAGAAACGTTCAGCGCCGCTGCGCACACCGCGTGCGATGTGAGGAGCGCAATTGCACTAACCGTCACTGCAAACTTGGCGCGCTGAATGTTACTGCTCATGATGCCCTCCTAATTGAGTGCTGGAAACGCGTCCGTGAAGTCCCGCCACGCACCTGCATTCGTCTACCAGCGTGATGTCGTCCTGGATTTATCGGGGAATACTTCAGGGAAGGGTTGGAAATAATCGGCAAATGTGCCGCCGAAAACTCCACCCTTCTGTCCCTACCCCCCCAAAGCCTCGGGCAATAAGCTATCAAATTCCTGCCTGAGCACGTTTAGTTGATTCTGGAGCGAAGTATGAGAAGAGCTCGCATCGTCTACTGTGGTTTCAGCCAAGGCCACGGCATCTGACAGAGATTGAATGGTGGCTGTGAGCTGAGCCTCTTGCTGTTGAAGTTGTATCACTGACGCCGAACCGGGGCCGCAGTTTTGCGACGCAAAAGGCGTTTGACAATTCAAGTCCGCCGCGATTTGGTTTTGTAAACTTTGCAGCTGGCTTTGATCGGATTGGATTGTTTGATCTATCAAGCCAATTTCGATCAAAATCAGGCTTTCCGCGAAGGAGATTTCCTTAGACAACTGCGCAGTGCTCTGCACATTTCCGGAAACTGTCGCGACCCCGCAATCAGCCCCAAAACAATTGGAGTTGGGGACGTCTGCCAGTGTCGTATTGCCCACCTTCGGCGGCACATCCTCTCCGGTGACCGGCGGCTCGACGGTATTGCCCTCGACATTGAGGCCAACGATGCCGCCGAAGCCCTGTTGCCCGCCATTGCCAGCGGTCGTCGAGCCATTACCAGAACTGGCGCCGCCGCCTGGCTGACCGGTGCCGCTGCCGGCCTGACCATCATTGTTGGCGCCGCCGGTGATGCCGGTTTTGTTGGTGTTGCCGCCGTTGTTGCTGGTGTTGCGGTTGAGGTCACCGCCATTCGATCGCGCCCCGACGGGGGACGTGGTCACGTTCGACGAATTTCCCGAAGTCACCGACACCGTCTTGGTGTTGAGATTGTAGCGCTGCACGAGCACCGGCCGACCGGTGCTAACATTGGAAGTGCCGTTCTGATGCACAATCGTCGCCGTGACATGAACTTGAGTCACCGCGACGCGTGTTTGCGGCGTGGGAACGTGAATTTGCGGTGGAGGAACGTTCAGCGCCGCCGCGCACACTGCATGCGACGTCAACAGTGCAATTGCACTCGCCGTCAATCCGAACTTCGCTTGTCGAGTAAAACTGCCCATAATGCCCTCCCAATCCGATGCTAGAAACCAGTGCGTGAAGTGCGTGAACCTGCGATATCCACTGGTTTCAGTGTACGCGCGTGCCGGCTCGGCGTACGTGTCGAACATCACAGGATGGGGTAAATCGCCGGAAATGTGCTGAACGTCACACCTACATTAGTCGCCCTCAGCCCTCGATCACCTACAGTCGCGAATGGAGCTTTGGGTACCCGACGCTGAGACTCTGCGCAGCCAGAAACTGCGGATGCTGCCGATCCATCGCAAGCTGTTGCGGTCGAAGGCGATCGCCTCGAGACCAGCCCGCGCGGCACTGGAGAAGCGGACATGCCGTCACGTTAAGCGCATGTCCGATAATGACCCCGCCACTTCGAAACATAAAACTTTCGCAGGATGTATGACGCCGTCGAGTAAGCGTGCTTTGGCTGCTGCCATAGAGCCGGCCGTGAGCACCCAAGAGCCGGCTATGAGCGGCCAAAACGATCGCGAAGATAATTGTTAACTTTGTGTGAGTAACATCTCGCAATTGCCTGCTATTTTCGGGGCGCAGCCGTGTCGGATACGCATGACTTCGTGATCGTGGAGCGCCGCGATGACTTGCGCATCATCGTCAACATTGGCGGAAAATTTTCTCTCGCCGATCGCCGCAACGCGAGCGGTGACCGCCGCGTTTTTCGCTGTCGCGCGGTCAACCTGTCGCCGCGCGCGATCGCGCTCGCAACGACGGTCGAGGTAAAGCTGGGCGACCGGGTCATCGCTCACATCGATCACCTCGGCAAACTTGAGGGCTCGGTCCTGCGCCTCCTGCGTGGCGGATTTGTCATGAGCATAGCCGCCGACGAGAGGAAAGGGGAACAACTTGGCGCGAAAATTGAATGGCTCGGGCGCCACAAGAATTTTGACGCGAGCGATCAACGTGGGGCGATGCGGTTTCGCCCGACGACGACCTTCACGACCATCATCCTGGCCGATGGCAGCGTCGAGAGCTGCGAGATCCTCGATCTGTCCGTTACCGGGGCTGCAATCTCGGCAAAAACAGTTCCAGCGATCGGCGAGATTCTTGCCGTCGGTTCCTTGGTTGGACGCGTCGTGCGGCGCTTCGCGGGCGGATTTGGCGTGCAATTTGTCCAACGCCAAAATCCGGACGAGTTGGAGACGCTAGTCATCAAGCAGTAAGGTGCGTGAGCCTCGCGGCACTTTGGGCGCGATGTCTCAGCAGCGTTGCTTTTGCATCACGGGCCACGAGGCACAAAGCATCGGGTCAGCGTTTGGGCGCTGACCCGAGTGCTCTGGGTCGAAGGGACGGGCTCGGGTCTTAAGCCGCTGCCCGCGCTCCGAACAGCTGCTTCGACGCCAGCGCGGCGCCTTCCGACAGCGACTTGAGCTTGGTCCACGCGATTTGCGGATGCACGCGGCCGCCGAGCCCGCAATCGGTTGAGGCGATGACGTTCTCCGGCCCGACGGCCTCGGCAAAGCGGATGATGCGGTCGGCGACGAGTTCCGGGTGCTCGATCAGGTTGGTGGAGTGGGTCACCACACCGGGCAGGATCTTCTTGCCGGCCGGCAGCTTCACTTCCTTCCAGATCTTCCACTCGTGTTCGTGCCGGGCGTTGGCCGCCTCAAACGAATAATAATTGCAGTTCACCGCCAGCATGATGTCGACCAGATGCTTCATCGGGATGTCG
>Ga0181537_10004208_pt1 | contig 12009 bp, 5 predicted proteins | sample PEATcosm2014_Bin_39_FD_119765 | JGI IMG/M metagenome (GOLD analysis project Ga0181537, IMG submission 119765) | Peatland microbial communities from MTU Mesocosm Facility, Houghton, MI, USA - PEATcosm2014_Bin23_10_metaG | ecosystem: Environmental > Terrestrial > Soil > Wetlands > Peat | place... | reverse complement strand
CTGGCATCAGCGCTGACGTAACATCCCAGTGCATCTTCCTGACACTTGCGTGGACGACCATACTTGGGGAGACGTCTTCAGATGGATACCAAACGACAACCGGCAACGTTTGCCGCCATTCTGGGCAGCACTGCCGCGTTGATCGTGCTGCTCGCTCCGCCTCTGAGCGCCGCGGATACTACTCAGGCAGCTAACGCGGAAGAATTGGAAGCGATCACCATCACTGCCGCGAAGGTTCGTACTCTGGAGCAGTTCACGCCGACCGGCAGCCGCCTGGGCTTGAGCGAACAGGAATTGCCCGCCACCCTGGACGTCATCGACAATGATGAGATGCTGGGTCGAGGCTTCATCAATGTTCAGGAGTCCGCCGACAGCCAGCCGGGCGTCATCTCCGGCGGCTCGCCCGGGGACCAATCGCAGTTCTCGATGCGAGGTTTCACGGGTAATCAGATAACTACCCTTCGCAATGGCATATATATCGGGCCGTCAAACATGACTACCCGCGATCAGAACTCCTTCAACGTCGGAAGCGTTGAAATCCTGAAAGGTCCCGCATCGGTGCTTTACGGCCAGGGTGCCGTTGCTGGCGTCATCGATGTCGTCGATAAGGCTCCCAGCTTTGGCGCGCCCGAGATTGAAGCCCTGGCCGCCGTCGGCAATTTCGGTTCCAGCAACATCGGAATCGGCGGAACAACCCATGTTGACGAAGTCGCCATTCGCGTCGACTTCAGCCGCACCGCCACTGAAGGCTACATCCAGCACGACCCGTCCAACTCCACCGAGGGCACCGTCACCGCGTTGTGGAAGCCCACTTCCACACTCGATGTGCACCTGACGGTCGATTATCTGGAAGACAATCCCTCGACTTATTACGGCATCCCCCTGGTGCCCGTCTCCTTTGCCGCACAGCCACTGACCGGCGTCATCAGTTCGTCGACCGGCTTAGCCCTCGATAAGCGGATGGAATTCGTCAATTACAACGTCGCTAACGCTGGGATCCACTCCGAGCAGATTTGGCCGCAATTGCTGGTGAAGTGGGCGCCGGCGGAAGATCTGACGGTGCAGAACTTCAGCTACTATTTCCACGCGATTCGCAGCTGGGAGGATGCCGAGAACTATGTGTTTGATCCCGCGACGCAGTTGATCGACCGTGACCGGTTCTACGTCTTTCACCAGCAGAACATGGTGGGTGATCAGGGGAGTGCCTCGTATAAAGGCAGTATCTTCGGTTTGCCCAATACCGTCGTCGGTGGATTTGAATACAGTCACTTGAACTTCGTACGCACTCGTGGCTTTCCCTGTGGCGAGGGGATCTACGGCGGGGCCGCCAATGGCTGCTTCCCGGATAACGACCCCGGCCCGGGAGTCAATCCGTTCAATCCGTCACCAGGCACATTCGGTCCGCTGCTGCAGGATGGCGATCTGGTGCCGCGCAGAAGTCCGACCTTTTGGAACGACTACAGCGCGTTTGCTGAGGATGTGATAGAGCTGGCATCGCCCCTAAAACTTGTGACCGGTGTGCGCTACGATCGGCTGGCACTCGACCGGCAGAACTTCAACACGCAGGGCGCGGAGCTATCGAACAGCTTCACCGAGACCTATGACTCAACTGACTGGCGTGCCGGATTGATCTACGACATCACGCCATATCTGACGCCCTACGTGTCATGGACCACGGGCAAGGATCCGCCAGGCACGAACAACATCTTTCTGGTCAACGCGCCCGAAGGGAAATACGCGCTGAGCAGCTCGAACCAGATCGAGGTTGGTTTGAAGGCTAGAACACCCGGTAACCGCGGTGATTTGACGGTGTCGATCTACGACATCAAGAAGTCGAATATGCTGGTCGAGGTGAGCGAGGAGGATCAAGCCACCGCCAGCCAGACCTCCAAGGGTGCCGAATTGTCCGCCGAGTTCAAGCTGACGCGCGACTGGATTGTGAGCGTAAACACAGCCTACACCGACTCGGTGTATACGTCCTTCACCGATCCGATCAGTGGAGACACGTTTACCAATGTGCAGCCCGCGGATATCCCGAGATGGACAGGCAATCTTTGGACCAGCTACCGCAACATCGCCGGCCTGCCCCTTGAGATGGGCGGTGGCGTACGCTACATCGGCGATCGACCGGGCAACACGGCAAATACGTTAATGCTGGACAGCTATGCGTTACTCGACCTCTACGCTTCCTATCAGGTCAAGTCCGGGATCCTCTTGACGGCACGAGTCAAGAATCTGCTGGACAAGGTGTATGCGCAATGGGCCGATATCTACTACCCCAATCAGATTATGCTGGGAGAGCCTCGCTATTTTGAATTGAGCATCTACACCAAGTTCTAATGAATCAATGGCTGACATGGTTTCACCGCTGGGCTGGCGTGGTACTTTGCCTTGTGGTGCTGCTGTGGTTTATCAGCGGTGCCGTGCTGCATTTCGTGCCATTCCCAGCGTTGGGCGATGAGGAGCGCTATGAACGCGGCCCCAGCATTGATCTGGCTCGTCTAAAAGTCACGCCGGCGGCAGCGCTTGCACAGGTGCCGGACGCCTCGACGTTGCGCTTGGTGAGCGTGTTGGGTAGGCCGGAATACGTGCTTCTGTCCGCCCACGGCTGGACGGCGATCGCGGGTGATTCTGGTGAGATGTTGCCGCCCGTCGGCTCCGCCACTGCGAAGCGCATCGCTGAGGAATTCGGTTCAGCCTCTGCGGCGAGCGTCGACGGGCCGATTGCCTACGACCAGTGGATCGTGCACCAGCACTTCGATGCGCATCGGCCCTTCTTTCGCATTCGCCTGCAGGATCCGAGCGCCACCGAGCTATACGTCTCGTCGCGCACCGGTGAGATCCTGCAGCGAACTCGGCACACCGAGCGGGCCTGGAACTGGTGTGGAGCGGTGTTGCATTGGTTCTACTTCACCCCGCTGCGCAAGAGTTATCCGGCCTGGAATCAGGCCGTGTGGTGGCTGTCGCTCGTGACCTTGGTGACCAGCATCATCGGCACCTGGCTCGGCGTGCTGCGCTCGCTAGCTAATCACGCTGCGGGCGGCAAAGGCCTCTCGCCGTTCCGAGGCTGGATGCGCTGGCATCACATCATCGGACTATTCGCGAGCCTGGTGGTCCTGTTCTGGATCTTCAGCGGCTGGCTGTCAATGGACCACGGCCGGCTCTTCTCCCGCGGCCAGCCCACGCAGGCACAAACCGACGCGATGCGGGGCACAACCATCGCGGCCGTCGCCGAATCGGCCAGCATAGAGCGCTTACGGGCGGCCGGGAGTGCCTCCACAATCGAGTTTGATGCGGTTGCGGGCGAACCCTTCATTTCGCTGCGGGGTAGCGGAATGCCAGCGCGCGTCTTTTCGCTGGACAACGGCGAAACAGCATCTGCGGTCCCGATTGCTCTGCTGGCCCGGGGGGTGGCGTCGGCGTGGCCGGGTGCACTGCCAGAACAGCAGGTGTCGCCGGGAATTGCCAAGCTGTATGCGCTCGCTGAATACCTTCCCCGGGGCGCGAAGGCCTTCATAACGCCCGGTGCACGGCCGACGCATATCTACATCGATGAACTCACGGGGCGCGTACTGATTGTGATGGACCCTAGCCGCGTCGCCTATGCCTGGATTTTCTATGCGCTGCACACCTTGCAATTTCCCGGACTCAATACGCATCCGACTGTTCGAACTAGCCTGGTGCTTGCCTTATTGGCCTTCGGCACGGCATTTAGCGTTACAGGGGTGGTGCTCGGCGTGAAGCGCCTCCAGCGTGAATTCGCGTAACCAACCAACAGGAGAGGCTGCACGCTCCTTGCAGTCTGGAAGACTCATGTTTCAACGACCGCGCCTTCCCTGGGTAGTAGTGCTTGCCTCAGCAGCTGGGCTCCGAGTCTAAAATCCATGTTATCGACTGCATCACGAAGGCGGTCAAAGCACACCACGCCGATTACCTCACCTAGTGATTCAGACAACAAAGTGAATTTATCGATGGCCGCAAGGTTCTGACTTTCAAGCAGCAAACTCAATTCCTCGATGTCAACAGGGTCGATGTCCAGGCGCCCCTTTGGTTTGACGACGGCACTTGCAGTCACCTTCAGTGGCGTCTCCAAAAAGAGCCGCGTCTCCTCGCGTAATGTAGCTAGAGCCAGCGCCAAGTGCGCCAGAATTCCCTCCACGACCTCGACCGACCGACACTGCTCGAGAGCATCTTCAGCCTCGGCTGCGAACCGCATGACACTAGTAGCGCCTATTACACCCGCGCTGCCTTTTAGCTTGTGTGCGCGGCCCTTGAGCTCGCTGCGAACGATTGGATCCTCAGTCGGGACTACGATGGGCAGCGCTAGGTCCGCAAAGTCCATTAGCACACGGGCAATCAGCGATTTGAACAGCGCCAAGTCATCGCCGAACATCTGCTGAACGAAACCGGCATCGATGCAGGGCATGAGTGGTCCGCTGGCGGTGAAAAGGACAGGCTTACTGTCCAGAACGACTATGGGAATGGGCTCGCCTCGCACCTCTTCGACAAGCCGGCGCACCTTGCGGACCAGAGCGGGCGGGTCAAACGGCTTGCTGATAAAATCATTCATGCCGGCCTCCAGGGCGCGTTGTCGCTCGCCAACCAACGCACCTGCTGTCAGCGCCACGATTGGCAGCTTCTGTTGTGGTATTTCGTTCCGGATACGACGCGTGGCCTCGTTGCCATCGAGGATTGGCATCTGCACGTCCATAAGGACGATATCGAGTAGTTTGTCGGCGCGCACGCATTCGACAGCCGCCGTGCCGTCAGAGCAAGTGGTCACAATTGCACCCTGCTTTTCAAGTATGCGCTGCGCGACCTCGAGATTGACATCGCTGTCATCGACCACGAGTACGCGCACGCCCGCCAACCACTGCGCATGCAGATCGTCGAATTTCGTGGACTGCAGCAGCCTTGCTAGACCATCAGGCCGCTTCGAGACTGCCGCATTGACCGCGTTGAACAGCGCTGAACTCGTCAGGGGCCGCATCAGCACAATGTCGGACTTCCGAGTGATACGCTCGCGCCCGACATCTGACAGCGATACGTCGGAGACCACGATGACAGGCGGCAATTCACTCGGGATGTATTCCGCATCGAGGCGTGCCAGTACCCGGCGTGTGTCCATACAACTCATGTCCTGATCGACGATGAGTACATCCGGCCAAGCGTCCGGTCGGCTATTGTTCATGATTCCAAGCAGCTGTTCACCCGTTTCGGCAATCTGCGGCGTCCAGCCTAGGGCGCGCGCCATGACGATCAGACGTCCTGGTTCATCACTGCTTGAATCAGCAATTAGCACCTTCAAAGCGCGCACGTGAGCGATACCGTTGTCGTCGTTCGCGATTCGTAAGGGTACCTCGATGCAGAAGGAGCTGCCTGCCGCGACAATGCTAGTGACCCCTATCTCCCCGCCCATCAATTCAACAAACCGGCGCGCGATTGAAAGGCCCAAGCCGGTCCCGCCAAAACGACGTGTAGTGGACGCGTCGGCTTGCGTGAATGGCGTAAATATGCGCTCAAGTGTCGCAGGCGCGATCCCTATGCCAGTATCTTCTACTGTGCAGCGCAATCGGATGCGATCCGAGCTCTTCTCAACACAGACTACCTTTAGTTCCACGTGGCCCACTTCGGTGAACTTGATCGAATTGCCCAGCAGGTTAGTGAGTATCTGGCGCAGGCGCGACGCGTCTCCGTTGACCATTCGGGGCGTCGCGGGGTCGGTCTGGACGATCAGTTCGATGCCCTTCGCGGCAGCCTGAGGCGCCAGCAACTGGCTAAGGTCCCGCACGAGCTCCGGCAGGTCGAAAGGCTCGTCCTCGAGCGACATCTCTCCCGCCTCAATCTTCGAGAGATCCAAAACGTTGTTGATCACGCCCAGCAACGCGCGACCGCCAAACTGAATCTTGGTAAGAAGCTGCCGCTGGTCTTCACTCAGTGTGGTGTGTTCGAGCAGATAGCCCAGGCCGATCACGGCATTCAAGGGCGTTCGAATTTCATGACTCATGTTGGCCAGAAACTCGCTTTTTGCGCTGTTCGCCTTTTCAGCGCGGTGTGTTGCCTCTCGCAAAGATAGCTCGTATTGCTTTCTTTCCGTCACCTCACGCACGGCCGCGAACACTCCCTGCAGTTTCCTGTCCCTGTCGTAGAAGGTGGTTGCGTTATACGACACCACGGTCTGCTTGCCGTCCCTGTCACGCGCGGTGAGCTCGTAATCCGTCACTTTTCGTTTACTCAACGCCAGCTTAATGCCTGCGTCAGCGCGTTCTGGATCGGTAAAGAACGTCTTGAATGGCGCCCCTATCAACTCGTCGCGCGTGTAGCCGGTCAGCGCCTCCATTTGCTTGTTGACGTCAGTGATGATGCCCGACGCGTCGGTGGTCATCAGCGCGTCGATGTTCGATTCAAACAGTGAGCGGGTATAGAACTGGTGGTCGCGAAGGCGTTGCGCAAGTAAGGTTTGCTCCGCTTCAATCTGCTTGCGCGCTGTATTGTCGGTGCCGATCAGAAGGTAGCCTATGATCGTGCCCTCGGCATCGCGCAACGCCGTGACCGATACGACGGCAGGCAGGCGGCTGCCGTCCTTGCGGATATAGGTCAGCTCGTAGATATCCTCAATCCCACGCGACGCTTTAAATACCAGGGCTTCAAACCCTGGTGCGATCTGGGTCTGCAGCTGCATGCTCAGGTCCTGTGCGCGCCCTATGAGCTCCTGCGGATCGGAGATATCGGCTGGCGTGATCTTGTTCAGTACCTCGTCAGCGGTGTACCCGAGCATCCGTTCGGCCCCGACGTTGAAGATCTGAATAACGCCATTGGCATCAGTGGCGATCTTCGAAAAGTTAACGCTGTTAAAGATCGCTCGCTGCAGTGCCCCTGCCTTGACCAACGCATCCTCCGCAAGCTTGCGCGCGGTGTTGTCAGTGCCGATCAGGAGGAAGCCTATGATCGCGCCCTCGGCATCGCGCAGCGCCGTAACTGACACCACGGCGGGGAAGCGGCTGCCGTCCTTGCGGATGTAGGTCAGCTCATAGATGTCCTCTATGCCGCGCGATGCCTTGAACACGAGCGCTTCAAAGCCGGGTGCAATCGCAGTGCCAAGTTCTTCGCTCAGTGTCTTGGCTCGCGTAACGAGCTCTTGCGGGTCGGAAATGGCTGCTGGGGTGATCTTGTTGACGATATCTGCGGCCGCATACCCGAGCATGCGCTCCGCGCCGACGTTGAAGATCTGAATGACCCCCTTCGCGTCGGTGGCAATACTCGAGAAATTAACACTGTTGAAGATCGCGTTCTGCAGCGCCCCCGCTTTCAACAACGCCTCTTCCGCGCGCTTGCGGGCGGAATTATCGGTGCCAATGAGCAGGTAGCCAATGACTGCTCCTTGCGCATCATGCTGCGCGGTAACGGACACGACCGCGGGGAAGCGGCTTCCATCCTTGCGGATGTAAGTCAGTTCATAGATATCCTCGACGCCGCGTGAGGCCTTGAATGCCAATGCCTCAAACCCCGGAGCTATCTCGGCCTGCATTTCGATGCCCAGAAGTCGCGCCCGCGTAACTAGCTCCTGCGGATCGGAGATGTCGGCTGGCGTTATCTTATTGAGTACTTCCTCTGCCGCGTAGCCAAGCATGCGTTCGGCACCGAAGTTAAAGCTTTGAATTATGCCTTTCTCGTCGGTGACAATGCTCGAGAAGCTGGCGCTATTAAAGATCGACAACTGATCCTTCTGTTGTTTAACTATTTGCGACTGCTCCTCGAGCCGAGTATTCGTCTGCTCAATCTGAGCCTGCTGAGTCTTTGACTGACTGTCAGCCTGCCTCAGACGGTGCGCTTGACGTTCGAATTCTTCATTGCTTTTGCGGAGTTCCTGCTGTTGAGCTCGTAGTTCGATACCTTGGCGCTGAGTTTCCTCGAGAAGCTCTTCCAGTCTGATGCGCTTTATCGCAGACTTCACAGCCATGCCGAGCGGGGTTGACACTCGCGACAGCAATTCCCGGCCGGGAGGCGCCAGAGGGCGCGGGAGCCGCAACTTGACCACGGCATATACCACTCCATCGACGCTCGCCGGCGTTACGGTCAGTTCAGTGGAATTGCCGCGGTCGGGTGTCGCGCCGGCAGACGTGTCATCCTCTGCGGCGCCTTTATTGTGCGCAGCGCGGTTCTCTGTCGCGGCCCGCTCAATCACGCCGTCGGAGGAATGCAATAGCTCAAGGTCCGTCCGGGCGGCATCACCGTGACCGGCTAAGCGCCGAATACTCCCGTCTGGTTCCGACAAATAGACCGTACCCGTCATCGCCCCCAGGTACTCGACCAGGAATATAAGCGCACGATCGGCCAAATGTTCAAGTGTCTGCTCGCCATGAATTCGGTCGCTGAATCCCATCTGTCCGGTGTGTATCCAGGCTTGAACTTGCCTTGCACGGTAGTCTCGCGATGTGCGCAGGGCTGCGGCCAAGATGAATGCCAGCACAAGAGCGGCCCCTCCCGCTGTGACGAGCGCAGAGGCGCGCTCGGCGCCGAGCGATTTGGGTTGACTGACTGCGAACGTCTCACGTTCTTTGTCGATCATCTCCGCGGCAACCGCGCGTATGCGATTCATCAGCGCTATGCCGCGATTCGAGCGGACTATCGCCAGCGCGCCCGCGGCATCGCCCTGAAGACGCAGTGCGATCGTCGCTCGAAGCTCGGCCATCTTGTCGGTGCATAGCGCGTCGAGCGTCCGGAGGCGCTGCACCTGCTCGGCGTCGGCAGCTACGAGAGTGCGCGTGGCCGCAAGCTCGGTCTCCAAAGTGGTCGCTGCCCTTGTATACGGGACAACGTATTGGGGGTCGCCAGTAAGCAAGAAGCCGCGCTGCCCGGTTTCAGCGTCCTTCATCGTGGAAAGCAATGTCTGCAGCTGCCCGACTACCTCGAGAGTGTGGGAAACGCGCTGAGCGCTGATCAGACTTGCCCGGAGCGCCGCGTACGAGAGAAGTGCGACCACGACGGTCGCGGAGACGGCAATCGCAAATCCGACCGCGGTTGTCATCGGGAGCAACAGTCCAAATCTAGAATAGACGCGCGGGGCAAGGGATACTTGAGTCATGGGTGCCATTACCCCCTGGAAGGATTATTGCAGCGCGCCGTTAGGGGCACGGATTCGGGCGCGGCATTTCGGATCGCAGCCTCCGGAATGCTCAGCCAGGCGGCACGCCTTTCAGGATTGCGGCTTCGCGGGAATTTGTGCATGTTGCCGACCCGAATGGCCGAGATCGGCAATTTCTAGGATTGCGGCCTGATGGCCGCCGGCCAGTTTGGCGCGGTTGAGTGCCTGCTCCGCAGCTTCAATCAGATCGTCCGGAATGGCGCCATCAAGCGGCTCGCGGCTTTTTGCACTGGCGTCCGCCACGCTCGAGTGCGAGGGGTCGCGACAGGCGCCGCCGATTGATAGAGTGATATGACTCTTACCAGTAGCTGCGGCGTGGAATAACTGCAGAGCATCCACCGCGTCGATAGCACGCTGGGCAACGGTGCCTGCACCGAGCACTTCGGTTTTCGGCAAGACTAGCGCGAATTTGCCGCCCGCGTAGCGGCCCAGTACATCGCTGGGGCGGTGACCTACTGCGCGCAGAGCATCAGCGACAGCATGCAGGCAGGCATCTCCTTTCTCCTCGCCGAATTCGCCGTTGTACGCGGTGAAACCATCGATGTCTAGCAACAGCAATGTCAGCGGCGTCGCTGCACGCTGCGAGCGCAGCCACTCCTGAGTCAGGGCCTTCTCCAGCTGCCGCCGGGTGACGGCGCCGGTGAGAAAATCCATCTTGACCGCACTGCGCAGAGTCTCTGAAAGTAACTTCAAACGCTGGTAGATGCGCACCCGTGCCAGCACCAACGGCGCATGCGGAGGCTTGCTGAGGAAGTCGGCTGCGCCGAGCTGCATCCCTAATTCCTCCAGCTGCGGACTCTCGTGGCTGGTGATGAAGATGATCGGCACCGGCGAGAGCGTCGGGTCGCGCTTAAATTGTTTGCAGACCTCGAAGCCGCTCATATCAGGCATGTCAACATCCAACAACAGCAGATCTGGAACCGAATCACGAGCAAGCTTGAGCGCCAAACGGCCGGAAGTTGCGAAACGAAGCGGTCCGAAGTCGCGAAGGATATGGCTTAGAACGCGAACGACGGTGCAATCGTCGTCGACCAGCAGGATGCTGAAAGTTTCGGGAGCTTGCATACGGTGTCCGCGGCATCTGCTGCTGACCGTCACTCCAGTGAGGCAGTCAGCAGTGTGTGGATAAGTCTTGTTCGGCATCGCCGGGGATGTTACGAGCCGGGTTATGCCGTCATCTCCGGCCGCCAGTTATCTCCCGGAGATAGTGCCATCTCGATCGCGTCAGCCAGTGACGTTGCATCGAAGGGCTTTTTCAGGAACCCAACGGCTCCTAACTTCATTGCACGCTCGCGCAGTACGGGATTTTCACTGGCGGTCATGAAGATTATCGGTGTAGCGGCCGAGCCGCTCAGATTTTGAAGACGTTCCGCTACTACGAATCCGTCTCCTGCCGGCAGCGAAATATCCAGCACGACAACATCCGGGTCATTCTTGCGCACGGCGGCTACGGCGTTGATGGCATCTTTGGCCGTGTAGACGATGTACCCCATGCTCTTCAGGCGCACGCCGGTGTGGAGCAGGACGACGTTATCATCGTCGACCAGTAGGACCCTTTTCATTGAACACCTCTGTCATTCAAGAGAGGTGCTCAGACACAAGGCCGGTTCTAAGTGATTCACCCGATCGCACCACCCTAGCCCAACAAGCTGCTGTATATAGGACGTGGTCGTGCTATTGGCATGTCTGCCGTAAAGCACCGCACTGCAGCAAGTAACAGACAGCTCCGGTGCAAACACGGCCCTGCCGCTCCCCGCCCGCTTAGCGCGGCAGTAGCATAAACTGCAGGTCAAAACTATGGGACAACTCCCCTTGGACTTCCCTAAGGAGGAGCACGGAGCTCTTCTTGGGAAAGGGGGCATCGCCCGCGCAATTCGCAATGGGAGGGCTGTGATTCGGCGTCTTCAGAATTCAGGCATGCTCTGCTTCTTGGCGTTCACTTTCTTAGGCAATACGCCAAGTCGCGCGGATGAGCCGGCCTGCGCGACGGCTCCAGCCTGGACGCCCTGCCAATTATTCCCGCCCCGACCATCAATCGCAGATCGCAGCGGCAATCACGACCACGAGTTCTTCTGGATTCTATTCAACGCCTACGCGGATGAATGGAATCGGATGCCGCACGCGGATTCGGATGCGCCACCGACGCGGCGCCCGGATGCCGAAGTCCCACCGGTGCCGATGACGAGTCCGCCAATGCCGTTCACGGACTGGCCGATCGGTGCAACGCAGGTGATTGGCGGCGCGACGCCGAATTCCATGGACAGCCCTCTCATGGAGGCCCTGATCGGCGGAACGCCGATCGGCAAACCGCTCGAGAACGCACATGTCCAGATCTATGGCTGGATCGACGCCGGTGGCAACGTGAGCGACGCAACCCACGGCTTTGGCGGCAATGCGCCGGTCGCCGACTCCTTTACCCAAAACACGGTCCAACTCGATCAGGTCGTCGTCTATATCGAGCGCGTTCCCAACACGGTGCAGAAAACCAGCGTCGACTGGGGCTTCCGTTTCGCGCCCATGTACGGCGAGAATTATCGCTACACCACTGCGCTCGGCTTTTTCAGCAACCAACTTGTCAAGCAAAACCGGTTCAACGGCTTTGACATGCCGATGGTCTACGGAGAAGTCTTCGTCCCGTTCGTCGCGGACGGTTTGCTATTCCGTTTCGGTCGCTACATCACGCTGCCCGACATCGAGGCCCAGCTCGCGCCGAACGACTATCTCTACACGCGATCGATCACTTACTCCGTCGACAATTACAGCACGATCGGTGTCAACGCGAGCCTGAAGATCAACAGGAACTGGCTGCTGCAGGCGGGCATTGGCGGCGGCACCGAAACCGTGCCATGGAATGCTCGGTCGAT
>Ga0181537_10004207_pt1 | contig 12010 bp, 8 predicted proteins | sample PEATcosm2014_Bin_39_FD_119765 | JGI IMG/M metagenome (GOLD analysis project Ga0181537, IMG submission 119765) | Peatland microbial communities from MTU Mesocosm Facility, Houghton, MI, USA - PEATcosm2014_Bin23_10_metaG | ecosystem: Environmental > Terrestrial > Soil > Wetlands > Peat | place... | reverse complement strand
GGACGCGGCACGCCGTATGGGCTGGCCATGGTTCCGGTGATCAAAGTTGCGTCGCGGTCCTCGCTGGCGAGGCGCTGGCGCGACCTGATCGACGTTGACGCGGGAACCATCGCGACGGGCGAGGCCAGCATCGAGCAGGTTGGGATGCAGATCTTCCAACTGGTACTCGATGTCGCCAGCGGCCGCAAGCAGACCTGGGCGGACCACTGGGGCCTACACAATGATTTCGCGCTCTTCAATCCGTCTCCAGTCACCTAGTGGAGTGGGTGGCAATTAGAGATCATTATTCTGGCCAGCGGCAGCAAGCGAACCACAGAGGTAGAGTCAAAGAGAGGTCACAGAGGTCTATTCTCCCGGCGTATTTGCTCGGTGCCCTCTCATCTTCTCTCGCTCCGCTTGTGAAATATTTTTTGCGGCGATACCGAGCGAGCTTCCGAAGACAAGCAAACCAGAGACCGCGTCGAGTAGGGTTTATGTTATTGGCTGCGGATTTTTTAAATTTTTCTCCTAAAGTCGTCAAAGCAAAGGGAGATCGCCAAAGTCGTCATAGCAAACGGTTTACGCTAAGTTCGTCTCTTTATGTGACTTAGAGGAGGTAGGCTCAGGGAACTCTGCGCCTTGGGCGCGGCTCAACCTCAATCTACTCAACTCTTCAATTATACAGGACGAGTCAATAGGCGTCTGTGCAAAACGGGTCCCGGATGTTGGTGCAGTTCGGCTAGCGAGCATTCCCTCGCGGGCTAAAGCCCAATCAATCTACGGGCCTTATCGGCGCGGCTGAAGCCGCCCCCTTTCAAAGCAAATGCAAACTGCACCACTACCCGGTCCCGGGGTCGGAGTGACAAAATAGAGACCGAACGCTAGGCCGTGTACTTGATGAGTTGCATGAGGCCGAAGTCCATGTGCAGTTGCATGTGGCAGTGGTACAGAGTGTCGCCCGGATTGTCGGCCACAAAGTCCACGCCCACCGTCTCCAGCGGCATCACGTTGATGACGTCTTTCATAAGACCGCTGATGTTTTTGTCGCCGATGCTTGCGACCTCAAACGTGTGCCGGTGCAGATGCATGGGGTGCTGGTCGTTTGAGGTGTTCTGGAAGAGCAGGCGGTAGCGTTTTCCGCGCGTGACTTTTATGGGGTCGATATCGGGCCAGGATTGGCCGTTGATGGCCCAGGTATCGAACTTGGCGTCCTTCTGGGGGCCCATATCCATCAGAGCAAGCGGGAGGGTTTCGTCGGGATCGGCGAGCGGCTTGGCGTTGGCGAACTGGGTATAGTCCCACGTGGCCTTCTGCGGGTCCTTCCACACCGGCGGCCCAGACTTGCCGGCGTACTCCACCACGATGCCGAGGCCCATCTGGCGGCTCTTCTCAAGGGTTGAGCCCAGCGTCCACACGCCGGGCGAGTTCATCTCGACGATCGCGTCCACGCGCTCCGCAACCGCGACCTGGATGACCTCGACTTCTTTGGGATTGGGGACGGGATTGCCGTCGAGGGCGATGACGCGGAAGGTGTGACCGGGCAGCGAGAGCAGCGCATTCTCGGTAGCGCTGGCGTTCAGCAGGCGCATCAGCACGCGCTGCCCCTGCTTGACGCGGATAGGTTCGCCCGCGCCCAGACGGTGGGCATTGATGGTGGCGTACTGATAGCCCACGTCGGAGCCGGAGGTCGCGGGATGGTTGGCGGATTCGGCCTGCATCATCCCCACCATGGGAACGAAGGACGGCTGCCAGTGATGGATGGCGAGAAAGACCTCCTGGTCGTAGTGGCCGGGATCGGGGGCCCCTTCGACCAGCAGGAAGCCGAACTCGCCGGTGTAGGTGCCGATGGAGAGGTCCGAGCCCGAGCCCATGTGGGTGTGATACCAGCGCGTTCCCGGGGGGTTGGGCGAGGCGAGGGTGTAGCGCAGGCTGCCGCCGCCGGGAATCATGGGAGAGCCTTCCTCCATCGCGCCGTCGTTGAGCGAGTCGGTGAACAACCCGTGCCAGTGGACAAGGTCTTCGCGGCCGGTGTGGTTGGCGACGTCGATGGTCGTAGGCACTCCCTGGCGCAGGCGCAGGATCGGCCCCGGAACCTGGCCGTTGAAGGCGGTCGTCCTGATGTTCACGCCGGGAGAGATTTCGAGCGTGCAGGGCTGGATGGAAAGCGAGTGGTCGGCTTTGGCTTGAGGGACCTTTGCGGGGGCGGCATTCTTGGCAGCGCTTTGCTGGGCGGCGTAGAGCAGGCCGGATGGGGTGGGCACGAGAGAGTTCAGCAGCGGATGGGCCACGACGCCGCCGGCGGAAAGAAGGAACGATCTACGATTCATTGACGCACCCCCGTCCAGCATAATCCCTCGATGCGAGCTCGGCAGCCCTGGTCAGGAACTGATATAAAGATTGGCGCATTACAAGGGGTATGTTTTTCAAATTCTCTCTTTGCCGTAAGGAGGCATACTTTGGGCTTTATCGAATGGATTCTGGTTGGATTAATTGCGGGATGGCTCGCGGGCAAGGTCATGATGGGTGGAGGATACGGCGTTCTCGTCGACATCATCCTGGGTATTCTCGGGGGCGTCCTGGGAGGTTGGCTCTTTGGAGTGCTGGGAATCTGGCCTGGAGGCGGCGTGATCGGCTCGATCATCGTGGCGTTCGTCGGTGCGGTGATTCTGGTAGGTATTACCCGACTTATCAAGAGAGCGTAATCGTCTGGTCGCGCTTCGTCCCGGCTCTCCGGCGCCTCAGGGGGTGTCATGCGTCTGCGCATGCCCTCGAGACTATTGTGCGGAGAGTCTCCAACATGCCGGGCAAGGGCATGTGGGTGGTGTACACGAGGCGCAGAGCTCCGTTGAAAGTTGCGGCGCCGATCACAAACGTCGGTGCGATCGGCGCACAGACAGCGGGCCCCCAGACGGCTTGCACGCTCAAACCGTCCGGGAGCCTGAGGAAGTCGACCTGCTTCAGATTTGTCAGCGTGGCGTCGGTCCCATTGTTGGTCGCTAACAACCTTACGAGAGTCGCCGCGCCGAGCTTTGCATCCATGATCGGCTTGATTGCTTCAAGGTACTGCTCAGCAGCATCGAGGCCCTGAGCCTGCCTGAGCTGTTCCAGCACTGCGCGCGCGGTGCCCCAAAGCCCTTGGTCCGGATCGACGCAGACAATGTGAGCGATGGAGATGCACAATACCGCGTCGTCTTGATTGTTAAGATGCGGACGGTTGTTGACCGGCACTGCAATGCGAATGTCCGACGTCTTCAGGGAAGGTGTCAACTGGCGCACTGCCGCAGCCATTGCAGCGATCAGGACTGCGCCCAGGGTGACGTTATGGCTGCGCGCACAAGCAAGCCACTGCCTGGTCTCTTCCGGCGTTATGCCAATCGATGACACGGTCGGGCGACGGGTACCTGTGTATGGCTGGAACGCCCGAACGGGAAGGCTGGCAAGAAACTGGTTGCGCGCCTCGGCGGCCTGCGGGTCTGCGGGGGGCTGGGGTAACACGGACAACCTCATCGTCCTCAAACGCTCCTCCGCGGAGGGCGGCACCGGCATCGCTTCCATTGCGTCTCCGGCAAGTGCAGCCATCAGATCGCGCAGCAGCGCCACGGCTCCTACGCCGTCCAGGATGGCGTGGTGAGCGGTGAAGACGAGGTCGCAACCTGCTTCATCTTCGAGAAGAGTCGCTCTCACCAAGGGCGCTGCGCCGAAGGGCTCTTCGATATGCGCCTCGATGACACGTTCCCACTGGGTTGGGGATGTTTTCACCTCAAACGTAAGCGGAATTGGGGGGTTTTCTGCGCGATGGAGGAAGGGTGCGTGCTCGTCCTCATGGTTGATGTGGGCATTCAGAAACGGGTGCCGCTGCTGGAGCTGGGCGAAGGCGGCAGCCCAGCGCGGGCGCTCTATCTTTCCGCTGAAGCTAACGGCGATTGCGAAATTAAAGCCGTTGGTGTCGTAGATGGCGTCGAAGAGGCGTTCCATCGGACTGAGCGGGCGTAAGGTTCCGGGGAGCGGTTTGGAATCTGCAACGATCGGCGCGGTCAATCGGACCTCCTAAAGGAAGTACCAGGGCCCGTATTGCCATGCGAGAGAGGCGCTCCTCCGTCGAGCGAGTCGCCTAAACAACGGTTCAAGGTGCAGTAGGGTGAGCATACGTGAAGTGCAGCTTGCCGGGAAATCTACCGAATTCCACGTTATCGAGGGATTAGGGAAGCGCACAGGTTTGATTGACACCTGAAGCGATGGCGATGTATCAAGGTACGCAGCCAACAACAGCGGAAGCTACAGGGGAAAACCATGGAATTTCTGACGCAGGAGATGGACCGCAGGACCGTCCTGAAGGCGCTGGGATCGGCGGCGGCGGGAGCGGCGCTTTCGCGGTTCAGCTTCGCGGCTGGTTTCGCGGGGATGTCTGGTAAGCCGCTGCGCGGGTTGTTCCCGATTGCGTCCAGTCCGTTTACCCAGGACAACAAACTCGACCTGGACTGCCTGAACGCCGAGGTTGCTTTCTGCAATCGCGGCGGCGTTCCGGGGATTATCTGGCCGCAGATCGCCAGCGGCTGGTCGACCCTGACTGCGGACGAGCGATTTGCGGGTGCTGAGTCGATGGTTGCGGCCGGCAAAGGCGGTAAGACGGCGATTGTGATTGGCGTGCAGACCCAAAACGACGACCTGGCGGGGGCGGTTGCCTTCGCCAAGCATGCGGCCAAGAGTGGCGCCGACGCGATCTGCTCGCTGCCGCCGGACAAGGGCGACGATGCGGCCATGCTGGAGTATTACAAAGCGATTGGGGCGGCGACCGACCTGCCGCTGTTCGTGCAGACGATCGGCGATATGTCGGTTGACCTGGTGGTAAAGATGTTCCAGGAGATTCCGACGGTGAAGGTGGTGAAGGATGAGGCCGGCGACCCGCTGGCGCGGGTGACCGAGCTGCGCGAGAAGACTGACGGCAAGCTGGCTGTGTTTGCGGGCAAGGGCGTTCGCCAGATGATGGACGAGATGAGGCTGGGCTTCACCGGCTTCTGCCCGACGGTAGGCATGGCGGACCTGTTCCAGCAGGCGTGGGAGCTGTATGAGGCCGGCAAGATTCGCGAGTCCTACGATATGTTTGCGCGGATTCAGGCGTTCTCTACCATCAACGGCGCGGACGCCTATGTGATGGTGGCGCGGGGCATCTTCAAAGAGACCACCAAGTCGCGGCCAATGCCGGGCATGGGCTCGGGCGGTGGCGGCGGTGGGGGCGGAGCCCGCAGCGGCGGAGCCCTGACGGATGCCGACAAGAAGAATGTCCGCGATGCTCTGAATGCCTACCTGAAGCCTTACCTGCGCGGATAGGCGTGCGATATCCAGATATGCGAGATTGTGGAGCGATTGTGGGCCTGAGAGAGCGTAGCGATTGGTGTGCGCGGGCGGGTGGCGCCCGGTTTGTGGTGAAACATCCTGCAGGGTTGTGGCTGTGCTTGATGTTGGCGTGGTTCGCATCAACGGCGCGGACGCAGCAGACGCCGGAAGCGCCGCAGCAATTCAAGCAGGTGTGCAGCCTTTGCCACGGCTCCGATGGCAAGGGGACGGATCGCGCGCCGACGATGGTGGACTCGGCGAACCTCAGGAGCCTGTCGGACGGCGACATTGCAACCATCATTACCAAGGGCAGGAACAAGATGCCGGCCTTCCCTCTGCCCGCTGCCGACATTGACGCATTGGTCCGTTATATTCGGGCGATCAACCTGACTGCCTCGTCTGCCACGGTTGCGGGCGATCCGAAGGCCGGCGAAGCCATCTTCTTTGGCGATGGGCAATGTTCCTTCTGCCACGCTGCCGGTGGCCGGGGAAGCTCGATGGGGCCGGACCTGTCGGGCGTGGCGCGGCGGTTGACGCTGGCGCAGATGATGCAGTCGCTGAGCGACCCCAGCGCACGCATCCCTGCGGGCTATGGAACGGTATCGGTGGAGATGAACGACGGCAGCAAGCGGCAGGGTTTTGCGCGCGCCCAGGGCAGCCACGACCTGGTGTTGCAGACCAGCAACGGCAAGCTGCAACTGCTGCTCGACAGCGAGTACCGGGGGATTACGCCGGATACGCACTCGGTGATGGCCGCCTACCAGGGGACGGCGGACCAGCGGCGCGATTTGCTGGCCTACCTGGCCACGCTGCGAGGTGTTGGGGTGGGACCGCTGAAGACCGATCAGCCGGAAGTTGCGAAGGCGGAGATCGATGCGGTGGAGCGTCCCGCCAAAGGCGATTGGCCAACGTACAACGGCAGCCTGGATGGCAACCGCAACAGTCCGCTGGACCAGATCAATCGCGGGAACGCCAGCAAACTGCAGATGCAGTGGACGTATGCGATCAACTTCAACGGCCTCGAGACGACGCCGGTGGTGGTTGACGGCGTGATGTTCGTGACCGGGAACAACCAGATTTACGCACTGAGCGGACGCACCGGGCGGGAGATCTGGCGCTATGAACGGCCGAAGAGTCCGGGGGCGACGATCTCCGGCGATGCGGCCATCGGGTCGAACCGCGGAGTGGCGGTGCTGGGCGACCGCGTCTTCTATCTGACCGACGATGCGCACCTGATCGCGCTGAATCGCCTGACCGGCGCGCTGATGTGGGAGGTGAATACGCCGGAGGGCGCGCCCGGGCAGTTTGGCGGGACCGCCGCGCCGCTGGTGGTGGGCGACCTGGTGATTACCGGTGTAAGCGGCGGCGACAACGGGATTCGCGGATTTGTGGCGGCGTATAAAGCGACGACAGGGGAACAGGTCTGGAAGCTGATGACGATTCCCAAGCCGGGCGATACGGGACCGATTGCCGACACCTGGAAGGGCTCTGCGCTGGCTCTGGGAGGCGGTGCCACCTGGACTACCGGCAGTGCCGATGCCGACGCGGACGTGGTGTACTGGCAGGTGGGAAATCCCCATCCGGATACGGACGGCGATGAACGCCTGGGAGACAATCTGTACACCAACAGCGATCTGGCGATCGACCGCAAGAGCGGAAAGCTGCTGTGGTACTTCCAATACACTCCGCATGACCTGCATGACTGGGATGCCAACCAGCCGATTGTGCTGGTGGACACCAAGTGGCGCGGACAGGACCGCAAGCTGCTGCTGCACGCCAATCGCAACGGCTTTTTTTATGTGCTGGATCGCACCACCGGCAAGCCGCTGATGGCGACGAAGATGGTGGACAAACTGACCTGGGCCAGCGGTATCGACCAGACGACGTGGCGGCCGATTCTGCTTCCGAATAACGAGACGGCGGACCAGCCGGTGCTGACCTGCCCGCCGGTGCGTGGGGCCACAAACTGGTATTCGACGGCGTACAATCCTTCCACTCGGCTGTACTACGTGATGACGGTCGAGGACTGCGGCACTTATCGCAAGGCGGACGACGGCGGCTACGGCCGATACGCGAATCCGGCTGATCCGGCGAAGAAGATACTGCGTGCTTTTAATATCGAGACGGGAAAAGCGGAGTGGCAGATCGACATGCCCGGACCGGTCCAGTCGAACTATGGAGGAGTGCTGACTACGGCAGGCGGCCTGGTGTTCTTCGGCGAGAGCAGTGGCGGGTTTGCCGCGGTCGACGCCGCGACCGGCAAGTACCTGTGGCACTTCGAAACGAACCATCCGTTCAAGGCTTCGCCAATGAGTTACGCGGTAGCGGGCAAGCAGTATGTGGCGATTGCGTCCGGAGGCAACATCCTGTCGTTCGCGTTGCCGGACGCGGGCGGATCGTCTGCTGGAGTTACCGCGAAGAAGAAATAGCCCTGAGTGCGGTTGCGGGATTGACCGTGGCCCGGTGTTGATCTGATCGATCAGAAGGAGAAGATGACGTGAAAGAGAATGTATCGCGCCGCAGTTTTCTTGGTGCTTCCGCTGGATTTGCCGCAGCCGGTTTGTCTGCTGTCGCCAATCCCATCGCCGCCGCGGCCCAGGCAGTGGGCGTCAAGCCGGGCGACCTTCCCGATCTGACCATCAAAGAGGTGAAGGTCTATGTCACGGACATCAGCCAGGTGCATAAGCTGAACAGTCCGGAGAGCGGCGAACTGCTTTCGGTCGTGACCAACAGCGGAATTGAGGGCAACTACACCATCGGCGATCGCAATGCGACACCGGGCTGGCTGGAATGGGCCAAGCCGGCGCTGGTCGGCAAGAGCGTCATCGACCTGCTGCCGACGCTGACTTCGACCTCGGGCATGAAGGGTCCGGGTGGGTTCGACGGAGGAGGACCTGCACGAAGGCCCGGAGGAGGAGCAGGTGGCGGCGGCGGTGCCCGCGGAGGGGCTGCGGGCGGCGGGTTCGTTGCGCCGGGATTTGGCGCTGGCGCCGGCAACCCTGGAGCGCATTCGGCGTTTGAGGGGCCGCAGATCCAGGGGTCGGGGCTCTCCACGCGCGGGGGCGGAACGTGGCCAAATTACTATACTGCGGCGGCGGATGTGTGCATGTGGGACATCCTAGGCAAGGCCGTCGATCGCCCCATCTACAAGATCCTGGCCGGCGGTATGCCGACCAAGGACCGCATGATGGCCTACGCGAGTTCGCAGCATCTGCCCGCCATCGAAGACTATGTGCCGGATGTGACCAAGGCGAAGGCGCAGGGATTCAAGGCGTACAAGATTCATCCGGGCAATGGACAGCACGCGACCGGGCCGGCGATCCCGACCTATATCGGACATATGGAGGAGATCAAGCAGGTGCGCGCGGCGGTGGGCGACGAGTTTGTGCTGATGCACGATCCGGTGCAGCGCTATAACCGCCAGGAGGCGATGACGGTGGGCCGGTTGCTGGACGACCTGAACTACGCGTGGTTCGAGGACCCGATTCGCACCACGGACCAGGAAGGGCTGATCGAGCTGTGCGCGGCGTTGAACCTGCCGATCCACGTGGGCGAGTTTATCTATTCGATTGCGGACTTCGCCGACTACATCAAGCACGATGCGCTGGATGTGGTGCGGCTGATCGCGGACAACGTGGGCGGGATCTCCGGCGCGATGCGCGTGGGCCTGCTGGCCGATGCGCATGGGCTGGAGTGCACGCCACATAACTGGGGCAACGTTCCGGATATGGCGCTGCACTTCCACGTGGAGCTTGCGCTGCCCAACTCCTGGTGGTTTGAGATGCCTTTCCCGCCGGAGTATGCCGACCGGCCTGAGTACAAAGACAGGTTCCGCGTCAACGAAGATGGATATGTGCTGGCGCCGACAGCGCCGGGGCTGGGCTATCCCATCGATCGCGATGCGCTGGACAAGGTGACCAAGCGCATCGATCGCTGATGTTGGCATCGAGCGTACCATCCGATTGAGGAGCATTTCGATGTCCCGCTTCAGGCTGCTCTTGTGTGTGCTGCTGATGATCATCTTTCCGGCCAGCGCGCTGGAGCGGCCGGAGGTGACGTTCAAGATATTCCAGTTTCCCGCCGATATGATTCCGCGTATCGACGGCAACGCGGATGACTGGAATATGGTGCCGGACAGTTACGCCATCGGCATGGACCAACTGGAGGACACCGAAGCGCCGGGCGGGCATGGAACCGACCGTGATCCCAAAGACCTGGACGTGAAGGTAAAAGTGGGATGGGTGAAGGGCTTGAACCGGCTGTATTTTCTATACCAGGCCCACAAGGGCTACTGGGACTTCTCGCGGCCGGACTTGCACAACGACATCTTCGAAGTGGTGGTGGATGGCGACCTTTCCGGCGGGCCGCTGATCGATGAGTATCACCGGGACGTGTGGACGCCGGCGGCGGTGGGGCAGATGTCTATGCTCGATCCGCGCATCAGCAGCTCGGATGCGTACTTTGCGCAGCAGGGCGCGCAGGCGCAGAACTACCATATCTTTACTCCGGCGGAGGGCAAGGACTGGACCATGGACTGGGGATGCGCGCAGTACACCAAGGAGCTTCCCTACGCCAACCACGCGCAGCATTACAATTTCCGGCCGGGCCAATCGGGCGACTACACGCTGGAGTTCTGGATTACGCCGTTTGATTACGCTGGGTGCGAAGGGCCGGAGCGGGCGGTGGAGAGCGTGCTGACGGAGAACAAGCTGATCGGGCTGTCGTTTGCGGTGATCGACTACCACGATCCCAAGTCGAACCAGCGCAAGTTCTGGAACCTGTCGCATAAGCAGACCTTCTTCGGCAACGCGTCGGACCTGGTCGGATTTCGCCTGATGCCGTTGGAGCCGCAGTTCCGCAAGGCGATCGACGCGCAGTGGTCGTTCAACGTTGCCGACCCGGTGGAGCGGATTGTTCTCTTCAAGGACCAATCGCAGGGAGAGATTACGGCGTGGAAGTGGGACTTTGGCGATGGGACCACGTCCACGGAACAGAACCCGATCCACCAATACAAGGACAAGCCCGGGAGAGAGGGCAACTATACCGTCGTTCTGAGTGTGACCGGGCCGGCGGGGGAGTCGCATCTGGGCAAGGTGTGGGCGGTCCACGTACGAGGCTCAGCGCCGCCAGCGGCCACACAGCCATGAGCGTGCGAGACGTGGATGTAACCAGAAGCGATACAAACAGGACACTGCCCATCCGCTACGTGCTGGTGCTCTGGCTGACCGTCATTACCGCGGCGGCCTACCTGGACCGCACCAATATCTCGCTGGCAGGGATTGAGATCTGCAAGGAATTTGCGATTAACAATGTCCGGCTGGGATGGATCTCCAGCGCATTCCTGATCGGCTATGCGGGATTTCAGGTCCCGGCGGGGCTACTGGCGCGGCGGCTGGGCCCGCGGCGTTCGCTGGCGCTGCTGGGCGCGTGGTGGGCGTTCTTCATCTCGTTGACGGCGCTGATTCCGCGTGGAATTGGAGATGCGCTGCTGGTCCTGCTGGGAGTGCGTTTTGCGCTGGGCGCGGGCGAGGCCACGATGTTTCCGGCTACCAGCCAGTTTGTGGAACGCTGGTTTCCCGTGAAGGAACGCGGCAAGGCGAATGGACTGATCTTCGCGGGAGTGGGGCTGTCGGGGCTGACACCGCCGCTGGTGAAAGAGATCATCCTGCGCCATGGCTGGCGGGCGTCGTTCGGGTTCAGCGCATGCCTGTGCGCGACGGTGGGACTGGTGTGGTATCTGGCTTCGCGCGACACCCCTGAGCAACACCCGTGGGTTGGTGATGCGGAACGGGCGCTGATCCTTCGCGAGCGGCGCGTGACCCAAGCAGCAGCCGTCGACGATGGCGCGAGCTATGGGAAGCACAGGATTCCCTGGGGGAAGATCTTCCGCTGCAAGGCGGTGCTTGCCATTACTGCAAGCTATTTTTCCTTTGGCTATGTGGCGTGGCTGTTCATCTCGTGGTTCTACATTTACATGGCGCAGGTGCGCGGGGTGAATCTGAAGACCAGCGCGGTATACACCATGCTGCCGTTCCTCGCGATGACGGTGGGCTGCCTGGGGGGTGGAGTGGTGAGCGACTGGATTGTGGCGCGTCAGGGCCTGCGCCAGGGCCGCTGCCTGCTGCCCGGGATTGCGCTGGCGCTGACCGCGCTGCTGCTGGTGCTGGGCTCGCGGGTGGAGAGCGCGGCCATGGCGGCGGTGGTGCTGGCCTGCGGGGCCGGCGTGCTCTATGTTGCGCAGAGCGGCTACTGGGCGGTGACGGCGGACATCAGCGGCGAGTACGTCGGGGTGGTGTCTGGGATTATGAATATGGGCGGACAGATTGGCGGGGCATGCACAGCCACGCTGACTCCGCTGATTGCCACGCACTTTGGCTGGGAGATGTCGTTCGTACTTGCGGCAGCGCTGGCGGGCATGGGTGCGCTGATGTGGCTGGCGATCGACCCGAGAAAGCCGATCAGCGTCGAACCTTAGGCTGCGGTGTGATCTGCTGCTCGCGATCGAGGGTTAGGATTCTTCGCGCTGCTGTTTGGCGGCGATGTTTTCCAGTTGGCGCCGCCAGTCCAGCTCCTCCACAAAGCCGCGGCTGGAGCGCCACTCCTCCTGGACCTTGACGAATAATTCAAGGAAGACGCGGGTGCCGAGCAGCCCCTCGATATCTTTGCGCGCGGCGGTCCCGATCTGCTTCAGCATTGC
>Ga0181537_10004206_pt1 | contig 12011 bp, 6 predicted proteins | sample PEATcosm2014_Bin_39_FD_119765 | JGI IMG/M metagenome (GOLD analysis project Ga0181537, IMG submission 119765) | Peatland microbial communities from MTU Mesocosm Facility, Houghton, MI, USA - PEATcosm2014_Bin23_10_metaG | ecosystem: Environmental > Terrestrial > Soil > Wetlands > Peat | place... | reverse complement strand
GAGATTTCGCCGGTCCATGAGGTCGAGCATTTGTTGCGCCTGGAATGGGACGCAGCCGATGCCGCCGCGATCCAGATCGACGCGGAGAGGGCCGGAGCAACGCCGGAGATCTGGGTAGGAACCGTCGACTGCAAGGATGCGCGGGCGGAGAAACTGGAATCGATCCTGCGCCAGAGAGGGATCGAGGGAACGGTTCGTATCTTCCCGGTGGTTGCGATCCCGCGCGGCGCCGCCGGCAAGGTGCACCGCGCGCAATTGAAGTCGTTGATGCTCGCGACTGCCGGAAAGACCCGCTAATCGGTCCCCGCTATGGCATCGCTGGCGCAACCGGACGCATCAGCCTACGTGATGCAGTGCGTCGCCTTTTGTCCAAACTGCAAATTCGCCTGTCCTAATTTGGGGCTCACTCACGTCGCCGACTTGGTCGAATAGGATTTAGCTTGCTGCGGTGCGTGAGGCAGCTTTTGGCCCTTCGCGTCGTTTCGGCCATTTAGACCACTTCCGCTTCTGGGGAAAGCGGACGTAGATTGCTTGAGTTACGGACAGAAAGGTTCTGGCACCCGCCATCGGCGCCGGGCTCTCATGAACGCAGACGCTTTGCGTCTTCGCCATCTGGATTCGATTCCTGACGCAAGATGGAGGCTTCCCTTCCCCGCTCATGACCCGCTGGCGCGGCACCCTTTATTGACCGCAAAGCACTCCCCCGCCTCAGCCGGCCTCGCGCCGCTCCTCTCCTCTTGCATTTTGGCAGCCGCGGCTCGCCGCCAAGGGGCAAGCCCTGTGACTGCTCGCCTTGCCGGCTGCCCTAGTTGCTAGACCGTTGTTTGACCCTGTGATGGGGGAATTGAACCTGCGACCCCCTCGTCCCGAACCAGGTTGCTTGCGTGTCTCCGCTTGAATTTTCATTCCTTTTCGTCGCGTTCGCAGATGAATGTTCGCGATTTAGACCGCGCAAGCTGTGGCGAACCTGTGGCGACAGCCGCGGCAGCTAATGACCCAAAGCGGACGACCCGCTCCGAGCTTAACGGCGCCCAAGTGTGCAATTTTGAACAGACTGGTGCCGCCGAGGAACTCACGCTGGTATTGGGATCGGAGCACAAGCTTCCCATGTCGATAACAGATCAGTTCTGGCAATACGCCAATCACTCGCGCGGTCGTCTGAAGTAGCAGGTTAGAGGCCGCCTCAGTTGGTGGCTTTCTTTCGGGCTATTGTGTGTTGGACGAGCGCATGAGTGGTATTCGCTTACGCGGTTCGCCGCGCGCTTACGGACCGATCGGCATGGACCCGCGTTGGCAGAACATCACCGACCCAGTTTTTCACTACGCGGTAGAGCGGCCGCAGGCGGTGGCGTTTCACGAAGGGCATTTCAGCCTGACCTACGGTGCGCTGGCGCCGCTTGTCGGAAAGGCGGCTGTCTGTCTTGACGGGTTAGGCATTCGCGCCGGCGATCCCGTCGGTATCTGCCTGACCAACTCGATCGACCACTTTATCCTGACTCTGGGCCTACTGCGCCTCGGGGCCACGGTCATGGAGATTCCCTACGATGCGCAACAGGCGCCTTCCGCGGAGCTACTTGCTAAATTTAACATCTGCACAGTTTTTCTCGAACCGAACACAGTGCCGGTCGAAGGCATCAAGAGCGTGCGCGTCGATGGCGGCTGGCGCCGCCAGATCGAACAGGCGACGGGCGACCTTCGTCATTCCGGCACCGGCGACGACATCTTTACCATCACGCTGACCTCCGGCACGACCGGCGCGACCAAGGGCAGCCTGACATCGCATCGGCGGTACTTCCAGCGCCTGCGCGCCTATGAGGAATTGCTCGCGCCGACCGGGGTGTTCTCGTCTGAAAAGCCGGCGGTCTTTCTGCTCACATCGAGTATCGGCTACTCCACCTTCTTCCGGCGCATGGTCAGCCATTTGTTCATCGGCGGATCGGTCGCGATCCTGCCAGAGTTTTTTTATGTGCTCGACTTGGTGAAAGCGATTGCTGCCTGGGAGAACGCGTATTGTTTCGTTCCCTCGGCGTTCTGCCGGGTGCTGATCGGCTGCGCGCCCGCACAAGATGTGCTGTTTCCACGTTTACGCGCGCTGGTGACGGGCGGAGGCTTTCTTTATGCCGAGGAGAAGCTCGCCATGCTGTCGCGCGTAACGCCGCATTTCTATGAAACCTATGGCGCCTCCGGTTTCGGCACGCTGTCGGTGTTGGCGCCAGGCGCGATGCGCGAACGCGGCGCCAGCGTGGGGCGTCCGCCATCTTCTGTGGACGTGCAAGTCATCGGTCGTGACGGGTCCCCGCTGCCGGTCGGTTCGGTCGGGCGGCTGCGCTGCCGTGGTACCGAGAGCAAAGGGTTTGTCGGCGACACAAATCTGGAAGGCGACGAGCGCTTCCGAGACGGCTGGTATTATCCGGGCGACTTCGCCGAGCTCGATGCGGCCGGATACATCTACCTCAAGGGCCGGGCGGCGGACGTTATCGTCCGCCGCAAAGGCGTCGAGGTGTTTGCTTACGATATCGAGCAAAGCCTTGCCGCGCATCCGTCCGTCGCCGAAGTAGCGATCGTCGGTGTGCCGCGCCCGGTGCCGGGCGAAGAACTGGTCGCGGTCGTGGTTCCCCGCGGTCAGGTCCGGCACGAGGCGCTCGTTTCGCACTGCCGCGCGAGCCTGCCCGCCGACCATTGGCCGGACCGCGTGTTCTACGCGCAGTCGCTGCCGAAGACTTCCGCAGGCAAGCTCGACCGCACCCGGGTCAGGGAACTCGCCATGACTGAAATCCGGCGACAACTCGGCGGCGCGCGTAACGTCCCGGAAGCGTAGCAATCGGGTCGCAGCGACCTGCCGAACGCGCATCGACCACACGCCGATACCACCACGCTTTGATCGAACAAGTTTCTTGTTCGACGTGTTCAATGTTGAACAGACTACAAATCGCGACTCATAGAGTTCATTTGGTGAAGGTGTTGGCGTCGAGACTGTGTTGGGGCTTCTCGAGTCGCATTAGGCAGCGAACGCCGCCTTGTAAGCAATCAAGGGCAGCTGGTGACCAGGCACGGCGAGTTAAATCGCCGCGAGGAATTGATCATTCCTCGCTGCAATGCAGATGGATTCTGTCTCGCCAAATCAAGGGCGAGGCGAGCATTTGACACATCAACACCGCTGATCAAAAGCCTGCTGACGACGAGTTCGGTCATCGCGCTGATCGCGGTTGGCTCGAATCCGGCACTGGCGCAATGTGCGGTCGGAACCACGTCCGGCTACGACAATCCGTTCGGTACCACGATCGCCTGCATTCTATTCAACACCGTCAACGTCAACGGCAATGCGGTCAATGCTGGAACGGTCACGGGCAGCGGCAGCGGCATCCAGATCTTCGGCGGAAGCTTCAATGGCGCCGTGATCAATTCCGGCTCGATTTCGGTGGGCGGCGACGGCATTGCGATTTTCGACGTTTCGACCGTTACGGGCGGTATAAGCAACAGCGGCACCATCACATCCACGACTTTTGCCGGCATTTTCGTCAGCAACATATCAGGCTTCTCGGGCGGCATAGCCAATACCGGCTCCATCTCTGTCGTCGGCTGCGCGTCAGCCGTTGCGGTGCAGTCAATCTCGACGTTTACCGGCGGCATCACCAACGGTGGCACGATCTCGGGCCATTCCGTCACGGCGCTCGTGGTCAAAGCCGTCTCCACCTTCACGGGCGGGATCACCAACAGCGGCATGATCTCGGCGGATACCGCCGACGCCATCTCGGTCAGTCAGGTTTTGACCTTCGCGGGCGGCATCACCAACAGCGGCACGATTCTGGCGCCGGTCGGCAAAACCGGCATCTCGGTCGACGCCGTCACGGCCTTCTCCGGCGGCATCAGCAACGGTGGCATGATCTCGGCAGGCAGCAGCGGCATTTTGGTCAAGGTTGTCTCGGCCTTCTCGGGCGGCATCACGAACAGCGGGACGATCTCGGCAGCCACTGGCATCGACGTCCTCGTGGTCTCGACCTTCTCGGGCGGCATCAGCAACAGCGGGACGATCTCGGCTGCCGGCACCGGCATCACGGTCTTCTCTGTCTCGACGTTCTCGAACGGTATCGCCAATAGCGGGACGATCGCGGCTGGCGCCAATGGCATTGCCGTCGACAATTTCTCGACCTTCGCCGGCGGCATCAGCAACAGCGGCACGATTGCCGCCGGCGGCAACGGTATCGTCGTCGGCGGCTCCGCCGACGGCTCCGGCTCAACCGTCACGTTATCGACCTTCGCCGGCGGTATCAGCAACAGCGGCCTGATTTCGGTATCCGGCGGCAAAAACCGCGCGAGCGGCATCTTCGTCGGCGGCACCGCCCTCTACTCGGGCGCGTCCGTTACGATATCGGCCTTCACCGGCGGTATCAGCAACAGCGGCATCATTTCGTTATCCGGCGGCAAAAACGGCAGCGCCGGCATCGTGGTCGGCGGCCGCGCCTCCGGCACCGCCGCCTCCGTTACGATATCGACCTTCACCGGCGGAATCAGCAACAGCGGCATCATTTCGGTATCCGGCGGCGGAAACGGCAGCGCCGGCATCGTGGTCGGCGGCCGCGCCTCCGGCACCGCCGCCACCGTTACGATATCGACCTTCGGCGGCGGGATCAGCAACAGCGGGACGATTGCGGCGTCCGGCGGCGCCAATCGCAGCGACGGCATCGTGGTCGGCAACATCGGCTCCGGCACGTCGGTTACGATCGCGACCTTTGCCGGCAATATCAGCAACATTGGCGTTATCGCCGCGACCGGCATCGGCGTTGCGGTCAACGCGGTCGGAAGCTTCGCCGGGAATATCAGCAACAGCGGTACGATCTCAGGCGGCATCAGCGGCATTGAGGTGACCCACGTCTCGGTTTTCACGGGTGGCATCACCAACAGCGGGACAATCTCCTCAGGGTCCGCTACCGGGATTCGCGTGGACACAGTCACAGCTTTCTCAGGCGGCATCACCAACAGTGGCGCGATCGTCGCCCAGTCCAGCCAAGGCATTGTGGTCACCGCCGTCTCATCCTTCTCCGGCGGCATCAGCAATAGCGGCACCATCACGGCGGTTAGCGGCAAAGGCGTTGTGGTCTCCGGCGTATCGACATTCGTGGGCGGTATTACCAATACCGGGACCATCAGCGGCAATACCGGCATCCAGGTAACCGGCGGCGTGACCTTCGCCGGGGCCATCGCCAATAGCGGGAATATCACCGGGAGCGGCGGGACAGCGATCGACGTAAGCAACGCGCCGAATGCCATGACCATCAATCAGACCGCCGGCACCATTTCCGGCGCGATCAAGCTGTCGCCGTTCGCCGACAACCTCAATATCAGCGGCGGCGTGATCAACGGCAACATCGTCGGCAGCGGCTCGACCGACACCGTCACTTTCGCGCTGGGCAACGGCACCTTCACCTATGCCAACCCCTATGGCTTCACCGCCGTCAACCAGGTCAACATCAATTCCGGCACCGTCATCCTCAACGGCCCGAACGACGCCACCAGTGTCGACGTCAATGGCGGCACGCTGGGCGGCACCGGCTCGATCGATCCGCTCACTATGACGATCCATAATGGAGCCGTCTTCGCGCCCGGCACGCCGGGGACGCCGGGCACGTCGATGAGCATCACCGGCACTCTCGCCTTCCAGTCCGGTGCGCTCTATCGCATCTATCTCAATCCGGCGACGGCTTCGTTCGCCGATGTCACCGGCACCGCGTCGCTGGCCGGCACCGTGAACGCCGTCTTTGCGACCGGCAGCTACGTGCAGAGGCAGTACACGATCCTGACGACGACCGGAGGCCTCGGCGGCACGACGTTCGCCGGGGTGACCGGCACCAACTCGCCAAGCGGTTTGGGCGAAACCCTGACCTATAGCGCCGACGACGTCTTTCTCAATCTCGTCCCCGGCTTCACCACCTATAGCGGCCTTAACGCAAATCAGCAGAGCGTCGCCAACGCTCTCGCCAATTACTTCAACAACAACGGCGGGATTCCCGCCGCATTCCTCGGGCTGAGCGCCGGCCAACTGACGCAAATCGACGGCGAGGCCGCGACCGGCGCGGCGCGCGGCGCGTTCCAGTTGATGAACGAGTTCCTCGATCTCATGCTGGATCCGTTTGTGAACGGCCGTGACGGTACCGGCTGGCCGGGCGGCGGCAGTCAAGCCAATGGCTTTGCGCCCGAGCAAAGGACAAATTTCCCTCCCGATGTCGCGCTCGCCTACGCGTCAGTACTCAAGCCATCGCCGAAGCCGGCGACGCTTGATCAGCGCTGGAGCACTTGGGCGTCGGCCTTTGGCGGCAGCAACACGACGAACGGCGATGCCGCCGCCGGTACAAACAATATTACCGCCAGCGCCTACGGCTTTGCCGGCGGCATGGATTATCATTTCTCGCCCGACACGGTGGTGGGCTTTGCGCTTGCCGGCGGTGGCACCAATTGGAATCTCGCGCAGGGCCTCGGCGGCGGCCGCAGCGACGCTTTTCAAGCCGGCATTTATGGCGCGACGCGATCGGGGCCGGCCTATGTGGCGGCAACTCTCGCCTTTGCCAATCACTGGATGACGACCGACCGCTTCGCAGTCGGCGATCAGCTCACCGCGAACTTCAACGCGCAGAGCTACGCCGCCCGCGTCGAGGCCGGCTACCGCTATGCCGTGGTCTCGACAATCGGCGTCACACCTTATGCGGCGTTGCAGGCGCAAGACTTTCATACGCCGAGCTACAGCGAAACCGACCTCACAGGCGGTGGCTTTGGCCTCAGCTACGGCGCGATGACGGCGACCGACACGCGGAGCGAACTCGGCGCCCGCTTCGATGATCCGACGCTGCTCGCCGGCGTGCCGCTCGTTCTGCACGGCCGCTTGGCCTGGGCGCACGACTGGGTGAGCAATCCGACGCTCGGCGCGGTGTTCGAGACGCTCCCCGGTGCGAGCTTCACGGTCGGTGGCGCTGCCCCGCCACCAAACACCGCTCTCGCTTCCGCCGGTGCGGATCTTCACTTCGCCACCAACTGGTCGCTCATGGCCAAGTTCGATGGCGAATTTGGCTCCGGTTCGCAAACTTACGCTGGGACCGGAACGCTGCGATACACGTGGTGAAACCGCTGCATCCGCCAACAATGCGCCTGTCGGATACACCTGAAGCATGTTCTCATGGGCCGAAGCCGGTCTGGCTAGGAACGTATTCGATTTCGAGTGCTCTGGGTGCGACTCTGATTATGGTTACGGCGGCGACTGTCGTCTTTGCCGGCGGCTTTCCCGCGGCCCATCAAATTCATCAACGGATTTGGCGCCGGCGAACCGACCGACATCGTAGCGCGGCTTCTGGCCGACAAATTGTCAGGTGATCTCGGCCAAAACGTCATCGTTCAAAATGAAAGCGGCGCTTCGGGCAATATCGCGACGCAGGACGTCGCGGCCGCCGACGCCGACGGCTACACGTATCTTGTCGGCGCTAGTCCGCTGGCCGCCAATGAAACGCTTTTCCCGGATTTTCCAGTCAAGTTCGGCAAAAACATCGCCGCGGTTGCCAGCATCGGCGCCACCGACAATGTGCTGGTCGTGCGGCCGTCGCTGAACGTGCACACATTCGCTGAGTTCGTTCAGCTCGCGCGCGCGCAAAACCGAATGCGGTCAGCTATGCCACTGTCGGCGTCGGTTCCTTGTCTCATCTTGCCGGCGTCGCGCTCGATCTGCGGGCAGGCACCGAGATGCTGCCGGTCGATTATCGCGACCCTGGCGATGCGCTCAAGGACTTACTCAGCGGCAACGTCGACGCCAGGTTCGCAAGCATCCCCTCGGTACTCGGAGCAGTGCAGGATGGCAGCCTCGTCGCCTTGGCGACGGCCGGACCGGAACGAACGTCATGGCTGCCGGCAGTACCGACCATCGCGGAGTCCGGTTTTGCCGGTTACGACATCAGGGTTTGGCTTGGCATATTCGCGCGAAGCGGGATTCCAATGGAACCGCTGCGACGTATCGAGGAGGCGATCACACACGCGACGGCATCGAAAGAGTTCGCAATCGCGCTACAACGGGTGGGCATCACGCCTTTGTCGATGAGTCGAGACAAATTTGCGGCGTTCGTGACGACCGATATCGCACGCACGAAAACTCTGGTCGCGGCCTTCAAGACAGATGATCGCTGAGCGTCGACGTGTTTGTGGGATTCGCAAGCGTACGCTTTCGGCCCTTAGCGGACACTCTGGTCGGCGATAGTCGCGGCAGCTTTCGGGGGTAAAGCGGACATCAAAACGCAGCGGCGTGATGTCTGCTTATGACCCAAAGCGGATATTGCGCGTGTGGTGCGGCTGAATAGCACTAAGCCGGCCTCGGCCCCTTCCAGAGCATTGGTCTGACCCGATACGATGCATCAACGCTACGCCCAGGGAGGAGACATGGTTCAGCTTGTAGACAGCGACATCAAGACCCGCGAGGTACTCGGCTGGAAGGGTATCCACGTACTGCACTTCATGGGGTCGTCGTGCTCCCAGAAGCTCCGCATCTTTCTCAACCTTAAAGGCATCAAGTGGGAATCGCACCTCGTTGACTTGTTCACCAACGAGAATTTCAGGCCTTGGTTTCTCGGTATCAATCCGCGCGGGCTGGTGCCGGTACTGGTGCATGACGGTACGGTGCACATCGAGAGCAACGACATCATCCAATACCTCGAAAAGACGTTTCCCACGCCGAAGCTAATTCCCGCCGGGCACGAGAACGAAGTCGCAGCGCTGCTCAAGCACGAGGACGACCTCCATCTTGACCTGCGCACCTTGAGCTTCCGCTTCGTGTTTGCGCCACCCGGCCCCCCGAAGCCTGCTGAGGCGCTCAAAAGTTATGCCGCGAGCGGTTCCGGCACCGTGCAGGGCGCCAAGGATCGCGACAAGGAGGTCCAGATCGAGTTCTGGGAGCGCGCCGCCCGGGAAGGCTTCACCGATGAAAGGGCTCGCACCTCGGCACTGAAATTCCGTACCGAATTCGAGGCGCTCGACAAGCGGCTGGTACAGCATCCCTATCTGATGGGAGACACTCCGAGCGTGCTCGACATTGCCTGGTTCATCTATGCGCACAGGCTCTCGCTCGCCGGCTATCCGTTTGCCCGAATGCATCCGCGTGTCACCGCCTGGGTCGATAAGCTGCGTGCGCGTCCGGAGTTCTCAAAGGAGATCGCGATGCCGCCGGAATCCGTGGCGCGCCTCGAAGCCACGCGCCGCGCGCAAACGCAGGCCGGAAAGTCGCTGGAGACAGTGGCGGGGTTTTAGCAGTCCAAAAATGCAAAGATCTCGTTGCCGTGTGTCTGGTCGAATGTCCGCTTTCGGGGGCAAAGCGGACACCGCAAATCTCAGCCGTCGCGGCAGCTAATGACCCAAAGCGGCGATTCGTCTCCGTAAATTGACGCACTGCGAAAGTTTCCAGCGCGTCGGTCTTGTCGGCTGTTAGGCGACATCGCCCTTGAAGTCGGTATTGTGCTTCGGAAACCAGACGTAGCCCTTGAGCATGTAGTTCCAGTACATCAGGGGTAGGCCGGTCACCTTAATCCACCAGCCGACCCAATGCTCCTTCGCGGGGTTAAGTGGCAGTGTCGGCGTCACCTTCCCACCGTAGATGAACTCGGCAAGAATCGCTTTTCCCATGGCCGTCGTCAGCGGGCAGGACGCATAGCCATCATAGCCGCCTTCGACCGCGGTCTTTCCCATCATATGGAGAATGTTGCTGACCACGACCGGCGCCTGTTTGCGTACTGCCGCAGCGGTCTTCGAGTTCGGCGTCGATGCGACGTCGCCGAGCGAAAACACGTTGGGGTAGCGTATGTGCTGCATGGTGTTCTGGTTCACCTCGACCCAACCCGCCGCATTCGCAAGCGGGCTCGACCTGATCTCCTCCGGTGGGCTTTGCGGCGGAGAAACATGCAACATATCGAACGGTACCGTGATGCGCTCGCCCTTGTTCTGCTCGCCCACTTTCTCGAACGTGGCCGTCTTCGTTGCCCCGTCGACCGCCACTAGGTTGTGTTGGTAGTGGACATTGATGCCGTATCGCGCGGCGATCTTGACGAGTTCACGCGCAAAAAACGGAACACCAAAAATGACCGGCGCGTGGACGTAATAATTAAGGCTGCAATCTTGCAGTATGCCCTGGCGCCGAAGATGGTCGGCAGTCAGATAGGCAATCTTCTGCGGTGCGCCCGGACACTTGAACGGCAGCGGCGGCTGCGTAAACACTGCCCGGTTGCCGGCCTTCAGCTTTTGCAGACAATCCGAGGTGTAAGTGACGTGCGCGGGGGAGTAATTGCTGCACACACCGTTTTTGCCGAGGGTCTCCGCCAGTCCCGCTACCTTGCCCCAGTCGAGCTTCACGCCGGTGCAGACCACGAGAAAATCATAGGTCAGAGCATCGCCATTCTTGAGACGAACCGTGTTCTTTTCCGGCTCAAAGATCTGGGCGGCGTCACGAATCCAACGCACGCCGACGGGGATCAGGTTTTCCTCCGCACGCCGCGTGCGCGCCAGCGGATAGATACCAGCGCCGACAAGCGTAAACGCTGGCTGATAGTAATGGTCCGGCGATGGCTCGATGATAGCGATATCAGCACGGGGCGCTCGGCGCTTTAGGATTGCTGCAACTGTGATGCCGGCAGTGCCCCCGCCCACGACGAGAACTTGATGGTGTGCTGAACCCGCCATTTCTGCACCTCAAACTCGTGGATGTCTGATAATTTTTACACCAGAAAGTTCAGCAAGATATCGCACTCTGTCGTTGGGTGACTATCCCTCGCAACGTCTCGAACGGGTAATGTTTGACCGATCCGGCCAGTTTTGCTGCCATTGCCGATCGACGCCCGAGATGGTCTAGCCGCCCATTGACGTGGTCCATCTTTCAGGCGTGAAGCTGGCTGCTTTTGTTGCGGTGCGTGAGGCAGAAAGTGGCCCAAAGCGGACATTGCGCGAAGGCGGCGAAAGCGCGCCGGTAACAGTGACCGACCGCATCTAAACCGAACCGTCGAGACGAATCGAAGCTGGTCACGAGGGAGCCTCCACTTGGCCGGTGCGGGCAACAAAGGCAGTCACATCGTCAACGATCGGTGCCAGGAAGCGCAACGCCGACGCGAAGGCACCGATAATGCCGAGATGCCCGACCCGCGAATAAGAATGCACCGTGACCGCGTCGCCCACGGCACGAAGGCGCGCCGCAAGCCGCGCGGTATTGCCAGGATCGACAATGCCATCGCGCCGGCCGGTTACCAGCAGCGACGTTGGCGCGCCTGCAGAAACATAGGAGATCGGCTGGGTCGCCGGATCGTTCTCGCCGAAAATCGCCTTCAGCGTCCCGTCGGGCAGCGGCAGAAAATCATACGGTCCGGAAATGCCTATCAAGCCCGCAATGTCGCCGACGGGTGCTAGTCCGACCGCACTCAGCCAGCGGCTGTCGAACGCCAGCATCGCCGCGATATAGGCGCCGGCAGAATGTCCCATCAGAAAAAGTTTGTCCGGATCGCCGCCAAAGCGCGCCGCATTGTCCTTGGCCCACCGGACCGCGGACGCGCCATCTTCGATGAACCCCGGATAACGTACCTCGGGATAGAGGCGGTAGTCCGGCACCATGGCGACAATGCCTCGCCTCGCCAGCGCCCCCGCAACGAAGCGGTAGATTTTTTTGCTGCCGCTTCTCCAGGCGCCGCCATAAAAAAATACAACGACCGGCAGGCCCTTGGCGTCGCTAGGCCGATAGATATCGAGCGTGCGCCGCGCGCCGGTGCCGTAGGCTACGGACTGCGTGATATCGAGGCCGCGCCTCCAGACCATCAGATTCAAGATCGGGCCAAGACGGCGAGACAAACGCAGACGACGTCGTTTTGGCAAAGAGTTGTGTTTTCTCATCTCGATTCCGCTTTTTCAGGCCAGCGTCACCTCCAAGAAATTGCGACCTATGGCACATCGGGTCACTCTGTTCGTTACAACAGTAGCGAGATTACGGCGACATTAGCGGCTCTGTGGCACGT
>Ga0181537_10004205_pt1 | contig 12011 bp, 8 predicted proteins | sample PEATcosm2014_Bin_39_FD_119765 | JGI IMG/M metagenome (GOLD analysis project Ga0181537, IMG submission 119765) | Peatland microbial communities from MTU Mesocosm Facility, Houghton, MI, USA - PEATcosm2014_Bin23_10_metaG | ecosystem: Environmental > Terrestrial > Soil > Wetlands > Peat | place... | reverse complement strand
TGCTATCACTGCGCCGCCAATCATCCCGAGCTGATCCGGACGTTTCCGGAAGATCCGACGGCGACCGACGGCGAGGATGCCGCCTCGAATCCGAGAACAGCGGCCCGCTGGGCCCACTGGGAGTCCATCGGGCTGCCGAGCAAATTTCAACTCTCCCCGAATGGCCAATATCGCACTTTGCGCACGCCGCTGCTCGAGGGTGCGGTCAGTTTCACCATGTCGGGAAAGGCCGCGGTGCGCCGGCCGCTGTCGGACACGGTTGCGGACCCGGATGTCGGCACGCTTCTGATGTTCCATTTTCCGACGACTTGGAATCACGTGCTCGCCGACCACGCGATTTCCTTCCGCGTGCTGCCGATCAGCGCCAGAGAGACGCAGTTGACGACCAAATGGCTGGTGCATCGCGACGCCGTCGAGGGCGTCGACTACGACGTGAAGGAATTGACCAGGGTGTGGCTCGCCACCAACGCGGCAGATACGGTGAACTGCCAGGAGAATCAGATCGGCGTGAACTCTCCGGCGTATGATCCGGCACCGTATTCACCCGTGCATGAGGCGGGCGTCACTCAATTCGTGCACTGGTATTGCACGCATCTGGAGGGCAGACTTAGGGAAGATGCAAAATAAGTATTCGGCCTGGTCGTTGCTCAAGGGAGCGTTGTCGGGCCAACGTCACTGGACCCAAGCTTGGCGCGACGCGACTCCGAAGCCGAGCTACGACGTCATCATCGTCGGCGGCGGTGGTCACGGATTGGCGACCGCCTACTATCTGGCGAAGAACCACGCCGTCACGCGGGTCGCCGTCATCGAGCGCGGCTGGATCGGCGGCGGCAACACCGGCCGCAATACCACCATCGTGCGTTCCAACTACCTCTACCCAGAGAGCGCACGCCTGTACGATTTCTCCCTGAAACTGTACGAGGGGCTGTCGCAGGAATTGAACTTCAACATCATGTTGAGCCAGCGCGGCCTCGTGTTGCTGGCTCACAGCCGGCATGATCTGCACGCCATGGCGCGCTGGGCCAATGCCATGCGCATGAACGGCATCGAGGCGGAACTTCTCAGCCGCAGCGAGGTGGGCGAGCTGGCGCCGGCCCTCGACCTATCGCCGCAGGCACGACTGCCGGTGCTCGGCGGATTTACCCAGCGGCGCGGCGGGACCGCGCGGCATGACGCGGTGGCCTGGGGCTACGCACGGGCGGCCTCATCCTTGGGCGTCGACATCATCCAGAATTGCGAAGTCGTCGAGTTCATCAAGGACAGCGGCCGCGTCGTCGGCGTGAATACCAATCGCGGCGCCATCCGTGCCGATCAGGTCGCCATCGCCGCGGCGGGTCACAGCTCCGTGATCGCCAAGCTCGCCGGCTTTCGGCTGCCGGTGACGAGCTACGCGCTGCAGGCCATGGTGAGCGAACCGGTGAAGCCCATTCTCGATACGGTGGTCCTCTCGCCCGGCACCGGCGCCTACGTCAGCCAATCCGACAAAGGCGAGATCGTGATGGGTGCGATGCTGGACCTTTATCCCTCGTATGCGCAGCGCGGCAGTTTCGCCGTCAAGCAGGCCATCATCGGCGCCACCCTGGAGTTGTTCCCCTCGTTCAGCCGTTTGAATCTCATGCGCCAGTGGGCCGGCATCGTCGATGTGGTGCACGATTCCAGCCCCATCATCGGACCGACCCCGATCCCGAATCTGTTCATCAATTGCGGCTGGGGCACGGGGGGCTTCAAAGCCATTCCCGCGGGCGGTTGGACGTTCGCCCACGTGCTCGCGACCGGACAGAGTCATCCCCTCGCGGAGCCCTTTCAACTGCGGCGCTTCGTCACCGGCCGGCTCATCGACGAAGCCGCAGCATCGGGAATCGCACACTGATGATGCAGATTCCCTGCATCCACTGTGGTCCGCGCGATGAGAACGAATTCATCTGCGGCGGTACCTCGCACATCGCGCGGCCGGCGTTGCAGGAGAGCGATCAGGCTTGGGGTGAGTATCTGTTCTTTCGCGACAACCCGAAGGGACTTCATTTCGAACGCTGGCGTCACTCGTTCGGCTGCGGTCAATGGTTCAACGTCGCGCGCAACACCCTGACCCACGAAATTCACGCAGTCTACGCCATCACGGCACCGCCGCCATGAGCGGCTCGCGCCTGGCGGCGCCTGCCGGACAGCGTCTCGACCGATCGCGGCGCCTGTCGTTCCAATTCAACGGCCGCACCTTGTACGGGCACCCGGGGGACACGTTGGCATCGGCGCTGCTCGCGAACGGTGTGCAATTGGTGGGGCGCAGTTTCAAGCTGCACCGGCCGCGCGGCATTTTTTCGTGCGGGGTCGAAGAGCCGACGGGCCTCGTGGACCTCGGCGAGGGCGCCACCCGTACGCCGAACATGCGGGCCACACTCGTGGAATTGCACGAGGGCCTGATCGCAGCCAGCGTCAATTGCTGGCCGAGCGTCGGTTTCGACCTGGGCGCCGTCAACAGCATGGTGGGTGCGCTCTTGCCGGCGGGCTTCTACTACAAGACCTTCAAATGGCCGAACTGGCATTGGTACGAACCGGCGATCCGGCGCATGGCGGGCCTGGGCAAGGCTTCCGGAGTGAGCGACCCCGATCATTACGAGGAGGTCTCGGCGCAGGCCGACGTGCTCGTGGTCGGCGGCGGGCTCGCCGGGCTTACTGCCGCGGTGAGCGCCCACGAAGCCGGCGCGAATACGCTGTTGGTCACGAGCGGGCCCGCGCTCGGCGGCGCCCTTGCCTGGCGCGCCGATCCGGAGATCGAACAACTCGTGGCTCGCGCCGCGCGCTGCGGGCTCACGCAGCTGACGCGCAGCCTGGCGTTCGGCGTCTATGATCACAATCTCGTGTGCGTGCGCGAGTCTGTATCGGGCGCGGCCGGGGCGAAGGGCGGCGTGCTGCGCGAGCGGCTGTGGAAGATTCGTGCGCGCGCCGTGATCGCCGCGACCGGCGCGTTGGAACGGCCCATGATTTTTCCGGACAATGACCGTCCGGGGGTGATGTTGGCCGGTGCCGCAGATAAGTACGCGCACGCCTTCGGCGTCGCCTGCGGCCGGCGGGTGGTCATCGCCGCCAACAGCGATTCGGCCTATCAAGTGGCGGCCTCGCTGCGCGCACTCGGTATGGACGTGGTCGCGTTGATCGATCGTCGGGCGCGTACCGAGATCGCCGGCTCTGCGGCGACCAGCACCGTGACGAACGCCGCGATCGCCAAAGTCGGCGGTGCCCGATCGGTGCGCAACTGCACGGTGGTTTCAACCGAGGCGGGTGAGCGTCCGCAGAGATTCGACTGCGATCTGATCTTGAGCGCCGGTGGCTACGCGCCGGCAGTTCATCTGCACTCGCAGGCGGGCGGCAAGTTGCGTTGGATCGAGGCATCGGCCATGTTCGTGCCCGACGGCGCGGCGCCGGGAGTGTGGAGCACCGGTGCCTGTGCAGGACAATTCAACCGCGACACGCTGGTCAATCATGCGGCGGAGCTCGGCGTTGCGCTGGCACGCGGCAACTCGGTGCCGGCGGCGGTGCCGGTGCCGGCGATCGGTGGCGCCGGACGCTCATTGGCGGCCACGCATATCCCGGGTTTGGCCGGCAAACAGTTCGTTGATTTGCAAAATGACGTGTCGACGGACGACATCGGCCTGGCCGCACAAGAGAATTATCGCGCGATCGAACACCTCAAGCGCTACACCACGACAGGAATGGGCACGGACCAAGGCAAGACCAGCAACGTCAATGCATTGGTGCTGATGGGCGAATTTACCGGACGCGAACCTGCCGAGGTGGGGACGACCAAATTCCGGCCGCCGTTTGCGCCGGTGCCGCTCGGTCTCTTGGCGGGCCGGCGCGTGGGCGCCCTGTACCGCCCGCTGAAGCATCTGCCGTCTCACGCCTGGCATCAAGCGCGCGGCGCCCTGTTCGAACAGTTCGGCAACTGGGTGCGTCCCGCGGCCTACCCGAGGCCCGGCGAAACGCTGGAAAGCGCCGCGCAGCGGGAAGCGGCCGCCGTGCGCACCGGCGCCGGCCTGCTCGACGGCTCGCCGCTCGGCAAGATCGAAGTATTTGGTCCCGACGCGGCCGAATTTCTGGATCTCATGTACGTCGGCACCATGTCGAATTTGAGTCCCGGCCAGGCGCGTTACGGCCTGCTGCTCAATGAGAACGGCATCGTCGTCGACGACGGTATCGTCGCGCGACTTGGCCCTGCGCATTTTTGGGTCAATACCACGAGCGCAGGAGTCGAGAGAACCGCCGCCGCCTTCGAAGAATGGCTGCAATGCGAGTACACGCGATTACGCGTGCTGATCACTCCGGTGACTTCGCGCTGGGGCAATGCGACCGTTGCCGGCCCGCGCGCCTGGGATTTGCTCGCCGCCGCCGGATTCGACCCCGCGTTGGCGCCGCGCTCGATGCAACACATGACGATGCGCCGCACGACCCTCGACGACGTGAACTTGCGCGTGCTGCGGGCGAGCTTCAGCGGCGAGTTGGGCTATGAGATCAATGTACCGGCGGACCGCCTCACCTGGCTGCTCGATCGATTGTGGGAGCGCGGCGCCGAGTTTGCGGCCGTGCCCTATGGCATCGAGGCGCTCGAGATCCTGCGCACGGAAAAGGGCTACATCCACATCGGCACCGACACCGACGGCACCACGCTGCCGCAGGACATCGGCTTCGCGCGCGGCCTCGAGCGCAAGGCGGCGAATTTTGTCGGGCGCCGATCACTGCTGCGGCCCGCCGCGCGCGACCCGATGCGATTTCAACTGGTGGCGCTCGCGCCGCTCGATAAGCGCAGCGTATTGCCGGTCGGTGCGCAAATCGCGCCGGGAGCGCCGCCCTCCGAGACCCAAGGGCACGTGACCTCGAGTTATTGGAGTCCGACGCTCGAGGCTCCCGTGGCCCTCGGAATGCTGGCAGGAGGCGCAGCGCGGCAGGGTGAACGGTTGCGCGTGCATCACTTGGGAGCGGTGATCGAAGCCGAGGTGGTGAAGGCGCCGTTCATCGATCCGGCCGGCGAGCGCCTCCGTGGGTAGCGGGCACGGGCTCGTCCCGACCATCGAGGCCGCCGGCCTTCGCGTCGAAGGCATGCCGTCCATGGAGGTAGCGGCTTTGCGCTACTTCGACGCGACGGGCCCATTCGCGGCCGCCGTGCAGAGCGCAGTCGGCGCCGCGCTGCCCGCGCCATTGGCCGCCGTACGTTCAAGCGCACCGGGCGGCGGCCAATGCATCCTCGCTTGGAGAAGCCCGACCGAGACCTGGCTGCTGTGCGATGATGCGGCGGCCTTTGCGGAACTCGAGGAAAAGCTGTTGAGCCCCGCCGGCTGCATGGTGAATCAAACCGGCGGCCTATGCGCCTGGAGGCTCACCGGCGACGCGGTCCCGAGGTTGCTGATGCGTCTGGGATCAGCCGCATCGCTTCCAGGCGTCGGCGAGGCGCGCAGCAGCCGGGTCGCGGATCTGCATGCGTTGATCCTGTGCGTGCAACGCGGCGAGTGGATCCTGATGCTGGATCGCGTCCATGTCGCGCATTTGCTCGATTGGATCGGGAAGACTATTGCCGATTGAGCGGCGGAAATCTCGCCATGGCTTCCAGATCGCCGAGATCCTGGTCGTTGCGCACGTACAGGCGGCTCGCGTCGCGCAGCGGTTGGAAATCCCAGGAAGTGTAGCGCCCCAGGCGCAGTGCATCGTAGACCATATGGCGGCGCCGCTGACTTGCGATGACCGCCGCGCGCAGGGCGGGCAGGTCCCAGCGCTCCGCCACTTCGGCGCGAAATGCCTGCACGCGAGCCGACTGCGACGGCTGGGCGGCGAGATTTTGCAGCTCGTCAGGGTCGTCCTCGAGGTCGTAGAGCTGGTCGGGATCGACCGGGCAATGCACGAATTTGAAACGCCCGCGCTTGATCATCACCAGCGGTGAGATCGCGCCCTCCGCGAGATATTCGCCGATGACTTCATCCGTGCCGCGCGCGCCCGCGAGCTGCGGCACCAAGCTCGCACCATCCAGCGGAGTCGCGTAAGCCCCGGAGTCAGCCCCGGCCAATTCGCCCAGGGTGGGCAGAATGTCCACCAACGACGCGGAGCCCGCCACCCGGCGCGCGGCGAAGCGCGCAGGCGCGTGAACGATGAGCGGGATCCGGGACGCGGGTTCGAAAAAATTCATCTTGTACCAGAGTCCGCGCTCGCCCAGCATGTCGCCGTGATCGGCGAGCAGCATCACGACAGTATCATCGGCGAAGCGAGCACCCTCGAGCGCTGCCAGCAGCACTCCCACTTGATCGTCCACGTACGACACCGCGCCGTAGTAAGCGCGGCGCGCGTCGCGGACCTGCGTGTCGCTTACAGCCTGCAGATCGAGGCCGCAGACGTGGCGCAGACGCCGCGAATGCGGGTCGAGGCTTTCGACCGGCATGTTCACGCGCGGCATGTCGATGGCGATGTCCGAATAGCGGTCCCAGTAGCTGTTCGGAATGGCGTAGGGATCGTGCGGATGGGTCATGGATGCGACCATGCAGAACGGCCGCTTGTCGCGGCCGCGGGCCATATCGAACAGCTTCTGCCGCGCCGTGAATACCACATCGTCGTCAAAATCGATCTGATTGGTGCGCGTGCAGGGACCCGCCTGGGTGACGGAGTCCATGGTGTGGTACCAGCTTGGCCGAAGCTCGAAGCGATTCCAGTCCGGCGTCCAACCGAAATCGGCGGGATAGATATCGGTGGTCAGCCGTTCCTCGAATCCATGCAGCTGGTCGGCGCCGCAAAAATGCATCTTGCCGCTCAGTATCGTCTGATAGCCCAAGCGCCGCAGATAGTGCGCGAATGTGGGCACCTGCGCCGGGAATTCCGCGGCGTTATCGTATGCCCCGATGGCGGAGACGTGGCGGCCCGAGAGGAAGGAAAAGCGCGACGGTGCGCACAGCGGGCTGTTGCAATAGAACGATTCGAATACCACTCCGCCGGCGGCAAGCGCATCCATGTGCGGAGTTTTCGCGACGCGGTTGCCATAGGCCGGCAACGCGCGCGCGGTGAGCTGGTCGGCCATCAAAATCAGAAAATTCGGACGGTCGGACAAGGCCATGCTCCCGGGTGATTCACGGGAGCGATAGTACCTTGCCGCCGCGCGGCACAGCGGCTCAATATTGGGTGGTCGCCGCCGTGAGCCAATCCGGCGAGTGATCGAGGATCCAGGCCTCGAATGTTTTGTCGATCCCCGTTGCGATCATCACCCCCAGGGCAAGTATGACGCCTCCCAGGATCTGCTTTCCCAATTGACCGCCGCTCAAGAGGCGGCCGCGGATCTTCATCATGCTGGCGCGAGACAAAGATCCAAGCAAAGCCAGCGGCGCGGCCGCACCCACCCCGAAAGCCAACATCAGCAAGCCGATTTGCCCAAGGTTCTTGCCCTGGCTCGCCAACGTGGTCGCCGCACCCAAGGTTGGGCCCACGCAGGGACTCCAAACCACGCCTAGCAGCAGACCGACGCAGAGTTGTCCCGTCAGGCCGCCGAAAGTCACCCGCGCCAGCAATCGACTGCCCGAATTACCGACGAGGCCGGCCGCGCGTGCGAACAAGTCCTGCAAGCTGGGCACAAGCAAGACCAAACCGAACAGCGCGAGAATGACTGCGCCGATGGTGCGAAAGGTGTCGGGATCGAGACCGAGCGATCGACCCAATGTCGCAAGGAAGATGCCGACGATCATAAAGGACAGCGCCAGTCCTGCCGCGAGCGCCATCGCCCCCCGGCGATGGGCATTCACGGCCGAGGCGATCAATACCGGCACCAGCGGCAGGACGCAGGGCGACAGCGTCGACAATGCGCCGGCAATCAGCCCCAGCCCGTATGTGGCAGGCCCGAAGTCCATCGTCCCCGCAACCTAAACGGCGTGACGCAGCAGCGCGGCGAGGGCATCTTTCTGGGTGTCGCCGGTGGAACGAGCGCTTTCCTTGCCGTTCTTGAACACGACGATGGTGCTTTGCTGCGTCACCCCGAGGGATTTCTTCAACGCCTTGTCGGTATCGAAATTGGCGACATAGACGGTCAACGACTGGAGCTGCGGCGATTGTGCAAGCTCCTTGAGCACGGGCGCCTGGGCGCGGCAGGTAGGACACCAATCGGCATGGAACACGACCGCGACCGGCCTACCCGCGGCTCGGGCGGCATCGAATTGCGCCTGGTCAAATGGAACCTCGGCCGGCATGGCGAGGGCCGCATAAAGGAACATGGAAAAAGCGGCGATCAAGGTTTTCATCAATTTTCTCCGTAAGAAACACCGGCCTTCGGGCCGGCGCGGGATAACGACGCGACAGCCAGTTGACCCTGGATCGGGGACCTTTATTGCAACGCCAGCAGGGTTTGCGGCGAACCCTGCCTCCCGCCGAGATGTGGAATGGCGATCAATGCGGCCGCGGCCGGGCTCATGGACGTCGAGGCCGGCCCGCTCGATGAGCGAGCCGAGCAGCCGTCGCCAAAGCTCGGCCGTCTCGGGGTTCACCGAGCACATCCTGGCGTTAGCGATCATTCAATCGGCCGCCGGCTGTCGACTCGCACTGATCGCCAGAGGACCGAGCACCTCTTTCAACGCTCCGAGCCAGGGTTCGAAATACCGCCACTGGTCGAGACCCTCCTTGAATATGGGCCGGCGCACCTGCTCGGAACTCGCGGTTCTGATGCTGCGCTCCGTTTTGTAGAACTCCACGCACTGCGGCTCGAATTCCAGGCCGCAGAATTCGAGAATCCGCCGTACGCTGGCATCGAGATCCTCGACCACCTCTTCGTGCTCGACGCGCAGCACCTTCCCCGGCAGCACCGAATCCCAATGGGTCATGAGTTCGACGTAGGTGCGATAGTACCGTCCTATTTCCTCGAGTCCGTAGGTGAAGTCCTGGCCGCTGGCAAACAATTGCTTGAAGTTGCTGAAACAGCACGCCAGCGCATTGCGGCGCGCATCGATGATTTTCGCATTGGGCAGGATCAGATGAATCAAACCGAGGTGCCGAAAATTGTTCGGCATCTTGTCGATGAAGTGCGGCTTGCCCGTGCGATAGCCGCTCGTTTCGGCCAGGTACTTGTCGCCCAACTTGCGAAATTCTTCCGCCTTGAGCTCGGCGAGCACCCTCGGGTAACGCGGGTTCTCGCTGTCCGGCACACGACCCTGCAGCTCCAGCACCATGCGCGGGATCGTGGCAAGCTCCATGGTCCCCTCGACTTGCGAGTGCGAGGCGAGAATCTGTTCCAACAGCGTCGAGCCGGAACGCGGCAGACCGACGATGAAAATGGGTGAAGCATCCGGCGACCCGGCGTGCCGGCGGGCGGCAAACAATTCGCTCGTGCAAATCGCCTTTTGCAGCCGGGTATTTCGCTCCACGGGTTCCGGACGGTAGCGGGTCTCTGCTCTCTTGAGCGCGTTGCCGCGATCGTAGAAGCCAAACGCTTCGGCATACTCGCCACGGTCTTCGAGTGCCTTGCCAAGGGCGAAGCAGAGGTGATACCGGTCGATTTCGGCGGTCGTCTCCGCGGCCTGTTGGGCGCGCATCCGTGAAATCTCATCGTCCGTGAAGCGGTAAGTCTTGAGATTGGCGAGGCTCCAATAAGCATCGCCGAAGCTCGGGTGGGCTGACGCGGCCTCGCGGTAGGCCAAAATCGCCTCGGACTGGGATCCAAGCGCCTTGAAGCAATGGCCGATCGACAAGTGCAGCTCCGCGGCTTGCGTCGCCCCCGGCGCATCGGCCACGAGCTCACGGTAGATCTTGAGCGCCTCTTCATGTTCGCCGAGACCCACTTTCGCGGTCGCGTAGGTCGTGCGGTGAGCGCGATTGCGGGGTTCAGTCAGCAGCAGCGTCTCGAGCTCGACGATGGCCTGAGCGTGCTTTTGGCGCCGCAGCAGCGCCATGGCATAGTCGTAGCGCGCGGCCTGATAATCCGGCGCGAGCTTGAGCACCGCTTCGAGCAGGATATCGGCGTCGTCCAGCACGTCATGCGCGAGACCGATCCGCGCCAGCAGGCGCATGGCTTCGACGTGGTTGCCGTGTTTGAGCAAGTACGCGCGCACGATGGCCTCGGCGGGCGCGAGTTCGCCGTCGGAAAACAACGCCGTCGCCGTGACGATCTCGGCCGGCAGTTTTGCGAGCGCCGCGATGTGTCCGGAAGCCATGGCCGCGTTCTCCGGCTGCCCGGTCATCTGGTAGAGCGATTGCAGAGTGCGCCAGCTTGCCGGCAGCGCCGGATTGATATTCACCGCGGTCAGAAACGCCTCGATTGCGAGCGGCGCATCACGCAACGCGACATAACAATGCCCGCGTTCCTGGAAACCGCGGCTGAAACGGGGATAAAGCCTCAATAGCCGCTCCAGGGTGGCCAGCGCCGCCGGGATCCTGCGCAAGCCGCGCTGGCTCACCGCAATCATGTAGATGACGTCGCGGTTCTCCGGAATCTTGCCGGCGAGAGATTCGGCCGCGCTCAAGGCGGGGGCGTACTGTTTGCGCTCGAGGAGTGCGCGAATGCGCAGAACTTCCGCCTCGATGGGAGATGGGGTCGCCGTCGTCGCGGAAGAAGTTGCTTGCATCACGTCCATAAAAAAGGCGGGCCCGTGCCCGCCTTTAAGTCTACCGCGTTCGACCTATCCTTAGAACTTATACCCGAATTTGACGCCGATGATTCGCGGCCGCAGCGGCGTCGAAGCTACGACGAATTGTGCGGTGTTCGTGAACAGGCTGGTTTCCTTGTTGAACACATTCTGCGAGAACGCATGCACCGACCAGTTGTCCTTGGCCACGCCAGCGGACGCATCGAAGCTCGTGTATGCCGGATTCTCGAAGCGCAACAGGGTGGTATTGATGGCGCCGCCGACCGCGAGCGACGGATCGTTGCCGGATTGGGTGAACGAGTGCCCCGTATGATGCCCGCCGAATTGCACGAAGGTATTGTAAGTGGCGACGGTCCAATCGTATCGTGCCCGCAGGTTGAACTGGATGGGCGGTGAATTGGCACTCGGAGATCCAATGGGTCCGAACAGATTGTTGATCGTCGAGCAGTCCGTACCCGCCTTGTTGCAGGATTGGCTGATCGGGTGGCCGAAGTTATTGCTGAGGGGATTCGTGTCGATCAACGCCGGGGAGTTGGTCTGTACGCTGGAATTCCACGATGCGCCGCCTTGCAGGGTCAGGCCCGTAAAGAGGCGCGCCACGAGGGTTGTCTCGACTCCCCGGATGCGGAAATTCTGTCCATTGGTGCCGAAGGCCAGGTTGCCGGTCTGACCCGGATCGAAGAAGCCGATCTGCACGTTGTCCCAGTTCTCTTGGTATACCGCACCGTTCCACTGGAAGCGATGATCGAAGAATTCGGTCTTCCAGCCGAGCTCGTAGTTCGTGAGCTCGTCGGATTTATACTCATTCGGAATGGCGAACTGATACAGCCCGTCGGTGCCTCGAATGTAGGAGGCAGTATCGCTTCCCGAACGGTTGAAGCCGCCGGGCCGGAACCCTTGCGACCAGGTGAAGTACGCCATGACGTCAGGGGTGACGTGCCAGGTGATATTGGCGCGGCTCTTGTTGCCGGTTTCCGAAAAACGCAGATTCTTGTTGTTGAGGTTGATTGAATCCGCGTAACAACCGCCGGCGGGAATTCCGGCCTCGAAGCAGTAAAAGCCGTAAGTCACGCTGCCTGTAAATGAATTGTCGAATTTGTAGTGACGCGTGCCCCCCGTGATCGTCAGCACTTTCGGAATGATATCGAAGTCGACCGAAGCGAATTCGGCTGTCTGTTTCACTTCGCGCTGTGTGTCCTCGAAGAAGGAAACGTTGTCGTTCTGAACACCCGGATTTTCGGTTGTGGCTCCGGGGACCGTGCCAAGGTCCGATTCACACGCAGTGTTTCCGGGCGTTCCCGGCGCGGTATTCGACGTGCAATTGGGAATCGTCTTGTACTGCCAGTCGGTCTGGTCGAACAGCTTGTTGGTTTCATAGAACACGCCGACGATACCCCGAATACGCCAGTCGTCCGGGGTGCT
>Ga0181537_10004204_pt1 | contig 12011 bp, 9 predicted proteins | sample PEATcosm2014_Bin_39_FD_119765 | JGI IMG/M metagenome (GOLD analysis project Ga0181537, IMG submission 119765) | Peatland microbial communities from MTU Mesocosm Facility, Houghton, MI, USA - PEATcosm2014_Bin23_10_metaG | ecosystem: Environmental > Terrestrial > Soil > Wetlands > Peat | place... | reverse complement strand
GCAACTCAGAACGGACAAGATGCGGCGGGAACTAGTCCGATGATCTCGCGGCTACAACACGGACCGAGAAGCAACCGCCAGCCTACTGTATGACGTCCGCTCACAGCCCGCAGGTAAAGCCGTGGAAGACGGCAGCTTAGTTAATTAAGCTGCAAGTGCCAGATTGTCGTTGGCAACTTTTGTTTTGCAGGCGATTACGGGTGCCCACACCCCGACATGTCTCCTTAGCCGCAATCGATCCCGTCGAAACCGTGACGCCCCCATTTGGTGGGCGAGCCGGTGCAACTGGCTCGTACTGCATCTGCCTATTCTACTCCGAATCACGGTCCTGTCAGATCCACGTGGGATTCGATGCTAACGAGATGCGCTTCCTTGTGGAAATGCAGTTGGAAGGAGATACCTTCCGAAATGAAGAGGTCGCGCTGCTTCAGGTATCTCGCACCCGCATAGATCGTCCGCGACTGAGGGTCGTAACTGGAATTAAGGCCTTCATTTTGCAAGGCTTCATCGGCGGCCGCGCGGGAACTGCCGATAAGGACCGTGCTCCTGACTTGCCGTTCCAAGGCCACCGCCGTCGTGTCGAGGAAACGCCCGTAACCTTTAGCGACCAGATTGTGCCGCCATTGCAACTCGAGCACCCAATCTGCAAGAAAGACCAGACAGAACAGTCCCGTCAGGACGAGCACCGCGAGCTTCCACACAGTCTACTGCTTCTCGAGGTCAATGCTTTCGTATTCGTGGCGGGCGATGGCGGCCCGAATCTCCGCTGGAGATTTGCCGAGCCTGGTCTGCTGGTAGGCGAAGAGGCCTTCTCTGGCGCAGGTGGAGCACTCGGTTCCGTGCAGAGTCTCAAAACAGCTGCGCAGGCTGGTGTGGCCCAGCGCGCGGTCACAACGGCAGTTGCAGGGAAGCTGGTAGACCACGTTTCCCACTTTGGCCACCTGCTCGTAGACGTGCTTCTGCCAGGGATACTGGAAGTTTTCGCCGGTTAGCTTGGCGCCAGCGATGATTGGGGGCAAAGCGCTGACCTTGAGGGGCGCGGCCGGGTGATAGGCGGGAATGTCAATAGCGGGGTTCGACCACTGGGCATAGCTGGCTGCCGTGAGAACAAAAACGGCCAGGCCCAAAGCCCCGCGGCGATTGAAGCGATTCATCCAGCAAGTCGGATTCGTCATGCGGTGTACTCTCGAATCTATTTTAGACGCGATTCGGGAGGACGCGTCACTACGATACTTGAATACGTCGTGTAGAAGGTGCAATGGACAAAACGCCGGAGGAGGCGGAGGAGGAGACGGGTGGGTTCATTCGTACAAAAAAAGACGGCACGAACGGTCTTGCTGTTCGTGCCGGGAGGCCAGTGACGCAACTTACTTCCAGCTCCGGTGCGGCAAGCTCTACCGCCTCCATCACTGGAATATATACACCATAGCATAGATTCGGGTGAAGTCAAATACAAAAATCGAAATTCTTATTCTTCTTCAGACGTCATCCTTTCCTCGTCCCCTTGCATCTAAGTGGGAGTTTCACCTTCGCTTCAAAGGACGTGCCGGTTCGCACGATAGGGTTGCACGGACATGATAGACTCTTTGGAATCTGATGTTTCTGTCACTCAGCCGGAATCTGCCAGGGCTGACAGCTGGCTGAAAGTCGGCGCGATTGCCGCGGTCTCAGCGCTGGCAGGGGGACTGGCGGCCGCCTGGTGGTATCGAAACACACTGAAAAAGCTTCACCAAGCCGCAGAGCCGGTCCCGCATCCAGATTATGGAATTACCGGCGACGATTCCGCCGATTGAACCTGAGCGTCGAGGTCTGTTGACCGATCAGACGCTAGCCAGCTGGTCTACAAGCCGGTCCGCTCCCGCAGCCAGCGCGAAGTCCTTGCCAGTCAGCCCGCCTGCGTCGTGGGACACGAGTGCGAGCCGTACATGGTTGTAACGAATGTCGATATCCGGATGGTGACCGGCCTCCTCGGCCAATTCCGCGATCCGATCGACAAAGGCCACTGCGTCAGGGAAGGTTTCAAACTTGAAAGTCCGCACCAGTTCACCGCCCTCGATCTTCCAATCGGGACGGGAACTCAGGTGGGTGGCGATTTCTTTCGCGGAAAGTAGGGACATATCTTTCTCCTTTTTTTGCGCCGGACGAGAAGGGTGGATGGTTCTATTTGTTTTAGATGCCAACCAGGGGCAAGGAGCGCATCGCGGGAGCCAGACGATTTCAATGGGCCGGGGGAATGGGGGATAGGGGAATGTCGAATGAGGAAAAGCGCCTATTCTGGCCGGTAATTTCAGAGCGCAATTCGTGCCAGAGCTCGTTGGGAATCTTCAGGAAGACCTCGACGACGGCGGGATCGAACTGAGTTCCGGAACATCGCAAAATCTCGGCGCGGGCGGAGTCGAAGCTGCGAGCTCTGCGGTAGGGGCGGTCGCTTGTAATGGCGTCCAGCGTGTCGGCGACGGCGAAGATGCGGGCGCCGATGGGAATCTCGCTTCCGCGAATCCGGGTCGGATAGCCGCCGCCGTCGAAGTGCTCCTGATGGGCGTAGACAATCTCCGCCGCTTCGGCAAGAAATGGGATCTTGCGCAGCATGTGATATCCGCGCGTGCAATGGTCGCGCATCACCTCCTGCTCTTCCGGGCTAAGAGTACCGGGTTTGCGCAGGATTTCGTCGGGAATGGCCATTTTCCCGATGTCATGGAGAAAGGCTCCACGGGCAATCACCTTGATCTCCGCCGGGGTGATGCCGATGGCCCGCGCCAGCGCTATGGTGTACGCGGTGACGCGCTTGGAATGGCCTTCGGTTTCAGAATCCTTCAAATCGAGCGCGTCGCCGAGGGCTTCCAGCGTCACATCGTAGGAGTGTTCCAGGTCATCCATGGCCTGGCGGAGCATCTCAGTGCGTGCGCGAACCACTTGCTCGAGGTTTTGCTGGTAGTTGTGACTCTCCTGGAGCGCCTGCCGGTGTTCCAGCGCACGCTGCACTGTGGTGACCAGATGCTCCCGCTCAAAGGGCTTCAGCAGGTAATCGTAGGCTCCCCGGCGCATGGAGTCGATAGCCACGCTTATATCGTGAATTGCGGTTACCATCACCACGGGCAGTTGCGGCTGCTGGGCGTGAATGCGCTCAAGCAAAGCAATGCCGTTCCCATCCTGCATGACGATGTCGGTCAATACCAGGTCGAAAGCGCTTCGTTCGAGGAACTCAAAGGCTTCCCGTCCGCATGACGCCATTTGTACGTCGTATCCCTGGCGTTCCAACGTGGCGCCGATCATCGAGCGGACATGGGCTTCGTCATCCACCACCAAGATCCGTGCCGCCTGGCGCAACCTTGCGGACGTGCGCGCATCGGTCTCTTCGCGTGCATTCGCCGCGGGGTTATTCGCCCCGATGTCAGCCACTTTCAGTGCCAACCCTGTCTCCCCGGATCTCCGTCAGTCATTTCGGTGACCGCGAAAATCTCCTACCTGAAGCCATTGCAACGCAGACATTCAATCAACATCATGAAGCCAAATGAAGCAATCAATCAATAGCGCGGATTGGCCCATTTTCAAAAGTCCATCCGGCCTGAATCCCTTTGTCCAGCTCCGCCGGGCGATAGCCCATGACGGCCACTTCATCCATGATAAGGTTTTCCCGGCCTGATTGCCGCAGCTCAACTGGAAATGTCGCCAGCCCCACACTTCAGCTTTATTCCCAAGATACATTTATCACGAGATGAATGAAACGAGAATAGAGATTCATCTTCAATGGTGAACCTGAAAGAAGAAATTGCTTTTCATTTCCGCACCTAGAGAAGAAGTTCTTTGGCGCCGGGAAGTATCAGACATCGTGAGATGACCCTACGCCTTGGCGCAATTGCGTGCAACCGGATTGCGCAATGAAGCCGGATTTTTGGGTGGCGACGATGCGAATTTGCATTTATTTAGCTTTTGGCCCAGGCATCAATGTTGGATGACACCGGCAAACGAGGTAGCGCGGGAAGGCTAATCCGGCGGTTTCCGCGGCACGCGTTTTGCGGCGACCCAGCCTTCCCTGGTGACCTGGTGTGCCCGGCCGACCGCCAGTGCGCCGGCAGGAACGTTCTTGGTGATGCAAGAGCCTGCTCCGATGTATGCGCCGTCTTCAACGGTGACGGGAGCCACCAGGGTGGAATCGCTGCCCACGAAGACATTCTTTCCGATGTGCGTCACATGTTTTCGAATGCCGTCGTAGTTACACGTAATGGTTCCGGCCCCAATATTGGTTCCTTCACCTACCTCAGCATCGCCCAGATAGGTAAGATGGCCGGCTTTGACACCCTTTTTGAGACGGGCCTTCTTGGCTTCTACAAAGTTACCGATGTGCACGTCTTCGCCGATCTCGCAACCCGGCCGCAGATGGGTGAAGGGACCGATTCTGGCTCCATTGGCCAATGTGCTCTCAGCCAGCACGCAGCTTTGGCGAATGAGCACATCGTCGCCCAGGGTGCAACTCTCAATCACCGAATAAGACCTGATGCGGCAGTCTGTGCCAATTTTTGTGGCGCCCAGCAACTGCACGAACGGCTCGATGACGGTGTCGGCGGCGACTTCCACTTCGGCGTCGATCACGCAGGTCTCCGGGCGGAGTATGGTGACCCCGGCAGACATGAGGCGGTTGGCAGTTTCAGCACGCAGGGTCGCGTCCAGAGCCACGAGTTCCGCAATAGTGTTGGCGCCCAGCACCACAGCGGCCTGGGGAGTCTGGATGGCGACGACACGCTCGCCGGTAGTGCTCAGCAGACCCGCCATGTCAGTGAGATAAAGCTCCCCGTGAGCATTGTTGGCGGAGAGCCTGTCCAGATGAGACAGCAACGGAGCGGTTTGGAAGACGTAAATCCCGGAAGTAAGCTCGCGCAGAGACTGCTGTTCCGGCGAGAGCGCCTTCTGCTCCACAATCGCTTCGACCTCTGGAGAATCCGGTGCGCGGCGTACAACGCGCCCGTAGCCGAAGGGGTTCTCGGGGGTAGCGGTTAAGAGAGTCATCGCCGCGTGCCGGGCCTGGTGGAACTGCCAGAGTTGGTGGAGTGTCTCCGGACGGATTAACGGCACATCGCCGGAGAGGACCATGATGTTGTCATATGCAGCAACAGCGTGGCTTGCGCACTGGATGGCGTGGCCCGTGCCGCGCTGCTCAGGCTGCTCGACAAAGCGGATTCCGGTCGCGGCTACTGCTGCTTTTACCTGCTCCGCCTGGTGGCCGACCACGACAAAAATGTCGCTGGGAGCGACAATCTTGCCTGCGGCGGCTATTACATGGCTCAGAAGCGGCTTTCCACCGATTTCATGCAGGACTTTGGGACGGCGGGACTTGAGCCGGGTGCCTTTGCCGGCGGCCATGATGACCACGGCTAACCTGGAGGGTGCTTCCTGGGCGGGCGCTCCGCTGTGCGTCTCCTCGCTCATTGATTCTTCTCCGCCGGACCGCCCTGGCCGGGCTGCATGCGCGGCATCGGAATCGTGATGTCGATTGGTTGCGCCGGTCCCAGATTCAGCTCGTCAAGGCTCGGCTTGATTTCCGGTCCATTGCCGACTACCAGCAACGCCAGCTTTTCCGGGTGGATGTATTTTTTTGCTGTGGCGGTCAGGTCCGACAGAGTTACCTTCTCCAAGTCCGCCTTGTAAGTCTCCAGGTAGTCCGCCGGATAGCCGTAGAACTCCAGGCGCTCGCGCTCAGCGAGCACCTTTTCCCTGGTGTCGTAGCGGAAAAGGAACGAACTTAGAAGGTTGTCCTTGGCGCGGTCCAACTCTTCCTGCGTGAAGGGCTGCGTGTTCAGGCTCGCGATTTCGTGGAGCGCGGCCTTGGTGGCGTCGACGGTGGAGGCGCTTTTGGTGAGAAGATCCACTCGAAATTCGCCCGGATGGTCATAAGGCAGCGTGAATCCGCCACCCACTGAGTAGGCGAGTCCAAGCTCGGTGCGCACTTTCTGGAAGAGCCTGCTGGCAAAGCCGCCGCCGAGGATTTCGTCCAATACGACCAGCTTTGGCACGTCGGGGTTGTGACGGTCGATGCCAAGCCCAACAATCTGTACGTTCGATTGGTTCACGTCTTCCTTGTTGATGAACGAGAGCCCTGGCGTGGGAGTGGAGAAAACGTCGTGACGAGGAGGAGCGGGCTTTGCGGGGGGCAGTGCTTCAAAGGCCGCACGCAACTTGGCCTCCATGGCCACGGGGTCAAAATCGCCGTTGACGCCCACAATCAGCTTTCCGCCGATTGACTTGTCGTGCCAGGCCTTCAAGTCGTCGACGGTGACCGCGCCGATGGTGGCAATTTCCGGTTGCCGCGTGTAAGGGCTATTGGCTCCGTAAACCAGTTTGGCCGACTCCCGATCCGCGATCTCGGATTCGTCGTCGTTGCGGCGCACGATTCCGGTGGCTTCCTGCTGCTGCGCCAGTTGCAGTTTTTCAGGGTTGAATTTGGGATGGAGGAGCAAGTCCAGCGCCAGTGAGAATACCTGGTCGTCGTCGCCCTTGAGCGAGTCCCACTGGAGCGCGGTGGAGTCGTCGTCGCCCCCCGTTTCAATGTGGGCCGCCTTGGCCTCCAACAGGTCGTCCAGATGGTCGCCGTCCATCTTTGCGGTGCCGCTGGTGCGCCAGGTCTGGCCGTAGAGTCCGATCAGACCCGCCTTGGCAGGGTCTTCGTCGCGCGAGCCGCCGGGAATGAGCACTGACCCAGAGATGAAGGGCAACTCGTGATCTTCCTGCAGGAAGATCACGATGCCGTTCTTGAGCTCGATGCGCTTTGGCTCCTGCGGCTTGAATTCATGTAATTTCGGGACTGGGATTTTCTCCCACGGCTTTTCCTGTTGCGCGATAAGCGCCGAGGGAATTAACAAGGCCGCTGAGGCTGCGAGAAGCGGAGCAATTCGTGAGAAGTTTTTCAGGTCAAGGCTCTTCATTATTCGGCGCCTCCATCCTTCTTTGCCGCGGCCGCCGGCGCTTCCGTATCGATCTCCGCGCTGGTCCGGTTGCTGGCTACGAACACTTTGTTGGCTACGCGCCGGATATCGGCTTTGGTCACCTTGTCCACCTTGTCGAGTTGCAGGAACAGTTCGCGCCAGTCGCCGTGACGTGACTGGTATTCGGCCAGATCGTTTGCCAGCCCCTGGTTGTCGGCCAGGCCGCGCAGCAGATCCGCCCGTGTCCGCGTCTTGAACATGGTGAGCTCGTCGTCGCTGACGTCCGAGGTCTTCAGCTTATCTATTTCTCGATGGATGGCGTCGCGCATCTCCGCCGGCGTGTGCCCTGGGAGCGGAACCGCATAAAACGCGAAGAGTCCCGGATACTTGTCGCCGGGGAAAGGACTGAACCCCTGCGCCTCGGCGGCAATCTGCTGGTCGCGCACCAGGCTGCGGTAGAGCCGCGAGACGCGCCCGTTCGACATGATGTCACTGATTGCGTCGTAAACCTCATCGTCCGGGTCGCGATAATCCGGCCTGTGATAGCCCTCAAGATAAAACGGCTGCGTTTGCTCGCGAATGACGACAGTCTTTTCCGCAAACTGTTTTGGCTCAACCGTGGTCATCTCTTCCGGCTTGGGACCGCCGGGAACCTTGCTGAAATACTTCTCCAGAACCGGCATTGCCTCCGACGCCTTTACATCGCCCACCACTGAGACCACAATGTTCGATCCGATGTAGTACTTCTTATGAAAATCCATGGCCTCGGTGGCGGTAATCTGACCCACTTCGCTGGGCCACCCGATTCCGCTGCGTCCGTAGTTGTGCGCCACGTAGGCAGTTGCCAGAAACTGCTCCACGAGCCGGCCAATGGGGTTGGAATCGGTGCGCATCCGCCGCTCTTCCACCACTACGTCGCGCTCCTTATAGAACTCGCGCGGCACGGTGTCAGAAAGGCGGCTGCTCTCCATCCACGCCCACAGCTCCAAACGATTCTCCGGCATTGACCAGAAGAACATGGTGTTGTCAAGGCCGGTTTCCGCGTTGAGGCCTTCCGCCCCATTGCGCTCGGCAACATCGGTGAACTGGTTTGGAACTACGTACTTGTGCGCCTCCTCCTGGGCCGCAAGGAACGCCTTTTTCAGCTCGTCCACCTTCTTTTCGTCGCGTCCCACGGCCTTCAGATATTCGGCCTCGTAGGCATCGTTGGCAGCTTCCACCTTGGCAAGGGCCACTTTCTCGTCGGCGTAGTCATTGGTGCCGATCTGGCTCGTTCCCTTGAAGGCCAGGTGCTCAAACATGTGGGCCAAGCCGCTTTCACCGGAGGGGTCGTTCACGTCGCCCGCATCTACAAACGTGGAGTAGCTGAAGACCGGAGCGTCATGCCGTTCGCACACAATCAGGGTGAGCCCGTTGGGAAGCACTTTGGTAGTGATTCTCTGCTCGAAGCTCTTCAAATCCTGCGCCTTCGCGTTTGCAAAGGCTAGCGCCACGGCGAGCAGCGCTAAAGCTCTGTAGCGATTCCCGTATCGGGACCAGCAAAAAACTCGGCTATGCATCCAATCTCCTTGTACTGGCTCTGGGAACCACAGCCCGCACACTACCAAGCTAGTGCCCTCGACCGAAGCGGGTCAAACCGATACTGCGGAAGGCGGGCGATTCCCTTGCATGGATGCGTATTGGGAGCTAAGACAAGCCTTTATTCACCCTAATCTGGTACGCCAAGCTGGTTGCGGCCTTTGAAACTGGTTACGATTGAACATGGCGTTCCTTGAATCCGTGACTCAAGAGCCAGTCAGCCGCCGCCGCTTTTTCAAGACGGGACTGTACTGCGCCGCCGGTTTTGCAATCTACTCAGGTGAACTGGAACGTCACTGGATCGAGGTCGTTCGACGCGACTTCTTTCTGCCCGGTCTGCCGCCTGTCTTCGACGGCATGCGGGTCGCGCAACTCAGCGACATCCACATGGACGAGTACACCGAGCCTTTCTTCCTGCGCCATTTGATCGAAGTGGTCAACCGATTGCACCCCGAACTGGTTCTTCTCACGGGCGACTTTGTGAGTGACGGGCTCAGTTCGACGAGTTTTGCCATTGGCGCGGCCTGGCAATGCGCCAATCTCCTGACAAAGCTTGAATGTCGGCGGCTATACGCCGTCCTTGGCAACCACGATGTTGGTGTTGGAGGAATAGAGGTAACCGACGCGCTCCAGGCGAACGGGATCAAGGTCCTCACAAACGCATGTCTGCCAATTGAGCGCTCAAGCGCCAGAATCTGGCTGGCTGGACTGGATGATCCGGTGTTGGGTAATCCGGATCCGGAGCTGGCGATTCCTGCTTCAATCCGCAACCTGCCTAATGAACCTGTGATTCTGATGTGCCATGCGCCTGACTATGTGGACACGCTGTTATCGAATCCGGCAGGCAAGGCAATCAGCCTGATGCTGAGCGGACACACACATGGAGGCCAGGTTCGCCTGCCTCTGTTAGGCGCGTTGGAACTGCCGGAATTGGGCAAGAAGTATGTCGAGGGATGGTTCGGCCTTGCGGGCCTGCAGCTTTATGTCAATAGAGGCATCGGCACTGTGGGATTGCCGTTCAGGCTCTTTTGTCCGCCGGAGATCACACTGCTCACATTACGGGCAGGTTAGGTGGGCGCGGCCGAAGGCCTCACCAGTTTTTCCTGGGGCAAAGTGCTCATCCGCTCCGCACAAATGATTTATGAGCAGTTGACCGGGCTCAGCGGGGCCTGCTCAGCACAGGAGCAAAACGTCCGGCTGAAATTGGGCTTTTCAGCCGTTCGCCTGGCTGGTTATCGCCTTCAATGCGGAACTGGCGGATCATGCTGTCAAGATCGCCGGCCAGCGCGGACAGGTTTTTGCATCCAGCGGCGGTTTCTTCAGAGGCTTGCAGGTTCATCGTGGCCAATTGTGAGATCTGGCTGGCCGAATCAGCGATCTCACCGGACGCAGCTGCTTGCTCAGTGGCCGCTGTAGCAATCAGGTGAATCTGGGACTCCACCGCCTTCGATGACTCGATGATGGCCCGGAGGCTCGCCTGCGCGCGGGCCGTTTCGCTTAACCCGGTTTCTACGGCGCCACTGCTCAACGCCATTACGTCAATGGTCTGGCGGGTCTCTTCCTGAATGTTGTGGATGGTACCGGCAATCTCCTCGGTGGCCCCTTTGGTGCGCTCAGCCAGTCTTCGCACCTCGCCGGCCACGACCGCAAATCCACGGCCGTGTTCGCCTGCGCGCGCGGCTTCAATGGCCGCATTCAAGGCGAGCAGATTGGTTTGCTCGCTGATCCCCTGGATTACCTGAACCACTTTGCCGATTTCTTCAGAGCGATGTGCCAGCGAACTCATCTTCTCTACCGCGGAGCTTGCGGCTGCGGCAATCTTCTCCATGGTTGAGGCTGCTGCCTCCATGACGGCTCCGCCCAGCGATGCGTTCTCAGCCGATTTGGCGCTGGCGAGAGACGCGCTCTCAGCGTTCCTGCCGATCTCTCCCACAGTTGCAGTCATCTCCTGCGCCGCTGCGGCAATCTGGTCGATCCTGCTGGATTGGGCTTGCGTGTTTCCGGTAGTTTGCACGGCGCGGTTGCTCAGTTGTTCGGCAGCGTTCGAGAGGGTATTGGCGCCCTCGGCTACCCGCCGCACCACGGTGCGCATCGCGTTGACGCTGGTATTCAATGCCATGGAAAGGTGGCCGATTTCGTCGCTTCCGGCATCTTCGACACTCACTGTCAGGTCCCTCTCCGCCACCCGCTCGAGCGCCGCCGCTGCCGCAACCAGGGGATGAGCGATGAGCTGAGTGAGAATCCGGCCGATGACGGCGCAGAGCAATACGGTAATGGCTACCAGGATGCAGTTTGCAATCAGCAACCCGCGAGCCAGAGATATGGCACGTTCTCCCGCTTCTGAAGCCAAGTTTTTATTCCGCAACGCGTCCTCTTCCACCGCCGTTATGGACGCGTTATAAAAAGTGACGGCGTCCCCAGAAACCATCAGTCTCGATGCCTCCTCACGGTTGCCCGCCTTGTCGAGATCCCTGATTTGGCTGCTCAGGGCAAGGTAGCCCTTCGCTGTCCTGCCGATGGTCTCGAACAGTTCCCGCTCGCCAGAAGATGAAACCATGGGCGCATACATGTCAAATGCCGCGTTGTACGCCGAGATGTAGCCAGTGCGTTTTGGTTCGAGGCGCTGGCGGCAATCGTCCGAGTCGCACACCAGTAGCAGCGCATCGGTCCGGCGAATGGTCGAGAGCGAGTACCGAATATCGGCCAGGGCGCTCATCCTGGGCATGGAACCGTTGACGACGTTTCCCAGGACCGCACTAACCTTCAGGAAGCCAACCAGCGCGCCCGCGCCCAGCAGTGCGCACAACAGGCAGATTGCGCCAAACGCGCAGGTGAATTTCTGTGCAATGCGTAGATTGCGAAATGATAGCGCCACAGGTGAACCCCTTATCAAGAAAAGTCGACCTTGTTCTTCTATCGGCAGCTCTCAAAATGGCAGGAGGTAGATTCGCGACTGGACCAGCCGGATCTTCGGATTCTGAATTCACCGGGTGGTGAAAACTGGCGTCCGGGCAAGGCAATCGCAGGAAGAAACTTGCAGACAGAACTGTTCTCGCGAAGCAAAAACAGGCCATGGTGCAAGCATGGTGCAAGCACAGCCAATCCGGGAAGATGCCCCAATCTTTCCCGGAGTCTGCAGATCAATTCGCGGAAGCGCGCACAATCGATTCATGCCCATCAAAAACACACAAATCCCCTCAATTCCTTCATTTCCTTCAATAGGTCAGACATCTCCCCGGTCCGTACCCCCCTTTTTGGGTACCCCCACCCCTCCATGAATTCGTTGAAAATAAACGCTTTAGCTCGTGATCGAAATTCGCCACGCACAAAACAAAGGAGTTATAGCCGGCCAAAATCCGGAAAATCTCCAAAAACGGCGAGATCTTGGCAGATTCCGCATCCTAATCCAGGGCAATCGCATTTCAAAATAGCTCCAGTAGGCGATAGAGGAAGCCATCGTCCCATCCGGCGCGCTTGAACTTTCCGCGCAAAGAGCCATTCGATCCCTCTTTTTGC
>Ga0181537_10004203_pt1 | contig 12013 bp, 9 predicted proteins | sample PEATcosm2014_Bin_39_FD_119765 | JGI IMG/M metagenome (GOLD analysis project Ga0181537, IMG submission 119765) | Peatland microbial communities from MTU Mesocosm Facility, Houghton, MI, USA - PEATcosm2014_Bin23_10_metaG | ecosystem: Environmental > Terrestrial > Soil > Wetlands > Peat | place... | reverse complement strand
CCCCCACTCTTTCCGTCTCGCCCTTGAACCGGTACGCCATCAGCGCCCCGTTCACCACCGAGATCGTCGCCCCCAAATGGCTCACCATCGGCAGATAACCTTTCCGGGGATTGCCGCGATGCACATTGCCGTCCCGCGCCCGCATCGGCCCCAGCGGCGACCCCAGGTAAGTCCGCACCGCGTCCAGCACCGTCTCGCCAAACGCCAGCCGTCCCGCCGCATCGCGGATCAACGGCGCAAAAAAATCCCCCTTCCGCAAACTCATCCCGATGGACACGCTCAACGCCTCCTGGCCGCGCCCCAAAAATACCCCGCCGTGAATCTTCCCCCCGCGATACAGGCTCGCGAATTTGTCGTCGAGAATGCGCGCCAGCAGCATGCCGCGGTACGCCTTCAGGCATGTCTCGCGGAACGAGGACGCTTCCACGGCCCCCTCCCGATCAACAACAGCATGAACCATGGCAGCAAATTTAGTGGCCTTTGGCATCTCCATCAATCTTTCTTTGGACCGTCCCCATTCGATGCAACTGTCTAATAATCCGCTTCCTCTGGACAATTTCAAGTCAGCGCCACCGTCCGTCCGTCCCGGCCGCTCCAATTCAGCCTCATTTCGCCCTCAAAAAATGTCCAAATCCGGGATGAATTGCGCCCCGGCTCAAAAATCTAAAATCCAAATTGCCTTTCTGCGGCATTGGTGTTGAATGTGCTTAATGCATGGCCTTTGGCCGCCGTTAATTACGCCGGATACATCATAAACGTGCGCATATGAATTTGCCCGAGTCCCAGGTGCTTCTGGTCGAAGACGACCCGAAGATGCATGAAGTTTTGACCGCCCTGTTGCAGGAAGACAATGTCTCGCTCACCTGCGCGGCGGATGTCGCCCGCGGCCTCGCCCTCGTCCGCGAAAAATCCTTCGACCTCATGCTCCTCGACCTCGGCCTGCCCGGGACCGACGGCTTCGAAATGCTCCGCCAGCTCAAGGAAAATCCGCCCGTCCATCCTCCGCCCGTCCTGGTCCTCACCGCCTGGAACAGCACTTCGGATAAATTGCGCGGCTTCGAACTCGGCGCCGTTGATTATCTCACCAAACCTTTCGAACCCTCCGAGCTCCGCGCCCGCGTCCGCGCCGCCCTGCGCGCCAAACATCTCCAGGACCAGCTCGCCCGGACCAATCGCGACCTCGAGGCCGCCCGCGTCGCCGCCGAAACCGCCGCCCGCGCCAAGGCCGAATTTCTCGCCAACATGAGCCATGAGATCCGCACCCCGATGAACGGGGTCATCGCCATGACCGGCCTCCTGCTCGAAACTTCCCTCAACAACGAGCAGCGCAGCTACGTCGAAACCATTTACTCCAGCAGCGAGTCCCTCCTCACCATCATCAACGACATCCTCGATTTCTCCAAAATCGAATCCGGCAAGCTCGAACTCGAACTCCGCGCTTTCGACCTGCGCGCCTGCATCGAGGACGCACTGGACCTGCTCGCCGCCAAGGCCGCCGAGAAAGGCCTCGACCTCGCCTACCAGCTCGATGACGACGTCCCGCTTCATGTCGAGGGCGACGTCACCCGCCTGCGCCAGGTGCTCGTCAATCTGCTCAGCAACGGCATCAAGTTCACCTCCGCCGGCGAAGTCGTCGTCCAGGTCAGGCTTGACCCCGAAGCGCGGCACCCCGCCCCCGCCGGCGGGCCGCACCAGCTCAGATTTTCCGTGCGCGACACCGGCATCGGCATTCCTCCATCGCGCCTGGATCGCCTCTTCAAATCCTTCAGCCAGGCGGACGCCTCCACCACCCGCCAATACGGCGGCACCGGCCTCGGCCTCGCCATCAGCAAGCGCCTCGTCGAACTCATGGGCGGAAATATGTGGGTGGACAGCGTGCCGGACAAAGGTTCGGCCTTCCACTTTGTCCTCCCGTTCCACACCAGCGCGACGCCCGTCCAATCCGTCGCCCTGCTGGCGCCCCAGCCGCAGCTTGCCGAGTTGCGTCTGCTCATCGTGGATGACAACCCCACCAACCGCCGCATCCTGACCCTGCAGACCAGCCGCTGGGGCATGATCCCCCGCGCCGCCAGCGGAGGCGCCCAGGCCCTCGAATGGATCCGCCAGGGCGAATCCTTTGACCTCGCCATCCTCGACATGCAGATGCCGGGAATGGACGGCCTCATGCTCGCCCGGGAAATCCGCAACTTCCCCGCCGCCACGCTCCTGCCCCTCGTCCTTCTCACTTCCATGGGCGTCCGCGCCGACAATCCCGCGTTCGCCAGCGTCGCCTTCGCCAGTTGTTTGACCAAACCCATCAAACCGCTCCAATTGCAGGAGGCCCTCATCCGCGTCATCTCCGGCGCCAAGCCCGCCGCGAAAAAAGCCGCCACCACGAAGCTCGACCCCGCCCTCGCCAACCGCCTTCCTCTGCGCGTGCTGCTGTGCGATGACAACGTCATCAACCAGAAGGTCGCCCTCCGCCTCATGCAACAGATGGGCTACAAGGCGGACGTCGCCGTCAACGGCGTCGAATGTCTTCAAGCCATCGAACGACTGCCCTACGACATCATCTTCATGGATGTGCAGATGCCGGAAATGGACGGCCTTGAGGCCACCCGCCAGATTCGCGAACGTCAGAAAAACCCCGGCGCGTCCGGCAATTTCAAACCCAACATCGCCATTGTCGCGATGACCGCAAACGCCATGCAGGGCGACCGTGACAAATGCATCAACGCCGGCATGGATGATTATCTCTCCAAACCCATCCGGCCCGAGGACATTCGCAAAATCCTTGAACTTTGGGGGCCCAAAGTCGCCGCCGTCCCCGTCCCTCCCGCCCAAACTCCGGCCCCGGCGGCCGCTCCGGCCCGCGCCGCCGCACCTGCCACCGTTCCGCTCCCGCCCCCGGTGGACATGGAACGCCTGCTCGACTTTGCCAACGGCGACCCCGCCAACCTCCGCGAGCTCGTGGAACTTTACATCCAGCAAACATCCAAACAACTCGTACAACTCACCTCCGCCATCGGAGACAAGAACGGCGACAGCGTCAAACGCCTCGCCCACAGCTGTTCCGGCGCCAGTTCCACCTGCGGCATGGGCGGCATGGTGCCCCTCCTGCGCGAACTCGAACGCCAGGGCGCCGAAGGCCTCCAGCCCAACGCCCCCCAGCTCGCCACCGAGGTCACCCGCGAGTTCGACCGCATCCAGTCCTTCTTGACCGATTACCTCGGCACGCACGCCTCGCTGCCCCAGCTTGCCAAGACTTGATCATGAAGAAAATCCTGATCATTGAGGACGATCAACTCGTTGCGAACATTTATGGCAACAAGTTCTCCGTCGACCATTTCAAGGTCGAAATCGCCGCGGATGGCGATAAAGGCTTCGCCCTCATCGAAACTTTCAAGCCCGATGCCATCCTCCTGGATCTGATGCTCCCGAAAACGTCGGGCCTCGATCTGCTGAAAAAAATCCGCACCATGCCGGGATACGAAACCCTGCCCGTCATCGTGTTCTCGAACACTTACCTCAGCAACATGGTCCAGGAAGCCTGGAAAGCCGGCGCCACCAAGTGCCTTTCCAAGGCCAACTGCACCCCCAAGCAGGTCATCGAAGTCATCCGCAGCCTCATCTCCCAGCCCGTCGCCCAACCCGTCGCGGTCGAACCTGCCGCCGTCGCCACCGCGCCTGCGGCACCCAGCCAGCCCTCCGTGCCTGAACCCGAGGAAGCCCCGGCTTCCGCACCCGACGCTGACGCCGCGTTCCAGGCCGACCTCCGCCAGTCCTTCCTCAACAGCCTGCCCGCCTCCATCAACGCTGCCCGCAATTACCTCCGGGAAATCGCCAAGAACGCCGACGAGACCAGCCGCATCCAGCAGCTCCAGGAACTTTACCGCCGCGTGCATACGCTTACCGGCAATGCCGCCATCGCCGGCCTGGCCCAGATTTCCCACCTGGCCGACGCCTTGGAAGCGCTGCTGAAAGAGCTGTACGAAAAGCCCAAGAACATCACCCCTTCCACGCTCCGCACCGTCGCCACCGCCATAGATTTTTTGCCGGTCCTCCTTGAACACAGCCGGGTTCCCGGGGCCGCCGAGGCCGCAACCGAGCCGCGGCCTGAAATTCTCGTCGTCGATGACGAAGCCATCTCGCGCCGCGCCATCACCTACGCCCTTGAAAAAGCGAAGCTGCCTTGCTCCAGCCTGGAAAGCGCCGAAGCCGCCGTGGATTTGCTGGCGCAGCGCAAATACGACCTCATTTTTCTCGACGTGGACATGCCCGGCATGAACGGCTTCGAGCTTTGCACCAAGCTGCGCTCCTTCCAGCGCAATAAAACCACCCCGGTCGTCTTTGTCACCAGCCTCACCGATTTTGAAAGCCGCGCCAACTCCACCATGAGCGGCGGCAATGATCTCATCGCCAAGCCCTTCCTCTTCATGGAACTCGCCGTCAAGGCCCTCGTCTATCTCATGCGCGGCCGCCTCGCCGCAAAGTAGCTTCCGTTCGCGCCATCAATTATATCGATGGAAGGCGCGCATTTTTCGATTAACCCCACCCGGCAAATCAGTGCTACAGGTGGCGTAGATTGAAAACTGAATCTTTCGAAACCAGCCCGTTCGCGGAAAAGAACCAACCGGCCCGCCCGACCGCCCGCGGCACTTTAAGCTTTGTTAAAACCGCCGCCTCGGCGACATTCCGTCGGTTCCTGAATGTTGCGATTTATCGGCCCATGACCGCGCTCGTCCGATTTTTGCTGCGATGGTTGTTCCGCTTCCGCGGTTACAACGAAGCGGTCCTTGAAACCAAGGGGCCGGTCCTCCTCATCCCCAACCATGTCTCCTGGTTTGACTGGTTGTTTGTCGGCGCCTGCCTCGAACCCGACTGGAAATTCGTCGTCTCCAGCGTTTCTGCCCAAACGAGCTGGGTCCACCGCAAAATCATGCTCAACCGCCGCACTTTTCCCGTCGACACCGATTCCCCCTACGCCGCCAAGCGCATGGCCGAGTATTTGCAGTCCGGCGGCCGCCTCGTTCTCTTTGCTGAAGGCCGCCTCTCCCGCACCGGCACATTGATGAAACTCTTCGACGGCACCGGCTTTCTCCTCCACAAAACCCCGGCCAAAGTCATCACCTGCTACCTGCGCGGCGCCAGTCATCTTCCCTATTCCCCGAATCCCGGCTGGCACAAATGTTTTCCCACGGTCACCGCCCATTTCAGCGAACTCCTCACCCCGCCGCAACTCGACCAGGTCGGCACCCGCGCCGCCCGCGAACAATTGACCGGTTGGCTCCGCGATCGCATGGTCACTCAACAGTTCAACGTGGAAATGGAATTCGGCGCGCATGATTTGCCGTCCGCCATAGTTGCCGCCGCGCATGACCGGCCCCGCCAAATCATCCTCGAAGACGTCACGCACAAACCGCTCACCTATCGCCGCCTGCTCATCGGCGCCGATTTCCTCGCTCGTCCCCTGCATGAGGCGCTTTCGCCCGACGCCGCCCGCGTCGGCATCCTGCTGCCCAACGCCAATGCCCTTCCCGTCACCCTGCTCAGTCTTTGGCACCTCGGCCGTGTGCCCGCCATTTTGAATTATTCCACCAGCCCCGCCACCATGCTTTCCTGCTGCCAATTGGCCGGGCTCAAACAAATCATCACTTCCCGCGCCTTCCTTGAACGCGCCCGCCTCAACCTCGATCCCCTGCGCGAGGCCGGCATCCAGTTCATTCTTCTCGAGGACCTCCGCGCCCGGATCACCGGCGGCCAGAAATTCACTTCCCTGCTTCGCATGACGTTCAACCCGTCTTCCCTGGCCAAATCCCCGACGCCCCGCGCCCCGGGCCCCGGGCCTCAATCCGACCGTGTCGCGGTGGTTCTTTTCACCAGCGGTTCCGAAGGAATGCCCAAGGGCGTCGAACTCACCCACGCCAACATCCTCGCGAACATCCGCCAGATGCTCGCCGTCACGGACATCCAGGACAGCGACCGTCTTTTCAGTTGCCTGCCGCTCTTTCACAGCTTCGGCCTGACCGTCGGCGCGCTCCTGCCCCTCGTGCGCGGTATTTACACGTTCATCTACCCGTCTCCCCTTCATTATCGCGTGATTCCCGCCGTCTTCTACGACCGCGATTGCACCATCTTTCTCAGCACCAACACTTTTCTGAACGGCTACGCCCGCAAGGCCAATCCCTACGATTTCCGCAGCATGCGCTACCTTTTTGCCGCCGCCGAGAAATTGCAGGAATCCACCGCCGCCACCTGGTCCCAAAAATTTGGCGTCCGCGTTTTCGAAGGCTACGGCGCCACCGAATGTTCCCCCTGCCTCAGCGTCAATGTCCCCCTCGACCCGCGTTACGGCTCCGTGGGACGCCTCCTTCCGGGCATCGAATACCGCCTCGATCCCGTCGAGGGCGTCAGCGATGGCGGCCGCCTCTTCGTCCGCGGGCCCAATGTCATGCACGGGTATTTGAACCCCGATGCCAACGCCGCTTTCAAAGCCTTGGACGGATGGTATGACACCGGCGACATCGTCAGCGTGGACCCTCAGGGCTTTCTGTTCATCCGCGGCCGGTTGAAACGCTTCGCCAAGGTCAGCGGCGAAATGGTCAGCCTGACTGCCGTCGAGGACGCGCTCGCCGGTGCGTTCCCGCAATACGGCCTTCGCTGCCAGGTCGCCGTCGTAACGCGGCCGGACGAAGGCAAGGGCGAATTGCTGATTGCCGTGACCAACGAACCAAAATTGCAACTCGAGGAAATCCGCGCCGCCATCAAGGCCAAAGGCTTGAATAATCTTTGCGCCCCGCGCGAAATCAAGGTCGTCCGCGAAATCCCCAAACTCGGCACCGGTAAAGTCAACCACCGCGAACTCGCCAAACTGATGACTCCGTGACCGCGTTCCCAACATCTCTCGTCGTCCTCGTCCTCGTCGTCGCACTCGGGGTATTTTTGCTGAATTCCGGCAAATGCTTCGCAACCCCGAACTGGAGTGCGGTGCATTGCTCCGCGTCCGCACCAACAATGTCCGTCACAAACGCATCTGAAAAAGCCAAGAGCAGAACCACGCCTCCCCCTATCCTGGGGCAAAGGGCTGGTGCCAGTCCGGAAGGACTGAGGGCGAGCCTTCCCTCAAACTTTTCGACCGCATCCGGCACTGACGCACAAGAAGCAGCCAAGAGCGAAACCATGCTTTGCCCTCTCCTGGGCGAGAGGGCTGGTGCCCGTCCGGAAGGACTGAGGGCGAGCGTCTCTTCGAACCGCACCACCGATTGCGTCATCCTCCTGCACGGACTCGCCCGCTCCTCGCTCTCCATGAAAGGCGTCGAATGGTATTTGAAACGCCGCGGCTACCGCGTCGTCAATGCCCGCTACCCAACCCAGGGACTTTCCGTCGAACAAATCTCCCAAACCTACCTGGCACCTCTGCTCCAAACCGAAATCCCTCTCTCATCAGCCCGCATCGACTTCGTCACGCACTCGCAAGGCGGCATTCTTCTGCGCCAATACCTGTCCAACCACAAACTGCCCAACCTCGGTCGCGTCGTCATGCTCGCGCCGCCCAATCATGGCACTGAAATCGTGGATCACCTTCGAGCCAATCGTTTGACCCGGCCCTTTCTCGGACCCGGCTACTGCGAACTCGGCACCGGCACCGATTCCCTCCCCAACCGGCTCGGCCCCGTTCAATTCGACTGCGGCGTCATCGCCGGCGATTGCTCGTTGAACCCGTTTCTTTCCCGCCTGCTCACCGGCCCGAACGACGGCAAAGTGACCGTCGCCAGCACGAAGCTGGACGGCATGCGCGATTTCCTCGTTCTCCACCATTCACACACCTGGCTCATGTGGCGCAAGAATACGCTGCAGCAGATTCATTCCTTTCTGGAATCTGGACGGTTTGAGCGGATGCGGCCTAACGTATGAAGCGGCAACTCCGTCCCGACGAAACTCTGGCTCGACAATTAACGGCGGATGTGTTGGAGTTCTATTGTAACGGATAGCCTCTTTCATGAGACCATCGATTCAATTAGCTTCTTACCTCATCGCGTTAATGACGATTGTCCTAACCGGCTGTGCAAGTTCCGGCAACGACGTCTCGATATCCGATCAGCAAAAAGAACAAACAGCGGTTGCGTCCTCCGATCACTTAATAGTCGCCGGTCAACGCATTGGCCCCGTACGTCTCGGAATGTTTCGGGACGATTTGCTTGAGACCTTAGGGCAGCCGAATGAAGAACAGACGCTCAATTATACCAGCGGCAGGGAGAAATGGACATACACCCGTCTGAATCTGATTGTTTATATTTCCAGCGGTTCGGCGCCTGCTGTCGACGAGATCACGACAATCTGTTGGCTAAATGGCCGAGAAGGAAACATTCGGGACGCTGAATGGTCTGACGTAGACCCGCCAAACACCGTTTTCCAGACGCCGGAGGGGTTCAAACTTGGATCAACTTCTTTCGATATACGACGGAAATACAATGACTACCCGCAAGAAGCGGTATCCGGATTTATAATGGATTTTAAACGCGACGGGATACAGTTTATGGTTACGAGGGAACAAGAACCGCGTGTTGTTAGAATTGCTGTTGAAGCACCACAATTAGATTACGTCCCCAACTTGCGTTGACCTGCCAAATCAGCGGAGATGTTCGCTCTGCTTGTTAGTTATGGATGCTCAAAAAGCCATGTCTTGGGATAAAAAGATTGCGCCCCGTTCCTGACGAACTCCAAATCCGCGTCTATGGCGATGCCTCGCTCCCGACGCTCGTTTATCTGCCGGGCTTGCATGGCGATTGGACGTTGATCACCGGCTTCCGCGAGGCCCTGCACGGACGGGTGCGTTTTGTCGAATTCACCTACCCGCGCACGCTCGTCTGGTCCATCGACGATTACGCAACTGCCATCGAAAAAGCCTTGGTGTCCCATGGCATCACTCATGGCTGGCTGTTGGGCGAATCGTTCGGCTCACAACCCGCCTGGGCGCTCGTTGGCAAGAGCAGCTCACCTCCAGTAGAGCGCGGAGCATCGCTCCGCCAAGGTCCCGCAATATCCACTCCGGCGACACCATCGTTCAAGGCTGACGGCTTGATTCTCGCCGCCGGTTTTGTCAAACATCCCCTGCCCTACGGGCCGCTCATCCTGCGCCGGATTGGAAATTTGCGGCCCCACATTCTTTTCCGGCTCACAATGCGGGTCTTCGCATGGTACAGCCGCCTTTGCCATCGGCTCACGCCCGAGGCGCGAACAGACTTGGATGAATTCCTGGCCCGTCGCACCGCTCTGGATCGCCGGGCGATGGGCCAGCGGCTGCTGCTGATTCATCAATACGATCCGCGCCCAATCGCCCGCGCCTGCCGCGTTCCCGTCCATTATCTGGCCGGGTTCTTCGACCCGCTCGTCCCCTGGCCCGTCGTGCGCCGGTGGCTGCGAAAAAACTGTCCCGGCTACCGCGGCGGAAAAACCATCCTCCTGGCCGACCACACCTTGCTCGCCGGCTCGCCTGTCCGCGCCGCCGCCCAAGTCCTGCGATGGATGGGCAACCCCGCTCGGCCGTAATTGCTCAGTCAGTTGGATCGTGCTTCCTCTCCCCCGCGAGACCGAAAATCCGTCTTTCGATTCTCGCTTTACCAACGTGCGCTCAGTCATTGCGGTCACGAGAATTCTTAACAAAGCGGAAATCGTGAAAGCCCTCTCCTCGGGGAGAGGGTTTGGGTGAGGGAGAGCGTCGCCTCAGTCCCACATCCAAGTTTCAAGCGCGGCTGCTGTAAAGCGCCACCAACGCCGCGCCGATGGCCTGTGAAAGTTCGCCCAGCGCCGCCGGGAGAATGCTCATGCCCGTCCGCTGTGACGGCCACAAATAGGGATTGGCCGTATCGTGAATAATCTTCAAATAGCGCGCGCGAAATTCCGGCGTCGTCGACTCCGGATCCATCAGGCCCCCGCCGATGACCACGAACTGCGTGTCCAGCGCCATGACCAGGTTGGCAACATGCAAACCCATCGCCTTTGCCTGAAAATCAAAAATCTCCTGCGCCAGCTTGTCCCCCTTCTGGGCCAGCCCGCGCAACGACAGCGCCTTTTCCTTCGGCGTTCCGGGGGCCTTCGCCAGCGGATGATCGGGGTATTGGACGAGTTTGTCCGCCAGCAGATACGGCAATCCAGAAATCGTGGTGTAGGCTTCCACACAACCCCACGTGCGCCCGCAACCGCACGGATACGGCTTCACGTTCAGCAGGTGCAACGGCGCCGGCATGTGGGCGCCTTCCATCCCCGCCATCGTGTCGCCGTCCAGCGGCAGGCCGTTGCGATCAATGTAGGCGCAGCCCAGCCCCGACCCCGGCGCGAGCATCAGCACCGTGCCCTTGCTGTTGCCGCGCACATGTTGCGCCTCGGCCACGCCTCCCAGGTTGCCGTCGTTACCGACCGCCAGCGGCACTGCCCGGCCCGCTTTCTCGGCCAGGGCGCGGCTGAATGCCGCATGAACGTCCCAGCCCGCGAAACTCGCCGGTAAATTCGGCGACTTGTCCATCACGCCGTAACGTTGGAACGGGCCGGGCACGGCCAAACCCACTCCCTGCACCATTTCCCACGTCAGCGCGTTCTCCTTCAAATAATCGGCGATGGCCGCCATCCAACTGCGGATGACCGCCTCGGTGCCATCCTGGGAATTGGTGGGCCGTTGCAGCAGCTTCGTGGATACCGGGCTGCCGTCGCCCCAAACCGCCCCGATTTTCGAAGTCGTTGCCCCGCTGTCGGTGCCGATGTAAATGAGTTCTTTTGTTTTCACCGCTGATTTTGTTAAGGAGTTTGCACGGATGTCCGCCAATTTAATCCGGGCGCGTCGCCAAAGTAAATGGCAAACGCTCGCCCGCACGGCCCAAACAACATTGCCGTTCCCCGTCCGCCGGTTATATTCCCGCCAACAACATTTGCCTTATGACCCGCCAACAAGTGCTCGATTTGTATTTCATCGACGCCCGCCACAAGCTCATTGACCTCGCCGCGTTCCTCGACCGCGTCGACCGCGCGGCCGGCCCGGACGATTTCCGCATCCAGGCCTTCCGCAAAGCCCTGGCCGAACTCGCCACCCGCCACCCCGACCGGGCCGCGCGCGTCCTGCTTGCCTTCAGCGATCCCACCACCGAACCCATCCCCGCCGCCACCACCAAAGCAGCCTCCGGCGCCTGGCCGGGCAAATCGGTTGAGAGTTGAGCGCTGAGGGTTGAGAGAAAGCACAATATCATGTTTAACTTCGAGAAACTGGAGGTCTGGCAGGATGCCATTGCGTTTGCGGACCTGGTCTACACTCTCACGCGCCACTTTCCAGACGAGGAGCGGTTCGGTTTGACAAATCAAATGCGCCGCGCTGCCGTCTCCATTTCCTCAAACATCGCCGAGGGAAGTTCACGTTCATCGCGCCCCGATTTCGCAAGGTTTGTGGAAATCGCCGCAGGTTCTGTTTTCGAGGTTGTATCGCAGGCCACCATTTCCAAGCGGCGGGGCTACTTGGAGGAATCAAACTACGCCGTCCTATACGCCGGGGCCGAAAAGCAGAGCCGCATGTTGAGCGGGCTGCGGAAATCGCTGCTGGACGGGAAGTCTTGACCCTCAACTAAAAAATGCGCTACATCGAACCCCACGCCCACATGGTCAGCCGCACCACGGATGATTACCTCGCCATGGCGCTCGCCGGCTGCCGCGCTGTCTGTGAACCGGCCTTTTGGGCGGGCTTCGACCGCAGTTCCGTTCACGGCTTCCACGATTATTTTTGCCAGCTTACCGAACACGAGCCCAAACGCGCCGCCAAATTCGGCCTGCCCCATTTCTCCTGGCTCTGCATCAATCCCAAGGAATCCGAGGACCTCCAGCTCGCCGACGACGTCCTCGCCATCATCCCCAAATTCCTCGACCGCCCCAACGTCCTCGGCATCGGCGAAATCGGCCTGAACAAAAACAGCCGCAACGAACTCAAGGTCCTCGAAAAGCACGTGGAACTCGCCGCCCGCCATCAACAACTCATCCTCATTCACACGCCGCACCT
>Ga0181537_10004202_pt1 | contig 12016 bp, 6 predicted proteins | sample PEATcosm2014_Bin_39_FD_119765 | JGI IMG/M metagenome (GOLD analysis project Ga0181537, IMG submission 119765) | Peatland microbial communities from MTU Mesocosm Facility, Houghton, MI, USA - PEATcosm2014_Bin23_10_metaG | ecosystem: Environmental > Terrestrial > Soil > Wetlands > Peat | place... | reverse complement strand
GCGGGGGTTTTGGGGGGGGGGTTTGCCCCGGTGGGGCGGTGGGGGGGGGGGGCGGAACCGGGGGTTGTGGGGGTCGCGGGGGGGGGGCGGGGGGCGAGGCGGGCGGGATGCCGGCGTTGGCGCGGGAACTGCCTGGGGCGATGGTGAAAGCGCGGGTGTTTGCGCGGTTGCAGCGGCTGAATATGAGATGAGGCCGATTATGGTTGCGATTTTATGAAGGGGAATCATGGTGGTTCCTTCTGGTTTAATGAGGCACTGTTTGAGGAGACGGCAGGGAGTTGGTTCCAGTCTCAATTTGCAGTGTTGGGCGCGCTGGTTTTGCGCGCGGGCCTGACGGGGAAATATATCAGAAGCGCAGGATTCGGTAATTAGCCGGTTAAGATGGTTGCGAGAGTCCAAATTACTTGAGCGTGGTAACACCGAGGAGATCGATGGCGAGTTCGCGTAGAGAATTCTTGACCTATAGTTCCGTTGGCATTTTGGCTACTGTGGTTGAAGCCCAGGCCCAGGCGCAAGCGGGGCAGAGCCAGACATTGCCTCCGGGCGCGCCTCCAGCATTCGGCACGGCACCGCCGGTTGGGCCAGAGGTTTCACCGGCGACATTTGCGGATGCGGAGAAGCTGGTGCAGGTGACGATGACCGATGCGGATCGCGCCACAGCCGCCAGCAATTGGCGGATGCAGATGGCTCCGCTGCTGGAGCGCCGCACGGGGCCGCGGAAGATTGAGCTGGAGGCTACCCTGGCGCCCGCATCGCAATGGAATCCGACTTTGCCGGGATTGGTGCAAGTGAAGCAGACCGGGAACCATTTTGTCCGCAGCAATGACGCTACGATTCCGCTGCCGGAGAACGATGATGCGATTGCCTTCGCGCCCGTCTGGCAGCTTTCGAAGTGGATTGAAACCCGCAAGCTGACATCGACACGGCTGACGGAGATTTATCTTCACAGACTGGAGCGCTTCAACGGGCAGCTCCGGTGTGTGATCACGCTGACACGGGAACATGCGCTGGTGCAGGCGCGGCTGGCGGACGAACAGATTGCGGCGGGGCGGTATCGAGGGCCGCTGCACGGGATTCCGTGGGGGGCGAAGGATCTGCTGGATACGGCGGGGATTCCGACAACGTGGGGCGCGGAGCCCTTCAGGAATCGCGTGCCGGCTTTGGATGCAACGGTGACCGAGCGGCTGAACAAGGCTGGAGCGGTGCTGGTGGCGAAGCTGAGCCTGGGCGCGCTGGCGTTGAACGACATCTGGTTTGGCGGGCAGACCATGAATCCATGGCTGCTGGAGGAAGGCGCGTCGGGTTCAAGCGCAGGGCCGGGCGCGGCTGTGGCTGCGGGGCTGGTGGGATTTGCGATTGGGAGCGAAACGGGCGGCAGCATTGTGAGTCCGTCGATGCGGTGCGGGGTTACCGGGCTGCGGCCTACGTATGGCCGCGTGCCGCGTACCGGCGCAATGACGCTGTGCTGGTCGCTGGACAAGCTGGGACCGATGGCGCGGGGCGTGGAAGACACGATCATGGTGCTGAACGCGATTACCGGGCCGGATGGACGCGACCTTGCCGCTGTGCCGAGCGAGTTGGCGTTTGACGCTACAGCGGATGTGAAGGGGCTGCGCGTGGGTTATTTTCCCGGATGGATGAAAGAGGCGCCGGCGACGGATGTGGACCGGGCGGCGTTGCAGGCGGTGAAAAAGCTAGGCATGGAGCTTGTGGAGGTTTCAATTCCTGACTGGCCTTACGACTCGCTGGACGTGATCCTTTTTGCGGAGGGGGCGGCGGCGTTTGAAGAGCTGACGCTGAGCCACAAAGTGGACGAACTGAAGGCGCAGGTTCCGGATGCGTGGCCGAATTGTTTCAGGCAGGCGCGGTTTCTTTCGGCGGTCGATTTTGTGCAGGCGGACCGGTTCCGGCGCAAGGTGGCGGAGGAGATGGCACGTGTCTTTGCGCGGGTGGATCTGCTGCTGGTGCCTTCGCTGCGCGACGAGATGCTGACGATCACCAATAATACGGGGCATCCTTCGCTGACGCTTCGGGCCGGATTTGTGGAAGTGGGGGAAGCGCGCAGCGACTGGGCGCCGGACCCAAAGCATCCGCTGCCGAAGTTTTCGCCGCCGCGTCGGGTGCCGCACGGGGTGACGTTAATTGGACGGCTGTTTGAGGAGGGAACGCTGGCGGAGGCGGGGATGGCGCTGGAGAGGGAATTCGGGGTTGCGGGCGAGCATCCGCCGGGGTTTGGGGCGTAAGTCGCGGGAAGGTGGGCTGGGCCAAATTTCGGTGATGGTGTGATTTTCGCTTTGCGGGGCATCCAGGCGGAACTCCATGATCTGCTAACCTCTATTCGTGCAAATGACTAACAAACGAGCCTGGACGGATCGGCTGTTCCCGGTTTTCGTGCGACAGGGGCGAAGCCGAAAACGATACAAAGCCGGGTACATAAACTGCCTCGGCGAAATCGCCATCGCAGCCACCTTCGAGGAAGCATATCCATTCCGTAACGGGCTCGCCTCGGTCAAGCAAGGTGACAAATGGGGAGCGATCAATTCAAACGGTGATTTCGTGATTCCACCTGCCTACGGTCGCCCCCTCATCTTCTCCGAAGGGCTCGCGGAATTCTGTACGGGCGATCCGAAGGATGGTGACCGGCGCGGCTTGATCTCCGCAACCGGGGAAATCATCGTGAAACTTCGTTACAGCAGCATCAGCCCTTTCAGCGGAGGGCTGGCCTGTGTATACGACAGCAAGCTTTATGGCTACATTGACCGCGACGGGAATCAGGTGATCCCCCCGTTTTTCGAGGATGCGCGGGGATTCTCTGAAGGTGTCGCGGCAGTAAAGCTCAACGGCGCGTGGGGATACATCCATCCCGACGCTTCTACCGCCATTCCTATGCGTTTCTTTTGTGGCCGCGCAATGGCTGGTCCCTTCAGACAGGGGCGAGCCCGGGTTGCCCGCGACGGCAAATGGGGACACATCAATCGGGATGTGGAGTTCGTGACCGAACCGCGCTTCGATATGGCTTATGAATTCTCAGAGGGGATGGCGCAGGTGTTTCTCGATAAACGAACCGGGTACGTGAATCTGCAAGGAGAGCTTGCCGTGCCGACTACTTACTTGTGGGGACGGAGGCTCTCGGATGGCGTTGCGGCGGTAAAGGTTGGAACCGGCGAAGCCCATCGCTCCATCGCGGATGCTTCTGAGGTCGGATTTATTGATCCCAACGGGACGTTTGTCATTACGCCAAGGTTCTTCAGCGCCGCCAGCTTCCAGGACGGGCTTTGCTTTGTGGAAGCGGAGAAGGAAATCCTCTACGTTGACCACCATGGGACCCCGGTGTGGAGCGGTGGCTGGGTAGAGCTTGGCCTCCTCGATCCCTATCACCTGCTACCTGCCCAAGACTGAAGCCCACCGAAACCCTAGCGTTCATTCCGGTTGGATTGTCGCCAATCCGGAATTGGCGCCACTGCTCAAACTCCAAAACAGTCCAGTTCGCCAGCGAGATTTTGATAGTCTGGCTTTATGGAGTTATTTCAGGTTCATGATGAGCACCGGCTTTTTATCTCGCCTGCGATCACTGATTGGGACGTGTTGAATTGTCATGGGGTCGATACGGTGATCGATCTGGATGGCACTATTGACAGCGGTGTGCCGACACTTCCCAATAAATGCCTCTATATCTATTTCCCGATTTTTGACGAGGACTTACCGAACCTGAACAAGCTAGACGCGGTGGGAAGCCTGGGTGCGAGCCTTGTCTCTTCAGGACATTGTGTGTTGTCTCATTGCGGGATGGGTTACAACCGGTCTGCATTGGTGGCCGGTGTGATTCTTCATAAGCTTGGCCTGTCCGGACCGGATATTGTGAGGAGAATTCAAGAACGCAGGCCGGGTGCGTTGTATAACGAATGCTTCGCCGCGTATCTTGAATCGCTGGCATAGGGCAATTACGGGCTACGGGGAAACCCCGGACTCGATCGAGTCTTCAGAAAGACATCCCTCGGCGGCTAAAGCCGATGTTGCGTCCTGACGGTTTACGGCACGATTAAAATCGTGCCCTTTCAAAACGGGGTCGCACGTTCCGGCAAGGTGGCACACGCCGACAGGGCCGCATATGCCGAAAGGCTTGAGTTTTTCCACAGCCTGTTTAGACCGGAATCAGAAATGCTGTACCCAGCGATGGTGGGCTCCCGCCCTTGCGACAGGAAAAAGTCGCAAGAACGGGGCACGGGATTTTGGGGTACACCAATCGCGGAACCGCTCTTGACCCTGACCGTTAGAAATGACGCAGAGAGTCGTCGGGTATTGGGGCGGGATAGTTGGCCGGGGGCACGGCGTGTTCGCCCGTGCGATCGACGTTTCTCTCAAGGGAGCGGCTGACGAGGTCGCGGGAGCCAAGGCCGATGGCTAGCGAGAGGGTGAGGACGATGCCGCCGAAGAGGATGCCGAAAGCCAGCTCAACGACAACGCCGCCGACCTCGAGGTGATCGAGGACCATGGCGGCAGTGAGAACGAGTACCAGCCACTTGACGCCGAGGGAGAGGAAACGCGCGTATTGCAGGTGCGCATTGACTGCGCCGATGAGTACGGAGCGCGCGAGGAAGCGGGCGATGAGTGTGCCGGCGATGAGCAGGAAGATTGCTCCCACGGCGTGCGTGAGGTAGGGCATAAGCGAGATGGGGAGCACCGCGGCGGTGGCGTAAGAGGCCTCGAAAGCGGAGACGCCGATGATGAGACCAAGCAGGACAAAGGCCCAGAAGGAGGCGCGGGCGATGATTTCCGAGGGCGGAGTTGTTGGCGCCCAGTCGGCGGTTGCGCGGATTCGGGTGAGGTAGCTGTCGAACTTTGCGAGGCTAAGGATGCGTCTCAGGACTGCGGAGACCGCCATGCCGATGAGGGCAAAGATGGTGAGAGCGACAAAGAACGCGAGGATTCCCGGCAGGATGGCGATGAGCAGCGTGAGGACGCGATAGAACGACTCGTGGAGAGCATCGGACATGTGATGCCAGATGGAGGCGTTATCGGTATTCACGACGGACTGCATGGTGTTGTCGGGAACGGTCTGGAGGATGATGGCCAGGGCGTTTTGCATAGGGCTCACTCCTTCTGCTTTAAGGGTTTCTTTCGGGCATTGATGGATTGATTGCGAATGGATTGATCGCTCATGGATTGATTGCCCATGGATTGAACTCTCATGGATTAAACCTGTCGGGCCATCGCCAGCGGGAAAGTAGATAGGGCTTTTCCGCTTCGAAGGTGGCGGCGGCGGCTTCGATATGGCGTTCAGGATCGGTTCCGGAGGCAGTGATGTTGAAGTGGCTGGCGACCCATGCGCGGTAAAGGGGAATGAGGGCGCCGAGCAAGTGTCCGCGATTGATGGTGCGAAGGCGGTAGGCGAGGAGAAAGTCAAAGACGATGCGGGACCAGAGGGCATCGTTCATGCGGAAGGATGCGGCGTTGGCGGCGGAGAGCCGCTTGAGGCCAAGAAGGGCGTTGGGCGGCAGGACGAGCGACCAGATTTCCTGGAGATTTGCGAAGGCGAGCTGGAAGGCGTTGAACATGGAGCCGATGTCCGGTGCGGGATCGGTGGCCGGGAGCTGCGGCGCGGGATAGCGGGGCGGCGGGAATTGGCGAGGACGCTGCCAGAACGCGGCTTTGGCTTCGATATCGGCAAACAGAGAACCGGTGACGGAAGCGAGAATGGCGTTGATGTCGTTCTCGGCGGGCTGGGGGATTTCGCGTCGTCCAACCGAGAATTCGTTGACCGCGAACCCGGCCACGGCGGCTTCGCTGGTAGGCCAAAGCAGCGCATCGCCCTGATTGAACGTGGTGGAGCGTTGGGCGGCGAGGGCGAGGCGCTCAGCCATTCGAAGCGAGAGGCCGAGATCGATGGCAAGAGGGTAACGGGCGCGGGAGGGAAAGAGGGCGCGGGTAAGCGGATAGAGGATGGCGGAATTGAACAGGCCGGCGTGCCGCGGGAGGTCGTAACAGGGAATGGCAAGATCGGTGGCGGCGGCGATGACGGGATTGGCAAGTTCAGCGAGTGCGGATGGCCGAAGGGACGCGGCGCCTGGCCCCAGGACGAGAATGGCTCGGGCGTCATTCTCGCTCGCGAGCTGGTAAGCCTTCATGAAGTGAGCGGGAGTCAGCATCCAGGAAGGAGGAGTTGCAGGCACGGGAACAATGCGGAGATTGGGCCAGGAATGCGGTGGGACCGCATCGGCGGTGGCAATGATCAGGCTTTCCGCAGGATAGGAAGAGGTGAGGTTTGCGATGAGCTGTTCGAGTTGCTCAGGCGGCGTGTCGGCAAGAAAGACCAGGAGGCCGGGATCTCGAGGAGTGGAAGGCGCCGGAATGTCGGAGATTGAATCAGCTGTCGCCATCGTCAGAGTCCAGGGCTCCTATAAGGCTAAGATGCCGGCTAGTGGAATGCGGAGCCAGGAGGGGCGATTGTTGAGTTCATAAAGCAACTCATAGAGGGCCTTTTCAAGCAGGTAAGCCTCAAGAAGCGCCTGCGATTGCTGGGGCGCAGGGAGCAAGGCAGGGTTGGCGGCGATGGTTTCGCGATAGGCGCGCAGGAACTCGCAGGATGCGGAATTCTGCCAGAATTCAGCCCATGCGAGCAGGTTGGCGGAGTCTTTGGCGGGCTCGATTTTTCCGAGATTTTGGTTGGGATTTCCGGCGAGGAATTGATCGAGGCCGGAATGGGAAGCGTAGGAGAGGGAGCGAATCATGCCGGCAACATCTTTTAGCGGGGATTGTTTCTGACGGCGCTCGGCGAGCAGACGGGCGGGCTCGCCTTCAAAATCGAGCAGAACAAAGTCACCGTCTTCCTGGCCCGATTGCGTCTCGCTTTCGCTGGTTGTTGGGCTGGTTCTTAGAGTTTGGCCCAGGTGATAGTCGCCATGGATGCGGGTGCGCTGACCTTCGGCTGGAAGGCTGGAGACGGAATTTGCGCGGGCAACGAGGGAGGCGCGGCGCGAAAGCAATAAACCTGCTTCTCCTGCAATCCGATCATCGAGGGTTGGGATTTTTGCTTTGATCGCCTCTAATGCGGCGGTGATCTGGGCTTCGATTCGATGGGCGTCGCGGGATAGATCCTCGGTGGTGAAAGGCTCGGGGGCGAACGCGGGATCATTTGTTGGGGTGGCGAGGGCTAGATGCATCTCGGCTGTGCGGCGGCCTAGGAGCGCAACGGCTCTGATGGAGGGACCAGCGTACTCAAGGGCTTCCCGGAGCGGTTCGTTCTCTCTGAGGAAGCTGGGAGCGGGAGATTTGGGCGGGGCGGGAAGAGCGGCGACAGATGCGAAGAAACCGGAGAGTTGATCGAGAATCCACTTCCAGCCATCGCCCTGATTGGCGACGAGGCCCTGGAGCATGGCGACCGTCGTTTGTTCTGCGCTGGTTATCGTGATTTCGCCCATGAAGGGAGCGACGTGCGGGAAGTGGGCAAGATCGGTGAGGAAACGGCCGATCTCGACGTCCGGGTTCAGGCCTGGCTGAAGGCGCCTGAAGAGCTTCAAGATCAATTGCTTGCCGTAAATGATTGAAGTGTTGGATTGCTCCGCTGAGCCGATTCGTGAGGAAAGCCGATCGGGGAGGTTCAGGTCCTGGAACGTGCTGGAAGCCTGCGCGCGCAGGACGCTTGAGTGTGGACCAGCGTCGGCGGAAGGAGATACGCGGGTGTCTTGTGGCTGCGCGCCCGGTGGTTGCGCAATTGCCGTTTCGGAACGCGGGGGCGTGGCCGCTTCTCCTGGTTGTGCGGTGATGGGGACGGGCACGGCGAGAGGGCCGGCACTGAGTGGCGAGGATTGGGCGTTTAATTCGCCTGACGCGAGGTTGAGGGCCGGAGGTGCGGGGGACGCAGCCGCATGGGAGTCGTCGACTTCTATGGGGATGTGGTCCGGCGTGGAGAGCGCGAGGGTCGCATTGCGCTGAATCAGCGCGAGAAGACTCTGGCGGAAGTCTTCACGCGTGGCTGCATCGTGCAAGACGCCTGAACCGGTGGGGGTTGGGAGGACGGCGAGAATGCTTTCAGGCTTGGCGATGTTCAGTTCTTCGACGTCGATGGCCTGGCTGAAGGCAAGAGGGACCTGATAGACGTCGGAGGCGCTGTCGCCGTAGTTGATTTCAACATAAAAGACGGCGGGAGGGATGGCGCTGTGGTTGGGCGAGCTCGGAGCAGGAGAAGTTATGTCGCCGGGTGAGGTTGCGGTGGGAATCTCGCCCCAGTCGAGCACTTGGACGGATTGGATTTTGCGGGCCTTGGCGCCAAACCAGCGCTGACGGGGCAGCCAGTCTTTGAGAGCGTTCTGGAACAGCGACAGACCGGCGCCGGCGAGCAGACCCGGCCAGCCTGCTGTGATGAGCTGGAGCGCGGCGGCCTGGTTTTCGGTGTTTTCTTCTGCAGCTTCCAATTGCTGCGGTGGCAAGGGCTCTGGTTTGGCGCTGGCTGGCTGTAGTTCGAGCCACAGGAAGGAATACGTAGCGAGGCTGAGCGCGTAGGGAGCAGCGGTAATGGCGGGGAATGGGACATAGCCTAGCATTTCGATGGGCTCGAAGCCGGCGTATTCCGTTAGATCGAGCGAGACAGGCTGGGCAAAGCGGCTGAGATTGGCGACGCAAAGGACGGTTTCGTGGGAGCCGTCGCCGCGATCAAGATCGCGAAGATACGCGAGGATCTTTCTGTTTTCCGGGTTGAGGAACCGCAGAGTGCCGCGGCCGAAAACCTGGAAGAGCTTGCGCAGGGCGATCATGTTGCGAGTCCAGTGGAGCAGGCTCGACTGGTCGCTCTGTTGCGCTTCAACGTTGATGACCTGGTAGCCGTAAATCGGATCCATGACTACGGGAAAGTAGAGACGGGCAGGGTCGCATCGGGAGAAACCGGCATTGCGGTCGGAGTTCCACTGCATGGGGGTGCGGACGCCGTTGCGGTCGCCGAGGTAGATGTTGTCGCCCATGCCGATTTCGTCGCCGTAATAGAGGATCGGCGTGCCGGGGAAGCTTAGGAGCAACGAGTTCAGCAGTTCGATGCGGCGGCGGTTGTTATCGACCAGCGGCGCCAGACGCCGGCGGATACCGACATTGATTCGCATGCGCGGGTCAACCGAATAGGCAAAGTACATGTAATCGCGCTCATCGTTGGTGACCATCTCCAGAGTGAGCTCATCGTGGTTGCGCAGGAAGAGTCCCCATTGGCAGTTATCCGGGATGGCCGGCGTCTGAGCCATGATGTCGGTGATGGGAAGGCGATCTTCCTGGCGAAGGGCCATGTAGATGCGGGGCATCAAAGGGAAGTGGAAGGCCATGTGGCATTCGTCGCCGTCGCCGAAGTAAGGGCGAACATCGGAGGGCCACTGGTTGGCCTCGGCAAGGACGAGCCGGTTGGCGTATTCGGCATCGATGGCGGCGCGGATGTTTTTGATGACTTTGTGGGTTTCGGGGAGGTTTTCACAGGATGTGCCGTCGCGCTCGAGCAGATAGGGGATGGCGTCCATGCGCAGCGCGTCCACGCCCATATCAAGCCAGAAACGCATCGCCTTGAGAACCTCTTCAATGACGCGTGGGTTATCGAAGTTCAAGTCGGGTTGATGCGAAAAAAAGCGATGCCAATAGTAGGCCTTCGCTGTTTCGTCCCAGGTCCAGTTGGATTTTTCAGTGTCGGTGAAGATGATGCGGGCGTCTTTGAAGAGCTGGTCGTTTGTGGACCACACGTACATATTGCGTGCGTCAGAACCGGGCGGAGCAATGCGGGCGCCTTTGAACCAGGGGTGCTGATCGCTGGTGTGATTGATGACCAGCTCGATCATTACCTGCATGCCGCGCTTGTGGGCCGCATCCAGGAACAACTTGAAATCGTTGAGCGTTCCATAGGATGGGTTGACGTCAGTGTAATTGGAGATGTCATAACCGTCGTCGCGCAGTGGCGAGGGAAAGAAGGGCAGCAACCAGATGCAGGTGACGCCGAGTTCCTGGAGGTAATCGAGCTTGGTGAGCAGGCCGGGGAAATCGCCGATGCCGTCGCCGTTGAGGTCAGAGAAGGCGCGGACGTGGAGCTCGTAGATGATTGCGTCTTTGTACCAGAGCGGGTCCGTTGCGCTTGCCAGCTTCTTCACTCTTCCGTTCTCCGAGAGCTATCAATGCGTTTTGTGTTAATTGAGGAACATCCTGAATACTTGGGATGCAGAAGCGCGATCTGCGGGTTACTTGAGGGCGAGAAAAGGCTCGATTGAGGATCGGATTTTGCGCCATTGTCCTGCCTGGGATTATCGCGCCACGCGGAGCTCCACTGTCGAGCAGAACTGACCACACCGATGGTCCGGAGACTTGATAGGGTTGCCGATGATATCGGATGGCGGCGTAATGTTTCCGCCAGATACCGTTGTGATCATCAGCATGGGAACGCGACCTGGTTAAGATGGGTTCGCGGGCCGATGATCACAGGGGTTTGCGATTCACAAGAAGTATTCGAATTCGGGCTCGACTTTCAACTGGCGATGAAGCTTGAGGAAATGACCGGGCAGATTTGCCGGATTCAATTCAACATAATTGCGCGGCCCATGCCATAAGTAGCGGCTTCCCGTAAGCAGGTCTTCTGCTTCATAGGCAAGGTCCTGCGGGATTTGTAACTCGTCCAATGGAAGAGTTACAAATCCTGACTGTGTGTGATACGGATCGAGGTTGATAACAACCAGAATGAGATTGGTGCGATCTTCCGACTCCTTGCTATAGCAAATCAGTTGATCGTTGTCAGTTGGATGAAACTTCAGCGACCAGTCGTTTTGCAGAGCCTGGTTGTTCTTGCGGATGTTATTGACGACTGTGATCAATTGGCGAAGGTTGCCGCTGCGGTTCAGGTCCCAGGCACGGATTTCGTACTTCTCCGAATCGAGATACTCTTCGCTGCCGTGACGAACGGGGCGACCTTCGAGCAGTTCGAAAGCCGGGCCGTAGATGCCGTAATTGGAGCCAAGAGTTGCCGCAAGCAGCAGGCGAATTTGAAATGCGGGGCGTCCGCCGATTTGAAGGAACTCAGTGAGGATGTCAGGGGTGTTGGTCCATTGGTTGGGCCGGAAAAACTCGCGGACCGGTGTCTGGGTCAACTCTGTCAGATAGGCAGTAATTTCTCCCTTGCCATTGCGCCAGGGGAAGTAGGTATAGGACTGGCTGAAGCCGAGTTTTGCCAGCCGGTACATGATCTTTGGGCGCGTGAATGCCTCTGCAAGGAAGAGTACCGTTGGATGGTCCCGCTTGATTTCCGCGATCGCCCACTCCCAGAAAGGGAAGGCTTTGGTATGCGGATTATCGACGCGGAAGATGGTGATGCCCTGGCCGATCCAGTAGAGGAAGACGTCCTTTAATTCCTCCCACATGCCAGTCCAGTCATCGCTTTCGAAGTCAAAGGGATAGATATCCTGATATTTTTTGGGCGGGTTTTCAGCGTATTGAATTGTGCCGTCCGGACGCTTGCGAAACCAGTTCTCATGCTCGCGCACGTATGGATGATCGGGCGCAGCCTGAAAGGCGATGTCGAGGGCTACCATGAGGTCGAGTTCGCTGGCTTTCTGAACGAATCGGCGGAGATCGACTATGGTCCCGAGGTCAGGATGGATGGATTTATGGCCGCCCTCCTCGGAACCAATGGCCCAGGGGCTGCCCGGTTCTCCCGGCTGTGCCTCGGGATTGTTGTTGCGGCCTTTGCGGAAGAGGCGGCCGATGGGGTGAATGGGCGGAAGATATACGACGCTGAAACCCATGTCGGCTATGTACGGCAGGCGCTTCTCGCAATCGGCAAATGTGCCGTGCTTGCCGGGCTCCGAAGCCGCGGATCGGGGAAAAAACTCGTACCACGCGCTGAATCGCGCATGCGCGGGATCTACGGCAATTGTGGCATCGGGGAAGGATTCGGTGGCGAATCGTTTGTCGGGGTAACGGAGGGCAAGCTCGTGGAGCAAGACATCCGTCGCGTGGGTGCGAAGCTCTTTCGGCTCCAGGCCGGAACGCAATACTTCGGCACGCTTGC
>Ga0181537_10004201_pt1 | contig 12017 bp, 11 predicted proteins | sample PEATcosm2014_Bin_39_FD_119765 | JGI IMG/M metagenome (GOLD analysis project Ga0181537, IMG submission 119765) | Peatland microbial communities from MTU Mesocosm Facility, Houghton, MI, USA - PEATcosm2014_Bin23_10_metaG | ecosystem: Environmental > Terrestrial > Soil > Wetlands > Peat | place... | reverse complement strand
CGTCTCAGCGTCGGGCCTCGCCTTTGCCGGAGTACTGGTAGGCGTCGGTACGCGACTGGGCTCCGGCTGTACGAGCGGCCATGGCGTATGCGGCAATGCCAATCTGTCGCCGCGTTCCCTGGTTGCGACCACCCTGTTTATCGCTACCGCAATGCTTACCGTCTGGGTTCGCAGCCTGGTCTTCCCATGAAGATCGCCGTCGCCGCATTCGTATCAGGCTTCGTGTTCGGCCTCGGCCTGCTACTGTCCGGGATGGCAAACCCCGCCAATGTCATCGCCTTCCTCGACGTGACCGGCACGTGGCGTCCGGCACTGATCTACACCATGGCCGCGGCTGTTCTCGTTGCAGCACCCGCCTATGCCGTGATTCGCGGGCGAAGGGGCTTGAGTCTGTGGGGGGTGCGCGTCCCGCCGATCGACCGCTGGCGCATCGACCGGCCACTACTGCTGGGTTCGGTCATCTTCGGTATCGGGTGGGGACTGAGTGGCATCTGTCCGGGCCCGGGACTGCTTCTGGCGGCCGGGGGGACATTCAAGGGGCTCGTCTTCGTCGGTGGCATGGTCATAGGCATGTCGCTGCTCAATATGCCGCGGCAGAGTCCGCGACCCGACGTGCGCGGCATCCCCGCCGACCACGAACCCGAGCGGTAGACTCAAAGATCCCGCTCCAGAGCCCGGTCCACGGCTCGGCGCGGCGAGCGGCCCTCATGGTAGTACGCCTGCCAGGATAACCAGTCAACGTCGTCCAGACGGATGTTATCGAGAATCCCGCGCAGCTCATTTCGCAACAGCCCGAGAACCTCGAGCTGCCATTGATGCCACCCGAGCAAGGTCGTGGCGATCGTCGATCGACGCCCATCCCCTCCGGTGCTGGTCGGCATGCTCATGTTACGCATATCCCTGTCAAAGGTCGGTGGGGGAGATGGGCTCATAGCCCGGGTCGTGCTGGGCCGCCAGCTTAAGCGAGTCGCGGTGGATGTTCTCGCCGCGCACAAACACCTCGCGCACCTTGCGGGTGTCCGAGATGTTCCGGTCGGGTCTGCCGTCGACGACGATGAAGGTCGCGAGCTTTCCCGGCTCGATCGTGCCCCAGTTGTCGGCCCCTATGAGCTGTGCCGCATTGTGCGTGGCGACCGTGATGGCCTGAAGCGGCGTCAACCCGGACTCGACCAGGAGCTCCAGCTCCCGGTGCAGGCCCTCACCCTGGAAGTCCCCCGGGTAAGCCGCATCGGTGCCTGCTGCCAGCAGTACACCGGCATCCCAGAGTTCCTTTGCGTTTCGCTCGGCATGCGTGAGCCCATCCTGATGGCGCGGCAGAGCAAGCGCCTCCTCCGTGGTGAGCTTTCGGGAGGCTTCCGCCCGCAGGCCGGCCAGGAAGGATGGTGGCGTGGTGTCAGCCACGAGAGGATCCTTCAGGAAGTCGAGGTTTGCCAGGCGCCGGCGGCTGGCGCTCTCGAAGACCGTGAGAGTCGAGATGAATACGGTATGGTGCTCCTTCAGATAGTCGACGTCCTGGGCAGTGAGTTGTCGCGTCGGCAGGTGCGCGAAACCGTAGATTCCGTCGTCGACCAGTTCGGATGATCCATTGCGCTGCCACTGATCGACGATCACGCGCAGCCCCACCTTCTGGCCCTCCTGGACCAGGCGCCGGAGCACGCTGTGCGACAGGCCGACGTACCCCTTGATGAGATCCACCTGGTCCCGCTTGAGCGCCTGCACCGCGGGCGCCACCTGTCCTAGTGAGCTGATGGCGTAGGACAGCGGCGGCCACACCGGGTCGGCCCCGTCCACCAGGGGCCCGACGCAATAGATCCGCGGCCCGACGAGCCGGCCGGCGGCGACCTCCGCGCGCAGCTGGACGATGTACGGCTGAACGTTGCCCGTGTCGAGGACGGTGGTGACGCCCGCATACAGCAATGAATTCAGATACCGGTGGTAGCCCAGAAGGTCCACCGCATGCCCGTCCCAGCCACCGACGAGGTGGACGTGCATGTCGGCGAGTCCGGGGAGCAGCGCGCGACCGTGCAGGTCCTCGATCTCCGACCCCGGAGGAACCCTGACGGAGGCCGCCGGCCCGACGGCTTCGACATTGGCGCCGCGCACGATGACGGTCGCATCCGCGATTGGAGCCCCGCCGCGGCCGTCAATCAAGTACGCATGGGTGAACACCCTGACCGGACCCGGACGGGACTCCCCTGCCGCCCAGGAGCTGGCCATCGAAAGACAGCCCGCGACGATCGTGCTTAGGGTTAAGACGCGCTTTCTCATGGATTCGTGCCGCCTCAGATGTGATAACCGACCAGCGTGCCCCGGAGATCAGAACCGCCAGCGGCCTTCGACGCCCGCCGTAAAGGGTTGATTGATGACGAAGCTCGGCCGATCGGGGTATTGCGCACCGATCATGATCGCGTCGGCGAGGTTGGCATGCTCGTTGGTCAGGTTCTTTACGAACGCGGCCACCTCGAAGCGTTCCGTACGTGCACCGAGACGCAGATTCACGATGTCGTAGCCGGCCCGGTGCAGCGGGGTGATCTGCGAGTTGTTGGCCGAGTAGCTGTCGCCCACGTAGCTGTAATCGGCGCGGGCAAACCCGGACCAGCTTACGGTCAGCGGCCGTGAATACTCGAGGCTGCTGGTGGCCGTGAGCTTCGGCACGTTGTACACCGGACTTCCCGGTAGCTGCGGGCTGTCGAGCCCGGCCTGCGTGATCACGGCGTCGGTGTAGCCGGCGCCGATACCCAGGGTGAGATTCGGGGTCAGCTTGCCGCTGAACTCGAGCTCCCCTCCGCGGCTGCGAGCCTTGCCGGAGTTACCCGTGAAGCCATAGCCGCACTCCGGCAGTTCCACCTGCTGCTGAATGTTGCTCCATTCGATCCAGAAGCCCGCGATATTGAGCGTGAAGCGGCGGTCTCCGAAGCTCCACTTCTCCCCGATCTCGTAGTTCCAGAGACTGTCAGACTTGTAGCTGACCACCTGGTCGCGGGTCAGACCCAGGTTGGCAAGATCCCGGTCGCACCCCGTCGGCGGCGGACCTGCCGGAAGCGAGATATTGTTGCCGCCTTCACGGAAGCCCTTCGCAGCGCTGGTGTAGAGTAAGAGATCCGGGGTGAGCTTGTACTCGATGAGGTACTTTGGCGTGAACCCGTTCTCCGCGGTCTCGGGTGCGAGATAGGTGCTCGCGCCCCCGTAGAAGAGCCCATCGGTGTACTGGGTGAATGTCGCCGTGTCGCGGAACCAGCGCACGCCGGCGGTGAAGGTTAGCTCCTTGATGGGACTGTATGACAGGTCTCCGAAGACGGCGTATTCCTTTGCCGTCCGCGAGTCAATGAACGTCAACGCATCGTCATTCGGCCAGCCGGTCGCGGCACCCAGGCCCTGACCGGTCCATTCGTAGTCGCGCGGCCGCGTGCTGTCAGAGTAGAACCCCCCGGCGACGGCCTGAACGGGTCCGGAAAATGTGGAGGCGAAGCGGAACTCCTGCGCAAATCGATGCAGGTCGATTTCCCGAGTGATCGGCCCCGGAATGGGCGGCGTCACGTCGATGAAGTAGGACAGCGTATCGGTGTCGTCTTCCCGCTCGAACGTCTCGCGATGGAAATATCCGGTGGAGGAGACGAATGTGCCCCAAGGAACGGTGTAATTCACCGTGAGGCTCGCCAGCCACCACTTGTCGGTTCCGCCTTCGGGGATGTTAAAGATCTGTCGCTGGGTCAGGTTGTCTGCGGTGTAAGTTGCGTACGGCACGCCATCCTGGTCGATCCGCTGGTACATGATGCGGGGTGTCAGCGCCAATCCACTGAGCGGCTCCCACCGCAACGCGATCTGCCCTCCGTAGTACTCCATGCTGCCGACATCGTGCTGCGTGTAGGCCGGCGCACCCGGCTCGGGCCCAATGCCCTTGTTGAAGTACCCGCTGTCTTTTTGGTAGAAAGCGCTCGCCCGAACGGCCAGCACGTCGTCGATGAGCGGCTGATTGACGTCTCCTTCCAGCAGATCGTTGAATGACCCGTGGTCGGTTCCTGACCCCGACGCGTGCAGCTGCCCGCTGGTGGCACTCAGGTTCGGCTGCTCGGTGATTATCCGTACAGTGCCCCCCATCGACTCGGCGCCGTATAAGGTGCCCTGGGGCCCGCGCAGGACCTCGATGCGGGCGATATCGACGATATGCGGATCGAGAGTCTCGAGCACCGGGGTGTCGTCGATATAGAACCCGGTCGTATTCGACCCCTGGATTCCCCGGATGGCAACGCCGCGTGCCGCCAATGAGCCATCGGCAGCGCCGATCGCAAAGGACAGGTTCGGAACGGAGTTTCCGTAATCGAAGAACTGCTCGACACCCCGGTCTTCCAGCTGCACGCGGGATAATGCCGTTATGCTGAGGGGAACGTCCTGGAGGTCCTCGTTCCGCTTGGTTGCCGAAACAATGACCTCCTGAAGACCTCTTCCATCTTCGGAACCGCCCGCCCCGACCGCATCCACCAAAGCTGCATCCGCCGCAAAGGCCCTCGCTCCCATGACGAGCATGGCGCCTACCACACCCGGGATTGCGCTCGCTCTCAGTTTCAACATCGTCACTTCCAATTCTTCGTTGTGCCAGCACGCGCGTGCGCCATGGCCACCACGCCGCGAGGGCAGAAGACTATGCGATGAGTTGGTAACAAGTCGGTCTGCCGGCTAGAAGAAGTGGTCATGTGCTTAGCGTCGCGCTAGAGTTTTCATGCGCACACCAACAGGAGTCGCCGTGAGCTCCGCACCTGAAACCCTTGCCGATCTCAACCGTCTGCTCGATGGATCGCCATTCCAGGCGCTGTTTGATTTGTCTTGCACGCGCTGGGAGCGCGACCACGGCGAGCTGGAGATGCTCATGCGGTACACGCCGAGCGTCGAGCGCTCCGCGGGCACCGGCCAGTACCACGGCGGTGCGATTGCGAGCCTCATTGATATCGCCGGGGACTACGCGCTCTGGGGTGCACTCGGCTTCGGTGTGCCGACGATCAACGTCCGTATCGACTACCTGCGCCCGGCTACCGCCACTTCCCTTCGGGCGATTGCACGTATCCGGCGCGCGGGCCGTACCGTGGGTCTAGTGGACATCGACGTTCTGGATGACGAGGGCGGGCTGGTCGCAGTCGGACGCGGGACCTACGGCACGCGCGCGGGGTAGGCGCTGGGAATTAACGCCGCAGTGCCGCCGCCACCTCGAGAGCTTTCGGCCGCAAGGGCCGCTTGTCGAGCTTATGCGTGGTCGCCACGGGCAGCTCGGACACGACGACAAACGCACGCGGGTGGCTGAAGGCAGGTCCATTGGCTAGCGAGAATCTCTTGAGATCCTGTGCGGACAAGTCCGGGTCTTTGAGGACAACGAATGCAATGGGGATCTCGCCCTTGATCTCGTCCGGCACCGGGACAACGGCGGCCTGCAGAACCCCTGGGTGCTGCTCGAGCATCTTCTCGATCTCGCCCGGAAAGACGTTTTCGCCCCCACAGACGAACATGTCGTCGGCTCGCCCGGTGAAGAAGTAGAACCCCTGTTCGTCGCGACGCATCACATCCCCAGTGTCGTACCACGCGTCGCGGAGCTTCTGCGCGGTGATCTCCGGCAGGTGTAGGTATTCTGAGAACATCGCGGGAGACTGCACCTGCAGCGTCCCTTCGTCCCCGCTCCCGCCTGCCAAGCGCACGTTTACTTCGGGTATCGGGTAACCGAGGGACAACGCTGGGCGGGGCAGCCCGCGGGGATGCTCGCCGAAAATCGAGGGCCCGGCCTCCGTCGTGCCATAACCGTTCGAGACCTGCGCTCGCGGAAAGAGGTTCCGGACGCGCTCGATGAGGGACTCCGTGAGGGGAGCAGATCCGATGCTGATGTGCTCGACGCTGGTGAGGTCGAGCGTATCCGTGAGCTCAGTTTGGCGGACCATGAGGGCGAACATCGTCGGGATCCCGCTCAGCGTCGTGCAACGGTACTGCGCTACCGCGCGCAGATAGCTGCTGACCTCAAAACGCGGCAGTAGCACAACCGTCACGCCATTCAGCAGCGACACTGATAGCGCGAACAGCGCATTCATGTGATAGAGAGGCGCGACGATCACGGTACTCTCGCCCACCCCGGGCAACGCGGTGACGTGGACCCCCAGGGCCCAGAGCTGCCCAGCATGGGACAGCACGACTCCCTTCGGTCGGCCCGTCGATCCGGACGTATAGAGAATCTCCGCGGTCTCGCGCGAGGACCTTCGCTCGGCAGCTCTGCCGCGAAAGGGATCGATGAACGCCCCAAATCCAGAAGTCCCATTGTCCCGGATCAGGATACGTGGGAGGCCATCGGGGACCTGCTGCACGCGCGCCGAATCGGCAACGCACAGCCGCGCTTCGCTGTCACGCAGGATGTAGTGCACCGTCTCCAGTGGCAGGCGGTGGTTGACGGGAACAGCCACCCCACCCGCCCGCATCGTGCCGAGATACGCGATCACGTGCTCGGCGCAATTGTCCGCGAGAATTGCAACGCGGTCACCGCTCTGGAGATCCTGGTGCACGAGCGCCGCGGCGAATGCCTCGGCCGCCGCATCGAGCGCTCCATAGGTCCACTCCCGCCCCGACTCACTCAGGTCGATGAGGCCCACTCGACCCGGAGCCACATCAGGACGGATCAGATCCCCGAGGTTCCCCGTGGCCGGTCCCCGGAAGCGCGCAACGCTCATGGTTTGAGAAGCACCTTGCCGATGACCTCGCGGTCTTCCAGCAGGCGCTCTCCTTCGGCCGCCTCCTCGAGGGAGAGAACGCGATCGACGACGGGCCTGAGCTGGCCCAACCGCATCAGGCGAAGCAGCGCCTCGAGATCCCCTGTGGACCAGCCGTTCGAACCGATGTAGCGATGTTCAAAAGTCCACAAGTACCTGGCATCGGTCGTCATTTCGAAACCGGCCGTCGCGCCGCAGGTCAGGATCCGCCCCCCCACCGCAACCGCGCGCTGGGTCTCGCGCCACGAGTCACCGCCCGTGAAGTTGACCGCGACGTCCACCCCGCCGCCACCGGTGACCCGTGGCTTCCCATAGATCCTCTTTACGGCGTCTACCAGCGGCTCGGCGGAAGAGTCCACCAAGTGGTCGGCTCCGAGCACTGACAAGGCCCGCGCCTTGCGGGGCGAGCTGGTGACCGCCAGGACCTCCGCACCGAGCAGCTTCCCGATCTGGACACATGCCACCCCGACCCCGCCACTCGCACCCAAAACCAGCAGTTTCTCCCCGGCTGCAAGCTTCCCTTGCGTCACCAGCATCCGGTAGGCGGTCCCGTAGGCGAGCGGCAGGGTTGCGGCGACCTCGGTGTCGACGCCCTCCGGAATCCGCAACAACTGGACCGCTGGTACGGCGATGAATTCCGCCCGGCCCCCATGAGTGGTCTCACCGATCATGCCGAAGCGCTGTCCGTCCCGAAACACCGGGTCGACCAGCACACGATCGCCCGGCTTCCACTGTAAGACGTCAACCCCCACGGTCATTACCTCACCGGAGACATCCGAGCCGACGACCAGCGGCAACGAGATGCGTATCCCGGGCATGCCGCGCCGGGTGAAGATGTCGTGAAAGTTGACCGCGGTCGCCGCGACCTTAACGAGCACCTCGTCAGAGCGAGGTTCGGGCTGCGGAAAGTCACGGACCGCCCGCAACTGGTCGCGGCCACCGTGGCCGATGGTCAGGACAGCTCTCATCGGGACGATGGCCTTGTCGTATGACAGGTTTGGTTCAACGCAACTTGCATGATCAGCATCGGACTCTCGCGCACTGGCGGGTGAATTGCGAATCCTCGACGGTCATATGCTTATGCCGGAATGATCAGGCGCTCGCACATGACTCGGGGAGTAAGCTTGCGATGTGCCGTTTCCAGTCGACCATGTCATCACAGTAACCACGCAACGCGAGCGGACGCGCGAGGCGCTGACGCGACTGGGCTTCGCCACAACCGAACGTGGCGAGCATCCGGGCCGAGGAACCTCCAATCACCTGATGTTCTTTGGATCCTGTTACTGGGAACTACTGAGTGTCGATGAGCGCGGTCCGAGCAATGAAGGGCTCCTCGGGCGTGGCGCGCTCGCCGGATGCGCGCTGCGCACGAATGACGTCGCACGTGATCTTGCCGTGGCGGCCTTGGCTGGGGCGGCGGCAGGACCGATTGAAGCGATTACAAGACCCTTACAGGTCTCGGGGCACCTGGAGACCGCGCGCTTCCTCGTAGCGCGACTCAAGCCGGCAAGCGCCGTCAATGCATATTTCTTCTTCTGCCAGCACTTGACGCCCCAGTTTGTGTGGCCCTCGGGGCCTGCGCGACACCCGAATGGTGCACTGACGTTGCGCGCGATCTACGCGACCGCCCGTGAGATCGTGCAAGCCCAGAACGCATTTGAGGGACTTCTCGGAGTGCGCGCCAGCGACACGCCCGAGCTCATCTATTGGTCGCATCGATATTTCACCGATCAGTTCGGCCATTCCCATGAAGCAGCCGGCGTGGCGCCGCGGCTTGCGGCAATTGCGATTCAGGTGGGCCACCTCGGGACCTGCACGGATCTGCTCGAGCGCGCCGGAGTGCCCTTCCGGCGCGTGGGGACCGAGGTGTGGGTGAATGACCCGATGGTCGGCCATCCGGTGATATTCACCAGCTGACCCCTGCGTGTCATGAGACCAGCGAAATATCGTTGGCGACCGCCGCTCTCCGCAACAACGGACGCAGGGCGACCGCACCGAGCCCCGTCAGAGCGGTAACGCCACCCAGGACCAGAAAGAACCGGGCGTCGCCCCAGCGCTGCGCCAACGTACCGACCCAGCCCGCAAGGTAGCCGCCCAATCCCAGCGTACATGCGTAAAAGGCGCCCATCACGGCCGCTACGATGCGAGGCGGCGCCAGGCGATACACCAGCCCATAGGAGACCGTCCAGGCGGCGACCTCTCCACCGGCCTGTATGACGATACCGGCAGCCGGCAGCGGCCACGCCGCGTGACTTCCTACGCCCAGCCGCCCGGCTGCCACCGCAAATAGCAAGAGCCCGGCCGCTCCGAGCCCCAAGGCCACGGCGTACTTGATAACGATGTCAGGCTCGCGTGCCTGCCGACGCAGGCTTGCCCAGACCGCCGCAAGGGTCGGGGCCGCCACGATCAGTGCTGCAGCCTCGACTGAAGTGAACCACTGGGTCGGGATGTCGAAAGACCCAAGGTGGCGGTCAACCTTGCGTTCCAAGAAGAAGGACATGGTGCCATACAGCTGGAATGACCCCGTCGAATACACCAGCAAGAGCGCGGCAAACACGGCGAGGATTCCGAGACGATTGCGCGTCTGAGCGAACGTAAGCATTGACGTCTGAGCAGGCGCAAGTGTGCTTGACGGGACTACCCGCAGCGGAAGAGCGCGACCCAGGATCAGAAAGGCCGACAGTGCAAGCGCAAGCGAGACTGCCGAAACGCCAAACGCGGGCGCCCATCCCCAGATGGTGGCCACGGATCCAGCCAGGAACCCGGCCACCAGGCCCCCGAGATTGATGCCCGCATAGTAGTAAGCGTAAGCGCCCTCGCGGCGGGCATCCTGCCCGGAAAATGTGTCCCCAAGTGCTACCACCAACGTCGATTTCATCAGCGAATTGCCGACGATAAGAAGTCCGATTGACAGCCAGAAGAGCAGCGTGAGAACCGGACTCGACTGGCCCTTCGCTGCAGCGGCGGTGACGGTAAGTGCGGTATAGCCACTGAGCATCAGAGCGCCGCCAAGGACGATCGCGCGACGATGGCCCAACTGCCGGTCTGCCACCCAACCGCCAATGACCGGTAGCCCATACATGAGCCCACTGAAGACACCGAGGGCAATGAGGGAGGCGGCGACAGACCACCCGAAACCGCCCTGGGCCGCGGGGGCCGAAAGAAATAGCGCGAGCAGCGAGATCATCGAATAGAACCCGACACGCTCGCAGAATTCGAATCCGATGATGAGCAGCGCGCCCCTGGGGAACTGCCAGGGTCGGATCGCGACCGGATCGGCCACTGATGGGTCCGCGCTTTGCGCCACTATCTCAGCCTCATGCGGCGCGGGCTGTGCGCTGCGTTGTCGCCACAGCCATCGATGAGTCCCGAAATGAATCCGAGAACGGAGGATTGCATGCAGTCGCAGCGCCGTGAACCAATGAATCGATTGAGCGATATAACCGGCTACGCATCGTTGACTCGGCCGACCCACCCTGGTGCGAAGCCGGGCAGACCGCAATGTCACCGCATTTTCAGGTAGCGTGGCGATGCCAGGGATCAGGCCTCCTCCTACGTATGGACGAGTCGACCCGGGTCGACCCACAACCAACGCTGCCCGAAACAAATGCGGATATCGCCGCGACCGCCCAACATCCTGCTGATCGTCGCCGACGATCTCGGGTATTCGGATCTGGGCGCCTTCGGAGGCGAGATCGACACCCCGCATCTCGATGCGCTGGCCCTGAGCGGCGTGCGCTTCACGGACTTTCACTCCGCACCAGCTTGCTCACCTACCCGCGCGATGCTGATGACGGGAACCGATCCCCATATCGCCGGCATCGGATCGATGCTCGAGGTTGCGCTGCCGGACTTCGCCGGTGCTCCGGGCTACGAGGGGCATCTCAATGATCGAGTCGTTGCGCTACCCCAGATTCTGCACGACGGCGGCTATCGCACGCTGCTGTCGGGGAAATGGCACCTGGGTGACACCGCGACGAGCCGCCCACACGCGCGGGGCTTCGAGCGCTCGTTCGCCTTCCTGCCGGCCGGCGGGAGCCACTACGGTCTTGGCGAGGTCAATCGCTTTGCGACGGTGGAATCGACCTATGAGGAAAACGGCCGCCGGGTCACGAGCCTGCCGCCCGACTTCTATTCGTCTGACTACTTCACCACGAAGTTGCTTGAGTACCTAGAGGAACCCGACGATGGTCGCCCGTTCTTCGGGTACCTCGCATTCACCGCGCCCCACTGGCCCCTGCAGGCTCCACAAAGAGAGATCCTGAAGTATCGCGGCCGCTACGCCGATGGCCCGGATGAGCTACGCCTGCGTCGCCTCACGGCGCTACAACAGCTTGGACTGTGTCCGCGCGATGTCCGCGCGCATCCGGTGGTTACCCGGAACCGGAGTGGTCACAGCTGTCCGTGGAGGAACGCGCCTGGTCATCCCGCACCATGGAAGTCTATGCGGCCATGGTCGACCGCATGGACCAAAACGTCGGTCGGGTCGTCGAGCATCTGCGCCGTCGTGGCCGGCTCGAAAACACCCTGATCTTCTTCCTCTCGGACAATGGCGCCGAAGGCGCTCTGGTTGAAGCGATGCCTTTGTACGGACCACGCATCGCCGCCACGGTCCGCCAGTTCTACGACAACGGAATCGATAACCTCGGGCGACCCTCAAGCTGCTGCTGGTACGGAGCACGCTGGGCCCAGGCGGCCACAGCCCCCTCCCGGCTGCACAAGGCCTACACCACCGAAGGGGGCATCCGCGTCTGTGCATTTGCCTCCGGTGCCGCGGTCGGCCTACGGGGCGAGATCAGCACCGCGTTCACGACCGCGATGGATGTGGCCCCTACGGTCCTGGAGCTGGCCGCAATTGAGCACCCGCGAAACTATGGCGGCCGCGAGGTCGCCCCGCAGCGCGGGCGCTCAATGGTCGCGATGCTATCAGGGACGGCACCGCACGTTCATCCGCCGCAGACCGAGACTGGGTGGGAGCTGTTCGGTCGGCGCGCGATACGTGCGGGATCATGGAAGGCCTTGTGGCTGCCCCGGCCGCTCGGCACTGATAGCTGGCAGCTCTACGACCTGGCAACCGACCCCGGGGAAATCACCGATCTCGCGCTCGAGCACCCCGAGATATTGGCAAGACTGCTTCAAGCCTGGAGCCGGTACGTAGCGGAAACCGGGGTGGTGCTGTCACCGGTAAGCGTGTTTGAGATCGAGCACGGGGCCACCTCGTGAGCTCCCCGCCTTCGCCCCAGATTCCGCGCGGTGCGCTCGGCGCCGGGCGACTCAGCGCTT
>Ga0181537_10004200_pt1 | contig 12021 bp, 9 predicted proteins | sample PEATcosm2014_Bin_39_FD_119765 | JGI IMG/M metagenome (GOLD analysis project Ga0181537, IMG submission 119765) | Peatland microbial communities from MTU Mesocosm Facility, Houghton, MI, USA - PEATcosm2014_Bin23_10_metaG | ecosystem: Environmental > Terrestrial > Soil > Wetlands > Peat | place... | reverse complement strand
TCGTGCTCCTCCTGGATCTGCCGGTCCGACCAGCGCGCGGGGCGATAGAACTTGGCAACGAGCGAATTCGGCGTGCGATCGTCCGAGGACAGCGCGGTCGACTCCAATCCGACCTGGAATACGCGGTTCTCGTAGCTGTTGAGCGCGATGACCTGGCCCGAGGTCCGGACGCCCTCGTCCCGATCGCCCGATTCGAGAACGCTATCGAGCGCGTTGAGGATGGCGTCGGGCGAAAGTTCCGCGAACGGGACGTCCGCCGCGCTGCGCGCCGCGTCGCCCTCGCGTTCGCCATCGTCCGAGGCGTCATATGACAGGTTTGTCATCGACACATATATCTTGTCATGGTAGAAGCGCCCGATGAATTTCCGATTCCTGAGCGAACTGTACGCGGGCTTTGTGCGAGGGCGGGGTCTGTCCCGGCACTTTCATCGCTTTCCCCTGCTCGAGACGCTGTTGCGCGGGCCGGCGCCGCGCGAGTTTCCGACTGCCATGGTGGCGGTGCTCGCCGAAGCCTCGCGCAGCACCCCTTCCGACCTCCTGGAGACGCTGGGTTCGTGCCCCAGCGGCCTGACGGAGGCTCAGGCTTCGGAAATCCGCGAGCGCACGGGGTGGAACCAGATCGGCGTGGAAAAACCGCTCACCTGGTGGATGCATGTCTGGCAGTGCTACCGCAATCCCTTCAACCTGCTGCTGACGGTCCTTGCGCTGAGCTCGTATTTCTTCGAGGACGATCTCAAATCCACGATCGTCATCGGATCGATGGTTCTTCTTTCGACCCTGATCCGCTACGTCCAGGAGTCCCGGTCGAACAAGGCAGCCGACAAGCTCAAGGAGATGGTCAGCACGACGGCCACCGTCCTGCGCCGCGATCCCGCGGAATTGGCCGCGGAGGAAGCGCGCAAATATTTCAACGCGATCCTCCATCCCAAGCCACCGAAGCGGGTCGAGATCCCGATCCGCAAGATCGTGCCGGGCGATGTCATCGCCCTCTCCGCGGGCGACATGCTGCCTGCCGACGTCCGTCTGCTGAATGCCAAGGACCTGTTCATCAGTCAGTCCGCCATGACGGGCGAGTCGCTGCCCGTGGAGAAGTTTGCCGAGCAGAAGGCACCTCCGAGCGCGAATCCGCTGGAGCTGGAAAACCTCGCCTTCATGGGCACGAACGTCGTGAGCGGATCGGCCCTGGCAGTCGTCGTGACGACGGGAGACCGCACCTATTTCGGCGCACTGGCCCAGCGCGTAACCGCGGTCGACCGCGCGCCGACCTCGTTCCAGCAAGGCGTCAACCAGGTGAGCTGGCTGCTGATCCGCTTCATGCTGGTCATGACCCCGATCGTGCTCGTGCTCAACGGCGTGACGAAGGGGGATTGGACCGAGGCGCTTCTCTTCTCGCTTTCGGTCGCAATCGGCCTGACGCCGGAAATGCTGCCGATGATCGTGACTTCGACGCTCGCCAAGGGGGCGGTCTACCTGTCGCGCAAGAAGGTCATCGTCAAGCGCCTGGACGCCATCCAGAACTTCGGTGCGATGGACGTGTTGTGCACGGACAAGACCGGCACGCTCACCCAGGACCGCATCTTTCTTTCGCGGCATCTGGACGCTGCCGGGGAGGATTCGGACACGGTCCTGGAGTACGCCTATCTCAACAGCTTTCACCAGACCGGCTTGAAGAACCTGCTGGACGTCGCCGTGCTCGAGCACGCGGAGATGCGCAATCAGGGCGCGGTTGCCGCGGCCTTTCGCAAGATCGACGAGATTCCGTTCGATTTCACGCGCCGGCGGATGTCCGTGGTGGTCGCCACGCCCGAGGAGAACGGCACGTCGAAGCATCGCATCATCTGCAAGGGCGCCGTCGAGGAGATCCTCTCCGTCTGCAAGCGCGTGCAACTGGACGACCGGGCCGGGGAACTGAACGAGGAAACACTCGCCGAGGTCCGCGAAGTCACCGCAGACCTGAACGCGGAGGGCCTGCGCGTCGTTGCGGTTGCCGCGCGCGACTGCGACTCGTCCCAGGAAACCTTCGGCCTGGCGGACGAACGCGACCTGACGCTGATCGGGTACATCGCCTTCCTGGATCCACCCAAGGAATCCACCAAGCCGGCGCTGGACGCCTTGGCCCAGCACGGGATCGCGGTCAAGATCCTCACGGGCGACAACGATCTGGTCACGCGCAAGATCTGCAGGGAAGTCGGCATCGACGCCGAGACCATCGTCGTCGGCGCCGCGATCGAGGGCATGAGCCAGGAGGAATTGTCCGACGCGGCCGAGCGCCACCACGTTTTTGCACGCCTGACGCCTGCGCACAAGGAGCGTCTGGTACAAGCCTTGCGCTCGCGCGGGCACGTCACGGGCTTCATGGGCGACGGCATCAACGACGCGCCGGCCTTGCGCGCGGCGGACATCGGCATCTCGGTGGACAGCGCGGTCGACATTGCCAAGGAGGCGGCCGACATCATCCTGCTCGAGAAAAGCCTACTCGTGCTGGAAGAAGGCGTGATCGAGGGGCGGCGCACCTTCGCGAACATGCTCAAGTACATCAAGATGACGGCCAGTTCGAACTTCGGCAACGTCTTCTCCGTACTGGTCGCCGGCGTGTTCCTGCCGTTCCTGCCGATGCTGCCTCTGCAACTGCTCGTGCAGAACCTGCTCTATGACATTTCCCAGATCGCCATTCCGTTCGACAACGTCGACGCCGAGCTCCTCCAGCAACCCCAGCGCTGGCGCCCCCAGGAAATCGGGCGCTTCATGGTCGTATTCGGGCCGGTCAGCTCGGTGTTCGACATCTGCACGTTTGCGTTGATGTGGTGGGTGTACGGCGCCACCACGGACGCGCAGCAGCCTTTGTTCCAGGCCGGCTGGTTCGTCGAGGGTCTCGCCACGCAAACCCTGATCGTGCACATGATCCGTACCGCGAAGATCCCGTTCGTGCAAAGCCGGGCGGCTGCGCCACTGCTCGCGATGACGGCGGCGGTGGTCCTCGTCGGCATGTTCTTCGTGATGGGTCCGCCCGCACCCTTGTTCAAGTTCGCGCCCCTGCCTGTGTCGTACTTCGCATGGGTCACCTTGATCATCCTGGGCTACATCGCGCTCACACAGGTCGTGAAGACCTGGTACGTCCGGCGCTTCGGATGGCAGTGACCCATCCCCATTCCGCGTCGCCGTAAGGATTAGCCACGCTCCAGGCGACCGTCCAAGGGAGGGTTTTCCCTCTCTATCGCGACCGGATCCTCGAAAAATAGTTGTCCGGTGCACAAAGTCAGATGTGCCGGGCACGGGGTGCCTGCTTACAATTCGAGCACCCAGAAAGACCCGCCTCGATGACGATCCGGTCAGTGTTTCCGCAAGCTCAGTTCTCAGTCCTGCGCATCGCTACCTTGGCCGTGGGCGCGGCTCTGTGCGTCTCCTGCGGCAGCAGCGGGGGCGGCGGTACCTCCTCGGGAGGCAGCGGTTCCGGTGGCAACGGAACACCGATTGCGGGGCAGTATTACGTGGTTGGCGCGGCAGGCGTCGACCAGGGCAACGGCATCACGATTCCGTATGCGCCGACCGGCTCGACGGGTACCACCAGCGGCCTGAACCTGACTTATATCAATGCCGGCACGGCGACCGGAAACATCGTCGCCAACGGCGAAACGTGGATCGACCAGGGATTCGTCAGCGAGTGGACCATCACTTCGGGCACCGCGACCAGCCTGGCGACGCGCTTTCGGATCTATGCCGCGACCGACGGGTACATCCACGCCGCCGACCTGCAAATGATGACCGGCACGACGGCACCACTGAATGACCGGCTCACGACGCTCACAACATCGACCATCTGCCCGACGCTGCCGACAATCCTCAACGACTATGCAAATCCTTCGAATTCGCTGATCGTCTATCGCTATCCTGGCGATACGGGTCCCGATTGCGGGACCGCGGACGATCAATTCACGGTCGTGCCCCTGAATGCGACCTCAAGCTCGGCGCCGATCAACACCGTGATTTACGAACCGGTGGATGCGGTTCGCGACACGAGCGGCGCGATCACTTCGGTGCTGGTGCTCGTGCACCCCACCTTCACGGCGGGCAATCCGAATGGTTCGCCTTACGTTGCGATGGCGTCGTCCACGGCCTCCACGAGCCTGAACGCGCCCTCGAAAATCGGCGGGCCCAACAGCGGGTTCCTGAGCGGAACGGGAAGCAGCTCCACCAGCGGTGATTTCCAGAGCGTCGCGGTAGTGCCCCAATCGAACGGCCATTCCATCTGGTTGTTCCGCGACGTCAACTCGATCGTCGCGACGGATCCGACGACGACCACGACGACCGTTGTCTACGCGATCGCCGATACGGACCAGCTGGTCGCACCGGTCCTCATATCCGGCACCGACGTTTATCTCGGGATGTCCGATACGACTGGCACGACGAACAAGATCGTTCACATCGATACGACCGCGGTCGCCAGCGGAACGGCGGCGTCCGTGGAAATGATTACCGAGAACACGGCGCAGATCCAATTGATCGGGATCGCAGGGACGAACATCATCTACACGATCGATAATGGAACGATCCTGCACATGATCCCGACGGACGCGACGGGAAGCACGTCGCCTGTCGCCCTCTATTCGCCGCCCAGTTCCAACTTCGGCATCGGAACCTGCGTCATCGTGGGAACGGGCCTTTATTACACCGTCACCTCCCAGACCGCCCAGCCCAACCAGGCGTATTTCGTCGATACATTCGCAGTCACGCCGACGTCGCTCGCCATCGGCAGTTCTTCCGGGAGCCAGGTGCTGGGCGGGGTTGCGACCAATCCAACGACAACCGCCAACCCCGGCAACCCTGCATTTGGCGGCGCGGTGGTTGCCACCTTTTCGGCGTCTGGTTCCTTCAGCAACTTCTGGACGGGCGCCAACATCGGCCTCTACACGACGGGTTCGACCGCGTCGTCGAACATCGGCACGCTTCCGGCACCGCTCAACCAGGACACGTTCGCAAACGCGGTCCTGGCGCCCGGTTTGCTGCAGATGGGGATGCCCGCGCTGTTGCAGATTTCCGGTACCGATACCCTGGACGGTTCCACACTCCCCGCGACGGACCTGTTCCAGTTCACACCTGGAACTGCGAGTAGCCTGAAGCGGCTGACGTCCAACATTCAATAGCGCAGGCGGTGACGTCGCCTCAGGAAGGCCCTTCCATCTGGGTCGATGCCGACGCCTGCCCCGGCGTGCTGCGGGACGTGCTGTTCCGCGCTGCCGAGCGAACCCGCACCCGCTTGACGATGGTCGCCAACAAGCCGCTGCGTACACCGCCTTCGCAGTTCATCCGCGCACTTCAGGTCGCACGCGGCTTCGACGTTGCGGACGATCATATTGTCGCGGCGCTTGTGCCGGGCGACCTGGTGGTGACGAACGACCTGCCCTTGGCTGCACAAGCAATAGCCCGCGGTGCAAAGGTGCTGGACATGCGAGGTTCGTGGGTCGATGGCAACACGATCGGGGACCGGCTTGCCACGCGTGACCTGTTGTCGGAACTGCGCGATCTTGGTCAGGCAAGCGGTGGGCCGGCTGCGCTCACGCAAGCGGATCGCCAGGCCTTTGCCAACCGGCTCGACCAATTCCTGACCATGGCGCGACGCTGACGTTCGGCGGCGCCGGAGCGCCATCGAGCCGGCGCAAGCGCCCGTTACACTCCGCGCTCGCGCAATCGGATCCGTGCCTCTTCCTTTCCCACCATGTCCGCCAACGAATACCTGCGCCGCATTCTCAACGCGCGCGTCTACGACGTCGCTACCGAGACGGCCCTCGAGCCCGCACCGCGCCTGTCGGCACGGCTGGACAACCGCGTGCTGGTCAAGCGCGAGGATCTGCAATCGATTTTCAGCTTCAAGCTGCGCGGCGCATACAACAAGATGGTTTCGCTGGGCAAGGCGGAGCGCGCCCGCGGCGTGATCGCCGCCTCCGCGGGCAACCATGCGCAAGGCGTCGCGCTGGCGGCCCAGCGCCTGGGGGGGCCCGCCGTCATCGTCATGCCGGTCACGACCCCGCAGGTGAAGATCGATGCCGTGCGCGCGCGCGACGCGCAGGTCGTCCTGCATGGCGATTCCTACTCGGATTCCTACGCCCATGCGCTGCAGATCCAGGAACGGCGGCGCCTGACCTTCGTCCACCCGTTCGACGATCCCGACGTGATCGCCGGCCAAGGCACGGTGGGGATGGAGATCCTGCGCCAGCACCGCACGCTCGAGGATGGTCCGATCGATGCCATCTTCGCGCCCATCGGCGGCGGCGGACTGATCTCGGGCGTCGCGGCCTACGTCAAATCCGTGCAGCCCTCGGTCAAGGTGATCGGCGTGCAGACGGAGGATTCGGACGCCATGGCCCGTTCGCTGGCCGCTGGCCGGAGAGTGAAGCTGGCCGAGGTCGGGATCTTCTCCGACGGTACCGCTGTGCGCATGGTGGGCCGCCACACGTTCGAGCTGTGCCGGCGCTACGTCGATGAAATCATCACGGTGGATACGGATGCGTTGTGTGCCGCGATCAAGGACGCCTACCAGGACATGCGGACCGTGCTCGAGCCGGCGGGTGCGCTGGCGATCGCCGGGTGCAAGCGCTATGTCGAGCGCGAAGGCGTGCGCGGCCGCAACCTGGTTGCCATCGCAAGCGGCGCGAACATGAACTTCGATCGCCTGCGCTTCGTCGCCGAACGCGCCGAAGTCGGGGAAGAGCGGGAAGCGCTTTTCGCGGTGACGCTGCCCGAGGAGCGCGGTTCCTTCCGGCGCTTCTGCTCGCTGCTGGGCACGCGCAACGTGACCGAATTCAATTACCGGATCTCCGACAGCAAGACCGCGCACATTTTTGTCGGCATCCAGACCTCCGGCGGCAAGGACGCGCGCACGCTGGCGCGGACCTTCACACGCGCCGGCTTCGCGACCCTCGACCTGACGGACGACGAGCTCGCCAAGCTGCACTTGCGCCACCTCGCCGGCGGACGCTCGCCGCTTGCCGTCGACGAACGCCTGTTCCGCTTCGAATTTCCCGAGCGCCCGGGCGCGCTGATGCGCTTCCTGACGTCGATGTCGCCGAGTTGGAACATTTCCTTGTTCCACTACCGCAACCAGGGCTCGGATTACGGACGCATTCTCGTGGGGCTCCAGGTTCCCAAGCGCGACGCCGCGGCGCTCAAGCGCTTCGTGGCGGAACTGGGATACCCATTCCAGGACGAGACGGCGAATTCGGCGTATCGCCTCTTTCTCAGCTGATCGCGCGGGCCAGGAGAAACGCAGCGGTCGCGGCCGCGCCGCCCACGACCAGGGTTTGCAAAGCCGAGCGCAACGGCGGAGCGCCCGTGAAGCGCCCCTTGATGTAGCCAAACGCGAACAAGGCAGCGAGGGTGACGGCAGCCGACCAGGGAAGCGCCTGGTTCACCGAGCGCAGCGCGACATAGGGCGCCAAAGGGATCAGGCCGCCCACGACATAGCTCGCGCCGATCGTCAACGCCGAGCGCTGGGCGCGCGCCGGGTCGGGCCGCTCCAGGCCCAGCTCGAAGCGCATCATGAAATCGCGCCATGCCGTCGGCCGCTCGCGCAGCCCGGAGATCAATGAACCATAGTGCTCCTGGCGCAAACCATAGTGCTCGAAGATCTCGCGAATCTCCTCGACTTCGGCGTCCGGCTTCTCGATGATCTCGTGTTCTTCGCGCGCAAGTTCCGCTGCATAGTGCTCGGCCTCGCCGTGCGCCGCGAGGTAGCCGCCCAGGCCCATCGCAATCGACCCTGCGGCGATCTCGGCGGCGCCGGCCGTGATCACCGTGCTGACCGCGGCCGCGGCACCGCTGATTCCCGCCGCGAGCGCAAAGGGAACCGTGAGGCCGTCGGCCATGCCGATGACCACGTCGCGCACAAGATCGCTCGCCCGGAAATGCTGTTCTCGGTGTAGGTGGGAATCCAATTTGCTTCCTGGACAAAGATCTTGCCCCGCGCGGTCGAGGCAATGCGCAAGGGTAACAGCATGCATGCTCCGCGGTAATCTTGGCGGCGGCAATTTACCAAGAAAGGACGCACCGATGGACCGGGAGCAATCCGGCGGCGACGCCGCTTCGCAGCGAGGATTTGCCGAATTCCTCCATCGGCACAGCAAGACCCTGGATAAGGGCGCGGCGTTCTCGCCGCCGATCGTCCACACCTCGATTTATTCCTTGCCGGGTGATCCGTCCGGCGAATATCAATACGCGCGCTGGTCCAATCCCGGATGGGGTCTGCTCGAATCCGCGTTGGGTGCGCTCGAGAACGGCACGGCCGTGATTTTTCCGTCAGGCAGCGCGGCGATCGTCGCGCTGTACGCGAGCCTGTTGCGCACGGGCGACCGGGTCTTGCTGCAATCGGACGCCTACATGGGCACGCGCAGCGCCGCCGAAAAGTATTTCGCAAGTCATGGGGTCGCGGTCGAGACCTGCGCGACCCGGGACGTCGCGAGTCGATCGTTCGAAGGCCTTCGCCTCGTCCTGCTGGAAACGCCGTCCAACCCGGGGCTGGATCTGGTTGACATTGCCGATTGCGCGCGCAAGGCGCGGGCGGCCGGAGCGACCCTTGTCATCGACAACACCCTGATGAGCCCCGTCGGCCAGAGTCCATTGGAACTTGGCGCGCACGCGGTCGTGTATTCGGACACGAAAACCTGCAATGGACATTCCGATCTTTTGTTTGGCCACGTCGTCTCGCGCGACGAAAAACTGATCGCGGGGGTCGTCGATTGGCGACGCATCGGCGGCGCGATTCCCGGTCCCTTCGAGACGTGGCTCTTGCAGCGCAGTCTCGAGACCCTGGAACTGCGCGTAAGCCGCATGCACGCCAATGCGCTCGCCTTGGCGCATGCGATCGAGCAAGGCCGGTTTCCCGCGGTGCAGGCGCTTTGCTATCCGGGACTTGCCAGCCATCCCTCGCACGAGCTGGCCGGCAGGCAGATGCGTGGCTTTGGCGCGCTCATCGGGCTCACCCTGGGAAGCAAGGACGCGGCCGAGCGCTTCATCGAGGATTGCCGGTACCTGCGCCCCGCCACCAGCTTCGGTGGCTTGCATTCCTCGGCCGAGCGTCGCGCCCGCTGGGGGGACCAGGTGGCCGAAGGATTTATTCGCGTGGCTGTGGGTTGCGAACCGACAGCGGAACTATGCGCAGAGGTTCTGCGCGCGCTCGGACAGGTGCGCTAGGGGAGGCTTCGGACTCTTCGTCCTGCGCCAGGACGAGCGCTTCCGGTTCCGGCAAAGGCAAGTCGTCGAACGCCGTGTCGCCTTCGGGGTCCGGGACGCCGGTCGCGCGCAAACCGGCGAAGTCGAACCATTCGCGGTCCAGCAAGTGCGAGGGGGTCACGCGCGCCAGGGCGCGAAAGACGTTTTCCGTGCGGCCTGGATTGCGCTTTTCCCATTCCGCGATCATCTTCTTCACTTCCTTGCGCTTGAGGTTTTCCTGCGAACCGCACAGGTTGCAGGGAATGATCGGGAAGCGCTTGTCCAGCGCAAAACGCGCCAGGTCGTCCTCGGGAATGTAGGTCAGGGGGCGAATGACGATGTGCTGGCCATCGTCGGACATCAGCTTCGGGGGCATGGACTTGATGCGCCCGCCATAGAAAAGATTGAGGAAGAACGTGCCGAGGATGTCATCCCGATGGTGACCCAGGGCGATCTTGGTCGCGCCCAGTTCCTTTGCCACCCGGTACAGCACGCCACGGCGCAGCCGCGAGCACAAGGAACAGGTCGTCTTGCCTTCGGGAATCAGGCGGCGCACGATGGAGTACGTATCCTGCGTTTCGATGTGAAACGGCACGCCGATGCTGCGCAGGTAATCCGGCAGGACATGTTCCGGAAAACCCGGTTGTTTCTGGTCGAGATTGACGGCGACGATGTCGAACGAGATCGGCGCGCGGGCGCGCAGCGTACGCAGGATGTCCAGCATCGCGTAGCTGTCCTTGCCTCCTGACAGGCACACCATGACCCGGTCGCCCGGCTCGATCATCGCGTAGTCGGCCACCGCCTGGCCCGTCAGGCGGACGAGGCGCTTCTCGAGCTTGCGCGCCTCGAACACGGCGCGGCGTTCGCGCTTGCCGTCCTCCGCTGCGCTCACGGCAGCTCCCGGAAGCGCAGCACTTCGACGCCGATGCCGGCCATGCCGGCATAGCCGCTCGTCTTCTCACTGGACACGCGCACGGCAACGACGCCCGGCTTGGCCAGCAACTCCCGGGCGAGTTCGTCAACCAGCGTCTCCTGCAGGTTGATGTGCCCGCGCGCGAGGCGTGCCTGGACAAGATCCCGTACGAGCTCGTAATCGAAGACTTCGCGCAGCTCGTCGCGCGCGGATGTCGAGGCGGCGAGGCTCACGTAGACATCGAGATTGAGCAGCAGCTCCTGCGCGCCATTGCGTTCGGTCGTGTACGCGCCGATGTTGGCATGCACGCGCCAATCACGCAGGAAGATGCGCCGGCACTGTGCCAGCCTGGGATCGCTCAAGAGCGTGGCCATAAGAAAAACGCGAACTACCGCCTGGGTGAGGGATTGGGTGCGAAGGGCCGGACCGGGGGCAGAAGATGCTCGCCGGCGTCCACCAGCAAGGTCGCTCCGGTAATCGCGGTCCCGTGAACCGCGAATACTACCGCCTGCGCCAGGTCGTCCAGCCTTTCCGTTTCGCCGAGACTGCCATGCGCGACCGCGACCGCCCGCAGGCGCGGAGCCAGGTTGCGCGCGATCATGCGATTGGCCGTCTCCAGGGAACCGTTGGAGACCACGCAGCCGAGGAAGTCCCGATCCCCGATGCCATGCTCGCGGTCCACGAGCGTCACGATGACGCCGTGCGCGTCGAGCGGGAGTCGTGCCCAGAGCGCATGCGCCAGCGCCAAAGGCGCCGCAACGTTGCGTCTTGTGTGTGCGCCCAGGCTTGCCAGCGAGAATCCCGGTTCGGTTTCAGGCTTCGCCAGGCCGGCCGCGTGCACGATGCAGGTGACCGGCGCCAGCTTGTCGGCGCACTTTTGCAGCAAGGATTCGACCGGTACGTCGGACTGAAAGTCGAATGCGAACGCGTGTGCCCGCCGGCTGCAGGCCGCTATTTCCGCGACCGTCGCCGCCGCGGCATCCTGCCCACGAAAATACTGTATCGCGACATTCCAGCCCTTGGCGGCAAGAGCGAGAGCGATGGCGCGGCCGGCGCCACGTCCCCCGCCGGTGACGAGCGCGGTTCTGGCATGCGGCAGGGAAGTGGGTCTCATCGGGGGCGCGTTCGGATCGAGTGCGGATCTTATCGGGTCGAGGCGCAAAACGGGTTCTAGGACTACCGGTCATGGCGTCGCTTGCGCGAAGGTATCCAAGTAGACGTGTCAAAAGATGAGATGTCAAAAGGAGTGAACGTGACCGATGCCCCGTCGTCCGTCGCCGCTATAGCAGCACGAATTCATTTCATTCGCGGACTTCGAGTATTGCTCGACAATGATTTGGCCGAACTCTTCGGCGTCTCGACGAAGCGCTTTAACGAAGCCGTGAAGCGAAATTCCGTCCGGTTCCCCGCGGAGTTCATGTTTCAGTTGACGCAGGAGGAAAGTTCGGCTTTGAGGTCGCAATTTGCGACCTCAAACGTCGGACGTGGTGGACGCCGCCACAGGCCATACGCGTTCACCGAGCACGGCGCCCTTATGGCGGCGACGATTCTCAACAGCTCGAGGGCTGTGGACATATCGGTGTACGTCATTCGGGCATTCGTTCAGTTTCGCGAACTTCTCGCTCATAACAAGGAGCTTGCCAGTCGCCTGAACGAATTGGAAATGCGCATGGAAGAGAAATTCGCGAGCCAGGATTCGGCAATTGCCGATATCCTTGCCGCAATACGGAGATTGATCAATCCGGTGGATCCGCCACGAAGGCGGATTGGATTCGTCTCCGATCCCGACTCGCCTAACTCGACTTGATCGTGACGCAGCATCCCACACCACAGGCCCCCTCGTTCGCGCCCTCCCTTCCCGTTGACAAAGGACGCCTTCCGCAACCGGACGAGGCCGATCGAGCGCG
>Ga0181537_10004199_pt1 | contig 12023 bp, 10 predicted proteins | sample PEATcosm2014_Bin_39_FD_119765 | JGI IMG/M metagenome (GOLD analysis project Ga0181537, IMG submission 119765) | Peatland microbial communities from MTU Mesocosm Facility, Houghton, MI, USA - PEATcosm2014_Bin23_10_metaG | ecosystem: Environmental > Terrestrial > Soil > Wetlands > Peat | place... | reverse complement strand
GCAAATCGACGTGTCCGTCCGCCCGCGCAAATCGACCGGCAGTTGAGCGCCCAAATCGCGTCCGTACAATTCCCGGATCGCGATCAGCAGCGCCCGCTCCCCCGCGCGATCCATATAGACCAGCGTCCCGTCGATATCCCACAAAAGGAGTGAATCAGACATATATTTTTAAATGAGGCGCTCCACCGGAGCGCCCAACTAGTGCCGTGCGCAGCACTCACATCGCCATTACCGAGAAACCGGAATCAACGTAAAGCGTCTGCCCCGTGATCGCCGCCGCGCCGTCCGTGGCGAGGAAAAGCCCCGTCGCGCCCAATTCCTCCAGCTCGACATTGCGCTTCAGCGGCGCATGCGCCTCGTAATGCTTCAGCATTTCCGTAAAGCCGCCCACGCCGCGCGCCGCCAGCGTGTTCATCGGCCCCGCGCTGATCGCATTCACGCGAATCTTCTTCGGGCCAAGATCGTAGGCGAGATAGCGCACCGACGCCTCCAGCGAAGCCTTCGCCACGCCCATCACATTATAATGAGGCACCACCCGCGCCGCGCCGAGGTAGGTCATCGCAATGATGCTCCCACCGTTTTTCTCCATGAAAGGCAGCGCCGCCCGGCTCAGCCCGACCAGCGAATAGGCGCTGATGTCATGCGCGACCGCGTAAGCCTGCCGCGTCGTGTTGATGAACTCGCCCGTCAATGCCTCGCGCGGCGCAAAGGCCACGCTGTGCAAAAGCAGGTCGACCCGGTCGGTGCGTTCCTTGACCTGCGCGAAAAAGCGCTCGATCTCCGCATCCGATCCGACATCGCACGGCGCGATCAGCGTGTCGGCGCCGAACGTGCCGACCAGTTCCTCCACGTTGTCCTTCAGGCGCTCGCCCTGGTAATTGAAAATAAGCCTGGCCCCCGCCTGATGCCACGCCTGCGCGATGGCCCACGCGATGCTCCGCTTGTTGGCGACTCCGAAAATGACGCCGGTCTTGCCGGACAAAGGAAGATGAACACTCATGGCCGACCATGATGCCAAGCCCGCGAACCGAGAAAAGAGGAATTATTGAAAAGTATAGGGTAGGGACGGCAGTCCCCTGCCGTCCGACCTGTTCCATTCCAGGGACGCGAAGGGACTCGCGTCCCTACCCCTTAAAACGAATACCCGAACGAAAGCTTCGGCCCGAGCTCGTCAATCGGATGATTGGGAAACTGCGGCTCGGAAAGCCCCGCGTTGGAGACATGCTGGTATTCAACGCCCAGGCGCACGTAAAAGTCGTCGCTGATGTTATACTTGGCTCCGGCTCCCGCCTCGAAAGTGAAGTTGAAATCCTGCCCCAAGCCGCCCCACGCCGGATTGGAATCGGCAAAACCGATGCCCACGCCGCCCTCCACGTAGGGAACGATCTTCCAGCCCGGTTGCACAAAGTTGTATCTCGGCCCGACCATGATGCCCTCGAAATGGTTTTCCGGCCCATGCACGATCTGCTCGTAATCGCCGCGGAAAAAGAACTCCGAGTAACCGCGCAGCCAGCCGCCCAGGAAATTGTCGAGACTGACGTCGTCGAGCTTCAAACTGGCGCTGAGGCTGATGGGAACAACGGTGTAGGCCTGGTTGGGCTGGCCGCTGCGGACATTCGACCAGGAACCGCCCGCGCCGAGTTCAAGCGTCCAGTCCTTTTCGCTGACATCGGAAGTGGCCGGCGGGGTGACCCCTTGCATCTCCGTCCCGGCCATGGCGCGCGGAAGCGAAAAAGCAACCAGGATAGCCAGGCAGGCCAGCCCGGTTTTCATGCCTCCAAGACCGGGCTTGGGCAGCATGGTGGTGTCATTCAATTTCCTCATACGCTGATAAAGTAAGCATGATGCCGATTTTGGCAACAGGTTTTTCAAGCCGGGCCGGGCGCAAATCCATTGTCTTTTCTCCCTTACTCTCTAAGATAACAGAACGCCTCTCTTCCCCCTTGCTCTATGAAACAGTTTTTTATCACGTTTTTTGCCAACCTCGCCGCCCTGCTCTTCGTCTTCGGCGGCCCCATGCTGCTCCTCTTTATTCTCGTCATCGCCTCCATTTCCGCCGGTTCCAAGGCAACGCCCATGATCACCATCGAGCGGGGATCGATCCTTGTTTTCGACCTTTCCATGAACGTGACCGATTCCCCCGAGCACGCCACGTCGAACGATCCGCTCTCCAGCGCCTTGAGCAACGACAACACCAAAAGCGTCTCCCTGCATCGCCTCTTGAACGCCCTGAAAAAGGCGGCCAAGGATGACCGCATCAAGGGCATTCTGCTCACCGGCTCCTTCGAGCCCGCCGACTTCGGCACCGGTTACGCCTGCCTGAAGGAACTGCGCGAGGCGATCCTCGACTTCAAGAAGAGTGGCAAGCAGGTTTTCGCCTACCTCGAAGCGCCCACCACGCGCGATTACTACGTCGCCTCGGCCGCGTCGGTCATCTACATGAACCCCTACGGCGAAATGGAAATGCCCGGCCTCGCCGTGGAAAAGACCTATTACTACAACCTCTTTCAGAAATACGGCATCGACGTTCAGGTCACCCGCGTCGGCAAGTACAAGTCGGCCGTCGAACCGTTCATCCTGAACAAAATGAGCGATGCCGACCGCGAGGAAACGCAAAAACTCATCGACGACCTTTGGGGTGATTTCATCACGGCCGTGACCCGCAGCCGCCCCATCGACGCCACGACTTTTCAGCAACTCGTCGATACCGACGGCTACATCCTGCCCCAGCACGCGCTCGATGCGCATCTCGTCGACAAACTCTGCTACTTCGGCGATGTGCTCACCGAGATGGGCAAGATCGCCCCCTCCAGCGACTACGCCCGGATTCCCCTCCCCTTCAAACAGGTCGCCATCGGCGACTACATGAACGCGGGCCGGACGCCCCGACTGCTCGGCGAACGCGGCGGCGACAACGTCGTGGCCGTGCTCTACCTCGAAGGCGAAATCGTCGACGGCTGGGGCGACCCGACCAACATCGGCGGAGATCGCTTTGCCGCCGAACTGCGCGAGTTGCGCAAGGACGACGACGTCAAAGCCGTCGTGCTCCGCGTGAATAGTCCCGGCGGCAGCGCCTATGCCTCGGAAGTCATCCAGCGCGAAATCATCGAGCTCAAGGCCAAGAAGCCGGTGATCGTTTCGATGGGCAACTACGCCGCCTCGGGCGGGTACTGGGTCTCGACCTACGCCGACCATATCTTCGCCGAGCCCAACACGCTCACGGGCTCCATCGGCGTCTTCGGCATGTTCCTCGACATCCAAAAGCTCGGCAACGATTTCGGCGTGACCTGGGATACCGCCAAGACCGGCGCCTACGCCGATTTCGAAACCATCTCCCGGCCCAAGACGCCCCAGGAACTCGCCCTCGCCCAGTCCCGCGTCGACGATCTCTACGCCAAGTTTCTCGACAAGGTTTCCACCAGCCGCAACATCCCGCTCGACACGCTCCAGACCATCGCCCAGGGCCGCGTCTGGGCCGGCCAGGAGGCGCTCGACCTGAAACTCGTCGATGAAATCGGCGGCCTCGATGACGCCATCAACTACGCGGCGGACAAGGCCAAGCTCGGCACCCGCTACCATGTGAAGGAATATCCCGAGGAAGTCACCTTCGCCGATACGCTCGCCCAGTTGTTCAACAATCAGGAAGAGCCGCTGAGCAAGGTCAGGGCCGACCCCCTCACCCAGGAATTCCTCAAGATCAAAAGCGACCTCAAGTCTCTCCAGGAATTCAACGATCCGCTGGGTGCTTATGCCCGCATGCCCATCGGCTGGGATCTTAAATAATTTCCTCACCGCCGCGATCGCCCAACGGCAGATCATCCCGCCAGTCTGGCATTAGTATTGCTGATTCCTGCCGCGTGAGCGAATCCTTCCCCTCATCCTGTCCCGATGTCGTCCTCGTCGGCGCCGGCATCATGAGCGCCACCCTCGGCGTCCTGCTCAAGGAATTGCAGCCCGATTTGACCATCGAGATTTTTGAAAGCCTCGACAACGTGGCCACGGAAAGCTCCGATGCGTGGAACAACGCCGGCACGGGCCACGCCGCTCTCTGCGAACTCAACTACACGCCGCAAAAGGCGGACGGCTCCATCGACGCCACGAAGGCCCTCCACATCAACGAAGCCTTCAAAATCTCCGAGCAATTCTGGTCCTACCTCGTCCGGCAAAATCACCTCCCCGCGCCGAAGACCTTCATCCATCGCATTCCGCACCTCAGTTTCGTCCATGGCGCGAAGAACGTCGATTACCTCCGGAAGCGCCACCAGGCCCTCAGCGCGCATCACCTTTTCGAGAGCATGCGTTTCTCGGACGACCCGAAGGAACTGGCCGAATGGATGCCTCTCGTCATGGAAGGCCGGAAACCTTCCGATCCCGTGGCCGCGACGCGCGTGGCCCTCGGCACCGACATTAATTTCGGCGCGCTGACCCGCAACCTGATCGCTTACCTCGGAAGCCTCGGCGGCGTTTCCGTCCATCTGCGCCACGAAGTCCTCAACCTCCACCGCGATGCCGATGCGACCTGGCGCCTCTACGTCAACGACAAGGCGGCCAACCAGAAGCGCACGGTCAATGCGAAGTTCGTTTTCCTCGGCGCGGGCGGCGGCGCGCTGCCTCTGCTCCAAAAATCGGGCATTCGCGAAGGTCGCGGTTTCGGCGGCTTTCCCGTCAGCGGCCAATGGCTGCTCTGCACCAAACCGGCCCTGATCGAGCGCCACAACGCCAAGGTCTACGGCAAGGCCTCGGGCGGCGCGCCGCCGATGTCGGTGCCTCATCTCGACACGCGCGTCATCGACGGCAAAAAGGGCCTCCTCTTCGGTCCCTTCGCCGGCTTCACCACCAAGTACCTGAAAAACGGGTCGCTCCTCGATTTCCCTCTCGCCATCCAGCCCAATAATTTCATCCCCATGACGGCGGCGGCCTTTCAGAACATCGGCCTCACCCGCTATCTCATCGGCCAGGTCCTCCAGTCGCCCGGCGACCGGCTCGCCGCCCTGCGGGAATTTGTCCCCGAGGCAAAAATGGAGGACTGGAAATTGGAAATCGCCGGCCAGCGCGTGCAGGTCATCAAGAAAGATTCCCGGCGCGGCGGCATCCTCCAGTTCGGAACCGAAGTCGTTTACGCGCACGACGGCTCCATCGCCGCGCTCCTCGGCGCGTCCCCCGGCGCTTCCACCGCCGTCGCCATCATGCTCGAACTCCTCCAGGATTGCTTCGCGGACCAGCTCAAGACCTTGCCCTGGCAAACCAAGCTCAAGGAAATGATCCCCTCCCACGGCGAATCGCTCATCAGCAACGAACCGCTCCACGACCGCATCGTCGCTTTGACCAACGATGTCCTCGGCCTCCGGGAAGAAGCCGCCGTGTTGAGGTAGGGACGCGAGTCACTTCGCGTCCCATTATTATGTTCGACGGACGGCAGAGACTGCCGTCCCTACCTATTTCGCGCGTTCCGCCGCAATCTCCGCCTTTGCTTTCGCGAGGTCGGCCTGAAACGCCGCACGGGCCATCAGCTTGCGGAACAAGGCATGCGCCAGCGTATGGCCTGCCTTCACGTCGCTCGGATAATGCACGCCCGCAATCACACGATCGTCGCCGATCTGTTCGCCGCGCGCCAGGAGCGCGTCCTTGAGGTCGGGCGCGAGCTCGGCCAGGATCAACCCGTCGAGGTCACCCACCGTCGAATGGCCGCTCGGATAGGCGGGGCTTTTGCTCAGGTCGAACGGCGGCTGCACATCATCGTCAATGATGGCAATCGGCGGGTGAATCCGGCTATCCAGCAGGAACGGACGCGGGCGATGCCAATATTTCTTGGCCGAGTCGATCACCGGCCGCACCGTGTCATCGACCTTCTGGAACAGCGCGGCGGTCGCGGGCACATTGTCCGCCGCAAACCACGAGCCGAGCACCGTATCGAAAAGATAGACGTTCAGATTCACTTCCCGCCGGATCCGTTTTCTTTCCGCATAGGTCCAGGTCGTCTGCTTCTGCAAAATGAGATCGATTTCCTGCTTCGTCGTCGATGAATGGTTGGCGGGCGGATCGGGCAGCAAATCCTTGAAGTCGACTGTCGCCGGGTCGAAATAGCGCGAAACCGGCGTCGCGTCCCTGGCCTGGACGCTCAGCGAGAAGACCAGCAGAAACGCCAGCAGCGGATAGGAAAGCTTTTTCATCCGCGACTACGCTAAGACCGATCTTGCTTCAAGATCAACCGCCAACGCCGCCGTCACGCAAAAGTTACCAGCGATACTTTTGGACCCAAGTCAGCAGCCTCCAAAGGAACGAGCCTGCCCCAGCGCAGGTCAGCAGCCCCAAAGGGGCGACCCAGCCCCAGCCCAGGGCAACGCCCTGGGAAAATGTGAAGCAAAAAGACCAGCCCTGAAAGGGCGGCCTAAAAGCATGTTTACCCCTCCGCCTCCTCCGTCACCGCGTGCGCCTGCAACTCCTCCAGCGAAACAAACTCCAGCGCCGAAATGTGCGTCCCCGAAAGCACCACCGATGGCGCCATCCCCGCCTCGAGCGCCTCTTTCCACCGTGTCACGCACAGGCACCACCGGTCGCCCGGTTCAAGGCCCGGAAATTGATATTGCGGCACCGGCGTGCTCAGGTCGTTGCCCATCGTGCGGCTGAAGGCGAGAAACGGCGCCGTCACCTCGATGCAAACCGTGTGCAGACCGTAGTCGCCCGGACCCGTCCGGCAATAGCCATCGCGATAAAAGCCGGTCATCGGCGAAAAACAGCAGGGCAACAGCTTGCCTCCCAAAACATTCGTGCGGGTCGATTCAGCCATCCCCCGAATCTACCGGACACAACGGAATTGTCGATTGTGGACCGGGGAATGGGACATACAGGACCAATGGGACTTATGTGACCACGTGATCGCCGTCCTATAAGTCCCCTATGTCCCATAAGTCCTATTTCCAAAAACCGATTTCCCTTGCGCCCGCGCCACCTTTGCAAGGATGATTTCCCCTCTTATGGCAGACCCCAACGCAGTCGCAAAGATGGAGAAGATCGTCGCCCTGTGCAAACGCCGCGGCTTCATTTTTCAGTCATCGGAAATCTATGGCGGCCTCAACGGCGCGTGGGATTACGGCCCGCTCGGTGTCGAACTCAAGCGCAACCTCAAGGACTACTGGTGGAAATGCATGACCCAGCTCCGCGACGACATCGTCGGCTTCGACGGCTCCATCCTCATGAATCGCGCCGTCTGGAAAGCCAGCGGCCACGAAGACACCTTCTCCGATCCCATGGTCGAGTGCCCCATCACCAAGAAGCGCTTCCGCCCGGATCAAGTCGAGCCGCAGAGTGGGACTGTGTACTCCTACGCGGGAGTTAATATAACCTCCTTTATGCGGACAGAAGAAACACCGGGGGCTATTTCTGCAATCATTTGGACGGGCGATACGCCAATGACATACCTCGAAAAAATTCCCTTCAAGGTTTTAATTCCAAACGGAAAAGGCGACTCGTTCGCAGAAAAGGTGGCAAAGCAGTTCTACTCCCAGCGCGGATTCAAGGACTTCGAGCTTGTTTTGACCAGCAAAGAACCCATCGAAAACTCCACCGCCTTCAACCCCGAAAACGGCGTGCTCCTCTCCGAACCCCGCATCTTCAACCTGATGCTCAAAACCTACATCGGCCCGGTGCAGGACGACTCCGCCATCACCTACCTCCGCCCCGAGACGGCGCAGTCGATGTTCACCCAGTTCAAGAACGTCCTCGATGTCTCGCAGAAAAAACTCCCCTTCGGCATCGCGCAAATCGGCAAGGCCTTTCGCAACGAAATCAACCCGCGCAACTTCACCTTCCGCTCGCGCGAATTCGAGCAGATGGAAGTCGAGTTCTTCGTCAAGCCCGGCACCGGCCCCGAGTGGCTCGAAAAATGGCGCGAAGAACGGCTTGCCTGGTACGAGGCCATCGGCATCCCGCGCGCAAAAATCCATGTCCTCACCGTCCCCGAAAAAGACCGCGCGTTTTACTCGCAGGGCACCTACGACCTCGAATACGAATTCCCCTTCGGCGTGCAGGAGCTCGAGGGCATCGCCCATCGCGGCAACTACGATCTCAAGCAGCACCAGGAGGCCAGCGGCAAGCCCCTCGAATATTTCGACGAGGAATCGAAAACGAAATATCTCCCCGAAGTCGTCGAGCCGAGCGCCGGCGTCGACCGCACCGTCCTCGCCCTCCTCTGCGAGGCCTACGACGAAGAGACCATCAAGGACGAGGAGAGCGGCAAGGAGGAAACGCGCGTGGTTCTCCGCTTCGCGCCCCGCATTGCGCCGATCAAGGCCGCCATCTTCCCCCTCCTGAAAAACAAACCTGAACTCGTCGCCATCGCCCGCGACGTTTACAAATCGCTCCAGCCGCTGCTCAAGGTCGCCTACGCCGACACCGCCGCCATCGGCCGCCGCTATCGCCGCATGGACGAAGTCGGCACGCCCTTCGGCATCACCATCGATTTCGAAACCCTCGAAGGCGCGAAGGAGGCCTCCACTTCCGCCACCGGCGCAAACATCTCCGCCGGGCAGAAAGACACTGTCACCCTGCGCCATCGCGACACCATGAAGCAGGAGCGCATCGCCATCGCCGACCTGCCCGCCTACTTGCTTTCGAAAATTTCCTAGGCCCGGCGAGGGACGCCCGAATTCTCCTCATGAGCCTGCAACGCCTGCTCCTCTCCGTGGCGTGGAAATTTTTCCCGCAGGCCCAGGCGCAAATCAAAACGGCCAACCGCGTGCGCGTGCCGTTGCGGGCCCGGGGCGATTTCGCCGCGCTCGAGGAAATCTTCATCCAGCAGGCCTATGCCCCGCTGCTGGCCGGCCTTCCGTCGCCCATTCTTTCCTGGGTCGATCTTGGCTGCAACGCCGGGATGTTTTCCGCGTGGCTTTACGACCGCGCCTGCGCGCAAGGACGCGGCGCGGAATGCCGGGCGCTCCTCGTCGATGCCGGCGCGTGCGTCAACACCGCCCGGGAATTCGTGCGCATGAACCAGCTCGCCAACTTCCTGGTCGTGCAGGCCTGCGTCGGCGATGGCCGCCCGGCGATCTTCTACGAAAGCAAAAGCTCGACCCGCTCCTCCAGCGCCATCAAGCCCTCGTCGCGCGAAAAGGTCGTCCAGATGGAAACCACCACCGCCACCTCGTTGCTCGAACGCCATCAGATGCCCCGCGCCGATCTCCTCAAGGCCGACATCGAAGGCGCCGAGAAATTTCTCCTCAATGAGCCGGGACTGCTCCAGCGCTTCCGGGCCGGCATCCTCGAATGGCACGCCGAGACCACCGATGGCCCGACCGCCGCGAAATGGATTACCAGCCAGGGCGGACGCATCGTCCACGCCGTCGCGCAGGACGGCACCACGGGCGATCCCCTCAACGCCCGCCTCGGCATGCTGGCGTGGGTGATGTAACGTAGCCCTCTACGCCTCGATCCACCCTTCCGGCCATTTGCAGCGCGTGATCTCCACCGGCAACTCCGGCGTCGGAACCGTCACCATGCTTTCGTAATAGTGCGCCCCCTCCTTGAAGTAATGGAAATTGCGCAGGCCCGGATGAAAGTTCTTCCACACCCGCTCAAACCAATCCGGATCAATCCCGCCGGTGTGGCCATAATTCTCGATCTTCGTCAAAATGCGCGCGTCGTCTCCGACGCTCGACCCGTGATGCAGCCGCAGTTCCGGCGAAAAGAAAACCGTCTTCGGCTTGCGGCCCGTGCGTAGCGTTTCCCTCCAGCGCGCCGGCCCCTGCCATTCAATCTGCCGATCGCTCTTGAATTGAAATCCTCGGCGCAAAAAAACCAGGGGCCGATAACCGTCTCCCGGCTCGACCACCCGGTAGTTCCATTTGCGAAAATAAGTATAGCTCGAAATCCGGTACGCGGCCCGGTGCGTCCGCTGCACCTCGTCCCAACATTTCCGCAAAACGTCCTCCGGCCAGATTTCGTCCGTATCGACGATGAGATAATAATCGGCCTGCGGATCAAGCGCCATCGCCGCGTTGCGCAGCCGGGCCTCGGCGTTCAAACCCGGCACCTGCGAAAGATCGCGTTGCACGACCAGTTTTATTTTGTCCTCGGGATCAGGCAGCCGCAAAAAAACCTCCAGCGTCTCGTCCGGCGTCACTTCCCCGCCGGAAAAATTCCGGTCATGCCGGCTCGTGCCGCAGATCGAATCGACCACCGGATAAATCGCGCGCACACACGCCTCGATAAAATTTTGCTCCTTGAAAATCAGCATGACGGCGGCGAGATGCATCCTTCGGGATTAGCGCGGTTCCCTCGCCTTCGCAATGAGAAGCATCGCCTCGCGTCATTCCTTCCGGCGCACGAACTGGGGCCTTGCTGAAAATCGCTCTCTTTGCGACATTCACGCCCTATGTTCAAGCAGTTCCGGTCCGCCCTTAAGCAGCGCAAACGCCAGAAGGACCTGGACAAAAAGCTCGCTGCGCTGGAGCAACGCTTTCCCAAGTTCGACTGGAAACCCTTCCAGGAAGTGACCCAATTTTTCAGCGACAAATCGATGTCCGCCCTCGAGGAGCAGGCCTTTCTCTATCGCCTCGCCACCCAAATCCCCCCCAACGCCACCGCCATCGAAATCGGCAGTTGGATCGGCCACAGCACCTGCATCATCGGCGTCGCCCTGCGCGGAGCCAACGCCCGCTGCTATGCCATCGACGCCTTCACCGGACTCTCCACCATCTCCAGCGAAGTCCCCTACTACAAAAACTTCCTCACCAAGGTCAGCCCCACCCTCTCGCAACGCGAACTCTTCGACCTCCACCTGAAACGATTCAACCTCCAGGACAAAGTCACCGCCATCCCCGCCGACTCCGCCCAGGCCGCGGCCCTCCTCCCGCCCGGCATCTCCGCCGTCGACTTCATCTTCATCGATGGCGGCCACGCCCTCGACGTCGTGCGCAAAGACATCGAACTTTACGTCCCCCTTGTCGCCAGCGGCGGCGTCATCGTCTTCCACGACTTCTCCTCCGAATGCGGCGTCCCCCAGGCCGTCTGGGAAGCAATCCAGCACGGCACCTTCCGCGAACTCATCGGCATCCACGCCACCCTTCTCGCCTTCCGCAAGGCGTAATGGCCTGACCCTGATTCTGGCTCTGATCTTTCGCACAGAGTACAGAAGAGGAGACCGAAGAGAACTGCCAGAGAAAGGCAGGCCTTTCCGTTTCCAAATTCTTCAGCACCTCTTCACCCGCCTCTTCGGCCCTCCGTGCGAAACCTGCCTCCCTTCCCCAATTTGGTCATTTGGATTCATTTGGAAATTTGGTCATGGTTCCCTGTTCAGGAAGATAGGACTTCGTCCCGGCCCTAAAAAAAGGAACCCCGAAGAAGTTTCCTTCCTCGGGGTTCATGGTACTGGCAACGACCTACTCTCGCACAACCTAGAGATGCACTACCATCGGCGAACGCTCGTTTCACTTCCGTGTTCGGTATGGGAACGGGTGGGGCCAAGCTTCTAAGGTCACCAGAGGGCTGAAGGAACTAAGAACGGTGAACTTGGAACGAAGAACTGTCTGCCAGCTCCAAGTTCTACGTTCTTCGTTCTACGTTTTTCCCGCAGAATCTCTGGGTACATCAAGAGCGCGGAAGTAAAACCCAGAAGTTCTGAGTTCTTCGTTCTACGCTCTACGTTTCAAAGAACAACCTGTTCTCTGAAAATTATAGGTAAAGGGCCGTTGTTTTAAAAACATGCGGCTCGAAAAATAAATACTCACTTTGCGCGAGGCAAACGATCTTGTTGTTCCCAGCCCAGTGTCTGGTCCCTCCTCCCCGACGTGAATCGGAGCGAGGAAACAAACTTGGGCCGGGCAAGATCAAGCCAATCAGGTAATTAGTAACGCTTAGCTCTGGCATTGCTGCCGATACACTTGCGTCCTATCAACCAGGTGGTCTACCTGGACCTTAATGGGGAGATATCATCTTGGGATAGGCTTGGCGCTTAGATGCTTTCAGCGCTTATCCTTTCCGAACATAGCTACCCGGCGCTGCCGTTGACACGACAACCGGAACACCAG
>Ga0181537_10004198_pt1 | contig 12023 bp, 10 predicted proteins | sample PEATcosm2014_Bin_39_FD_119765 | JGI IMG/M metagenome (GOLD analysis project Ga0181537, IMG submission 119765) | Peatland microbial communities from MTU Mesocosm Facility, Houghton, MI, USA - PEATcosm2014_Bin23_10_metaG | ecosystem: Environmental > Terrestrial > Soil > Wetlands > Peat | place... | reverse complement strand
TAGTTCGGTTCGTCCGCGCCGAAGAACCGCCAGATCGGTTTTAACTCGCCCGTGGGCTGGCTGGCATGAACCTGGATCGCGACGGGAAAAGTTTTATCCGCCGCCGCGGCAGGGCTGGTGCCGAAACAAGGGACCGCGGCCGCCAGAAACAAAAAGGCGCGCCTGAGCATGGATTTGAAAATCGGTCCGGCAGGCCCGGCTTTTCCTGCAAACGCGGTCATGCGCCATTTCCTGTTCACGGCACGTCAGGCAATCCCGCCGTTAACGCGAAGGTTCTGGCCGGTGATCCATCCCGCCGCGTCGCTGGCCAGGAACGCCGCGACTTCGGCGATTTCCATCGGTTGGCCGAGCCGGCCAAAAGCAGCCATTTGCGCAAATTGCCGGATCTGTTCCGGCGTCTTGTCATGGGTGAACAGCTCCGTGTCCGTCGGGCCGGGCGAAATGACATTGACCGTGATGTCACGCGGTCCCAGCTCCTTTGCCAGGGAACGTGTGAGTTGTTCCACCGCACCCTTGGTGGCGACATAAGCCCCGTAGGTCGGCATCACCCGCGCCGTGGTCGAACTGGACATATTAATAATGCGTCCGCCTTGGGCCAGACGGGTCGCCGCCTGTTGACATGCAAAAAAGGTGCCCTTGACGTTCACGGCAAAAATGCGGTCGAACTCGGCCTCCGTGACCGCACTGACCGGATTGACGGGCATGATGCCGGCGTTGTTTACCAGGATGTCGAGTTTGCCGAACCGGCTGATGACCTCGTCGAACAACCGGACAATATCCGGCACGCGCCCGACATCGGCTTGAATGGCAAATGCGTTCCCGCCAGACGATTTGATTTGGGCCACGACTTTCCGCGCTTCACCGGCCTGGCTGCTGTAATTGACGGCCACCGCCACTCCGTCGCGGCTGAGGCGTTCGGCGATGGCGCGGCCAATCCCGCGCGACGCGCCGGTGACGAGGGCAACTTTTCCTTTCAGCGATCTGTCCACGTTCGCGATGATGCTAAAACTGTGGAGCAAATAATACAGTCATTCCTGAAGAAGTCCAAATCGCTTTCCCGAAAGAATCCCAAGTGGGCTTAAAGTTTGGCCCAATGTGTTGTTCTCCGGCTTACGGCGGCTGCAGGCGGAAAAACTGGCTGGCGTTGGTCGCGCTGACCAGAATCCAGTTCAAATTGTTCGTCACCACCGGCGCTGGATTATTCGTGCTCCAAATGATTGGCGCCGCCAGATTGGTCGCCGATGCCAGCACAAAACCGTCCGGATAAATCGGCCAGCTAAGCACCAGGTTGGTGCCGGATGGCGCAACGTTCAACAATGTCGAGGAGAATTCCCACGCCAGCGCGTAGGTCTCGCTGCTGCTGACGATGTTCAGCCCGCCATTCTTCAGAACCTGCAAATCGTAGCGGCCGGGCGGCAGTTGCGGCAGCCAGAGGTGCTCCACGTTGTCGACGATGCTGGTGCTGGCGGCGACCAGATTGCTGGACAGGGCGTCATACAAAAAAAGATCAAGATTATTGATGTTGGTCTTGTTTAACTGGCGATTCCACACCAGGGTCGCGGTGGCGGTGAATGCGGCGTTGCTCAGGCCGTTGGTAACATTGAAATAATAGTGATTCACGCCATCGGAGGTGCTGCTGCTGGAAAGGGTGTTGAAATCCCAGCCGCTCAATGTGCTGATCGTGCCGCTCGCGCCGGTGGGTGGATGCGGGTTGCCCGTGGGCACACTGTTGGCAACGATGTAACCGTGCTTGCCACCCGTGAGTTGCTCGTAGGAATTGAAAACATTGAGCACGCCCGCTCCGTATCGCGCGTCGAGCGGCGAGGGAGGATTGTTCGTCCAGTCCGACGGTTTGATGGCGCCATTGAGGAGCAGCGCCTTGACCGTGCGAATGTCGGCCGGGGAATTGGTGTCGCTGCCGCCATCGCCGCGCAACCCCGCCTGCTTCAACAACGCCACCGCGCCGGCGACCTGGGGCGTGGAAAAGCTCGTGGCGGTTTCCAGTGCGGTAAGATCCGGTTTGGCGCGGCCATTATCGGGTGTGGGGCCAACGCTGGAATAATTGATGGAATCAAGATACGCGCCGACGCCAATGCCGTTGTAACACGTGGAGGGTGGACTCACCGGACCGCCATTGCCAACCGCGGAGACAAAAAGTGTGTTGTAGCGGGCCGCGTAATTGTCGTAAGCCGAATCCAGGGCTTGTTGCACTGCTAGGGTTGCCCCGTTGAAAATGAAGCTCTGGTTTACGACGGAGTCGTCAATGTTCGAAGAGGGCAGCGTCACAATATAGTTGGTGGTAGACCCAATGACCTGTTCGGAAACCTGGACGAAGTAATTGGCATCGTAATTATCCACGTGCGCGATATTGGTGGCGACGCCGCCCGGCAACCCGTAATAATACGAGGCCACGGTGTCGGCGTGACCGGATTCAGAACTCAATGAATTTGGAAAATTAGTGGCTGAACCACCGGCGGAAATATAAGTGAAAAGGCTCACCGGCTGTCCGACTGCGTTGGGATTGACCTCCCAGTTTGAGTTTGTTTCATAGGCCTCCGGCTGTGCCACGCGAATGCCGGTGCCATCCAGATTTGTGGTCACCGTCTGCAATAACGTGACACCGATCGGGCCGAGATACGCCGCCTGGGCCGGCAGGCCCATTTGCAATCCTCCCAGAAGGAACAGCAAAACCCGGATTATTCGCAAACAACGCGCTTGGTTCATGGGTTTTCAGGGTCATTAAGCAGGTTTTGTGCTCAAAAGTCCAGTTTCTTATTGATGGAAATCAAGGATTTAACATCCCTGTCACCTGATTTTTGCGGAAAAGCGCCGGTCGAAGCATGAACCCGGCGGCGTGGTTTCCTTTTTGAAACCGACTCGGTACACTTCCCAAGGTGTCCGACACACTTGTCATCAACGAAATCTATTTGAGCCTGCAGGGGGAGAGTGCCTTTGCCGGTTTGCCGTGCGTTTTCATCCGGCTCACCGCCTGCAATCTGCGTTGCTCCTATTGCGACACCGCCTATGCCTTCACCGAGGGCAAAAAAATGTCGCTGGAAGAAGTCCGGGGGAAGGTTCGCGAGTTGGCCGCGCCTTTTGTAAATCCGAAATCCGAAATCCGAAATCTGAAATTGCCCCTGGTCGAACTGACCGGCGGCGAACCATTGCTCCAAAAAACCTGTTTGCCGTTGATGTTGTCATTGTGCGACGACGGGTTCGCCGTCCTGCTGGAAACCAGCGGTGCCCATGACATTTCACTGGTTGACCCGCGCGTCCATCGCATCATGGATTTGAAATGTCCCAGCAGCGGCGAAGTGGAACGCAACCGCTGGGAAAACCTCAAACACCTCAATGCCACCGACGAGATCAAATTCGTCATCGGCACGCGGCAGGATTATGACTGGGCGAAACGCGTCATGGCCGAATATAAACTCAACGTGATTTGTCCCTTGCTGGTTTCGTGGGTGCACCCGCTGTCGCCGGAACAGCAGGACCCGTCGTTGAAAAAAGTGCCGGTGGGACAAACGCCAATCGCGCGGCGCGAGCTGGCGGAAAGAATCATCACCGACGCGCTGCCGGTGCGTTTTCAAGCACAGCTGCACAAGCTGATCTGGCCGCCCGAACAGCGCGGCGTTTAGAAATTTACGATTTACGATTTACGATGGGTCCTGAATTTCGGACGCGCATAGATCGTAAATCCAAAACCGTAAATTCGTGACCACAACGAAGACGCTCCAATTGCTCCGCGACTATGAGTCGCGCAATGTTACCTTCATCGATCCGGACGGTTCCTGGCCGGTGGTTTGGGAGCGCGCACGGGACGCGCACGTCTGGGACGCCGACGGGAAAAAGTACCTTGATTTGACCGCGGCGTTTGGTGTGGCCGCCGCCGGCCACGCCAATCCGCGCGTGGTGAAAGCCGGGCAAAGACAACTGGCCCGTCTTCCCCACGCGATGGGCGACGTGCATCCCCACCCGCGCAAGGCCGAACTCGCGCGCGAATTAAGCCGCCTTACCTTCGAGCGCTGGACCAAATCCCCAAACGCCAGACCCCGGACCCCGGATCCAATTCACGGCAAGGTCATCTTCAGCAATTCGGGTTTTGAAGCCGTCGAATCCGCGCTTTAAACGGCCATGCTCGCCACCGGCAAACATGGTGTCATCGCCTTCTCCGGCGCGTATCATGGACTCGGCTACGGCGCGCTCAACGTAACCCACCGCGATTTCTTCCGCGGCCCGTTCCATTACCAGCTTCGCGAATTCGGTCATTTCGTCCAGTTCCCTTCGAAGACCGGCGACCTGGCCGCCGTCGAATGGGCCATCCACCGCGTCCTGCGGCGTGAACGCATCGGCGCGATTCTGGTCGAGCCGGTGCAGGCAAGAGGCGGCATCAACATACCGCCGAAGGAATTTTTGGCGACCCTTCGCCGGCTGTGCCACGAGCATGGGGCTTTGTTGATTCTCGACGAAATTTATACCGGATTCGGCCGTACCGGTAAGTGGTTTGCCTGCGAGCATAGTGGCATTGTTCCCGACCTCATCTGCCTCGGCAAGGCATTGACCGGCGGCTTTCCGCTGTCGGCGTGTGTCGGCCGCGCGGACATCATGGACGCCGCCTGGCCGGCGTCGCGTGGTGAGGCGATTCATACCAGCACCTTTCTGGGCAATCCGGTTGGCTGCGCGATGGCGCTGGCGCAGATTGCGGAAATCCAGCGGCTGAATCTGTGCAAGCGAAGCGCGGAACTCGGGGACTTTCTCCTGAAGGAACTGTCCAGGGTTCAAAATCCAAAGTTCAAGTTGGAAGCGCGCGGTCTGGGTTTGATAGCCGGCCTCGAACTGCGGCTGACCGACGGCAAGCCGGCGAGCGCCGCCGCCCTGCAGGCCGTCAAAACCATGCTGCATCGTGGCTTCATCCTTTTGCCGGAGGGCGAGCACGCCAACGTCATCAGCTTCACCCCGCCGTTGACCATCACCAAGGCACAATTGGTGAAGGCCGTCAGCGCGCTCGCAGAGGTTTTAACCACGGATGAGCGCTGATTTCTCGCATCAATTTTCGCAGAGCAATTTTTAATCTGTGTTAATTCGTGAAATCCGTGTCTAATTTTCCCCGGTGAAACTGTCCGAAATGCGGGAATTGCTGGTAACGCGCGGGATTCAACTGACGAAATCCCTTGGCCAGAATTTTCTCCATGATGGCAACCAATTGCGACGCATTGTTGCCGCCGCCGAATTGACGGGAGACGACCGGGTCCTCGAAATCGGGCCCGGGCTGGGGCCGCTGACCGAATTGCTGCTGGAAAGCGCCGGCGAAGTGCTGGCGATTGAGAAAGATGCGCGGCTCGTGGAATTTTTGCACGAACGCTTTGGAGCGCGGAGCACTGCTCCGCGTGAATTTCCCAACCAGGAACTCGCGGAGCACTGCTCCGCGCTCCAACTCCTTCACGACGACGCGCTGGCATTTCTGAAACGCGAGCGACGCGATTGGAGCGGGTGGAAGCTGGTGGCCAACCTGCCGTATTCCGTTGCCTCACCGATCCTGGTGGAACTGGCGCAAGGCGCATGCGCGCCGGAAAAAATCGTTGCGACATTGCAACTCGAAGTGGCCCGGCGGCTGATGGCCAAACCGGGGGAGGAAGACCACGGCGTGCTGACGCTGCTGGTACAACTCGATTACGCGCCGGTCGATTCCTTCAAAATCCCGAAAAGCTGTTTTTTTCCGGAGCCGGACGTGGATTCGGCCTGCGTGGTTCTGGATCGCCGCACCACTCTGCTGTTGCCGGAAAGCCGGCGCGGGGCTTTTGTAAAAATTGTGAAGCGCGCTTTTTCGCAACGTCGGAAAATGATGTTGAAGCTATTGCGTGAAGACTGGTCGGCTGAAAAACTGGAGCGGTCGTTTGCCGGATTGAAAATCCCATTGCAGGAACGCGCAGAGAAATTGGGTCTGGAACAGTTTGTTCATTTGACGGAGGAGCTTTTGTCGTAGCCGCGCTTTCGAAAGTGCGGAAAATTCCGCCGATTAACGTCGCGATTGCAAAAATATGAGCGAAGAAATTTTCGACGTCGTCAATGAGCGCGACGAGGTGATTGACCAGAAGCCGCGGCGCGAGGTTCACGCCCGCGGACTGTTGCATCGCGCCATTCATGTGCTGGTGTTCAACCCGCGCGGTGAAATCTTCCTCCAGAAACGTTCGATGACCAAGGACCGCGAGCCGGGCAAATGGGACTCCTCGTCCTCCGGGCACGTGGATTCCGGTGAGGATTACGATGCCTGTGCCGTGCGTGAATTGCGTGAGGAAATTGGGTTGGTTGTCCCAAAAACGCCGGAACGATTGTTCAAAATCGATGCGTGTGCGGAGACGGACCAGGAATTTGTCCGGGTTTATCGCTGCCAGGCCGAGGGTCCGTTCCGGTTGCATCCCGAAGAAATCGAGTGCGGCGAGTGGTTTGCGCCGGAAGCGGTTACGCGTTGGATGGCCGGAAAACCGGGGGATTTTGCCAGTGCCTTCCGGTTGATCTGGAAAAAGTATTCGATTGCGGCCGGAAAGTAAATTCCCTGGCATTTTTTGCAACTTGGCGTGAGGTTTGCTCCTTTACTTGCGCGAAAAATGGAGTAGTAGTTTAGCCATGCAAAATTTTTTGGTTCCGATTGTGGTCGAGCAGACCGGTCGCGGCGAGCGGACGTGGGACATTTATTCGCGCCTGCTGGTGGACCGCATCATTTTTCTCGGCACCCCGGTGGACGACACGGTGTCCAACATCATCATCGCCCAGTTGCTTTTCCTCCAGATGTCCGATGCCAAGAAGGATATTCATCTTTACATCAATTCGCCGGGCGGCAGCGTCACCTCCGGGCTGGCCATTTACGACACGATGCAGTTTCTCACCTGTGACGTGAACACGTATTGCATCGGCCAGGCGGCGAGCATGGGTGCGGTGCTGTTGGCGGCGGGCGCCAAGGGCAAACGTTATGCGCTGCCGAACGCGCGCATTATGATTCACCAGCCGTGGGGCGGCGTGCAGGGCCAGGCCACCGACATCAGCATCCAGGCGAAGGAAATTTTGCGGCTCAAGGATCGGTTGAACGAAATCCTCGCCAAACATTGCGGGCGCAAGGCTGAGGAACTTACGCGTGATACCGACCGCGACCGTTTCATGTCCGCCGATGAGGCGAAGGAATACGGCCTGGTGGATCATGTCGTGCAATCCCGAAAGGAAATTCCCGGCGCCGTGGAAAAAACTTCTGTCGTCGCATGAACTTTTACGCGCCAGATACTTTCGAAATCCAAAATCCAAAATTTTTGAAATTCGCAAAATAAAATGGCGCGACCCAACAATCTCACGATGTGCAGTTTCTGCGGCAAGTCGCATGCGGAAGTGCGCAAGCTCATTGCCGGGCCGGGTGTTTACATCTGCGACAACTGCATCATTCTTTGCAAAAACGTCCTCGATCGCGAACTCGAACTCCAGAATCAGAAAAAACAGCCGAAATTCGCCATTCCCAAACCCGCCGAGATCAAACGGTTGCTGGACCTGCATTGCGTCGGCCAGGAGCACGCAAAAAAAACTCTGGCCGTGGCGGTTCACAATCATTTCAAACGCATTCAGCAGGAACCGGAGGCGGGGACCGCCGCGGGCAAGACCAAGCATTCCGGCGTGGAAATCGAAAAGAGCAACATTTTGATGATCGGCCCGACCGGTTCCGGCAAGACGCTGCTGGCGCGCACGCTCGCCCGGGTGCTCGATGTGCCATTTGCCATCGCCGATGCCACGACGCTGACCGAAGCCGGTTACGTGGGCGAAGACGTGGAGAACATCATTTTGCGGTTGCTGCAAAACTCGGATTACGACGTGAAACGCGCCCAACGCGGCATCGTTTACATCGACGAGATTGACAAGATTGCGCGCAAGGCCGACGGCCCGTCCATTACGCGCGACGTTTCCGGCGAAGGGGTGCAGCAGGCGCTGTTGAAAATCCTCGAAGGCACGGTTTGCAACGTACCGCCCCAGGGTGGCCGCAAACATCCGCAACAGGAATACATTCGCGTGGACACGACGGACATCCTGTTCATTTGCGGCGGGGCGTTTGTCGGTCTGGAAAAAGTCATTCATCGGCGGTTGGGCCGGCACACCATGGGATTTGGCGCCATCGGTGAGATGAAAAAAAATGCCGTCGCCGCGCGCGATCAGATTTTACAGCACGCCGAACCGGAAGACCTGCTGGACTACGGTTTCATTCCCGAATTCATCGGCCGCCTGCCGGTGGTAACCACGCTGACCGAGCTGTCCGAAGATCAATTGGTTTCCATTCTCACCGAGACGAAGAACGCGCTGACGAAACAATTTGCCAAGCTCATGGCCATGGAGGGCGTGGAACTGGAATTCACGCCCGACGCGCTGCGTGAACTGGCGGTGTTGGCGCTCAAGAAAGGCACCGGCGCACGCGCGTTGCGCGGGTTGATCGAGCGGCTCATGCTTGACGTGATGTACGACGCGCCCGACAGTACCGATGTTGTTCATGTAAAAATCACGCGGTCCGTCGTGCTGGGGGAAACCCAGCCCATCGTGCGGCGCAAGCCGGACATGGAAGCGGCGTAGTCAAACAAACCGTATCAAGGGAGAAAACGAGGCGTTTTTTCTTGCGGGCCGAAGCAATTTCGGGAGTTTTTAGGGCCACCGGAATGAATTTGCCGTCTGCCAAACTTGCCAACACGGGTTCGCTCATCACGGAAAGTCCGATTCGTGACCTGGAGGCCCTCATTCGCTCGCGGATGCCGCTGATTGTCGTCGAGAGCGGTGAAGAACCCCAAATCGTCCAGATGGTGCGGCAAATCGCAAAACGTTTTCAATTCAAGGCTTATCGCTGGACCGTGACGGAAGGTTTGCAGGCGTTCGAACCGTGCGACCAGCCGCTACAATCGGTCGTCAAAGCGCAGGAAGTTTTGAACTACATCAAAACCTCCGCCACCCATTCGCTGTTTGTGCTGTTGGATTTCCATCCTTATTTGGAGGATGCGGTGGCGGTCCGTTATTTGAAAGATATCGCGCTGACGTATTCGCACCACTATTCAACAGTGGTATTAGTTGGCTCGACCATGCCGGTGCCGGCGGACTTGCAGCCGTTCACCGCGCGGTTTCATCTGCCCCTGCCGTCGGCCGATGAAGTGCGCGGAATCGTTTATGATGTGGCCGCCGATTGGGGGGCGGAACACGGCCGACGGGACGTCCAAACCACCAACAAGGCGATTGATTTGCTCGTGCGGAACCTGGTGGGTCTTACGGCCACGGATGTGCGCCGCCTCGCACTCAAGGCCATCAATGACGACGGCGTGATCTCCGAGTCGGAAATGCCGGAGGTCATGCGGGCCAAATATGAACTGCTCGGACGCGACGGCGTTTTGTCATTTGAATATGAAACCGTGCAATTCTCGGAAATTGGCGGCCTGCAACGGTTGCAGAACTGGCTGACGGTACGCAGGGATTTTTTCACCGGCGACACCGACACACAGCTCGATCCACCACGCGGCGTCCTGTTGCTGGGCGTGCAGGGTTGCGGCAAAAGCCTTGTAGCCAAGGCGGCCGCCGCGATCTTCGGGGTGCCGCTGTTGCGACTCGATTTCAGCGTGCTTTACAACAAATATTACGGCGAAACCGAGCGCAACTTGCGCAAGGCGTTTGAAACCGCTGAAGTCATGTCGCCGTGCGTCTTGTGGATGGACGAAATCGAAAAAGGCGTGGCCGTACAGGAAGACGACGATGGTTTGTCGCGCCGGATTCTGGGGACTTTCCTGACCTGGATGTCGGAACGGAAAAAACCGGTCTTTGTCGTGGCGACTGCCAACGACATCATGCGCCTGCCGCCGGAACTGGTGCGCAAAGGACGTTTCGATGAAATATTTTTCGTGGATTTGCCGTCACTACAGAACCGCCGGGACATTTTACAGATTCACCTGCGCAAGCGCTCGCTGGACCCGGCGCAATTTGACCTGGACGTACTGGTGGAAGCAACCAACGGTTTTTCCGGTTCGGAAATTGAACAGGCCATTGTGTCGGCCATGTACACCGCGCACGCGCAAAAGCACACCCTGACCCAGCCGGATTTGATCGCCGAAATCCAACAAACCCGGCCTTTGTCAGTCGTAATGCGGGAAAAAATCCAGGAAACCCGCGATTGGGCGTCGGGCCGGACCGTGCCGTGCGATTGATTCACCGCGCGAAAATCTGGCGGATGACGTCCTCAATCGGCACTTCCTGAATGTCAATGTCGGTCACCGGCAGGTCGTCAAACAACGATTTGCAGACGGCAACCACGCGGTCGCGCTTGACCTTCAGGGTGATGGCGCTGGGTGTTTTTTCCACGACTTCGCCGTAACGCGCCAGACTCTCCGCCGACTGCGCTTCGGCATTGGCGCATTGGATGGTGATGAATTTGGAATCGGCGAAGCGATCCACAATCTCGTCGAGTTTGCCGTCGAAGAAGATTTTGCCGTGGTCGATGATGATGACGCGCTGGCAGAGCGCCTGGATATCGGCCATGTAATGGCTCGTGAGCAGGATCGTGGTTTTTTGCTCGGCATTGTGGCGGCGGATGAATTCGCGCACCGTTTTTTGTGAAACCACATCCAGGCCAATGGTGGGTTCGTCGAGAAAGAGCACCTTCGGCTGATGCAGCAGCGACGCGATCAGCTCCATTTTCATCCTCTCACCGAGGGAAGGTTCGCGCACGCTGACGTTGAGCTTGTCTTTGACGGCGAGCAGTTCGCTCATTTCGGCGACGGTGCGCTCAAACCGGCCGGCGGGGATGCCGTAGATTTTTGCGTTCAGTTCGAGTGATTCACGCGCAGGCAAATCCCACCAGAGCTGGTTTTTCTGGCCGAGCACCAGTGCAAATTGGCGGCGATAAGCGTCATGTCGTTCCCATGGCGTGTGACCGAGCACTTTGGCCGAGCCGCTGGTTGGATAAAGCAGCCCGGCGAGCATTTTGAGCGTGGTGGTTTTGCCGGCGCCATTCGGGCCGAGAAAACCGACGAGTTCGCCCGGCTCAATCTTAAAGCTGACTTCATTGACGGCCAGCGTCTGTTCGTATTGACGATGGAAAAGTCCTTTGACCGCACCGGTGAATCCCGGCTGTTTTTTGTAGGTGCGAAAGGCTTTGGTGAGACGGCTGACTTCGATGGCGGACATGAAAGTTTTTTCGGTTCTTAATTATGGATTTTTGGTTGAATCCAATGCCGCTGGAAAGCTTGAACTAAAAATCCAGAATTAAAAATTAAAAAACTTCACCGCATCAACTGCTTTTCAAGATAACTAACGATCTGGCGGGTGTTGGCATCCACTTCCATGCGATCTTTCACGAGGCGACAGGCGTGGAGCACCGTGCCGTGATCGCGTCCGCCAAAAGCTTCGCCGATGGTGCTCAACGAGCTTTCCGTCATCAGCCGGGACAGATACATCGCGATCTGGCGAGGGAAAGCGATGTTTTCGGGACGACGTTTGCTGGTCATGTCCGCGAGCCGGATGTCGTAATGTTCCGCCACTTTTTTCTGGATGACTTCAATGCTGATGGAAAAACGGCCTTCCTCGTGGAGAATTTCCCGCAGCAAGCCTTCAACGACTTCAATGGAAAGTTTCTTGCCGGTGAGCGAAGCGTAGGAAGCCACGCGGATGAGCGCGCCTTCGAGGCGGCGGACGTTGGTGCGGATGCGGTTCGCGAGAAAATCCAGCACGTCCTCCGGCAGCGTGACGCCCATGTTCTGCGCTTTCTTGTTGAGAATGGCGCGGCGCATCTCGATGTCCGGCGGCTGCAAATCCGTGACCAGTCCCCACTCGAAACGCGAGACGAGGCGGTGTTCGAGGCCCTGGATTTCGCTGGCCGGCCGGTCGCACGTCAGCACGATCTGCTTGTGGCCTTCGTGCAAGGCGTTAAAAGTGTGGAAAAATTCCTCCTGAATGCGTTCCTTGCCCGCGAGAAACTGGATGTCGTCAATCAGCAGCACGTCGGTCTGGCGGTATTTCTTGCGGAACTT
>Ga0181537_10004197_pt1 | contig 12028 bp, 7 predicted proteins | sample PEATcosm2014_Bin_39_FD_119765 | JGI IMG/M metagenome (GOLD analysis project Ga0181537, IMG submission 119765) | Peatland microbial communities from MTU Mesocosm Facility, Houghton, MI, USA - PEATcosm2014_Bin23_10_metaG | ecosystem: Environmental > Terrestrial > Soil > Wetlands > Peat | place... | reverse complement strand
ATTCTTCTGTACCTCGTGTATTTCACATATTTCTTCTGCGGGATGACCCAGTGTTTCGAGAGCGTATTCCTGCCGGAAATAAAGGAATATTTTCATCTCAACTATCAACAGCAGATGTATGTCATGTTCGCAAAAAACATCGCATTTTTACTTGCGGTGTTCGTAGGCGCAAGAGTCCAGCGTGTTGGATACAAGACATGCCTGACGATCGCCATGTTGCTGTATGCTGCGGGCACACTCCTTCTGGTGCCCGGCCTGCGCACCGCACAATACAGCCTGGTCCTGCTTGCCTTTGTAGTCATTGGCAGCGGCTTCACGATTCATATGGTGGCGGGCAACCCTTTGCTGAGTGCACTGGGACCACCACAAAATTCCTCCAGCCGCTTGAACTTCGGCAACGCCCTGGGAGCGATCGCGCAAATTATCGCTCCTGCCACATTGACAGTCATCATTCCCGCGACCGTGATCTCAGCCCAGGCAAAGTTGCCCTACATGGAAGGGATATTCATCACCTTCGGACTGGGTCTCGTCGGTCTCACCGCAGTGACACTAATTGTCAGGAACGTGGACATCCGCGGGAACCTGCGTGAATCAGCATCTCTAACCAGCGCGATCCCCGGAACCTCGATCTGGAACGATCCCAAAATCCTGCTTGGGTTCGTCGCAATCTTCCTGGTATTGGGCACTGAAGCCGGTCTGTTCGGATTCTTCCGCAATTACCTGGAGGATCCTGCGATCGCGGGATTATCCGCCCATCAATCCGAGACGCTCTTCACCGTTTACTTTGCGGTTTTCGCTCTGGGCCGGCTGCTCGCTGCATGGATCCAGAAACACCTGAAGCCGGTTGTACACATCACATTCCACCTGTTCGCCGCAATCGCTTGCCTTTTCATCGCGATGTTTGCCAGAGGAACTCTCGCAATTGTCGCCGTCGTCGCCATCGGATTCTTCGTTTCAATTTTCTTCCCGACGCTCTACGCAATGGCCATTGAGAACATGGGCGACCTGACAGGACAGGCTTCGGGATTGCTTACTCTCGGCTTCCTCGGCTGCGCCATCATCCCCGTGCTGCAAGGAAAGCTGGCGGATTCCGTTGGCCTCCAACGCTCCTACGGCACCGGCTTGTTCGGTTATCTGTTCGCGCTGTTTTACGTCTTCCGCACCTGGCGCATGCAGCAGCGGAAGGAACCGCAAACGGACTAACGATCTCATAGCCTCTTCCAGCTCAGTTCATCTGACCCGAAGCCATACCCACTCGGATCATGACTACGCCATGGGCAGGAACCTTGGCTGAGAAGCTGCCCTTCGAGCTTCCCCAACTCTGGTCCTTCCACAGATCTCGAACCTCCAGCGCGTCCGTCTGTTTTCGACCAATATCTGTCCATCGAACGCGAAGTGTCGCTGAAGACTTCCCCCGGTTGAAAAGTACGACGGCGCGGCTGCCGTCATTCAGAGGGCGCATCCAGACTTCCCGATGTCCTTCGACCCGCACCCGGGTGCCCTGAATTCCCGCCGAATCCTGGTCAACCGCAATGACTTCTCGATTGACCAGGATCTCGCGAGTCTCTGGCGTCAAAGAGCGAAGATCGTTGGTCGCAATGAGAGGAGCGGCGAGGATCGCCCACAGGCTGAACTGCGCTCGGGATTCTTCAACCGTCATCCCACGTTGTCCGACCTGCAACAGATCGGGATCGTTCCAGTGCCCAGGCCCGGCGAACGACGCCAGCGGCGCCTGCGCCTCCAGAATCAGCACCCAGCCTCGCGGATAGCCGCCCGGCTTGTTCATAGTCTCCCGTCCGCAATCCCAACAATCTTTGCTATCCCCTGTTGTCCGCCACAGATTGGCCACGGGCGCAGCCCAGGTCCAGGGCTTGTTGTCACCCCATTCGCACAGACTGAAGACCATGGGCCGGCCAGTTGCCAGGATGGCCTGGCTCATTTTCGTGTAAGCCTGCTGCGCGCTCATGCCGGTGGTATGGCACCAATCCTCCTTTACGTAGTCCACGCCCCATTCCGCGAAAGAGGATGCGTCGTTGTCTTCAAAACCTTTGCTGCCGGGAGCATCTGAGACACAGTCCTCGGTCCCGGCGTCGGTATAAAGACCAAACTTCAGCCCTCTGCTGTGGACGTAATCAGCCAGCGCCTTCATGCCAGAGGGGAACTTGTCCGGATCGGCTCTCAGCCTTCCGTCCGCATCACGATTCTTCGCTTTCCACCCGGCATCCACAATCACGTATTCGTATCCGGCGCCCTTCATCCCGCTGGCCACCATCGCGTCCGCCGTTGCGCGGATCAGACCTTCGTCGATCTTCAGCTCGTAAGTCGCCCACGAGTTCCATCCCATCGGTGGCGTGTGCGCAAGTCCATTGTCGAGGACGGCAGAGCTTCGACCGCATGCGAAAACCAGAATGCAAATGACTGCCAACCTCGGTGATGTTACAGGTCTCATTTCGCACCCATATGCACTTGCGAAAAAAAACCTTAGCGGATCGCGGACTCGATTCCTATAAGACCGTGCCCCCACTATCTAATTAAAGACACCCTCGCCCCTCTTTCGCCCTGACTCGGTTGCTGATTTCGTCAGAAATTAGTGTGCGATCCTTACAGAATCCGCGCCCAGCTTGGCATACGATCCAACCGGTCTAGAAGCACCCACCTGTAGGAGAGCCAAGATGCTCAACCGATTCTCGCTGTACATTCTCCGCACTGTCCTCTCATGCTCGTTGCTGGCGGTACCAGCCTTCACGCAGTCGACTCTCGACTGGGACCCAAAGGTCGTACTCCATTCCACCACCGATTGGATCGGGAACACTTGGAGCGGCACTAATCCAAACCCTCCCAACAACACGCTGTTTCACGTTCCCCTGGACATGAACAATATCTATGTCACACCGGATGGCCGAGTCTTTACCAATACCGGCTGGGATGAGGGCGGCAGGGCGGTATCGGTATTCAACAAGAATGGCGAAATGATCAGCCCATTGAACGATCTGAATGGCAGCCCCAATTGGGACAATGCCACTGGCAATGCAGTCGCTTCGGATGGGCACTATATTTTCGCGACCAATGGTAACGGCGGCACCGGCCTCCAAATCAGGAACGCGTCTGATCTGAGCTATACCAACCTCAGCTTGACTGGCAGCAGCACCGTGAACAACGCCCAGATTTTCGGATTGGCCGTTGCTAAAGGCTTGCTCTACGTCGCCGAGAACGAAACCAGTCAGGGTGTCCCCATCAACCTTGTCGAAGTTTTCAATATCAGCACTCTCGAACTGGTCAACACTTTTACCGACATCACTAACCCTGTCCGAATCGCAGTGGACCAGACCGGCGGCTTTTGGGTCAGCCACATGGGCCCGTCGGTTCCATTTGATTACTTTGCACAGCAGGGGCTTGCTACCGTGGACCACTACGACAGCGCTGGCAATTACGTAGATACGATCACCTTACCCGACGGCGGAGAGGTTGGAGCCCTGGCCTTTAATAGTTATTCGGGAACGTTATTGGTGGGCGACAACGGCCCCGATGAAAATATAAAAATCTACGCGAATCTGGAGAAAGATCCCAACCTCGTCGGCACCTTGGGCGAGCAAGGCGGTGTCTATGCCGGGCCGGTCCCGGGAAGGGTTGGACCGCTGCGATTCCGCGGTATCACCGGGCTCGGAACCGACGCAGAGGGCAACATCTATGTCAGCGAGAGTGGATGGGGTCTTGATTTTGGCAACGGAGAAGGCGTGGTTCTGCAGAGCTACACCTGGTGGGGCGCGCTCAACTGGGAACGCCAAGGCCTCGAATTTGTCTCGCTGGGCGCCATCGATCCGCACTCTGAAACGGACCTTTACGACGCGCGCCATCATTTCAAAATCGATTATTCAAAATCTGGACGGGTCGATACTTACTTTGCCGACACCTACAACGGGTACCTCTACCCCCAGGATGTTCGTCTTACCAATGTCATGAACATGGGGGAAATCAAGTACATTCATGGCAGGAAGTTCCTGGTAGTGCGAAGCCAGATTGAAACCCGGCTAGAGATATACCGCTTCGAGGGAGATAGCGAAGTTCCAATTCCATGCGTGGCCTTCGATTACGGATTATTTCAGGACAACCCGCAAAATCAAGAGTTCTTCGTTCAGCCTGCGGACGGCGATGAGTTTATCTGGCGCGATGTCAACGGCGATGGCAAGATGACCAACGCGGCGGGTGTTTTGGACCCGGCTGAATTCTTCGAACCTAAGCCCCCGGATGGACATCGTAATTCCGCCAGTTTCTACCTGGATGATAATGGCGACATGTGGCAACAAAATTACGGCGACAATAATCCAAACATCTACTGGCGCCGCTACTATTTCCAGGGATTCGATGAACATGGATCGCCCGTCTACGATTTCCAGCACATGGCGATCTATACCGTGGGCGCGGGCCTGGATTTTCCCGATCTGACCGAAGTTGATAAGATCGTCTTCGAGCCCCATGCCAGTAAGGGTGGAACTCTGTTTGCCTTTGGCGGCAATGGAACCCAGGTTGTTAGGTATGACCACTGGGACCTCACTCCCATTGGCCAGCCGAAAAAAGCCGCTTGGTCCACCTTTCTCACCACTGATTTTGACATCAACAATTACTGGCAAGGCGATGGGATCGCGGTCGCTGGGGACTTCATTTTCGTGGACTTCAATGCCGGTACTGCCGCCAACGCAGGCACCTGGAAGAATCAATACATCCAGGTTTACGATACGAAATATGGGGCCTATGTCGGCCGGATCGTGGCTGGCACGGACGTCGGCGGCATGCTTAATATTGGCGACGCCGACGAATCGCACTCCACTTCCGCATTCCAGCGGGCCAATGGCGAGTACGTCCTTATCCGCGAAGAAGATTTCCAGGCGAAACTGTTGATGTTCCGCTGGACTCCGCCCGACCCACTGCCGCATCCGGGGGGCCCGGCACCAGCTGGGGTAACTGGAGTTCCCAACGACGAGGCTTTCGATTTAACTTGGACGCTCGATCCCAATGCGTTGGCCTATACCATCAGTTCCGGTCCAACCATCACCGGTCCGTTCGTTCCACAGAGCACTGGTATCTCCGGTACAAACACCTTCTCCGTTCTTGGCTTGACCAATGGCGTTAACTCGGGTTATGCGCGGCTGACTGTGTTTTACCCGAATGGCGCAACCGCAAATGCACAGCCACTCGCCATTAGCGCCGTCGCCCAAGGTATCACTTACGGTTACTCCGATCCAACCGTACAGCTCACGGGAGGAGCGTATTGGGGTGCATGCTCACTATGCAATGATGGCGAGCAGGTGGACTATGTCGTTCAGGGCACGTCCATAACTTGGAGCGATGTCACAGTTCCTGCGACTGGAACCTACAATGTGCGCATCTACGATGAGAACGGCACTCAGGGGGGCGGCGGCTCAACCATCAACGTCACCGCCAATGGCACTACAACGGTTACCTCACCGCCATTTCCGCAAACTGATAATCAGTGCTGGTGCACACCTGGATATGTATCCGTCCACTTGCCTTTGAATGGGGGAAGTGGCGTAACCAATACCATCCAGCTGTGGGTTCCCGGGGACGCCGCCAACGGCGATCCAAATATCGATCGCATCGTGGTCGGCTTCAACCCGGTGTCGCAGTAGTAGAAAAGATCGCAATACCTTTGGGAATCTGCCGTCACGCGACGGCAGATTCCATTCTTCGTCGGAATGAAAGCTTTCCGTCGTGTTGCAGCCGCGGTGCCTCTCGTGTGCCTCGCGACCTCCCTTGCGATCGCGTCCGAGCCGACGAGCCTTTCCTCAGCCGCGGTTCTTGCCTCCCATAAGCAGTGGACCGAAGCGGCACAGCAGATCGAGCTGTACCGGCAAGCTCATCCAGAATCGGTAAAAGCCGCGGTTCTGCAGGCAGAAATCTGGATCCATCTGGGCCTGCTCTCTGATGCGAACTCTATCCTCCAGCGTATCGTATCGGTTCATCCCCGATCCATCGAAGCGCTTAGCGCCAGCGCCGAACTTTCACGAACTCTGGGCGATAAGGCCGCCGCCGAAACGCTGCTGCTCCGCTGTACCCGCTATGCCCCTCACTCGGCTGAGGTCTGGAAGCGCCTCGGCGATTTCTACTTGTCCCGGGGCCGAAAGGAGGCGCTGTCCGCGTTTCAACATGCGGAAGGACTGACGCCAGACGATCCCCTGGCGAAAGCAGGCACAGCTTCTGCTCGCCATCAGCAAGGCCAGGACGCCCTGGCGGACCGCGACTTCCGTCGTGCCACCCTCCTCAACGACACCGCATTCAAGCCCGATCCGATGGTGGACTACCTCTATGCGGAATTCCTGCAGGACAAGGCTCAGTGCCCGGCGAGCGTCTCCGAGTACGACCGCGCGCTTCAGCGGGCGCCCGGCCTGCTGGATGCTCACCTCGGTCGCGCAAAGTGTCTGATCCGGCTCCAGCGATGGGCCCGGGCTGAGTCAGACTTGAAGACTTGCCTAAACGATGAAGACAAAAAGATCGCAGCGCTCAATTTGCTGACGAAAGTTGCTCAAGCCCAGGGAAAGACCGAGGAGGCTCAACAGTACGCCACGCAGGCCGAGCGGTTGTCGAGTGATGCCAGTGCACAGAAGGCCGCGAATAATCAGATCGCTTCCCTGCTGCAGAACGCGCATGCCCTGGTGCTAAGCAAGCGCTTCGCCGAAGCCGCCGAGGCGTATCAGCGCCTGCTCCAAGAGGATCCCAACGTTTCCGAGGCGTGGCTGCATTTGGGACAATGTCATACAGAAATCGGACAGCTCGACGAGGCTCAGTCGGATGTCCGGCAGTTTCTTTCCATGGAAGGCAAGTCCGCGACGGGCCATGTGCTCTTGGGCCGCATCCTGCTGCGCCGGGCACAGACGACAACTGCACGCACCGAGTTCCTCCAGGCGCAGGAGATTGATCCCCTGTTCGCGGACGCCCGCATCGGAATTGCAGCCTCCTACATTATGGAAAGCAATTATCCCGAAGCGATCCAAATCTTGCGCGCCATGGCAGCGTCACCCGCCGTGAGTGGCGACTCCCAGCTGATGCTCACCGAGGCGCTCTATAAGAACCATCAACCCGCCGAAGCCCTGCGGGAAATCGAACTCCTGCTGAAACGCGACCCTTCGAACCAGGCTGCTCAACAGATGAAGGCTCTTCTTACTCAGAAAAATACGGCGCCTTGAATCCCACGGCACGATAGTTTTGTCAGAAAAGCCCTGCCTCACGTTACAGAAACCCCCGCCCCCTTGACGATACCCTCCTTTGTTAGGCCGTCGTCTGGATTCAATCGCATTACCGGCACTGGACGCTCGCATAGCCCGGTCCCGGTAACGTGGAAGAGGAGCAAGACTTGCCTCAACGAAAAATCAATGTCGCCATCGTAGGCTTGGGATTCGGCAAAGAATTTATCCCCATCTATCAGCGTCATCCTGACGCGAACATGTACGCCATCTGCCAGCGAACTCAATCGCGGCTAGACGAAGTCGGCGGGCAGTTCGGAGTAGACAGGCGATACTCCGATTACGAGTCCCTTCTGCGCGATCCCGAAGTGGATGCCGTTCACCTCAACTCCCCCATTCATCTCCATGCTTCGCAAAGCATAGCCGCGCTCAACGCCGGCAAGCATGTAGCGTGCACTGTGCCCGCCGCGACTACCGAAAGCGAATGCGCGGAGATCGCTGCCGCCGCCCAACGCAGCGGCAAGAACTACATGATGATGGAAACCTCCGTCTATACCCGCGAATTTCTTTTCATTCGCGAACTGCGCGACGCCGGAAAGCTCGGACGAATCCAATTCATGCGGGGTTGTCATCAGCAGGAAATGGCTGGATGGCCCGGCTACTGGGAAGGCCTTCCCCCCATGCACTACGCCACTCACGCCGTCAGTCCGTGCCTGGCATTGGTCAAGGGCGAGGCAGACTACGTCGCTTGTTTCGGGTCAGGTAACATCGCCAGGAATCTTGCGGACAAATATGGCTCGCCCTTCGCCGTGGAGAGCGCGCTTTTCAAGGTCCGCGGCCAGCAACTCTCATTTGAAGTCACCCGTTCGCTGTTTGAAACCGCCCGCCAGTACATCGAAAGTTTCGACGTCTACGCCGAGAAGCAGTCTTTTGAGTGGACCCGCATCGAGAACGAACCCTGCATCGTTCATACTGGCGAGCAGGCCGCGCGGGTTACCATTCCAGATTTTGCCCGCATCTTGCCGGAACCCATCCAGCGCTTTACTACCAAAGGCGTTTACGACGAAGCGCACGCTCATCTTTCCTTCATCCAGGGCGGTGGACACGGAGGCTCGCATCCGCACCTGGTCAATGAATTCGTGGCCAGCATCGCCCAGAAGCGCCCGTCCTTCCCGGATGTCTTCCAGTCTGTAAACTGGACGTGCGCGGGAATCTGCGCCCACCAGTCCGCTATGCGTGGCGGTGAACTCGTGAAGTTGCCCGTCTTCCACCAGAACGGGCACTAGACTCGGAGAGATATTCATGCCCAGCGGTAACTCGCCCTATCGCCCGTCGACTCCCTCCGAGATTGCCGATGGAAGCGAACTCCTGATCACCAGCATTCGCACGGGCAACACCGAAGTCTTCGCAGTCGATCTGACGTTCGGCGACATGCGAAACCTGACTCGAAATCCATCGTCGGAGGACCGCTATCCCATCTGGTCCCCCGATGGCTCGAAGGTTGTCTTCACCTCGAACCGCGACGTGTCACAAACCTGGAATCTCTACCTGATGGATGCCGGCGGCCAGAACGTGCGCCGTCTGACCAACGTCGCCGAGGGTGGCATTTGTTACTTTCCCACTTGGACTCAAAACCTGATTTATTTCGGGTACACCTCCGCCGATCGCCCCGAAGCGTCCATCGCATGCGTTCAGCCCGATGGATCCGCCTTCCATGTAATCGGCCCCGGACGCGATCCCGCGATCTCGCCCGACGGCCAGACCATCGCATTTACGCAGCACACCGGGTGCGGCTATTGCCTGTTCGCCATGAATGCCGACGGCAGCGCGATTCGCCAGCTCACCACTCACGAAAATGAAATCGGAGCCGTCACCCCAGCCTGGTCGCCCGACGGACATAGGTTGCTCTACAGCGACCAGGTCGGAAACAAACTGGAACTCTTCATCTGCGATTCTGACGGAAGCAATCAAAAGCAGCTCACTCATCTCGAGCAATTCGCCGCTTCCTCCGCTTGGTCGCCTGACGTGCGGCACATCACCTTCCGGCTCACCGACTATGACTATTGGAACTATCCCGACTCCAAAGATCACGTGTACCGCGAAAAGAAAGCCGACAAACGCCCGGTTTGGATCATGCAAGCCGACGGCTCCCACTCCAGGGTCATCGAAGCGCTGCACTACCATTGTGCGCTCGACGGTAGCCGGCCCGTCTGGAAGCCCACAAGGACTACAAAATGAAATTCGCCGTGAATGCCTTGATGTGGACTACCGAATTCGATCAACGCAGTTTCTCTCTCTTGCCGCGGCTCCGCGATCACGGGTTTGACGGTTTCGAAGTTCCCGTGTTTCACCCGGCCAAAGTTCCAGTCAAGGAGATTCGCCAGGCTTTGTCGGCAAATAATCTGGAGTGCACGGTTTGCTCGATTCTTCCCGCCGGCATGAATCCCATCAGCGACAACCTGGAGATACGCCTCCGGACCCGCCAGCACTTGGTCGACAGCATCAAGGTCACGGCCGACTTGGGCAGCACGCTCATGGGCGGTCCCGTGTACTCGCCCGTCGGTCACCTTCCCGGCCGCCGCCGCACCTCCGATGAGTGGCAATGGGCCGTTGAGTGCTTTCAATCTCTCGGAGAACCCCTGCGCGAGAACGGCATTGCCCTGGCGCTGGAACCTCTGAACCGCTTTGAAACCTTTTTCTTAAACACCGCGGCCGATGCCGTCAAATTCTGCAACGAAATTGGTCATTCCAGTATTGGAGTTCTTCTCGACACGTTCCACACGAATATCGAAGAGAAAGATGTTGCTGCCGCATTCCTTAGCACCGGGAACAAGTTGAAACATATACATGCCTGCGAGAACGACCGCGGCATTCCCGGAACCGGTCATGTAGACTTCGCAGGCATCGCAGCAGCGCTGAAAGGGATCGCTTATGATGGGTGGATCACCATCGAGAGCTTCGGCTACAGTCACAAGGAACTCGCCGCCGCGGCAGCGATCTGGCGCGATCTCGCACCCACGCCAGAGGCCGTCGCTTTCGACGGTCTCCCCTTCTTGAGAAGTGTGATGCAGAGTTTCAAATAGATCGAGGCAGCGATTTACCGAGGCAAAGACTTAAAGATGCCGAATCCATTCCTGCTTTTCTCGACCGCGGTCCTGCTCGCAGGCTTCCTCCTGCTTAATTCAGAATTGCGCCCAGCCTTCGGAGCAGCCACATCTCACGCTAAAGCAATTCCGGCTACACCGCCACCTATGGGCTGGTCTTCGTGGAACAGTTTCTCCAACACCATCAATTCTGACATCGTTGTGCAACAGACAAACGCAATGGTCTCCTCAGGGATGAAGAATGCCGGCTATCAATACATCAACATCGATGAAGGCTGGTGGCTCGGTCAGCGGGATCCGAATGGCAACATCGTCGTCGACCCCAAGCAGTGGCCTGCTCTCAAGCCTGGGGAACAAGCAGGCGACATGTCCAACATCGTGGGCTTCATCCATGCCGCAGGATTAAAAGCCGGAATCTACACCGACGCCGGCGAGTCCGGCTGCAGTTTCTATGGGCCCGATCTTGGTCCTCCTATGCCTCACACCGGTAGCGAAGGGCACTACGATCAGGATTTCCTGCAGTTCGCGCATTGGGGTTTCGACTACGTCAAGGTTGATTGGTGCGGGGGAGATCACGAGAACCTCGACCCTGCCGTGCAATACGCTGCCATTGCGAGTGCGATCCGTCGCGCGGAAAAGCTCACTGCGCATCGACTTTATTTTTCGATCTGCAACTGGGGCAGCAAGAACCCATGGACCTGGGCTCCTGGAATCGGGGGCATCGAGTCCGATATCTGGCGCACCAGCGGAGACATCGTTAATCCCATCGTCGCCAGCGCGCCAGCGAATGATCGCCATGCGACCATGAAGGCCGTCTTCGACAATTTCGACCGCGGCATTCACCCTGCCGCGCAACACACGGGTTTCTACAATGACCCTGACATGATGATGGTTGGCATGCGAGGACTATCAGGCGTGGAGAATCGCCTCCACATGAGCCTGTGGGCCATTTCCGGCGCTCCGTTAATCGTAGGGACAGATCTCACAAAGCTCACGAAACCCGCCAGGGAAATCTTGACGAACCCCGAAGTGATTGCCGTGGACCAGGATTCGCTCGGGGTTCAGGCCATCAAAGTCGCCGAACCGCAACCGGGTCTCCAGGTGTGGGCTCGACCTTTGGCAACTCCAGGCGCGCACGCCGTGTTCCTCCTCAATCGAACCTCAGCACCAGCACAAATCACCGTAAGCTGGTCAGCGATCGGTTTAGATCCGTCATCGCTGGCTTCAGTCAGGGATTTATGGACAGCAAAAGATCTAGGAACTTTTTCCTCTGCCCTCACTACAACGGTCCCCGCCGATGATGCCGTCTTGTTGGTCATACACGGCACTGATGCACGACCCACCCGATATCCGGCCATGTCCGCCGTCAATGAACCTGGGGCAACAAAACCAAAAACTTGCCGACAATGCAGCCGGGGAGAAGCCATGGCCGTGGGAGGCGAGAAGGCGGCCACTTTCACGATTCCTCCGTTAACCAAACCGACCTATGTTCAAATCGATTACGTGAATTCCACCGACACGCCCCTTACCGCACAACTTCGAGTCGACGCCCAGCTCCCAACAAATGTCCTTTTCCCACCGACCGGTACTGCTGGCGAAATTGGCATCATCACCATTGAGGTTGAGTCTGATTCAACACTCTCGCGAAGCGAGCTGACCTTCTCATCCGAGTGCGGTCCCGGCCCGTCTCTCGAATCCATCTCGGTCCTAGCCGCGCACTAACTGTTT
>Ga0181537_10004196_pt1 | contig 12028 bp, 11 predicted proteins | sample PEATcosm2014_Bin_39_FD_119765 | JGI IMG/M metagenome (GOLD analysis project Ga0181537, IMG submission 119765) | Peatland microbial communities from MTU Mesocosm Facility, Houghton, MI, USA - PEATcosm2014_Bin23_10_metaG | ecosystem: Environmental > Terrestrial > Soil > Wetlands > Peat | place... | reverse complement strand
TGCGAAGATGTCTTGCTCCGGCCACCCTTCAAGGTCAAGCAGGACGCGCGCCGGCAGGAAGTCGAACGCGGCGCGGGCCAGATCGGCGCGCCCTTCGCGCGCCAGCATTGCATCGAGTTTCGCGCGCAGCGCGTGAAGATGCAGCACATCGGTCGCGGCGTAGCGCAATTGCTCATCGCTCAGCGTCGCCGCGCCCCAATCAGAACTCTGCTGCTGCTTTGACAGGTCGACGCCGAGCAGATCCTTGCACAGATCGCGCAAGCCATGCCTGTCGGTAAAGGTGCGGGCAAGGCGCGAGGCGATCTTCGTGCAATAGACCGGCCCGGCCATAACGCCGAGATAGTGGTAGATCATCGCCAGGTCGAAACGGGCAAAATGAAAGATCTTGGTCACGGTCGGGTCGGCCATCAGCGCCTTCAACCGCGGCGGGTCGTAGCCACCCGGCGCCAACTGCACCAGATGCGCCTCGCCGTTGCCGGCCGAAAGCTGGACCAGGCACAGCCGGTCGCGATGCGGGTTCAACCCCATCGCCTCGGTGTCGATCGCGACCGCCGAGCCAAAATCGATGCCTTCCGGCAAATCGCCGCGATGAAGCTTATGACTCATTCGATAAGGCCGGTTGGTGCCCAGGAGAAGACTCGAACTTCCACGACATTACTGCCACAGGTACCTGAAACCTGCGCGTCTACCAATTCCGCCACCTGGGCATTTCCGCGGATAATGACCGGGCCGAGATAAGCCCCGCCCCCCGCGATGTCAACCGTATCCGCCGCGCAGAACGCGATCATCGCGCGTCGTCGCCGAGCACCGCGACGCCCTCTTGCCGTGCCGCGGCCGCCAGAGACGCGTCGAGGGTGGCCAACGGCAACCCCTCGCGCAGTGCCAATTCGAGGCAGGCGGCGCTGTAGACCGTCAGCTGGTGTCGCCGCGCCAGTCGCATCAGCGTCGCCTCGTCCGGCGTGCGATCAAAGGTTATGAGCATGTCGGATAAGTCATGCAGGAACTCGGTGCTTTGCGGCTCGGTCGCTCTTCCGCGGCGTTCGTTGACAATCAGGGCATTGCGGATCTCGAACCACCACACGGCCGGGACGACCCATTCGTCCAGCCGCATTCTCGCGAATGTCGTCGATCCGACCCTGGGCTGCGTGTCTCCCAACACCCGGGCTAGCACGACCGAGGCGTCCAGCACGAGCGCCACTAGTATTTGTGCCCTTCATGCGTCGAGGAAACGATGTCCTCGGCGGCGATCGGACCGTGTTTTTTGCGGATCGCCTCGCCCAGCCGCGTCATGTTGTCGAAAGCCTCCGAATGCCGCTGCCAACGGTGGTTTTCCTCGGGAACGATGCGCGCAACAGGGCGGCCGTGGCGCAGCACGACGATCGTCGTGCCCCCTTCGACCTCGTCGAGCAATTGCGAAAAATGGGTCTTCGCGGCCGAGGCTTGCACCTCGCGTATCTGTCCCCGGTGAAACGGGCCGATTTCGTCCACCGAGTCGCGCGATCGATTGACCACGGGTCGCTCCATTTGACCAGTCAAAACGACCGGTCGGGTAATTGACTGGTCGATATAACCAGTCAATTACCTTAACCGTCTCCGTTAATCAATCGGCGGAGCGTTGCGGCTGCCCGCGATAAAGCGCAGGCTGCCCGCAGAACAAATTCCGCGGGAGGATCGGCGGCGATGAGCAGCAATCACCAAGACCTCAATTTCCTGTCCGGCATCAAGGTCGTGGACTTCACCCAATTCGAGGCGGGCACCTCGTGCACCGAGGTTCTGGCCTGGTTTGGCGCCGAGGTCGTCAAGATCGAAAACCCCGGGCGCGGCGATCCCGGGCGTCGGTTGCGCCCCGGCAAGCCCGATGACGACCCGTGGTATTTTCACATGTTCAACGCCAACAAGAAATCACTGGCGATCAACCTCAAATCGCCAAAAGGGCTCGCGCTCGTCAAACAGATGCTGAAACAGGCCGACGTGACGGCCGAGAACATGGCGCCGGGCACGATCGAGCGCCTCGGGCTCGGCTATGACGAGGTCAAGAAGCTCAACCCGGGCATCATCTATTGCCAGATCAAGGGGTTTGGCAGCGGCAGCCCGCATGAGACGGGGTTGGCGTTCGACATGATCGCGCAGGCCGCGGGCGGGCCGATCAGCGTGACCGGCGAGCCCGACCGGCCGCCGGTCAAGCCGGGGCTCAGCTTTGGCGACACCGGTACCGGCATGCTGATGGCGGCGACGATCCTCGGCGCGCTACACGAGCGCAATCGCACCGGCCAAGGACGCCTGCTCCAGGTCGCGATGCAGGACGCGATGATCCACTACATGCGCACCTGTTTCGCGACGATGGCGCGTACCGGCAAGGCCGCGCCGCGCCGTGGCGCCAAATCGGGCGGCGGCAACAACGCGCCGTCGGGCCTCTACCCGAGCAAAGGCGGCGGGCCCAACGATTTTGTCTATCTGACCACCAGCCGCGCCAATCCGGAGCACTGGTCGCGGCTGATGAAGATTATCGGGCGCGAGGATCTGATCGACGACCCACGCTTCGCGACCGGCAACGATCGCGCCGCTCACGAAAAGGAACTCGACGCGATCATCGGCGAATGGACCCAACAGCACGACAAACGCGAGGCGATGGAGAAGCTGATCGCCGTCGGGGTGCCGTCCGGCGCGGTGTTCGACACGATGGAACTGCAAAATGAGCCGAGCTTTGACGCGCGCGGCATCATGCAGGTGATGCAACATCCGAACGGCGACTTCAAGATGGCGACCTGGCCGGTGCGGGTCGACGGCAAGCCGCCGACCTTGAAGCCCTCGCCGCTCCTTGGCCAGCACAGTGAGGAAGTATTGGAAAGCTGGCTCGGCCTTGATGCCGGCGGCGTCGCGGCGCTCAAAAGCGAGGGCGTGATTTAGCGCGGGCCCGTCGCCAGCCGGAACGTTTCTCGGCGAAAAACTGTTTGGCTCGTGAACGTCGGGATTGTCGGCGTTTACGAGCGCGCCGGAGGCCCAACCGCCCGCGTGGCTCGGCTATCTCGTAATCGAGAGTTGATTTTTAGCGTAGGAACCTGTTTCGCTGCGCGCGTCGCGGCACTGCGTGGAAATCCCGGCTGCCAGTAACGGGGACGAGCCCGATGCGTTCGATCATTCCGCTCTATTTCATCATCGGCATCGTGCTGCTGGTGCTGGGCTATTTCGCCACCGGCCCGTGCCCCGACAAGAACAGCGACGTCGTCAACGACGTGGTGTTCGTGCTGACCTGGCCGGTCGAGCTGTACGGCTATGTCATTACCGGGCCGATGACGCCCGAGGCGTGGCTGCACAAACAAGCTTGCGAAGGCGGGTTCGGCCAGCACGGCAGCGATCTGCCCAAGGCCCAGCCGCAGTAAGCCTCAGCCCAGCCCAAACTCCGGGCCGGCATCGCGGCGCAATTGCGCGCCGATATCGGCGCCAAGGGCGACCGCGTCGGCGACAGGGGCGCTGCCCTCGGCGCGGCGTTCCGCGCTGCCGTCGGCGGCGAGCAGCAGGGCGCGGAGGCGGAGTTCGCTGCCGGCAAGCTCGGCGAGCCCCGCGATCGGCGTCTGGCACGACCCGTCGAGCGCCGCCAGCATCGCCCGCTCGGCGGTGACGCAGGCGGCGCTTGCCGCATCGTTGAGCGGCATCAGCCAGTCGCGCAGCTCGGCATCGTCGGCGCGGGTCTCGATCGCCAGGGCGCCCTGCCCGACCGCCGGCAGCATCGTCTCGACCGACAGGATCTCGGTCGCCACGGCGACCCTGCCCAACCGCTCCAGCCCGCACAGCGCGAGCAGCAGCCCGTCGACCTCACCGGCGGCGAGTTTAACGAGCCGGGTGTCGACATTGCCGCGAATCGGCACAGCGGCAAGATCGGGCCGGCGGCGCAGCAGTTGCGCCTTCCGCCGGAGCGACGCGGTGCCGATCCTGGCGCCCGGCGGCAAGGCCGCCAGCGCCACGCCGCCACGCGACACCAGCACGTCGCGGGGATCGTCGCGCGGGAGCACGCAGGCGATGTCGAGCCCCGGCGGCAGGATCGTCTCCATGTCCTTGAGCGAATGCACCGCGAGGTCGATGCGGCGATCGATCAGCGCCTGCTCGATTTCCTTGGTGAAGAGCCCCTTGCCGCCAATCTCGGCGAGCAACCGGTTCTGCACCCGGTCGCCGGTGGTGCGGATCACGATCAGCTCCAGCATACCCGGCGCGGCGAGCTCAGGATGGGCGGCGATCAGGCGTTCGCGCACCAGATTGGCCTGGAACAGCGCCATCGCGCTGCCGCGACTGCCGATACGGAGGGGGCGAAGGTGCACCGCGATCCTTAGGTTGAAAACGAGCGCTCTATATTGATCCGCTACTGATCCACCGGAGGCAAGGGGGTCGGCAACAGCGGCAGCCGATGGGTCAATGCGAGCCAGCAAGTCGCAAAAGCAAGCGAAATGAGCGCGATCGGCACGCCGGCCTTGGCATGCTCGACAAAACTGATGCGCGCTCCCATGCGCTCGGCGCGCTCGGCGATCAGCACATTGGTCAGGCTGCCGGACAAAAACAGATTGCCGGCGAGGGTCGACAGCAGCGCCAGCGAATACAGCACGCCTTGCGGCGGCGTTTGCCAGATTTGCAGCAACAACATCGTCCCCGGCAGGCTGCCGATGGCATTGCTGGTGAAGACGCTGAACAGGGTCAGCGGCACGAGACCGTTGGGCAGCAGATTATGCGCGCCGAGAAAGGCCAGCAGCGGCGCGGCGATCCCGGCCTGGTTCAGTGCCCCGGTGACCGCGAACAGACAGGCGACCAGCAACAGGAGCGGCCAATCGACCGCGGCGATCATCGTGCGGCTGGTGATCTTGCGGTTGGCGAGCAGCAAGGCGGCAATAAACAGGGCGCCGATCTCCCGCGGCAGCGGCGTCAGAAACAATAGCAGCAGCGCGGCCAGCGCGACCGCGCCCTTGATCACCTGATTGCGATCGAACGGGTGTGAGACGACCGGCGGCAAGTCCGGTGGGTCAGGCAGCTCGCCGGCGAAGATGCGTCGCCGCCATTGCAGCCAAACAACGAAAAACACGGTGACGAGGCTGAACAGCGCCGGCAGCCCGCAGATATTGATAAACCGCCAGAAATTGAGCCGGCCGATCTCGCCGACCAGGATGTTCTGCGGGTTGCCGATCAAGGTCGCCGCCGAACCGGCATTGGTCGAGGCGGCGAGCGCGATCGCGAACGGGCGCGGGTCGCAACCGCGCGCCCGCGCGCCGACGATCAGCAATGGCGCGATCGTCATGATCAGGATGTCGTTGGCGAGCACCGCCGAGAGCACCCCGCCGATCGCCACGGTCAGGGCCAACAGCACCGTGGTGCTGTGCCGCGTGCTGGTAAAGGTGCGCGCGCAGAGATCGATAAACCCCGCCTCGGCGAATTGCGCGGAGATGATCATCATCGCGAAGAGCAGCGCCAAGGTCGGCAGATCGACATTGGTGCCGAAATCGTCGAGATTCATCTCCCCGGAGACCAGCAAGGTGATGACCGCGAGCAGCGCGATCCCGGTGCGGTCGACCTGCAGCCACGCGATCCGGCCGGCCGCCATGCCGGCATAAGTCAGAATGAGGACGGTAAGGACGATTGCGGCGTGCATTGGGGGTCGTGAATTGGGGGTCTTGCGGCCAATATGTTTCAGCCATCATGGCCGAGGCGCCTGGAATTTCGCCACAAGCTAATTGATTCGACGCCATTTTGCTGATCTGCGTGGCGAGGTTGCCACGATCGGGTTCGCGCTTGGCGCTAAAAATTGGAGCAACTCGACCCGACGATCCCAAAGACCGTGATGTCCCGGCACCCGAGGCCAGGGTTGTTGGGGTCCGGGTATTTCGAGTAGTCGAACTGCCAGCCTTGCGCGAGCATGCATTGCTTGAAGGCGTCCGAGGTCGTCGTGCCATTCTGCGGAGCGCCAAAGCGCTGGTCGCAAACCTGTGTGGCGGCCTGCAAATCCGCTTCGGTGCGCTGAGCCCAAATCGGGTGGTAGATATCGACATCGGCCCGCGCGCCGCTCGCGTTTAAAAAGATCAATGCGGCGAAGAGGATCATGCGCTTCATGACGGTTACTCCTGATTTTCTCCGTCATACGGTGTCTGCGCGTCACGGTTGACCCGCGCGGCCGCGTGGGCAGCCCATCAAAAAAGATCGGGGATGGCGCCCTGTTCCGATCAAACCGGGCAACGAATGTTCACCACACGTGGGTGCGGCGGGGCGACGGCTACTATATGATGACGTGATGTCCGAACTTCGTGCTGAACAAGCCGCGCCCGCGGAACCGAATACCTATCTCGCCGCGCTCAACGAAGCGCAGTCGCAGGCCGTCGCCGCGGTGGATGGACCGGTACTGGTGCTTGCCGGCGCCGGCACCGGCAAGACGCGGGTGCTGACGACGCGGCTCGCGCATATCCTCGCCACCCGCCGCGCCTTTCCCGGCGAGATGCTGGCGGTCACCTTTACCAACAAGGCGGCGCGCGAGATGCGCGAGCGGCTCGAGGCGATGATCGGCCAAGCCGCCGAGGGTGTGTGGCTCGGTACGTTCCACGCGCTCGCCGCGCGCATCCTGCGGCGCCACGCCGAGGCGGTCGGGCTCAAATCGAGCTTTACGATTCTCGACACCGACGACCAGTTGCGGCTGGTCAAACAGATCCTCAGCGCCGCCCATATCGACGAACGGCGCTGGCCGGCGCGGGTGCTGCATTCGGTTATCGAGCGATGGAAGGATCGCGGGCTTACGCCAGACAAGGTCTCGCTGGCCGAGATCGGCGATTTCGCCGACGGCAAGGCGATCGACCTCTACCGGCTCTACCAGGAACGGCTCGCCACGGTAAATGCCGTCGATTTTGGCGATTTGCTGCTGCACAATTTGACGCTGTTCAACCAGAACCCGGAAATTCTCGGCACCTATCAGCGCCGCTTTCGCTATGTGCTGGTCGATGAATATCAGGACACCAATGTCGCGCAGTATCTGTGGCTGCGGCTCTTGGCGCAGCAGCACAAGAACATCTGCTGCGTTGGCGACGATGACCAGTCGATCTATTCCTGGCGTGGCGCGCAGATCGAAAACATCCTCAAATTCGAGAGCGATTTCCCCGGCGCGCTGATCGTGCGGCTGGAGGAGAACTACCGTTCGACGCCGGAAATCCTCGGCGCCGCGGCCGGGGTCATCGGCCACAACCGCGGCCGGCTCGGCAAGACTCTGTGGACCCGCGCCGGCGAGGGCGACAAGGTCACGGTGCGCGGGCTGTGGGACGCCGAGCAGGAAGCGCGCTGGGTCGGTGACGAAATCGAGGCGCTGCAGCGCAAGGGTCATGCGCTGCGCGAGATCGCGATTTTGGTGCGGGCCGGCTTTCAGACCCGCGAATTCGAGGAGCGCTTTATCGCGCTCGCTTTGCCGTATCGCGTTGTCGGCGGTCCGCGCTTTTACGAGCGCCAGGAAATCCGCGACGCGATGGCCTATCTGCGCCTCGTCAACCAGCCGGCCGACGACCTCGCCTTTGAGCGCATCGTCAACACGCCGCGCCGCGGCATCGGCACCGCGACTTTGCAATTGCTGCACGGCGCGGCGCGGGCCGAGGGGCTGTCGCTGGTGGAAGCGACGCGCAGCTTGATTGCTGGCGACCAACTGCCGCGCGCCGCGCGCAACGCGCTCGCCAATTTCCTCACGATGCTCGACCGCTGGCGCGACGAGGCCGCCGACGACAGCCATGTCGAGCTGGTCCAGCGCGTACTCGACGAATCGGGCTATACCGGGATGTGGCAGGCCGACCCCTCGCCCGAGGCGCCCGGCCGGCTCGAAAACCTCAAGGAACTCGTCGTCGCGATGGCCGAATTCGAGAATCTCGGCGGGTTTTTGGAACATGTCAGCCTGGTCATGGACAACGCCGCCGACAATGGCGGCGACATGGTCAGCCTGATGACCTTGCACAGCGCCAAGGGGCTCGAATTCGACACGGTGTTCCTGCCCGGCTGGGAGGAAGGTGTGTTTCCCTCGCAGCGGGCGATCGAGGAATCGGGGTTGCCGGGGCTCGAGGAGGAACGCCGGCTGGCCTATGTCGGGCTGACCCGGGCGCGGCGGCGGGCGCTGGTCTCATTTGCCGCCAACCGGCGCATCCACGGCCAGTGGCAGGCGTCGGCGCGCTCGCGGTTTGTCGACGAATTACCCAAGGACCAGATCGAGGTCGAGACCGAATTCGGCCTCGGTCCGGGCGCCGGCTGGGCCGCCTCGCCCGCCGCCAACGCCGCCTGGGGAACAACCTGGAATGAGGGCTATCAAAAACCGCTGCAAAAAAGCCTGCCGCGCCCGCCACTGGTCATCGAGCATTCGCGACCACCGGCGCGCGGCCAGGAAATCCGCAAGGTCGGCGGGTTTTCGGTCGGCGACCGGGTGTTTCACCAGAAATTCGGCTACGGCGTGATCCGCGTCGTCGAGGACAACAAGCTCGAGATCGCGTTTGAAAAAGCCGGCGACAAGAAGGTCATGGACGCCTTTGTCGAGCGCGCGTGATCGGGATTGCGTCCTTCGAGACGCGTCCTGCGGACGCTCCTCAGGATGAGGATTTTTCTTAATGCTGTGGGAAAATTTTCCTCGTCCTGAGGTGCTTTGCGCAGCAAAGCCTCGAAAGACGCAAATCCGTTCCGCAGCCCCAAAATTCAAAATCTGATGCCGGTGCTCTGGCACATCGCCGTCCGTACCGAGGGCGCGGAAGCGGCGTCCGCGATCGCCGAGATCCTTGACGCGCTGACCGGCAGCGTCTCCGCCTTTGAGACCAGCGAGGGCGAGCCGGCGGAGTGGCTGGTCGAGACTTATGCGCCGGCCCCGTACCTTGACGCCGCGCTCGGCGTGCGCCTCGATCTGGCAGCGGTGGCGGCCGGCGGCGCGATCCTCTCGCTCAGCGAAGAACACATCCCCGAGCGCGATTGGCTCGCGGAAAACCGCCGGGCCTTTCCGCCGCAGCGCATCGGCCGGTTCTTGATCCACGGCTCGCATTGGCGCGAGAAGCCGCCGGTTGGCAGCGTCGCGATCGAGATCGATGCGGCAACCGCGTTTGGCACCGGCGAGCACCCCTCGACACGAGGCTGCCTCATCGCGTTCGACCGGCTGGCGCGGCGGCGGCGCTTTGGTCGCCCGCGCGATATCGGCACCGGCAGCGGCATCCTGGCGATCGCCGCGGCCAAATTGCTGCGCCGCGCGGTTGTCGCGAGCGATCTCGACGCCAACTCCGTCGCCGTCGCGCGGCATCATGTGCGACGCAACGGCGTGGCGGGCTGTGTCCGTATCAACTGCACGGGCGGGGCGGGGCGAGGCAGCGGCCACGATCTCGTCTTCGCCAATATTCTTGCCCGCCCGCTCTCGCTGATGGCGCGCGGCCTGTCACGCGCCGTGGCGCCCGGCGGCGTGGCGATCCTGTCCGGCTTGCTGCGCCGGCAGGAGCCCGGGGTACTCGCCGCTTATCGCGCGCAGCGGCTCGTCCTTGAAAGCCGCGTGATCATCGACGGCTGGTCGACCCTCGTCCTGCGCAAACAAAACGGCCCGCCCCCCAAAGGGAGCGGGCCGGATCGGACGTTATCGTGAGTGTGGCTTAGAGCGGCGGAAACCACGGAAACCAGGTGTGGCCACCGGCCAGCTTGCGGGTGGCGAAGGGCGACACAAATTCGCGCTCGCCACGATCGTTCTGCATTTGCGAAGCTTCGTGATAGCCCTCGACGATCGCGGGAATCTCGGAGCGGCGGATGCCGATATCGGCGAGCGACCGGTCGTCAAGCGAGGTCAACTCGGCGTAGGCCTGCTGCTTGCGCCGCCATTCGGCAAAGGCGTGGCGCGCTGCGGCGATGAGACTGACGAAGAACATGGCACTTGCCTCAACATTCATGATGCAGTGCACAAATGGCCGTTCGCGGTCGCAACATCAAGCGCTGGAACGCAAGGCTGCCATGCGTAAGTCAATCAAGCTGACGTATTCCCGAGCGAGCTTCTGCGATGCAGCACGCGGAATCGGCTGGTTGTCGCCGACCGCATGGCGGGATGAGAATGCGCGGGCAAAATGCTCTACACTGCGATTCGCGATGGACGGGAGCGGACGATGGATGGGGTAACGGCGGAGCGGAGCGGGCTCGCGCGATTGCTGACCGACGCGGGATCGCCGCTCGATGTCGACGCGGTCGACGCCTTGATCGCCGGGGTGCTCGCCGCGCCGCCGGAGATCGGCGCGAGTTGGCACGCGCTGGTCGCCGACCCGACACCGCCGGCATTGGCCGCGGCGCTCGACGCGCGCCGCGCCACGCTTGCCGCAATGCATCATGACGGCGTTCAGCCGGATGATTTCGCCCGCTTGCCGCGAGCCGCGCGGCTAAAGCTGCTGCGCGAGCAGCTGGCGGCCGACGGGCTGGCCGGCTTTATCGTGCCGCGCGCCGACGAGCACCAGGGCGAATACGTCCCGCTCTGCGGCCAGCGTCTCGCCTGGCTGACCGGCTTTACCGGCTCGGCGGGGACGGCCGTGGTGCTCACCGAACGCGCGGCGGTTTTTGTCGATGGCCGTTATACGTTGCAGGCTGGCGACCAGGTCGATACCGCCGCCTATGAGATCCACCATTTGATCGACGAACCGCCGGCGAGCTGGCTATCGGACGCGGCGAAACAAGGCGACGTGATCGGCTATGATCCGTGGTTGCATACGCCGCAGGATGTCGAGCGGCTGCGGGGCGGGGTCGAGCGCGCGGGCGCGACGCTGCTTGCAGTGGCCAAAAATCCGCTCGACGCGGTGTGGGCCGGCCGGCCGGCGGCACCGCTCGCGCCTGTCGTCGCCCAATCGGATGGCTTTGCCGGCGAAAGCGCCGCCGATAAGCGCGCCCGCATCGGCAAGGCGCTGACCGAGAACGGCGCCGCCTCGACCGTGCTGACAATGCCCGAATCGATCGCCTGGCTGCTCAATATCCGCGGCGGCGACGTACCGCATACGCCGCTGCCGCTGTCCTTCGCGATCGTCAAGGCGGACGGCGCGGTCACCCTGTTCATCGACCGACGCAAGCTGACGCCGGGTCTCGACGCGCATCTCGGCAATGGCGTGACGATCGAGGCGCCGGACCGGCTCGGCGCCGCGCTCGATACGCTCGCCACGGAAGGCCGCGTGCAGGTCGATCCGGCGAGCGCGGCGTCCTGGGTGTTTGATCGGCTCGGCGCCGCCGGCGCGGCGATCCATCGCGCGGCCGACCCGTGCATGCTGCCCAAGGCCTGCAAGAACAATGTCGAGCTCGACGGTACGCGCGAGGCCCATCGCCGCGATGGCGCGGCGGTGACGCGGTTCCTCGCCTGGCTCGCACGCGAGGCGCCAAAAGGCGGCTTGCGCGAAATCGCCGCCAGCGACCGGCTCGAGGCCTTTCGCAAGGAGGGCAAATATTTCCGCGATCTGTCGTTTCCGACGATTTCCGGGGCCGGGTCGAACGGGGCGATCGTGCATTATCGCGCCAGCCCGGAGACCGAGAAATTGCTCGAACCCGGCACGCTTTATCTGCTCGATTCCGGCGCGCAATATCTCGATGGCACGACCGACATCACCCGCACGATCGCGATCGGCACGCCGAGCGACGAGATGCGGGAGAACTTCACCCGCGTGCTGAAGGGCCATATCGCGCTGGCGACGGCGCGTTTTCCGAAGGGCACCACAGGCACCCAGCTCGACGGCTTTGCCCGCCGTGCGTTATGGCAGGTCGGGCTCGACTACGATCACGGCACCGGTCACGGCGTCGGTGCCTATCTTTCGGTGCACGAAGGGCCGCAACGCATTTCGAAAGCGCCAAACATGCAAGCTTTGCTGCCGGGCATGATCGTCTCCAACGAGCCCGGCTACTACAAAACCGGCGCCTATGGCATCCGCATCGAGAATCTGGTGGCGGTACGCGAGGACGGCACGGCCGAGGGCTCCGACAAGCCGATGCTGGGCTTCGAGACGCTGACTCTGGTGCCGATCGATCTCGCGCTGGTCGAGCGCGCGGCGCTGACCGA
>Ga0181537_10004195_pt1 | contig 12029 bp, 15 predicted proteins | sample PEATcosm2014_Bin_39_FD_119765 | JGI IMG/M metagenome (GOLD analysis project Ga0181537, IMG submission 119765) | Peatland microbial communities from MTU Mesocosm Facility, Houghton, MI, USA - PEATcosm2014_Bin23_10_metaG | ecosystem: Environmental > Terrestrial > Soil > Wetlands > Peat | place... | reverse complement strand
AGATGGAAAATCTAAGAAAGATGATCGCTCTACGGGTCTTACGAGCCAACGGAGGTTGGGAAGATTACTGGAGCAGCGTGCATCAGCAAGCGGCATAACTGACTCGCACTTTTAATTGCACCCGATTCTTCAGGTCCGATTGCGAGAGGACCAATCTCGTGCGACGATAGATTCATGAAGAAAGTCTTTCATTTCGACGCTCCGCGGGAGAAATATCACTGCCATGCCGCCATACTCTGGTGCTTCGACAACCGCTTTGAGCTGGGTTTTCGCAAGTTTCTCAAGCGCATCGGTGTGGTCAATTCCGATCCGATCAAGGTGGCCGGAGGCGCCAAGTGCCTGGCCTCGCCAGAGCAGGAAAGCGACCGGGCGTTCGTTATGGATCAGATTCGCAAGTCGATGCGGCTGCATGGCACCAATCGCGTCATTCTGATGGTGCATTCCGATTGCGGCGCCTATGGAGGCCTGGCCGGCGCCTTCGGCGGCGACACTCAAGCTGAGGCCACGCATCACGAAGGCGAGCTGCGGCGCGCGGCGGCGAGCTTGCGGCAGGCTATTCCGGGAATCGAGGTGCAAGGCTATTTTGTGGACTTCGAGGGAATCTGGGACACCGGGATCGGAACTATGGCGGAGGCTAAACAGTTCGTAGCGTGATGTTCTACAGAGAAGCAACCTCCTAGTTTGTGGCGGAAACGCCTCTACAAGCCGCTGGAGGTGAGAAGCTGCGAGGGATCCTTCGCTTCGCTCAAGGATGACAGACGCGAGAGCGTACAAAGCTTACGAGAGTTTCCATGCCTAAGTTTGAACATCACATATTTGTTTGCGGGAACCAGCGGCCGGCTGGGCATCCGCGCGGGTGTTGCGATCCCCTTGGTCAGGCCAGGTTGCAAAAGTTATTCAAGGAGAAGCTGGCGGAGCGCGGACTCAAGGGAAGGGTCCGGGCTAACCAGTCTGGGTGTCTTGATCAATGCGAGCACGGGCCGACTATCGTGGTCTACCCCGAGGCCGTCTGGTACGGACGTATGACCGAGGCCGACGTAGACGAAATTATCGACTCGCACATTGTAGGCGGTAAACCCGTGGAACGGCTTGTGCTGGCTGCCGACTGTGTCAATACGCCGACCTGCGAACATCGTACGCGAAGGGAGTAGCAAGCCGCGAACTGCTATTCACTGTATTTTTCATTGAGTTAACTGAGATTCTCTTAGCCCAGGTTAGAGTCATTTTGAGCTTGTAAATTCGGTATAAATTTCCAGGGTTTACACCTATCAAGAACGCCCCCCTGTGGCCAGTGCCGTGCGCATTGCGAGAGCGCCTGTCAGCGCAAGTAGCCTGTTATTCTCCGATTGATTTCCGACTTGATGTATGATGGGCTCGTTTCGGAGGAGGAGGAAGCCCATGAAAGGCAAATCGCTCCTATTCTTGATTGCGCTGTTCACAATGAGCTCAGTTGCCTATGCCAACAGCGCCAACAACATTGCAATCACCGGCAATTTCTATGTCGGGTTTGCCACCTCGAGTGGGGACTTTCAGATTCAAGGCCAGGGTCTAAACCTATTTCAAGCTACCCCGGGCGGCCCAAGCTTCATTGGCTCATGTAACCTTGGCGCCGGGTGTAACTTCAGCTTCAGTCCCGTCGATACATCCAGCTTTTGCACTTACTGCCTGGGCCTATCGGGCGGCTCGCTGGGCAGTACCGTCGTGGAGTACTTGAGCCCGAGCGTGGCTTTCTCTGGCTCGGCTGTGTGGAACGGCCAGTCCACAATTAACGTCCCGATGACGATCACAGGCACGATCGTTGGATATGAACTGGTGGGCTGCGAGGGGAGGATCGCGTGCAGTCTGGGGCCTGAAGAATTCAGCCTACGCGTCGTTGCTCATGGGACCGGGCAGTTCAGCGTGTCACCCGCCGGGCTCATCTACGGCGGAAGTGGTACCTTCAGCGGATTCGCGTCAACGGCAACCCCGGAACCGCTTCCACTCCTGCTAACGGGGACTGGCCTTATCGGAGTTTGGCTCGCGAGGAAGAGAGTTCAGACGAGACAGCCGTCAAGCCGGTAGCTGATCGGATTGTGCGATTCTCAAATAAAAGGCCCGGACCAAAGAGTCCGGGCATTTTGTTTGCCACGCCCGGGCGCCCGACGCGACCCACACGCTCCGCCTCCAGCTACGGCACGACAAAAGGATATGCGGACGACGGAAAAGGATTCTGAAGACAGCAAAGCCAAAACTCCCGCGAGTCCGGCCTTTGTTGTTGAGAGCTGACAAACTCCAGAGCCTACGAGAGCGTTGATCAGCCCCTGGCCGTTTGGGCTGCCCCATCCGGGTTACGATGAAGGCAGGATTCTTTCAGGCCTCTAGAAGGTCACCGCAAAGGTACGACAGCCAAGCGCAGACGACTAGCGACGGCGCGACTGTCCTTGAAGGCTGGAATGAACTTCCAACCCTCAGCGGCGCTGATCAGTTTCTTGGTCGTCGGCTCCGACCGTTTTGGCCGACCGAACCTTTCCGGCGGCATCAATCACCAGATCAACTGACTCCTCCGACTTAGGCACGGCGTCCTGAATGCCTGGCGGAGGCGGGCGTCGAAGAAGAATGGGCTGGGGCTTGGTGTCAGCCGTGAGAGAAACCGCGCTTGTATCACTCGAATCGCCCCCAGCATTGCCGACCGTCTCATAAATGTATTCAAATTTTTTCAAGTGAAAGCGGGATGTTCCCGGAGAAGCGCCATCAATCTGACCGCTGACGCCATGGGCTCGCGCATTCAGGACGGAGGCGCGAATCCGGTCAAGATCTGCTGAGGGCCACATCTCGGCGAGTGCGTGCCAAGCATCCTGCTCGCGGCCACTATAAAGATAAGCCCATACAATCTCCAAGACTTTGATTTTCGCAATCCGCAAGCGATGAAACTGTTCTGCCGGCAAAGGGGACATGGCGTACAGCTGACCGTCGCTGTTCTTGAAATCGCTTAACTCCTGCGAATCAAGGCGGGGCGCGTACGTCCGCAATTTGATTGTCGAAATGAGCTCGAAACTCAGGACTAACGTCCATTAACCGGCGATCTTCAAACCGCAGGACTATCGTGGGAGCAAAGTCGAATTCGCCGAGGGAGAGGTTTTCGAAACCGTCTACGGCTTGGGCATCGCCGGTCCAGATTTCGACGCGGCCGTCGAGATCGGTATCGGCGGCGCTGAAGAAATCTCCGCCAGCAATGGTTCGCAGCAGTCGCGGCGGCTTTTGCAGCGAGTAGATCTGATATGCCATGCGCCAGTCTGTATTGGATTTCTTCATTTGAAAAGCAACCACTGGCGTGCCTAGGCCCAGATCTAAACCAAGTACGTCGATATCGACTTGCGAAGCCTCGGGCTCGACTACCAGGTCTTCCCTATCCCAACTGAGTCTTGCTTCACAAACTCGCCTCGCCAGTTGGCTCTTCTTTGCGGCGCCCACACTCACGGTCACTCCGCTGGCAAACTTCGCCCCGAACTTACCGTATCCGTCGCTGCATACGATATTGTGTGTTTGGCCGCTGCAGAAAGTGGACACGGCGCAGAAAAATATCGAGGACAACAACGCACTGATACGCTCTCGCGGAAGATGCGCCGTCGTGATTGAATGCCTTGGGGCGGGCCGCATCTAAAGGTTCCCTCTCGGAGTGTCGATTGTATACCGCTGCCCAACGACTCGCCACGGGTGGCAGTTCCCCATGAAAAGCGTCAGGCCGTTGTAACATCTCTATAGCAGTCATGTTCCGATGGGTTTCGAACACCTCAAAAGCGTGTCGTCGCTGTGATCTGATCGTGACTGGAGACGAGTGTGAGTGTGGCTTTAGCGCCGTGCACTACGTCGGCCTCCTGATCCACGACCTCCGGCGAACTGGGCGCAGGAATCTACGCCGTTTGGGCGTACACGAGAAGACGATCATGAAGATTGGCGGCTGGAAGACAAGGTCGGTGTTTGATCGCTACAATATCGTGGATGAGAAAGACCTCGCGGACGCTGCGGCAAAGCTCGACCAAAAGGCGCTAGAGCAAAAACTACGGCACTGTAGTGGCACAGTGACTTCAAAATCCGCTACAAAGGAAGAAACTGGTACCGTGAATTAAGCCAACAGAATCAGTCGCTTAACCTTTAGAGGGCGCGTAGCTCAAACGGATAGAGCATCGGATTTCTAATCGTAGGCCGGTAAGCCAACCGTATATTTTTCAGTAACTTACGGTTGGTATCGATTGGCCTAGATTGGTGATTTTTGGCGTCATTGGTGCAAAAACGGTGTACAGTTTTGTTCGCCGGATATTCGCCTACCATGTGTGGCCGCTACCGACTCTCGCGTCGCAAGCAGCTCATCGCGGACCACTTCGACGCCACCGGCGACGGCGACTGGGAGCCGCGCTATAACATTGCACCCACCCAGCCGGTTCCTATTATCAGGCAGCATCCAAAGGAACCACGGCGCGAGCTGTCCCTTGTTCGCTGGGGCTTGATCCCATCGTGGTCGAAAGATTCGTCGAGCGCGGCACGGATGATTAACGCCAGGTCGGAGTCGGCAGCGACGCTGCCCGCGTTTCGAGATGCCATGAAGTTGCGCAGGTGCATTGTGCCTGCCGACGGCTTTTACGAGTGGCAGAAGAATGGGAAGACCAAGCAGCCGTTCTGCTTTGAAGTCGGCGATGGCGAGCTGTTTGGTTTTGCGGGGCTGTGGGACCGCTGGAAAAACCCGTCTGGAAACTGGGTCAAGAGCTGCACGATATTGACCACCACGCCGAACGCCGTGACCGCAGCCTTCCACGATCGCATGCCGGTCATCCTCAATCCCGACAGCTACGACCTGTGGCTCGATCCTGGGTTTACGGATGTGGCGGCGGCGTCCGAGATGTTGAAGCCCTACGACGCGAATGCGATGCGCTGCTACCCTGTGAGCGCGCGGGTCAGCAACGTCGCCAATGATGATGCAGAATGCGCAGCGCCAGTGGAACTCGCGCAGGAGCAGGCGAGGCTGTTCTAATCGAATTCTATCGGGGCGTTGAGTAAGATTGTCAGATCAACATGTGGCGAACAACGACGTGGTTTCGGTTGCTAGTTGTCCTTGTGCTTATCGTCAGCCCAGGAGATTTATGCAGGGCAACCTCGATCGTTGCCATTAGGGTGCCAGGGCTTATTGTCATTGCTGCGGATAGCGCTGGCACATTCGAGGGCAGAAACAAGCCCTCTAGCACGAAACCGGTCTGCAAGATTTATCAGAGCGGCGGAATGTTTTTCGCTGTTGCGGGTTTTGTAGATGACCCTGTTACTCACTTCAATGTAGCCCACATCGTTATCGAGGCTGCCAGAGGAGGAGGAAGTATCAGAGATAAGGCCGAGGCATCTGCCAGCCGATTGAAGTGGATGATTCCGAGAGAAATGCCGACTCTCAAGGCTGATGACCCGACTGAATACAGCAAAATGACTTCCGGAAAAGAAGACTTCACTTCGATCTTGTTCTTCGGTCTTGAAAATGGGCAAGTCGTAGCTGTTGGTTTTGGCCTTAAAGTAGCGGCCTCTCAAAATGCACGACTGAAGGTCGTCCCATCCTGGCGCTCCTGCCCCGGTGTTGACTGTTCGGCGAACGGGATGTACGTGTTCACTCTAGGAAAACACGACGCAATCGACAGGTTCTATGCTTCCAACCCTCCGAGCAGCTATGTGGTCTGGGATCGAGCGGAGTTCCTCGTTGGCCTCGAAATCGCTGAATTCCCTGAAAGCGTTCGACCTCCCATTGATGTTCTGAAGGTCGATTCCGAAGGCGCTCACTGGATTCACCACAAGCGTCAATGTCCCGATATTCAGAAATAGCGGAAGGTCACCAATCCAGTGAACCTTCGGGGGCTGATGGCTGAATCAATCGCTTAAGATACGGGAGGGTTTGGCAACATTCGAATTAAAGGGCCTACCGTACAATGGTCAGTCAGTGGGCGAGGAGATTCCGGTGTCCAAAACCGCTAATGTATCACCGGCGCGCCTTCCAAAGGACTCGCTTAAGAAGCTCAACATCGGCCAGTCGTTCGCAGAGTACGATATTATTCGCGACAAGGCGGTAGTGGTGGTTGACACTCCGGCCATGCGCTCCGCATTAGACCGTGATCGGTCCAAATGCTTCTTTGTGGGTCGTCGAGGTACCGGGAAGACGGCGATCACATTCCAGGTTGCCAGCGCCTTACCTCGGACGCTATTGCTCCTCCCGCAGCTTTTCTCACCTGTCGAGAAGTTCTTCAAAACGGAAGACATGGTAGATGTCCACCATCGGCCATTCAAGACCCTCGTGACCAGCTTCAAACGTGCTCTTGTGGACGAAGTGATTGCGTCATGGGTAAAGCGCGGTCTGACATCCCTGGACCGACGCACTATTTCTCCTCTGACTCGCGAGCGAAACTTGATTGAAGATTACGATTTCGACCTCCGCCTCATGCAGTTTGCCGACGAGGGATTTTCCGCGCTCAGTAACGGACAAGACAAGGAGTGGCACCGACACATCAACCGCACGAAAGAATTGACCGAATTCGTAGACGGGATGACCGAATCGGGATGGGAAACGACCGTCATGCTGGATCGTATTGATGAGTCGTGGGACGGGAGTGATAGTTCCGTGGTTCTCGTCATGGCTCTGATGCACGCATGCGTAGAGCTTACTGCCACTTCGAAAGCGGTTCGTCCGCTGGTTTTCTTGCGTGAGAACGTATTTGAGCGTGTTCGTGAATTGGACCGCGAGTTTGCCAGACTTGAAACATTCGTCGTGGCGCTGGACTGGACGCGCGAGATGCTGCTGGAAATGATCGAGCGCCGATTGAATGCCCCTCTCATCGCGAAGTACCAGCTACACGGACCGACTTGGGACGCTTATTTTGAGCAGCCCGCTTCCGGCGAATCATCTCAGGCTCTTGTATTCGACTACTGTCAAAATCGCCCAAGAGACGTGCTGATCTACTGCAAGTATGCAATCGAGGCAGCCCAACGGAAGTTGCATCAGCGCGTTCTAATCGACGACTTGCAAGAGGCCAGGAGAGTGTTTTCCGACAACCGACTTAAAGAGTTGGCTGACGAGTATGCAGACAATTACCCGCAGTTACAGCTTGTTCTGGCGCGGTTCTATGGTTTGGGCCGTCAGTTTACCATTCAAGGGGTCGAGGATCTCGTCCGCAAGCTGCTTGTGGACTCTGAAGTGAAGCAGCATTGCCAAAAGTGGATTTTCAAGTTCACACAACCAGACCTTTTTATTAAGCTTCTCTACGACATCGGATTCGTGGGTATTAAAGAAGGCGAGTCGAAGCCGATATTCCGTTCGAGCGGTCCGCAGGCCGCCGGGTTGCCGCCAATTGGCCTCGGAACTCTAGTCGCAGTACACCCGACTTACACAGAAGCGCTCAATCTTCAAAACAGTATCGTCAACAGTTTAGCGCAAATTGATTTGCGCGAGGCTGGGCTCATCGGAGATCTTCCGGGCGCAGTGGACATCAACGAATATCAACGACGGTTGGTTAACCTGCAGGAGGATTTGAAGACTCTACCCCACGGCTCCGCTTCTGCCGCCCGATTCGAGGATATTGTCGGCGATGTCATCAAGCTGTGTTTCTTTAGATCATTAACCAACATCGAGCCGAAGTCGCGAACAGTCGATGATCGAGTGATTCGGGACTGGGTTGCCGCGAATCACGCGTCCGAGGGTTTCTGGCAATTGGTGAGGCAGCGGTACGATGCTACTCAGGTGATCTGGGAATGTAAGAATTACGCCGACCTGGAAGCGAGCGACTTCCATCAAGCCTCCTACTACATTAACGACAAGATCGGGAGATTCGTCGTGTTGGCGTTTCAGGGAAAAGAGAGGAAAAAGCATTACTTCGAACACGTCAGGCGAATTGCCGACAAGGACGGCGGAATAGTATTAATGATAACGCAGAAGGACCTGGAGATATTCATTCGGCAGGCAATCAATGGTAAATCGAATCAGGGGCACATCCAGGAGTTGTACGATCAAACCGTCCGGGAAATTTCTTGATTGTCTGAGACCTTTGCGAATGATAACGGGGCCATATCTGTAAAACCGTCGATGAAGGCCGAAGGCCGGTCACGTTTTTCACAACGATGCGCTTTCATAGCGCCCGAATTATACTCTTGGGCGCGGCTTCTTTGGTTTCTGCATCCGTGCTTCTTTCCGCTTCTGCTTGTATTCTCGCAGCCGTAGATCTTCAGGGCTCTCATGAGTTTTCTTCACCCACATTTCCAGACCCTCCCGATTAAGTGATTGAATGGTGCACCAGTTCTGTTCCTGTCTGAGGAAGAAACGGAGCCAGAGTTTTTCGGCGGCTGGTTTTATGGGAATACGGAATCTCGTATCGCACGCCGCTTGATAGTTAACCCAAGCGAAGAGGTCGGCTGCTTGGAGTCCTGGCGTCTCTTTGCGAGATCGGAAGGAATGATGTCCAGAAAAGTGACCTGAATAAATTGCTTCGGAATAATCAACAGCTTCCTGAATATCGCGCTTTTCCTCTTTCGACGCGGTGTCAAAAACATACTCCATCGTAGTCGTGTGTTCAGATGCCCAGTCGTAGCTTAGTCCGAGTACGCTCGACAGTGCCCATACATAGTGCGATCGACTAACGCTGAGCCACATCTCTTTCGGGACTGCTTCGTTGTAGTCTTGCTTGTGAAGCCCGATGGCAAACGCCTTAACCGAATACTTAAAGATGATCTGCTGTGCGCGTAGCAGGACACCCTTCGATTGATCGTCATCCCAGTCGGCAAAATCCGAGTGAGGATTGTGTGCTACGCACTCCGAAGCGTGAAGCTCCCGTGCGCCCTCTTTCTCTAAGAAAGCATTCCATTCCCGCTCAAATGCTTCCACTCGATGCGATGGAAACACGATTCCCGCCGCGATTGCAAACTTGTGCTCCGGCGCACTTCCGCTGTCGTCGATGTAAATAGAGAACACGCCTGGGTACCTCTCGCTTTGCTTGCCACCGTGCCGGTTAGCGCCTTCTGGTCTCCCTGTGAGGTGGTTTCTTCCGGCTCTTTTGCTTTTTTGCCTTGACTTGCGGTTTTTGACGTATGACCCTGATGACGCCGCCATGTTTCGGCTGATGTTTTTCGGCTTCCTCTCGCGCCTCCCGCTCGCTTGCAAATGTCTTCGCAGAGACCACAGAGCTGTGCCATGCGTGGAGATTAACTGCGTCTCCCCATTCTTCGATAACGATGAAACCCATGTTCTATCTCCCCATCTCCCACTGCCAGCTTCACAAAAAGGCAGCGTAGAAAGCAAGCCGAATTACGACGCTCTCGACGTAATGACACAACGGGTGCCTCTGGCACGTTAGTGTCGTTGACCGAATGGCGCGGAATTCGTTTAATTATTGCCGAATTGTTAAAAAGGAGTGCTCGGCGAAAGAGTGAAGTCTCTCGTTAGTATCTGAGCGTAAAAGGGAGGCCAGAACTTTATGAAATGCTGGATATGGATTGTGTTGCTGAGTGCTGCCTTCGGCCAGAGCACCAATGGAAGTCCTACCGGGCGTGAGTGGAATGGCTATGGTGAAAGCCTAAAGACGGGATATGTGCTGGGATTCATGAACGGTACCAGTTTCGGCGCTATTAGGGAGGCGGACACTTGCCTTCAGCTCACAAAGATCTCACTCGACATCATCAATACGTCAAACAACTTTCTCAAGCAATGGAAAGAAAAATACCCAGACGTTGTAACGGCCACAACTTCTCAAATGCTCAACCAAGCAGATCGCCCAGAATTCAAACAAGAATTTTGCTTGAAAAGTTTCAACTCAGGTTTCGAGAGGATTACCGTGGGGCAGTTTCTCAGCGGCGTAAATGCATTTTACGGTGATTATCGAAACCAAAGCATTCCAGTCAATTACGCCATCCAATACGTACGCGACGATATCAACGGCAAATCACCAGCGGACTTGAATGCCGATTTGCTTTGGGAACGCAGATGTATAGCCGATCCGAAAACCTGCACTGAGCGCAAACCGGCTTTACCGAAGCCATGACGTGTGTCCTTAATTCTCACCAACCGGGTGGGGCTGGAATGGGCGGACGCGGCATCTCCAAAACCGAAGGTACCTTGCTGAACGACGGGCTATAGCCGTGAAGCCATTCAATAGTACCGCCCGAATTCTTGGCTGCCGTGAACCTGTGGCGGATAGTGTGCCGTCCAGGCCACCATCGCGCGCCAAACTGAATATCTATAAGCATGTCGGCATTCTCCAGCCCGGACGCTTCGGAGTAACCGGTGCATTGAACTGTGGCGCTATCCTTAGATGGAAGCGTGCTCGCAACCTTGGTCAACCCGAACATTATGTTGTGAAATTCCAACTTGGTTCCATTCACATTAAGGTGAACTCCCAGCAGGTAGCATCCACCGCGCAGATCGCTCAGCGCATATGCGCTGTCATTGTGAACCGTGAACACTTCGGTGAAGGGGTTGCTCGGATCGAGCGTTCGGTAAGGCTCAACCGAGATACCAGGCGGCAAGAAGGCTAGATAAAAGCCGAAGAGTGTAGCAGCTACCGCCAACGCCACCGGAACTTGCCAAAATCGCCAGAACCACGTTATGACCTTGTGCGTCGTCGGTCCGGCTTCAGCTTGCACCTCTTCATTTTCCGAGTTTCGGGATTCGCTCTTGAGCTGCCGGAGTGCTTTCCTGAACAAGCGGTTCCAGCTTCTCCGTTGGTGGCTGTTCATAACCTTAGCTTACCGAAAGATTGCGCACGTTAGCCTCTCCCGCAAACGTCGTCCACCTTCTTCATTATCAATACCGCCCACTGCACCGAAGCCCCAATCAACTTGTCCGTTCGTGGGCTGCCCATCGGCCCGCCAAAGAGATCGTCCGCCGTGCGCATGTGAAGGCTGGTGAGGATCGCGGCCATGATGCCGATCACGCGCTTGCGGCCTTCATCCATCGTGGCAGTTTACGCGTTTCGCTTTTGCTTCGCCAGTCTATTGTGATACTGTTTGCCTATGTTCACTGTTTATTTCGACGAGGCCGGAGGAGAAGATCTCGGCTTTACGTTTGTAGCTGGTTGGGGTGCCAGTGCGCGAGAGTGGGATAGTTTTGAAGTTGACTGGAAGTTGTTTTTAGTGAAGTTCGACGTTCCGTACCTTCACATGAAGGAGTATGCCCACAGTAAAAAGTGCTACTCAACATGGGAAAGCAACGAATCGCTTCGTGCTCGGTTTACAGGCATGGCTGCCGAGATCATAGCCGCGCATGCGAAGCTGGCGTTCATTTCCTTTGTCAGTCATCGGGACTTTGAAGAAGTCGATGCGATATACACGTTACGGGAAAGATTTGCTTCTCCATATGCGCTGACCGGTAGAGCCGCCATAGGACTCGCGAATGGTTGGGCGAGAAACCCGAACACACAAGTGCTTGATATTGAGTACGTGTTCGAGGACGGCGGACCAGACAAGACAGGATTGACCGCTGCCGTTGAAGCTCTTCCGCCATTTCTCCCAAAGCCGTCATTCAAACCTGGGCGCGACGATAATCCAAGTCGTAAGTGGCCGAACGGCAGACCTGGCGTCGTTCAACTTCAAGCTGCTGACTATCTCGCATATGAAGCAAGAAAATTAGCATACAACCTGATCCACCGAGGAGAGCGAGTAGCGAGAAAATCCCTGCAGGCGCTTACACGTGTTCCGCTTGCAAAATCGTCGTGGGATAAACCGCGACTATTGAGACTCTGCCAAGGTGCTAACTTTGAGCTGAGAACTGCAACGTAGTGCTCGAAAACCAATGGCCGCGCACCTGGCGAATACCGTCTCCCGCGAAGGTACCCATAAGGGTAGGCCGGGTAGTGGCTCTGGGAAAACGTAAAGGATGTTACGCGACCAGGTGCGAGCTGCGACCAGGTGCGAGAAAAATTGGCTCTATAGCAGAATTTGTGGGTAGGTGAGCTATGGAAAAAGCCGCTACGCGGAAAAGTCCAAAGAGCGGACTTTTCCACTCCGCTTGGAAATCCCGCAAAAGCGGCGGGATTTCGCACTTT
>Ga0181537_10004194_pt1 | contig 12029 bp, 5 predicted proteins | sample PEATcosm2014_Bin_39_FD_119765 | JGI IMG/M metagenome (GOLD analysis project Ga0181537, IMG submission 119765) | Peatland microbial communities from MTU Mesocosm Facility, Houghton, MI, USA - PEATcosm2014_Bin23_10_metaG | ecosystem: Environmental > Terrestrial > Soil > Wetlands > Peat | place... | reverse complement strand
TCGGACTTCACGATTCTCGAAGACGGCAAGCCGCAGAAAGTAGATTCCTTCGACGTCGAGGATGTGGATGCAGTGGCGACGCAGGACGTGGCTCAGGCGAAACCGCTGAGCGGTCCGTTGCCGCCGGCAGCAAGTCCGAGTGCGACTCCCGCTGCGGCCCCACCAAGTCCGTACAAGGATCGCCGGCTCATCGTTCTGTTCTTCGACCTCTCGGCCATGGAGCCTGACGAAATCGATCACGCGGTAACTTCTGCGCAGCACTACGTTGACACCCAGATGGCACCGGCGGACCTGGTCTCAATTGTTTCCCTGGGAAGCGCGCTGCTGGTGAACCAGGATTTTACTGGCGATCATGATCTGCTCAGGAAGCAGCTGCAAGCTTTCAGTACGGGCAGCGGCCAGGGCTTCGAGGAAGGAACCACGGGCACGACTGAAGGCACGCCCGACACCGGGCAGCCCTTCACCGCCGACGATACGGAATACAACATCTTCAACACCGACCGCCGGCTGGAAGCGTTGCGTTCCGTGGCAGAAAAGCTTTCTCATCTCGACCAGAAAAAGTCGCTGATTTATTTCTCCAGCGGCATGGACCGGACCGGCATCGAGAACCAGTCGGAACTGCGGGCGGCCACGAACGCGGCGGTGCGGGCAAACCTGGCGATCTATACCATGGATCTGCGCGGCCTGCAGGCGCTCGTCGCCGGTGGAGAGGCGCAGAACGCGAGCCTGCGCGGCACTTCCGCATACTCGGGTCAAGCCACGATCAACGCCCTGAATTCCAATTTCACTACGCAGGAAACTCTCGTCACACTGGCCAGCGATACGGGCGGACGCGCCTTCCTCGATTCCAATGATTTCAGCCAGGTCTTTAAAGGCGTGCAGCAGGATACGTCGGCCTACTATCTGATCGGCTATCGCAGCACCAATCCCGCCAGGGACGGGCGCTACCGACGCATCACGGTGAAAGTGAACGGCCCCGGCGTGAAGATTGATTTCCGTCGCGGCTACTATGCTCCCGCCGACTACCAGCATTCGACCAAGGAAGATAAGGAGCTTCAACTTCAGCAGGAACTCGCCTCGGAACTGCCGACCACCGATCTTCCTCTTTACCTCGCGGCCGCTTACTTTCGCATGGAGGCCAACAAATATTACATTCCAATCTCGCTGGTGGTTCCGGGCTCGGAAATTCCTTTTACCCGCAGCAGCGATCGGGACAAGGCGACTCTGGATGTGATCGGCGTCGTCACTGACGGCCAACTCCACGCAGTCACTCAGATCCGCGACACGGTCAAACTCGCGGTCGACACTTCATCAGAAGTTCAGAAAAAAAATGTGCAGTATGACACCGGACTGAGTCTGCCTCCCGGCAAGTTTCACCTGAAGTTTGTCGTGCGGGAAAATCAAACCGGCCGCATGGGCTCATTCGAGACCGATCTGTATGTTCCGGACCTGAAATCTCAGCCGCTTAAAATGAAGATGAGTACGATTGTCCTGGCGAGCCAGCTGCAACCCGCGGTGAAAGGTGCTGCCGGCAACCCGCTCATTCGGGACGGCTCGGAGATCATTCCCAACGTGACCCACGTTTTTTCTTCCGCGCAGCATTTGCGGCTTTACTACGAAGTGTACGATCCGGGACGAAGGAATCCATCAGCCGCTCAGGATGCAACCTCCGCCAAAGCCGGTATTCACCTGCTGACGAACGTGGCATTCTTCCGCGGCAAAGCTAAAGTATTCGAAACTTCCATCGTCGAGCTGACAGAATTGAATGCCCGCGACCGCAAAGCTGCCGTATTCCAGCTTGACCTGCCGCTCAGTTCACTCAAGCCCGGGTTCTATACTTGCCAGGTCAATGTCATCGATGACGCAGCCGGACTTTTTCTTTTCCCCCGGCTGGCCGTTATGATTCGGGCGGACAGTTCTGCCAGCGCTCGCTAGATGCTGTCGCGCCTTATAAAAACTCCCACCGAAAGGAACACCATGGCCCTCACAACACTCGATAAGACCGCTGCCCTGGTTGTGATTGATCTGCAGAAAGGCATTGTCGGATTGCCGACTGTGCATCCTGCGGCGGAGATCATTGGCCGCGCTGCCCAACTGGCAAGTGCTTTCCGCGAGCGCGGTCTGCCGGTCGTTCTGGTGAATGTAACGGGCGCCGCTCCGGGCCGCACCGACGCTGGACCTCGAAAATTTCCGCTTCCGCCGGATTGGTCCGAGCTGGTTGCTGAGCTGGAACCTAAACCCGGAGACCACCTGGTCACGAAGCAGAGGTGGGGCGCATTCATCGGCACGTCTCTGCATGAATACTTGCAGCAACGGGGGGTGACCCAGATTTTCCTGGCTGGCATCTCTACCAGCGCAGGCGTGGAGTCGACGGCTCGCAGCGCTTACGATTACGGCTACAACGTCGTGTTGGTCGTTGACGCGATGACCGACCGCGACCCCGAAGCGCACCGTCATAGTATTGAGAAGGTCTTTCCACGCCTGGGCGAAACCGGCACGACCAATGACGTACTGAACCTGCTGAAAAACGCGCCCTCTGAAGCCCCGAAATAAGAGCTGTCAAACCTTCCGGGGGCGATTAGAATTGCAGCCTCGCAGTCTTGGAACGTGCGGGCCAAGGGCTGCACGTTCCGAACCTCCGGTTCGGATGTCGCAAGTCGTCACGGGTTCAAGGGCCAGGCACATGATCGGCAAATCTCTCCGCTCGTACCGCATTGAGGCCAAGCTCGGAGCCGGCGGCATGGGTGTGGTGTACAAGGCGGTGGATACACGGCTGGGCCGAACCGCTGCCATCAAGATTCTCTCTACAGCCGCTCTCAACGCCGACCGCGAGCGGCGCTTTGTTCAAGAGGCAAAAGCAGCCTCATCTCTGAACCATCCCAACATCGTCACCATCTACGACATCGACACGCAGGAAATCGATGGCCAGCCCATCCAGTACATCGCCATGGAGTACGTGGCGGGAGATACGCTCGACCACGTGATTGGGCGCAAGGGGCTCCGCATTCGCGATGTGTTGAAATATGCGATCCAGATTGCTGACGCGCTGGCCGCGGCTCACGCCGCTGGAATCGTGCATCGTGACCTGAAGCCCTCGAATGTGATCGTGACTCCGCAGGGCGTGGTGAAAATACTTGATTTCGGCTTAGCCAAGCTCAGCGGACCTGCGGGCGCCGATGCCTACGCTGAAACTGTGCACGGCGAAGGATCGCCTTTGACGGAAGAAGGAACGATCCTGGGCACGGTTGCTTACATGTCTCCCGAGCAGGCGGACGGCAAGAAAGTCGATACCCGGTCCGATGTCTTTTCGTTCGGCTCGGTCCTGTATGAAATGGTAACCGGTCAACGTGCCTTTGCCGGCGGTTCCAAGCTCTCGTCTCTCTCGGCGGTGCTGTACAAAGATCCGCAACCTGCCTCGCAGACTGTTGCGGACATCCCGCCAGAGCTGGATCGAATCATCAGCCGATGCCTGAAGAAGGATCCCGAACGCCGCTGGCAGACCATGGCGGACGTGAAAGTCGCGCTGGATGAGTTGCGGGATGAGATGGACTCCAGCAACTTCGCTCTCGCGGTTCAGCCTTCGCGACCGAGCAACATGGCGCGGATCAGGCTCTGGGCGGGCGTTGGCTTGCTGGCTGGAATTCTGGTCGGACTCGGGCTGCGAATCTCTTATGAGCGGAGATACAGTCCTCCTCCGGAACCGCCTTCGTACAAGCGGCTGACATTTCGTCGCGGGGATGTCACGTCCGCGAAGTTCGCTCCCGGGGACACGGTTGTGTATAGCGCCGAGTGGGACGGCTCGCCATCGACTTTGTTTTCCGCGCAACCCGGCAATCGCGAAGCGCAGCCGCTGGCGCTTCCCAGCGCTCGAGTGCTCGCCATCTCGCCGCGCGGAGAAATGGCAATCCTGCTGGGCGGTGAAGACGTCGGCACTCTGGCTCGGGTGCCGTTTGGTGGCGGCGCTCCGCGCGAAGTGCTGGAAGGCGTAAGCGGCGCAGATTGGGGCCCAGATGGAGAATCGCTGGCGGTGGTGCGCGCGATCGGCGGAAAGTTTCGTCTGGAATATCCCATTGGTACCGTGTTGTACGAAACCGAGAAGCGGCCTCCCTTGATGCCGCGAGTATCGGCGGACGGAAAGCTGGTGGCGTTTTTTGATTTCGATGTCGAAGTTGGCGACTACGCTTTGTGCGTGATCGGCGCCAACCACCCGCGGCAGATTCTTTCCCGCGGATGGCGCGCCACCGGCGCATTGAACTGGTCTCCGGACAATCATGAGGTCTGGTTTTCTGGCGGCCAGCCCGGGGGCGATCCTGCGCTGTACGCGGTTACTCTCTCGGGCGCGCAGCGGTTGGTTTCGCAGACGGGCGGAATGATTGTGATGCAGGATGTCGCCCGCGACGGCCGCGTCTTGTTAAGCACAGTTAACTCGCGGCTCGGCATCCTGTATGTGTCGCCGAGCGTCGGCGCGCAACGCGACCTGGCGTGGCTGGACTCTTCCCTGCTGTATGACCTTTCGAGCGACGGCACATCCCTCGTCTTCGTCGAGCTTTCCAGTGGGCAAGGGCGCAACTCCGCAATCTACCTGAGAAAGACAGATGGTTCCCCGGCGATCCAACTGGGCTACGGCAACCGGCCTGCGCTTTCGCCGGATGGAAAATGGGTGGCCGGCATCCATCATGAGGCGGACCGTTCGACTCTGATGTTGCTTCCGACTGGTCCGGGAGAATCGCGGTTCGCGAAAATTGAAGGCATGCACTTCGACGGCGTGGAATGGTTCCCCGACAACAAGCGGATTCTGTTTACCGGCAATCAAACCGGGCACGCGACCCGCACGTGGATGTACGACCCGGATACGAATCAATCGACGCCGCTCACACCCGAAGGCTCGCGAGGCACGCGGATTTCACCCGACGGCAAGTGGTTCGTCACCGTCGACCCGCAGAAGCTATTGCTCTCGCCGGTGGACGGCGGTGAGTCCAGAACCGTCGCTGACTTGGTGAATGGCGAGAGCGTGGTGCGCTGGAGCGGCGATGGCAAGTATCTGTTTCTGCAACAGCGCGAACCGGGCAGCATCACGATCACTCGTCTCGACCTGACCACGCATCGCAAAGAGCCCTGGCAGGTGGTAAAGGTGCCTGAGCCCGGTGCGCAGTTCTTTGGACCACTGGCTTTGTCTGCGGATGGAAAGGCCTGTGCTACGACCTTCCAGCGCGATCTCGCCAATCTGTTTCTGGTCAGGGGCCTGAAGTAAGGCGTGGAAGGGCGTTCGCAGTGCTGGCTGCCGCGCGGCATGATGTTGAGGGTCATACAGGAATCCGTTCAAGCCCGTGAATGGCCCTCCGTCACTTGGCGTGGCCCATCCCCTCGCTTACGCTAATCCGGACGGAGAAAACTGTCGGCGAATCCGCGGCGCAAATGCTCAAGCTTATGTTCATGCGAACCACATTGCTGCTTGTAGCGTCCTTACTTCTTACCGCGCTGCTCATCGGCTGCGGGGGTAACAGTGGATCGAATGGCGGCGGCACTGCTGTTCCGGCCGCCCCGACGGGCCTCATGGCAACCGCCGGGAACGCGCAAGTCAGTCTCTCCTGGACGGCGCCGGCCGGGGCGACTTCCTACAACGTCCAACGGTCCACAGTATCGGGCGGGCCTTACGCCCAAGTGGCCGCACCCACGGTCACGAGCTGGACCGATACTGGCGTCACCAACGGCACTGCATATTTCTATGTTGTTTCCGCCGTGAACGCCGCCGGTGCGAGCGCCAACTCAGCGCAAGTCAGCGCCACGCCCATCGCTCCTAACCCTGAATTGCCTGGCCCCAGCGCGGCACTGTTCGCGAACCCGCCCTACACCTGCGTGAATAATTACTACGTCGCCACCACCGGGAATGATTCGAACCCCGGAACCCAGTCGAGCCCCTGGCTGACGATTCAGAATGCCGATACTGCTGCCGGAGGCCGAGTGGCCGGCGACTGCGTGAACGTTGCGCCTGGCACGTACGCGGCGGGCATCCAACCCACGAACGGCGGCAACCTCGCCGCGCCCACCGGCTACGTGGTTTACCGTTGCCAGACTCTGGATGGCTGCATCATCACAGCATCCGGCGGGAACGCTGACCCGGCCTTTAACGTGGTGAGCAGTGGCTCCGGCCCAAACTATTTGATCTTCGACGGTTTCGAGCTGGCGGCGAGCAGCATGACTCTTTACGGTGTCGGCGCGACGGTGTATTTCCCCGACGGCGTCGATACCCTGGGCACCACCAGCCATCACATCTGGATTATCAACAACATCATCCACGGCTATGGCCAAGCCGGCGTTGGTACGGGAGGCGGGGAGTATTTCTACTTCCTGCACAATATCGCGTACGGCAACACCAACGTCGCGTGCTCGGCCCAGGGGTCGGGCCTGGGGATGGTCATCGCGCGGGCGTTTGCCGGCTACACGCCAACCGCAGCCGATTTGGCGTGGGCGCCGTTCCACAACGTCATCCAATACAACGTCACTTACAACAACATCATCAACCAGTGCGGGACGGCCTCCAACCCGTACGATACCGACGGCAACGGCATCATCATTGACACGTTTAACAATGCCGGCAGCACCAACATGAATTACCCGTACCAGACGCTGGTAGCGAACAATGTCAGCTACAACAACGGCGGCAAGGGAGTTCATGTCTTCCGCAGCGACTATGTCACCGTGGCCAACAACACCGCCTACGACAACAACCTTGATCCCTTCAATTCGGGGATTGGCCGCGGCGAGATCGACAGCTTCTACGGTCAGAACAATGTGATCATCAACAACATTGCCTATCCGGTTCCGGCGACGTCAGCGAGTGATCCCCGATGCGAAGGAGTCGATTACACCGATACCGCTCCCTACACCTGTCCGCTGATGACCAACGTGGCGTTTGATGGTGCGAGCACGACCGGCACCGTGAGCAACGTCTGGAGCAACAACATCAGCTACGGCGGCGCGCCGCCCTACGGCTGGGGACCGGATGGAAACATCATGCTCGCGCCCGACACCATGAACTGCTCGACTGGAGCGGATCCGAATCAGTGCAACGTGAACCCGAACTTCGTGAGCCTAACCGGAGACAATTTCGCTCTGCAGCCGGGCAGTCCTGCCATTGGCTACGGGCAAACCCAGCCTTATCTTCCCGCTTCAGCGGTGGACGCGGGCGCCTGCCCGAGTACACTTACCACCTGCCCATAACTCCTTGCGTTAGTCCGGATGGCTTGAGAATCCGGTATAGACCTACACATTTTTTTCGCATGAATGTCTAAAATCCTTCTTTTCATAGAGTTACGTAGCTTAGACGGGGTGGGGTGTGGGTAAAATCTTGAGCCGCAAGGACTTCCAGGCAAAGTCTTGAGAAATAAGGAGTTAGCTTAAGAGTTGGAGCCGAGGACGGCTTGGCTTCGGGTCTGGAGTGATCGCGCATGATCCCAGTCTCCTCTTTCCGTATTCTCGGTCAAGGTTGTTCGTCACAGTCCGCGCACTTTCTTTCTGTGGAAGGCTGTGGAAAACAGAATTAGCTGGCTTGCTCCGCGACCTGAATTGCGGCGGCCGCGTATAGAATCCAGGCCATGACGGACACCGCTTTGCACTATCGATTGTTGGCCGTAGGGAGAGCCAATTACCGCTGGCGCTTCGGCTTGAGGTTCAGTGTGCGAATCAGGCGGAATAAGTGGTTGGCGTGCACGCCGAGGAGTTTCGCTGCTTCGGTGTAGTTTCCGTTGGCTTGCTCGATGGCGCGCTCGATCAGCACCTTCTTGGCCTCGCGGATGCCATCGTGCAGCGCGCTCACCGGCTCTCCGGCGGCGGCGGTTTCTTCCAGAATCGAGTCCGGCAAGTCTTCGGCAAGGATCAATTCGGTCGAGCCCAGCACTACGGCGCGCTCGATGGCATTCTCCAGTTCGCGCACATTGCCGGGCCAGTCGTAGCGCTGCAGGCAGGCACGAGCCTCTGGTGAGATGCCGGCCACGCGCCGCTTCACTTTCTCGGCGTACTGCGCGGCGAAGAATGCCGCCAGCAGTGGGATATCCTCGCGGCGCTCCCGCAGGGCCGGCATGTGGAGCGATACAACGTTGAGGCGATAATAGAGATCGGGGCGAAAAGCTCCCGTCTTGGACGCTTCTTTCAGGTCGCGGTTGGTGGCGGCGATCAGACGGACGTCGAGTTTGATGGGGCGCGTGCCGCCGACGCGTTCGAATTCGCGCTCCTGCAGAACCCGCAGCAGCTTGGCCTGCATGGGGACGGCCAACTCCCCGATTTCATCGAGGAAAACGGTTCCGCCTTCGGCGACTTCGAGCTTGCCTTTCTTCTGCGAGACCGCGCCAGTAAAAGCGCCGCGTTCGTGGCCGAACAGCTCGCTCTCCAGCAAAGTTTCGGTGATGGCGGCGCAGTTGATGGCTACAAATGGCTTGTCGGCCCGGCCACTGTTCAAGTGGACGGCTCGTGCCACCAGTTCTTTTCCGGTGCCGCTCTCGCCCGAGATGAGCACCGTCGAATCCCGCCCCGCCACCCGGGAAACAAAGTCATAGACTTCGTGCATGGCTTTGCTTTCTCCGATCATGCTGTGGTGGATGTTCAGTTCTTCGTGGAGGCGGCGGTTTTCGCTTCCTAGTCTTTCGAGATGACGGGCGTTTTCGATGGCGAGCGCAGCGATGTTGCCGAGCGCGGTGACCAGCTGCAGGAGCTCTGAGTCGAAGCGCGCTCCCTGAGAACTGGCCTCGAGGTACAGGACGCCCAGGGTCTGGCCTTGCGCTTCGAGAGGCACGGCCAGCACCGAGTGCACGCGGCGTTCGAGCAAGCTCTCGGCCTCGCGGTAGGCATCGTCACTTTGAACGTCGTTGGAGAGCACGGCCAGATGCTCCTCAAAGACACGGTTCAGGATGGTCTGGCTGGCATGAATCGGGGGATTGAGTCCCAGACGCCGGTCGCGGCCGACAATCGAGGAGAACTTTGAGGAGGGTCCATCGATCTCATTTTTGGTCAAGCCGTTTTCGGTCAACCCATCTTCAATCAATAAGATAGCGGCTTGATCGGCGGGCACAATGGCGAGAACTGCCTCCAGTACCTTTTCTTGCAGGGCGGCCAGGCCACGAACCGAGTTCAAGGTCCGGCTGAACTCGAGCAGGACGTTGAGGTCGCGGACGGTCTTCGGGGTGGGCGGCAGACTGTCAGGCCTCGGTGGCTGAAGGTAAAGGGCATCTTCTTTTCGCAGGATAACCGTCGCCTCGCCCGGCACTGGACTTAAATCGAGTTGAAGGGAGGCGTTGCCGGGTATGGCCTCGCTGCTGGGGCCCTGGAATATGAAGATCGAGTCGCCGACCCGGATCTGATCCCCCTGGACCAGGAGCCTCTCCCTCACGGGTACGCCTCTGACGAAGGTGTTGTTGCGGCTATCCAGATCGAGCAACCGGAAGGCATTTGCTTCCTTGCGGATGACGCAGTGGCGGCGAGATACGAGCGAATCGAGCAGAGAAATCTCATTGGAGGGATCGCGGCCGATGGAGACCTCGTCCGCGGTCAGCGGGAACCGCTTACCCTTGAGGGGGCCGCTTACGGCTTCCAGACGGGCTCCGTTCGCGGGATCGACGCCCTGGACACCCTGCTCTGGCGAATCGCCCATGACGCAATGAGTATACTCGGGCGCTGTGGCGGCAGTGTGTCAGCTTCCACGAAACACGTCCCGCAGCGGCTCAAGCCGCGATTGATTTCGTGACGCTTACGGCGCGGCTGAAGCCGCGCCCTTTCAAAGCGAGTTCAAAACAAGGCGAATTCAAACTGACCACTACCGCGCTAGCCGAGCTGGGCACCTAACATAAATGTTTGTTCCTAGCGCTTTTGTTTGGTTCGCCTGACGCCGGGCAATTCGGGCGCGGCTCTCAGACGAGGGCTAATCCCACTAACCTCATTATTTCCAAGCAAGTTCCAGGGGCCGGACTCTGCAGAACTATGGATGGGAGTTTGGCACGCGGACTGCTTAAGTAAAGTCACTTGCGACGGACGATCCGAAGCAAGATATCCCAGGAACAAAAGGAACACTCCCATGGTAAAAATGAATGCAAAGCTGGCAATCAGGATTGCGATCCTGACCGCGGTAATGGTAGGCACCTTCATGGCAGCGAGCGTTCAGGCGGTTCCCACCGCAGACGGCGGGCCGCTTCTGTTGTGTCCGCCGCGGACACCGAACTGCTCGACGACCCTGCCGCCGGGCTAGGCTGAGGCCGGAACCGGACGCAGACGAAAGCACGCGTCATCGAGCTGGACGTTCATTGAGCTCGGCATTAATTGAACCGGGCGCTAATTGAGCCGAATCTTAGGCTCGCGATCTTAGGGCTGGTGGGATATGCATCCCGCCAGCCCATCTTTTTTCTGCGCGAACTCCCCTGCCAGCCCGCAGTTTTGTACAATCCCGGCGGCGTTACACATTGCATGTGTAATGATTGAGCTGGCGTGGACAGGGGACGAGACCGATTGAGCACGCGAGATTTGACCACAAGAGATTCCGCCACAAGCACGCCGCAAAGAATCACCGGTGGACTCAAAACAATTCACGTTGCGGGCGTGCTGATTTTGTTTGCATTGATTTATGTTGGCTCGCTTTTTTCTCCGGGACTGCAGGATGATGCGGACGCGACCCACGCCGAGGCTGCCCGCGAGATGCTGGTCACGCATGATTACGTGACGCTCAAGGTGAATGGCAACCGGTACCTGGAGAAAGCTCCGCTGATGTACTGGGCGGTTTCCATTTGCTATTTCCTCTTCGGTACAAGCGAATTCGCCACTCATCTGACGGTTGTGGTTTCCATGTTGCTCCTGGTGTTGCTGGCGATGCGCTGGGGAGGGCGTGCCTTCGGAGGGCGCGCCGGCGTTTACGCGGGGCTGTTCGTCGCAACCGCTGCGGGATGTTACCTTTTCACGCGCATCCTGATCCCAGAATCCATTCTTAGTTTTTTTATCGCGGCTGCGTTCTACTTCTTTGCGACCGCTCTCGAAGACGGCGATGCCTGGCGCTGGTATGGTGCTTACGCCTGCGTGGCTTTAGCCGTGCTTACCAAAGGACTGCTTGCGATTGTTGTCGTCGGATTGGCCTTGCTGCTGTACGTTGCGATCAGCGGGGAGTGGCGCCGCTGGCGTGAGTTTCATCTTTTCAGCGGCACGTTGCTGTTCCTGGCCATTGCCGCGCCTTGGCATTTGCTGGCGGGCATTCGGAATCCGCACTTCTTCTGGTTCTACTTCGTGAACGAGCACTTCATGCGTTTTCTTGGGAAGCGCATCCCAAAGGATTACAACAAGCAGAGCGATTCGCTCTACTGGACGCTGCATTTGGTCTGGCTTTTTCCCTGGAGTTTATATCTGCCGGTGGCGCTGCGGCAGCCGATAGCCGCGTGGATGGAGCGGCGCAGACAAGGTGCGAACAACGCTCCGCGGCCAGCTTTGAACTTCCGCTCCCGAACCGAATTGCTTTGCGTGGTCTGGGCGGGGGTTACGCTCGTATTCTTTTCGTTCTCCACCAACCAGGAGTACTACACATTTCCGGCGTACTTGCCGATCCTGATGTTGCTGGCTGCGAGGCTCGCGGAGGAAGAGGAAGCGGGCTCGCGGCGATGGCTGGTGTGGACTACGGGCGTGCTCGCGCTCATCTGTATTGCGGTATCGGTGGTGCTGGCGGCGGGCCTGTGGAACTCGCGACATCTGCCGTTCGTGCCCGACATCGGGACCGTGCTGGCCAAGCCTGACCTTGCCGCCGAAACGCTTTCAATGGGCCACATGCTCGATCTCACGGGTGAGTCGTTCGCAGCACTGCGGCTGCCGGCAGTGCTGGCCGCGATTGCGTTCCTGATCGGACCCGGTCTTGCGTTTTTCTTGCGGCGGCGGGGTGCGCAATTTGCTGCCACCTGGATTACGGGAGCTACGATGGCTGTGTTTCTAATCGCGGCGCACATCGCGCTGGTGCGCTTCGATCCTTTCCTGGGATCGCGGAGTATGGCGCAGCAGATCGCTCCAGAAGT